>Ga0222427_100577_pt1 | contig 45922 bp, 37 predicted proteins | sample 2B20Ametagenome_FD_182890 | JGI IMG/M metagenome (GOLD analysis project Ga0222427, IMG submission 182890) | Enriched microbial communities from leaf-cutter ant dump, University of Wisconsin, Madison, United States - 2B20A (version 2) | ecosystem: Environmental > Terrestrial > Nest > Insects nest...
GCCTGGTACCTGCTGAAGGGCCGCCACGTCGACCTGGCCAAGCGTTCGATGGCGGTGGCGGCCAGCTTCGGCCTGGCCTCGGCGCTGTCCGTCGTGGTGCTGGGCGACGAAAGCGGCTACCTCACCACCGAACACCAGAAGATGAAGATCGCGGCCATGGAGTCCATGTGGCACACCGAGCCGGCGCCCGCGTCCTTCAACCTGATCGCCATCCCCAACCAGGCAGAGCGCAAGAACGACTTCGCGATCGAGATTCCCTACGTCATGGGCATCATCGGCACGCGTTCGCTGACCACGCCGCTGCTGGGCATCGACGACCTGATCCTGCGCGCCGAGAACCGCATCCGCGACGGCATGGTGGCGTACGACGCCCTGCAGAAGATCCGCGCCAATCCCAAGGACGTGGATGCGCGCATGGTCTTCGACCGGACCTGGCCCGACCTGGGCTATGCGTTGCTGGTGAAGCGCTACCAGCCCGACATGAGCAAGGTCACCGAGGCCGACATCAAGAAGGCGGCGGTGGATACCGTGCCCAACGTGGCGCCGCTGTTCTGGGCCTTCCGCATCATGGTGGCGGTGGGCATGTACCTGATCCTGTTCTTCGGCGTGGCGTTCTGGCTGGCCTCGCGCGGGCGGCTGGACAGCCGGCGCGGCCTGCTCAAGGTGGCGCTGTGGAGCCTGCCCCTGCCGTGGGTGGCCATCGAAAGCGGCTGGTTCGTGGCTGAATACGGCCGCCAGCCCTGGGTGATCGAAGGCGTGCTGCCGACCTACTACGCGGCTTCCGGCCTGACCATCATGGACCTGGCCATCAGCCTGTCGATCTTCCTGGTGCTGTACACGGTGCTGCTGATCATCGGCGTGAAGGTCATGCTGCACGCCGTGAAGGCCGGCCCGAAATCCGACGGACCGGCGCCTGGCGGCGCCGCCGCCGATCCCGTTCGCGCCGCCGTGAACGCCTGAGGAGGAGACAGCGATGGATACTCTCATTCCTTTCGACTACGGCACGCTGCGCGTGGTCTGGTGGGTGCTGCTGGGCGCGCTGCTCATCGGCTTCGCCGTCATGGACGGCTTCGACCTGGGCGTGGCTGCGCTGCTGCCGCTGGTCGCCAAGACCGACGTGGAGCGCCGCGTGGTGATCAATGTGGTGGGTCCGGTCTGGGAAGGCAACCAGGTGTGGCTCATCACGGCGGGCGGCGCCATCTTCGCCGCCTGGCCGCTGCTGTACGCGGCGTCGTTCTCCGGGTTCTACCTGGCGATGATGCTGGTCCTGATCGCGCTGATCCTGCGGCCCGTGGGCTTCAAGTACCGCAGCAAGATGGAAGGCACGCGCTGGCGCAGCCGCTGGGACGCGGTGCTCTGTTTTTCGGGCGTGGTGGCCTCGCTGGTGTTCGGCGTGGCCATGGGCAACATCATCCTCGGCGTTCCGTTCACCTTCGACGCGGTGACGCTGCGCCCGGTCTACGAAGGGCATTTCTACCAGCTCTTCATGCCGTTCGCCCTGCTGGCCGGCGTGCTGAGCGTGGTGATGCTGGCCATGCACGGCGCGGTGCTGCTGGCGTGGCGCACCGAGGGCGCGGTGTCCGCGCGCGCGCGCAACTGGGGCCGGCTGTGCGCCTTGCTGACCGCGGCGCTGTTCGTCGCGGGCGGCTTCTGGGTGGCGGGCGGCGTCGGCGGCCATGTCATCACCAGCGCGGTGGACATGGGCGGCCCGTCCGATCCCATGCTCAAGACGGTGGCGGTGCAGAACGGCGCCTGGATGGCCAACTACGCGAAGTGGCCGCTGATGTGGATCGCGCCCGCGCTGGGCGTGGGCGGCGCCCTGCTGGCGGCATTGCTGCTGACCGTACGCGCCAACGTGCTGTCCTTCCTGGCATCCTCGGTGTCCATCGCCGGCGTGATCCTGACCGTGGGCTTTGCGCTCTTCCCGTTCGTCATGCCCTCGTCGTCGAATCCCCAGGCCGGCCTGACCATCTGGGACGGCTCGTCCAGCCACATGACGCTGTGGATCATGGTGATCGCGGTCGCCGTCTTCCTGCCCATCGTGACCGTCTACACCGCCTGGGTGTACCGCGTCATGCGCGGCAAGGTCACTGAAGAATCGGTGGGCGGCACGCCCAACTCATACTGACAAGGAGCCTCCACCATGTGGTATTTCTCGTGGATACTCGGCCTGGGCCTGGCGTGTGCGTTCGCCATCCTCAACGCAATGTGGTTCGAGCTGCGCGAAGGGCATACGCATGACCCGCGCGCCAGCCGCAACGACGAGTGAGGGGCGACGCTAGCGCCCTCGAGCACGATCCTTCGGCAGCGCTGGACAAACCGCCGCGCGAACAGTCGCGGTGGTTGATGGCGCTTGCCGGGGCCGCGAGGCTACCGCTGATCCTGGCCGGCGCCGCGCCCCTGGCTAGCGGCGTCCTGCTGGTGGTGCAGGCCTGGCTGCTGGCCAGCGTGCTGGACGCGGCCATCGTCGGGCAGGCGCCCCGGCACGAACTGGCCGGCGGCATCCTGGGCATTGCCGGGCTCATGCTGCTGCGCGCCTGTATCGGCTGGGCCGGCGAACGCGCCGGCGCCGACGCCTCTGAACGGATCAAGCGCCACGTGCGTCAGTCGCTCTTCAGGCGCCTGGTGCAGCGGGGGCCGCACTGGAGCCGGGGCAAGGCCGCGGGCGAGCTGGCCAGCGCGGTCGTGGACCAGGTCGAGGCGCTGGACGGCTTCTTCTCCAAATACCTGCCCGCCATGGCCGCGGCCGCCTTGCTGCCCGTGGCGTTTTCCGTCGTGCTGTTCCCGGTGGACGTGATCGCCGGGCTGGTGCTGTTGATCACCGCGCCGCTGATTCCGCTGTTCATGGCCCTGGTGGGGTGGGGCGCCCAAGGCGCCAGCCGCCGGCACCTGCGCGCCTTCGCCCGCCTCTCCGGCTTTTTTGCCGATCGCCTGCGCGGGCTGTCCACCCTCAAGCTCCATGGCCGGGCCGAGGCGGAGGCCGCGTCCGTCGTGGCGGCCAGCGACGCCCTGCGCCAGCGCACGATGTCGGTGCTGCGCATCGCCTTCCTGTCGTCGGCCGTGCTGGAATTCTTCGCCGCGCTGGGCGTGGCGGGAGTCGCGGTCTACATCGGCCTGACCTACCTGGGATTCCTGGACCTGCGCTGGTCGCCGCTGACCTTGCAGGCGGGCCTGTTCTGCCTGCTGATGGCGCCGGAAGTCTATGCGCCCCTGAGGCAGTTCGCGGCGCATTACCACGACCGCGCCGCCGCGCTGGCGGCGGTCGCGCAGATCGCCGCGCTGTTCGATGGGCTGCCGCAGGATGGCGACGCGCGCGGCGCCGCCGGGGATGCCGCGGCCTGTCCGGCCCCGGCGGGCTCGGGCCAGGGAGCGGCGCTCGCCGTTGTGGGCCTTGAGCTGCTTGCGCCCGGCCGCGGCCAGCCGGTGCTGTCCGGCGCCGGGCTCGCGCTGGCGCCGGGCGAGCACGCGGCGCTGATGGGACCCAGCGGCATCGGAAAGTCCACGCTGATCGAGGCGATCGCGCGCCTGAGGCCGTTCCAGGGAGACATCCGCGTCGACGGCCTGCCTCTGGCCGACTGGAGCGAGCCGGCGCTGCGCGGCCGGGTTGCGCTGATCGGGCAGAAGCCGCAACTGCTGGCGGGCTCCATCGCCGACAACATCCGGCTGGGGCGCCCCGGCGCCACCGATGACGACGTGCGCGAGGCTGCGCGGCGCGCCTGCGTGCTGGAATTCGCGGCGGCGCTGCCGCAAGCGCTGGACACGCCGCTGGGCGGACGCGGCCACGGCCTGTCGGGCGGGCAGGCACAGCGCGTCGCGCTGGCGCGCCTGTTCCTGCGCGATCCGGGGCTGATCCTGCTGGACGAGCCCACGGCGCACCTGGACGAGGCCACGCAGGCGCGGGTGCTGGACGAGATCCTGGAATTCGCCCGGGGCCGGACCCTGCTGCTGGCGACGCACGCGCCCGCGGTGGCGTCGCGCCTGGGCCGGACCTTGCGCGTGGCCGGCGGAAAAGTGGAAGAGGCATGAAGAATCTGTTGTTGCTGCTGCCTTTGTACGCGCGCCGTAAAGGCGGGCTTTTGCTCGCATTGTTCTGTGCGCTGGCCACGGTGGCCGCGGGCGTGGGCCTGCTGGGCGTCTCGGGCTGGTTCCTGACCGGCGCGGCGCTGGCGGGCGCGGGCGCCGCCTTCAACCTGTTCGCGCCGTCCGCCCTGGTGCGCGGGCTGTCGTTCCTGCGCATCGTGTCGCGCTACGCCGACCGGGTCGTCGGGCACGCCGCCACGCTGCGGCTGCTGGCGGACCTGCGCGCCGCGGTGTTCGCGGCGCTGATCCGGCTGACGCCGCGCCAGTTGGCGCGCTACCGCGACGGCGACCTGGTGGCGCGCATGACCGGCGACGTGGACGCGCTGGACACCGTCTTCCTGTTCGTGCTGGCGCCGCTGGCGACCGCGCTGCTGGCGGGGGCCGTGCTGACGGCGGTATTGGGGCATTGGGTGCCCGCCGCCGCGCTGGCGTTCGCGCTGGCGCTGCTGGCGGCTTGCGTGGCGGTGCCGCTGTGGCTGCTGCGCGCTGCGCGCCGGCCGGGCGCGGCCGCCCAGGAAAGCGCGGCGGGGTTGCGCGCCGCGACGCTGGACGCCGTGGACGGCCATGCGGACATGGTGGCGCTGCACGCGCAGGCCCAGACGGAGGAACATTTCGAGCGCCTGTGCGAGGCCAGCGCGGCGGCGCGCCGCAGCCAGGCGCGGGTGGCTGCGCGCGGGCAGTTCTTCCTGCAGGCCGCCGCCGGGGCGGCGGTGCTGGCCTTGCTGTGGTTCGGCCTGGACACGCTCGAAGCGGGGCGGATAAGCGGGCCGGCGCTGGCGGGCCTGCTGCTTGCGGTCATCGGCATTTTCGAGGTGGCGGGCCCGATCATGCGCGGCGCTTCGCGCATGGGGTCCGCGATGTCGGCGGCGGCGCGCATCCGCGAACTGACGCAGGCCGAGCCCGACATGCAGGATCCCGCCTTGCCGCAAGCCTTGCCTGCCAACGGCGTGCTGGAACTGGACCGCGTGCGCTTTGCCTATCCGGCCCGGGCGCGGGGCGCCGGTCCAACGGTGTTGGAGGACCTCAGCCTGCGCGTGGCGCCGGGCGAAAGAGTGGCCATCGTGGGGCCTAGCGGCGCCGGCAAGTCGACCGTGCTTCATCTGCTCTTGCGCCTGGAAGATCCGCAGGCGGGGCAGGTGCGCTTCGGCGGCTGCGACGCGCGGGCCTGTGCGCAGGCCGACTGGCATCGGCGCATCGCGCTGCTGCCGCAGGACGCCCCGGTTTTCCTGGGCACCCTGCGCACCAACCTGCTGATCGGCGACCCCGGGGCGGACGATGCCGCGCTGTGGCGCGCGCTGGACGCCGCGCGACTGGGCGATTTCGTGCGCGGCCTGCCCGAAGGGCTGGACACCTGGGCGGGCGAGACCGGCTCGCAGTTGTCCGCCGGGCAGGCGCGGCGCCTGTGCCTGGCGCGGGCGCTGTTGTCGCCGGCCGCGGTCATCGTGCTGGACGAGCCGACCGCCGGCCTGGACGCCGCCGCCGAGACGGCGTTCTTTCAGGACCTGGAAGCCGCGGTGCGGGGACGCACCGTGGTGCTGGCCACCCATGCGGCCCTGCCTCCCGCGGCGGTGGACCGCTGCTGCGAATTGCGCGCGGGCCGGCTTCATGAACTGTCATCCGCGGCGGCAATCCTGGCTTAAGCGCGGTTGCAAGGTTATAGTTCGCCTTGCTTCAATTCTTCAGGGCCGTCTTCCATGCAGACCGACTACGCCGAGTACATCCGGCGCACCATCCGCAGCGTTCCAGACTGGCCCCAACCCGGCGTCGTTTTCCGCGACATCACGCCGGTGCTGCAGGATCCCCGTGCGTTCCGGGTGCTGATCGATCTCTTCGTCTACCGCTACATGCGCCAGAGGCTGGACCTCGTCGCCGGCGTGGACGCGCGCGGCTTCATCGTGGGCAGCGTGCTGGCCTATGAATTGAATCTGGGCTTCGTGCCGGTGCGCAAGAAGGGCAAGCTGCCGTTTCGCACCGTGGCCGAGGAATACTCGCTCGAGTACGGCAATGCGTCGGTCGAGATGCACACGGACGCCGTGCGCACCGGGCAGCGCGTCCTGCTGGTGGACGACCTGATCGCCACCGGCGGCACCATGCTGGCCGCCATCAATCTGCTGCAGCGCCTGGGCGCCAATGTCGTCGAGGCCGCCGCCATCATCGACCTGCCCGACCTGGGCGGATCGGCCAAGGTCGCGGCCACCGGCACGCCGCTCTTCACCGTCTGTCAGTACGGCGCCGACACGCCGTAACCCGGGCGATTACGCGTCCGACAGGCGCGGCTGGATGAAGTCCAGGAAGGCCTTGGTCTTGGCGGGCAGCATGCGCGAGGGCAGCAGCGCGAACAGCGGCAGCGGCGTCAGGCTCCAGTCGGGCAGCACGCGTACCAGGCCCGCCTGCTTGATGGCGCGCTCCATGGCGTCGAAGACCAGCAGCGGCGTAATGCCCAGCCCTTGTCCGGCCAGCCGGCCGAGCATGCCCACGTTGTTGGCGGACAGGCGTCCCGACACCTGTACGCGCTCCACCTTGTCGCCCGAATGCAGCATCCAGAAGGAGGACTCCTCGCGCATGGTCGGGCGCAGGCATTCGTGATGGCTGAGATCCGCGGGCACGCGCGGCTCGCCATGGCGCGCCAGGTAATCGGGCGATGCATACAACTGGTGGGCCATCAGCACGATCTTGCGTGAAATCAGGCTGGAATCGGGCTGCTGCCCGAAGCGCAGGATGAGATCGAACGGATTGCTGATGGGATCGATCGGCCGCATGCTCAGGTCGAAATCGCATTCGATGTCGGGGTGCTGTTCCCGGAATTCGCGGATGACGGCGGGCAGGAACAACTGCGCCAGGCTGGTGGGCAGGGAAATGCGCAGCCGGCCCTTGGGCTGCACCGCCATGTCCAGCAATTGGTCATGGGCGATGCGCGCTTCCTCCACGATGTGCCGGCAACGCTCGAAGTAGATGGCGCCGGCCTCGGTCAGGTCGATCTTGCGCGTGCTGCGATTGAGCAGGCGCATGCCGATGCTGCGTTCCAGTTCGCTGACGCGGCGCGAGAGCGTGGACGTCGGAATGTTCAAGGCTTCGGCGGCGTGGCTGAAGTTCTTGCGCTTGGCGACTTCGACGAATAGCGCGATGTCGTTAAGCTGGATGTCCATGGGGCCCTCGTGATTCAAAATTCCATTTCTGGCAGATTCGTATGATAAATGGAATTATTATCCCGCCAACAGAAATGTCTATTTCCCAACACTGTACAAACCGTCCATCGCTGGGCAGGATGATTTTCCGTTACGTAGCTTGCGCAAGGCTGAATGCCGGCAAGCCTTGCCGTGGAACGGTCTCAGAGGGCGCTGTGCAGGAATTGACCAGGGTTGGGCGGATACGACCTGAAATTGTTCCATCAGTGCAAATATGTTCCCCAAAATAAGGGTTTTTACTAGGAGCCGATCGCCAGATACTTCATCCCAGCAATCAAATTGTCACATCGCACCTGCCAGCCTGGCAGCAGACGGTGTGCAAGGTTTAGGATGGAGTCCACTCAATGAAAGCCCTAGCTACCGCACTCATGGTTACCGCCACGCTGGTGGGTATGTCCGCCGCTCACGCCGATGGCAAGACGCGTGAACAAGTCCAGCAGGAACTGCAGGCCGCCCGCGCCGCGGGCCAAGTCACGTTCGGCGAACTCGACTACCCGCCTCCCGCCGCCCAGCAGTCCAGCCTGTCGCGCGAACAGGTCCAGCAGGAATTGCAGGCTGCCAAGGCGGCCGGCCAGGTGACCTCGGCCGAACTGGATTACCCGCCCAAGGCCGCCGTGTCGCAATCGGCCGGCAAGACCCGCGAACAAGTCCGCCAGGAACTCGCCGAAGCCAAGGCGCGCGGCGAGTACACCTTCGGCGAACTGGACTACCCGCCCCAAGGCAAGTAAGCCGCTTGGCCCGGCAGGTCAGAGAGACCCCTCGTGACGCCGAGGGGTTTTTTATAGCCCTTTCTTTTCAACCGGCATTGTCGCGTTTACGCATCAGAATTGGGCGTGCCCGATGACAACTCTTGTTGGCGCCGAATGCGCGGCGGGAGATCGCGGGAGAGGGCTTTTCGTTATTGCGAGCAATAATTCATATTTGATATCAATACGTTAACGCAGGTTTCCAAGAAAGGCGGGCAACTCCGGGCGGGACATTATCCCAACCATGGAAAGTAGTTCTTCGAAATTCGGGTTACTTCGAATTGGCGCAGGCCGGACACTAGCTTCAGTGCATGCGCCGCTTGCTTGTTCGCTGCGGCACGCAGATTCCGGCCGATTGCGTGGCGGGTTTGCGTTTTGCCTTTCATCTCGCCATTTTGGGGACTTATATGAAGAAGACGCTATTGGCCGTCGCGCTGCTGGCCGGCTTTGCCGGCGCCGCGCAGGCTGCCGACTCCGTGACGCTGTACGGCCTGATCGACGCCGGTGTCGGCTATGAAAATGTGAAGTTCGACGGTAAGTCGCAAAGCCGCTTCGGCGGCGTGCAGGGCGTGAGCAGCGGCTCGCGCTTCGGCCTGCGCGGCACCGAGGACCTGGGCGACGGCCTGCGCGCCGTGTTCAACCTGGAAGGCGGCTTCGGCCCCATGAACGGCAAGTCGTTGCAGGGCGGCCGCCTGTGGGGCCGCCAGGCCACCGTGGGCCTGGACAGCGATTCCTGGGGCCGCCTGGAATTCGGCCGCCAGACGAACCTGGCCTCCAAGTACTTCGGCTCGATCGACCCGTTCTCGGTCAGCTACAACACCGCCAACATGGGCACCACGTTCGGCAGCGCCAACACGATGCGCCTGGACAACATGGTCCTGTACCAGACCCCCAGCATGGGCGGTTTCAAGGTGGGCGTGGGCTACTCGTTCAGCGCCGACGATTCGGTCACCGATTCCAAGCAGACCGGTTTCGAAACGGGCAACAACAACCGCGCGCTGACCGCGGGCGTCCAATACGTCAACGGCCCGCTGAACCTGGCCGCCGCGTACGACCGCTTCAATCCGTCCAACGATCGCGCCACCGGCAAGTCGGCCGCGCGCATCCAGGAATACATCGTCGGCGGCACCTATGACTTCGAAGTCGTGAAGGTGGCGGCCGCTTTCGGCCAGACCCGCGACGGCTGGTTCATCGGCCAGAACATGGGCACCACGCCCGACGGCATGGAGAATCTCGGCACGTTCAAGCTGGCCGACGGTTTCCGCGCCAATTCGTACATGATCGGCGCCACCGTGCCGCTGGGCCGCCACGCCGTCTTCGGCTCGTGGCAGCGCGCGAAGCCCGGCAACGACAGGCTGACCGGCGACGACGCCACGTTCAACGTCTACAGCCTGGGCTACACCTACGACTTCACCAAGCGCACCAACCTGTACGCGTACGCCTCCTATGGCGACAACTACGCGTTCCAGCACGATGCGCGCGACACCGCCGTCGCCGTGGGCATGCGCCACCGTTTCTAAGCGACAGGGGCGTCCGGCCAGACCTTGCTGAATGCGCGGCTCATCTCCGTGGGCCGCCGAGTGACAGCGAACCCCCCTACTGGTTGCCGCCGGGCGTGTCTGGAGCAAAGAAGGGAAGGGCCTCCGCAAGGAGGCCCTCTCGCATTCCAGGCTACAGGAACAGCTTGTACGCGGGGTTTTCGGTCTCGTTCCAGTGCGGATAGCCCAGTTCCGCCACGAAGTTGCGGAACTGTTTCTTGTCGGCGGGCGGCACCTGGATGCCGATCAGGATGCGGCCGTAGTCCGCGCCCTGGTTGCGGTAATGGAACAGGCTGATGTTCCAGTCGGGATTCATGGCGTTCAGGAAGCGCATCAGCGCGCCCGGGCGCTCCGGGAACTCGAACCGGTACAGCAATTCATTGCGCGCCAGCGTCGAGCGCCCGCCCACCATGTGGCGCAAGTGGGTCTTGGCCATTTCATCATGGGTGAGATCCAGCGTGTCGAAGCCGTGGCGGCGGAAGTTCGCCGCGATCTTGTCGGGCTCGGAGGCCGACGACACCTGGATGCCGACGAAGACATGCGCGCGGTCGGCGTCCGAGATGCGGTAGTTGAACTCGGTGACGCTGCGTTCGCCCACCAGTTCGCAGAAGCGGCGGAAGCTGCCGCGCTGCTCCGGCATGGTGACGGCGAAAATGGCTTCGCGCATTTCGCCGACTTCCGCGCGCTCGGACACGAAACGCAGGCGGTCGAAGTTCATGTTGGCGCCGCAGGCGATGGCGATCAGCGTCTTGCCCTTCAGGTTGTGCTCGGCGGCGTACTGCTTGGCGCCGGCGACCGCCATCGCGCCCGCCGGCTCGAGCACGCTGCGCGTGTCCTGGAACACGTCCTTGATGGCCGCGCAGATCGCGTCGGTGTTGACCACCACGAAATCGTCGACGTACTGGCGCGTGAGCTTGAAGGTTTCCGCGCCCACCATCTTGACCGCCGTGCCGTCGGAGAACAGCCCGACGTCGTTCAGTTGCACGCGGCGGCCCGCGCGCACGCTGCGCAGCATGGCATCGGAGTCTTCCGTCTGCACGCCGATGATCTTGATGTCCGGGCGCAACTGCTTGACGTAGGCGGCCACGCCCGCGATCAGGCCGCCGCCGCCAATGGCGACGAAGATGGCGTCGATCGGGCCCGGGTGCTGGCGCAGGATCTCCATGCCCACCGTGCCCTGGCCGGCGATCACGTCGGGATCGTCGAAGGGATGGACGAAGGTCAGCTTTTCCTTCTTTTCCAGGATCTGCGCATGGGCGTAGGCGTCGGAGAAGCTCTCGCCCGCCAGCACCACTTCGCCGCCCAGGCGGCGCACCGCGTCGATCTTCACCTGCGGGCTGGTGGTGGGCATGACGATGACGGCCCGGCAGCCCAGCCGGCTGGCGGCCAGCGCCACGCCCTGGGCATGGTTGCCGGCCGAGGCGGCGATGACGCCGCGGTTGCGCGCCGCCGGGCTCAGGTTGGCCATCTTGTTGTACGCGCCGCGCAGTTTGAAGCTGAACACGGCCTGGGTATCTTCGCGCTTGAGCAGGATCGTGTTCGATATCCGCTGCGTCAGCAGGGGCGCCGTTTCCAGCGGGGATTCGACCGCGACGTCATAAACCTTGGAAGTCAGGATGCGTTTCAGATAATCGGTGGACATGGACTGCGGTGGCGTCGAAAGTGGGGAGTGGGGGAGATTATTGCAGGGAAATCCGCGCAGCCTGCCGGGTTCGCTCCGGCTTTTTCGCGGACCGGACAGGCCGGGCGGCGCCCGCCGCGCAATAAACGGCCGGCGCGCGGCTACACTGCGCCACATCATGGAAGAAAGTCTGTTGTCCGTCGTTCACTGGATGCTGGGGGTGCTGGCGCTGCCCTCGGTCGGCCTGTCCGCGATCTTCACGGTCTCGCTCGTGTCCGCGACCCTGCTGCCGATGGGGTCCGAGCCGGCCGTGTTCGGCTACCTCAAGCTGGCGCCGGACATGTTCTGGCCGGCCATCCTGGTGGCGACGCTGGGCAATACGGCGGGCGGCGCCATCAGCTATGCCATGGGCCTGGGCGCCGAGCGCGCCGTGCAGCGCTGGAAGGAAAAACATCCGCACCCGCACCCCGATGTGACCGAAAGCGGGCGCATGCGCGGCCGCTGGAACCAGCGGGCCCATGACTGGATCCACCGCATGGGGCCGCCGGCCCTGCTGCTGTCGTGGCTGCCCGCCGTGGGCGACCCCCTGTGTGCGGTGGCGGGCTGGCTGCGGCTGTCGTTCTGGCCCTGCGTGCTCTACATGGCCATCGGCAAATTCCTGCGCTACCTGATCATGACGGCCGGCCTCCTGTGGTTCTTCCCGGGGCAGATCTAGCGCTGACGCCGGCCTTAATTGGGGATGGATAAAGCCGGTTTCCCCGCGGTTCCGGGCGCGTTCCCAGGGGTATTTGGGGGCGGGCTCGGCCAATGGCATAAAATAATTTTTTACGGGCCCCCCTTGCAGCCATGAACGCCCCACTCGCTAGCCACATCTTGAACGGGGCGATGCCGCCCGCAACACCCGCGCGCCTGCGTGAAATCCCCTACAACTACACCTCGTTCTCCGATCGCGAGATCGTCGGCCGGTTGCTGGGCGAAGATGCCTGGAGCCTCCTGACCGACCTGCGCGGCGAACGCCGGACCGGCCGCTCGGCCCGCATGCTGTACGAAGTGCTGGGCGACATCTGGGTGGTGCGCCGCAATCCGTATCTGCAGGACGACCTGCTCGACAACCCCAAGCGCCGCAAGCAGCTCATCGAAGCGCTGCACCACCGCCTGGGCGAAATCGACCGCCGCCGCGAACCGGGCGTGCCAACCGAAGCCGGCCACGATCCGCACCGCGACGAAAAAGTCGTGGGCCTGCTGGCGCGGGCGCGTTCGGCCATCGCCGCCTTCGAAGGCGAATTCGACCAGACGGCCATGATGCGCAAGCAGGCGCAGAAGGCGCTGGGCCGCATCACGGCGCGCGACAACATCAAGTTCGACGGCCTGTCGCGCGTTTCCCACGTGACCGACGCCACCGACTGGCGGGTGGAATATCCCTTCGTGGTGCTGACGCCGGACTCGGAAGACGAGGTCGCCGCGCTGGTCACGGCCTGTATCGAACTGGGCTTGACCATCATCCCGCGCGGCGGCGGCACCGGCTATACCGGCGGCGCCATTCCGCTGACCTGGAAGTCGGCGGTCATCAACACCGAGAAATTCGACCGGCTGGGCAAGGTCGAGTCCTGTATCCTGCCCGGGCTCACGGAGCCCGTGGCCGTCATCCATGCCGGCGCCGGCGTGGTGACCAAGCGCGTGTCGGAAGCCGCCGAGGCGGCGGGCTTCGTGTTCGCCGTCGACCCGACCTCGGCCGAGGCCTCGTGCGTGGGCGGCAACATCGCCATGAACGCGGGCGGCAAGAAGGCCGTGCTGTGGGGCACCGCGCTGGACAACCTGGCCTGGTGGCGCATGGTCGACCCGAACGGCAACTGGCTGGAAGTGAGCCGCCTGGACCACAACATGGGCAAGATCCATGACGTGGAAGTGGCCCGCTTCGAGCTCAAGTGGTTCGACGGCCGCGGCAAGCCGGGCGAGCGCCTGCTGAAGACCGAGACGCTCGAGATCCAGGGCCGCGTGTTCCGCAAGGAAGGGCTGGGCAAGGACGTCACCGACAAGTTCCTGGCGGGGCTGCCCGGCATCCAGAAGGAAGGCTGCGACGGCCTGATCACGTCGGCGCGCTGGGTGCTGCACCGCATGCCGCGCCACACGCGCACGGTCTGTATGGAATTCTTCGGCCAGGCGCGCGACGCAATTCCGTCGATCGTCGAGGTCAAGGGCTACCTGGACGGCGAAGGCCGCGAACGCGGCGCCATCCTGGCGGGCCTGGAGCACCTGGACGAACGCTATCTGCGCGCGGTGGGCTACGCCACCAAGAGCAAGCGCGGCGTGCTGCCCAAGATGGTCCTGATCGGCGACATCGTCGGCGACGACGAAGACGCGGTCGCCGCGGCGGCCAGCGAGGTCGTGCGCCTGGCCAACACCCGCCACGGCGAAGGCTTCGTGGCGGTCAGCCCCGAGGCGCGCAAGAAGTTCTGGCTGGACCGTTCGCGCACCGCCGCCATCGCCCGCCATACCAATGCCTTCAAGATCAACGAAGACGTGGTGATCCCGCTGCCCCGCATGGGCGAATACACGGATCACATCGAACGCATCAACATCGAGCTCTCGACCCGCAACAAGCTCAAGCTGCTGGGGGCGCTGGACGCCTACCTGTGCACGCCGCTGCCGGTCGGCAAGGCCGACGACACCGAGGCCGACATCGAGGCCTCCCGCGCCGAGGCGCTGGCCGAGCGCACGCGCCTGGCGCTGGAGCTGCTGGCCGGCGCCAGGAAACGCTGGCAGTGGCTGCTGGACAACCTGGACATGCCGCTGCTCCAGGCCCTGCCCGAACTGCACGGCCTGGGCCTGGGCGAGCTGCAGGCGGCGCTGTCGGACCGCCTGGCGGCGCAGCCGGGCGCCCGCGTCTTCGACGTGGTGCAGGACCGCACGATCCGCGTCTCCTGGAAGGCCGAAGTGCTGGCCGGCCTGCGGCGCACGTTCTCGGGGGCGGCCTACAAGAAGATCGTCGACGAGCTGATCGCCATCCATGGCCGCGTGCTGAAGAGCCGCGTGTTCGTCGCCCTGCACATGCACGCGGGCGACGGCAACGTGCATACCAACATCCCGGTCAACTCGGACGACTACGAGATGCTGCAGGAGGCCCACCAGGCCGTCGAGCGCATCATGCAGATTGCCCGCGACCTGGACGGCGTGATCTCCGGCGAACACGGCATCGGCCTGACCAAGTACGAATTCCTGACCGACGCCGAACTGGCGCCGTTCCAGGAATACAAGCGCCGCGTGGACCCCAAGGGCCACTTCAACGCCGGCAAGCTCATGCCGGGCGCGGACTTGCGCCATGCCTGGACGCCCAGCTTCAACCTGATGGGCCACGAGTCGCTGATCATGCAGCAAAGCGATATCGGCGCCATTTCGGAATCCATCAAGGATTGCCTGCGCTGCGGCAAGTGCAAGCCCGTGTGCGCCACCCACGTGCCGCGCGCGAATCTGCTGTATTCGCCGCGCAACAAGATCCTCGCCACCTCGCTGCTGGTGGAGGCCTTCCTGTACGAAGAGCAGACCCGCCGCGGCGTCAGCCTGAAGCACTGGGAGGAATTCGAGGACGTGGCGGACCACTGCACGGTGTGCCACAAGTGCTACAACCCCTGTCCGGTCGATATCGACTTCGGCGACGTATCCATGAACATGCGCGCCGTGCTGCGCCGCATGGGCCGCAAGTCGTTCAATCCCGGCACGGCCAGCGCCATGTTCTTCCTGAACGCCAAGGATCCGGCCACCATCAACGCCACCCGCAAGGCGATGGTGGGCGTGGGCTACAAGGTGCAGCGCGCCGCGCACGACCTGCTGTCCGGCCTGGTGAAGAAGCAGACCGCCGCGCCTCCGGCAACGGTCGGCAAGCCGCCGCTGCGCGAGCAGGTCGTGCACTTCGTGAACAAGAAGATGCCGGGCGGCCTGCCCAAGCAGGCGGCGCGCAAGCTGCTGGACATCGAAGACGCGAACTACGTGCCCATCATCCGCGATCCCAAGGCCACCACGGCCGACACGGAGGCCGTGTTCTACTTCCCGGGCTGCGGCTCGGAACGCCTGTTCTCGCAGGTCGGCCTGGCCACGCAGGCCATGCTGTGGCATGCGGGCGTGCAGACCGTGCTGCCGCCGGGTTACCTGTGCTGCGGCTATCCCCAGCGCGGCAACGGCATGACGGACAAGGCCGAGCAGATCATCACCGACAACCGGGTGCTGTTCCACCGGGTCGCCAACACGCTGAACTACCTGGACATCAAGACGGTGGTGGTCAGTTGCGGCACCTGCTACGACCAGCTCGCGGGCTACGAGTTCGACAAGATCTTCCCCGGCTGCCGCCTGATCGACATCCACGAGTACCTGCTCGAAAAAGGCATCAAGCTCGAAGGCGCCAAGGGCGTGCGCTACATGTACCACGACCCCTGCCATACGCCCATGAAGCTGCAGGACCCGATGAAGACCGTGCGCTCGCTGGTGGGCAACGACGCGGTCAAGAGCGACCGCTGTTGCGGCGAGTCGGGCACGCTGGCGGTCAGCCGCCCGGACATCTCCACGCAGGTGCGCTTCCGCAAGCAGGAAGAACTGCTCAAGGGCGATGCCGCGTTGCGCAGCGACGGCTTCACCGGCGACGTGAAGGTGCTGACCTCGTGCCCGTCGTGCCTGCAGGGCCTGTCGCGCTACGAGGGCGACACCGGCCTGGACGCGGACTACATCGTGGTCGAGATGGCGCGCCACATCCTGGGCGAAAGCTGGATGGAGGACTATGTGGGCCGCGCCAACGCGGGCGGCATCGAGCGCGTGCTGGTGTAGCCGGCAGCCGCCTCGGAACGAAAATCGCAGCCGTCTCCGGCTGCGATTTTTTTTGGATCGCCGCCGCGGCAGCCGGCAGCTCGGCACCATTTTTTCCCGGGTTTCGGGCCTCTTGAAGCTGGCGAAACCGCTCCCATACTGGGAATTGAAGAGACCAGACCTGCGGTCGCGGCTCTGGCGATTGCGTTGTGTCTCGACCCGTCCCTTTTTCATTCGGGAGCCCAACATGACGAACTTTCCATTCAGCGACAACGGTTTTTCCGCGGCGTTCGACGCCATCCAGGAGCATATGGACCGCGTGCTGCGAGGGGCCGGCGTGCCGGCCGCCTTGCGCGCCACGCCCCAGGCGCATTTCCCGCCGGTCAACGTGGGCGTGTCCGGCGACTCCATCGAGGTCGTCGCGTTCGTGCCGGGCGTGGAACCCGACACCCTGAACGTGTCGATCGAAAAGCGCCTGCTGACGATCAGCGGCGAACGCCAGGCCCCGCAACTGCCGGACAACGCCCGCTACTACGCGCGGGAACGTTTCGAAGGCCGCTATACGCGTGTGGTCGAACTGCCGGCCGACGCCGATCCCGACGATGTGCAGGCGCGCTACACCGACGGCTGCCTGTCCATTTCCATCAAGCGCAAGGAAGCCTCCAAGCCGCGTCTCGTGACCGTGCAGTGACGTTTCCCCACCTACGCACAAGGAGTATCGATCATGAACGAACCGAAAGACCTGACCGTGCCCGCGCAGGAAACCGCGACAGACAAGCGCGATACGCGCGGGGTCACCACGCCGGCCGTGGATATCTACGAAGACCCGCAGGGCATCAGCCTGATCGCGGACCTGCCCGGCGTGTCCAAGGACCGGCTGCGCATCAACGTGGAATCCGACGTGCTGCTGATCGAGGGCGAGGCGTCCGTGTCCACGCCCGCCGATCTGCGGCTGGTGCACGGAGAACTGCGCGCGCCGCTCTTCCGGCGCTCGTTCCGGCTGGGACAGGAGTTCGACCGCGGGGAAATCAGCGCCAGCCTCAAGCAGGGCGTGCTGACGCTGCGCATTCCGCGCGTGCGCGAGGCGCAGCCGCGCCAGATTCCCGTCCAGGCGGGCTGAAGCGGCGGCGCCAAAGAAAAAGCCGCGGCCAGCAATGGCCGCGGCTTTTTCGCGTTCAGGCGTACCCGCTCATTCCAGCTTGATGCCCGCCTTCTTGATGACCTCGGCCCAGGCGCTGCGCTCCTGGTCGGCATAGGCCTTGAATTCCTGGGCCGGCATCGGCATGGGGATGACGCCCATGTCCAGGATCTTCTGCGATACGGCGGCGTCCTTCAGCGTGGCTTCCAGGTCGGCCGACAGTTTCTTGACCACGTCCGCCGGCAAGCCGGCCGGGCCCACCAGGCCTTGCCAGGCATAGGCGGTGAAATTGGCGACGCCTTGCTCGGCCATCGTCGGCGTGTCGGGCAGGACGGACAGGCGCTCGGGCGTGGCGGCCGCCAGCACGCGCAGCTTGCCGGCCTTCACGTTGGGCAGGCCGGAGGCGAGGTCGATGAACATCAGGTCGACCTGGCCGCCCAGCAGGTCCTGGATGGCGGGGGCGGCGCCCTTGTAGGGCACGTGCAGCACGTCGGCGCCCGTGCGCTGCTTGAACAGTTCCAGCGCCAGGTGGTGGGGCGAGCCCGCGCCGGCGGAGGCCGCCGTCAGCTTGCCCGGTTCCTTCCTGGCGGCCGCGAGCACCTCGTCCACGGTCTTGTACGGCGAATTGACGTTCACCGCCAGCAGCAGCGGGAACTTGGCGATGCCGCCGATGTAGGTGAACTTGGCCGGATCGTAGGACAGCTTGGCGTACAGCGACGAGTTGAAGGCCAGGGTGCCGGAGTCGGCGGTGCCGACCACGTAGCCGGAGGGTTCGGCCTGCGCGATCGCGGTCGCGCCGATGATGGTGCCGGCGCCGGGGCGGTTCTCGACCACGATGGTCTGGCCCAGCGATTTTTCCAGGCCGCTCGCCACCGTGCGCGCCACCACGTCGGTGCCGCCGCCGGCCGGGTAAGGCACGATCCAGCGGACCGGCTGGGTGGGCCAGGATTGGGCGGAGGCCGCGCCGGCGGCCAGGGACAGGGCGGCTAGCGCCAGCAGGCGCTTCATGGGCTTGTGCATGGGGTGTCTCCTCGTGCGGAATATCGAAAGCGCGACGCTTGCGTCCTTGATCGGGATCAAATACGCGTCGCTTTTTTCTTGCGCCGCCATTATGCCTTGCGTCCATGAAAAAGGGCCCGGAAAGTGGGCCCCCGCCATCGGTCCGCCGTGGGGACTATCGGGGATCGGGATAGGCGCGCGCGCCGAATACGGCCGTGCCGATGCGCACTTCCGTCGAGCCTTCCTCGATCGCCAGTTCGAAATCGCCGCTCATGCCCATCGACAGCCGGTCCAGCGACACCCCCGGCAGGTTTTCCCGGCGCAGGCGGTCGCGCAGCTCGCGCAGGGCGCGGAAGCAGGCCCGCACCTCGTCCGGGTCCGGCGAATTCACGGCCAGCGTCATCAGGCCCTGCACGCGCAGGGCGGGGAAATCGGCCGCGATCCGGCGCAGGAAGGCGGGCACGTCCGCGGGCGCCATGCCGTACTTGCTGGGTTCGGACGAAGTCTTCACCTGCACCAGCACGTCCAGGCTGCGGCCCTCGTTGGCCAGGCGGCGGTGCAGGGCCTCGGCCAGTTCCACGCGGTCCAGCGACTGCACTTCGGCCGCGTCGCGGGCGGCGTCGCGGGCTTTGTTGGTCTGCAGGTGGCCGATCAGCACCCATTGCAGGCCCTGGCCGGCCAGGGCGGCGGCCTTTTGCCGGATTTCCTGCGTCTTGTTCTCGCCGAAGCGGGTCAGGCCCAGCGCCATGGCCTCGCGGATGGCGTCGACGCCGAAAGTCTTGCTGACGGGCAGCAGCGTCACGCTTTCCGGGGGGCGACCGGCCCGCGCGCAGGCGTCGGCGATGCGTTGCTGGATCCGGGCGAGGCGCCCGGCCATGGTGTCTACGGCGGTCATGCAGCTCTCTTGCAGGAACAGGATGTCCCATAGTGTAGGACTGCGCGCGATCGTTTCGCCACACGGCCCGGGCGCGCCGTTGACCCTGCGTAGTCGGCAGGCTTAGAATTTGAGGGAATTTGTTTATATTTCAATGTTCTATGCCGTCCGGCGCCGCTCCTTGCGGGCGACACGGTTCTCCACCTTTCCAGTCCCCCCGCCATGTCCAGCGCAGCGCCCGAATACGCCTTTGCCACGCCCTTCCTCGTTCCCCCCGCTTCTCCCATCCGATCGCTGATGCCCTATGCCTTGCGGCCGGGCACCATTTCGCTGGCGGGCGGCTATCCCGCGCAGGAACTGTTCGACATCGAAGGCCTGACCATCGCGTCGACCCAGGTCATGGCGCGGCTGGGCGCGTGCCTGCAGTATTCCAACATCGACGGGCAGGCCAGCCTGCGCCATGAACTGGCGCGCCTGTCGGCCGAGCGTGGCCTCATCTGCAACGCCGATACCGAACTGGCCGTGACCGGCGGTTCGCAGCAGGCGCTGGCGCTGCTCAGCCGCGTCATGCTGCAGCCCGGCGACCACGCCATCATCGAGTCGCCCGCCTTTCCCAATTCCGTGCAGGCCTTGCGCTACACGGGTGCAACCGTGCATACGGTGCAATCCGGCCCCGAGGGCATCGACGTGGACGCCCTGGATGAACTGGCGGCCCGGGTCAAGCCGAAGATCGTGTGCGTCGTCGCGTCGTTCTCCAATCCCTGCGGCGCCACGCTCACGCGCCAGCGCCGCCTGCGGCTGCTGGAACTGGCGGTCAAGCACCGTTTCCTGATCGTCGAAGACGATCCCTATAGCGAACTGCGTTTCGCCGGCGAGTCGGTGCCGCCCATCGCGGCGCTGGCCGAGGGCGAGGCCCGCCACTGGGCCGTGTACCTGGCCAGCATGTCCAAGACCATGGCGCCGGCGCTGCGCATCGGCTGGCTGGTCGCGCCGCCCGAGATCCGCCGCCGCTGCGTCGGCGCCAAGGCGGCCGACGACATGGCCTCGTCCGCCTGGATCCAGGAAGTCGTGGCCCAGTACCTGGCCAACGGCCGCTACGCCGAACACGTGCCGCGCATCCGCGCCGCCTACGGCCAGCGCTGCGACGCCATGGCCGAATCGCTCGCCCGCGAACTCGACGGCCGCGTCACGTTCCGCAAGCCCGAGGGCGGCATGTTCTTCTGGGCGCGCCTGACGGGCGAAGTCGACGCCACGCGCCTGCTGCCCTATGCCATCGAGCACGAAGTGGTGTACGTGCCGGGCAAGGCGTTCTACGCCGACCCGGCGCAGGCCGACCTGCACGCCATGCGCATGTCGTTCGCCACCATGAACGAAAGCCAGATCGCGCAGGGCATGCAGCGCCTGGGCCGCGCGCTGCAAGCCTGCGAGGCCAACGAACCGGTGTCGATCTCGCTGGCGGCTTGACGGCGCGCACCCGCCGCCGCTTGGCCGATTGCTATGCTTGCCCATGCGCCCGGCGGTCCGGGCGCGCATACCTAAATAAGCGCTTGTTATTTGGCGCGGGCGCTTCATGTCTATAAGCTTCTTGCCTCGGCGCGTTCCGCGCGCCCGCAAGCAGAACAGGAAACAGGTCATGAACATTGCAAAAGGGTTGATGGGCGCGGCGCTCCTGGCGGCGGCGGCGCAGGGCGCGCAAGCGGCCACGCTGGACGTGGTGCGCCAGCGCGGCGCGGTGGCTTGCGGCACGACGACGGGCTTCGCCGGTTTTTCCGCGCCCGACGCCCAAGGCAAATGGCAGGGGCTGGACGTGGACCTGTGCCGCGCCATTGCGGCGGCCGTCTTCGGCGACGCCGACAAGATCAAGGTCGTGCCGCTGAATTCGCAGCAGCGCTTCACCGCGCTGCAATCCGGCGAGGTCGATGTGCTGACGCGCAACACCACCGTGACGCAGCAGCGCGACACGGCGCTGGGCCTCATCCATGCCGGCATCAATTTCTACGACGGCCAGGGCTTCCTGGTGCCGAAGTCGCTGGGCGTGAAGAGCGCCAAGGAGATCAACGGCGCCACCATCTGCCTGCAGACCGGCACCTCCAACGAAAACACGCTGGCCGACTGGGCGCGCGCCAACAACGTGAGCTACAAGCCCGTCGTGATCGAGACCTTCAACGAAGTGGTCAACGCGTTCGCGGCCGGCCGTTGCGACGTCTTCAGCACGGATGCGTCGGGCCTGGCCTCGATCCGCATCTCCAAGCTGCAGAATCCCGACGACTACGTCGTGCTGCCCGAGATCATCTCGAAGGAACCGCTGGGCCCCTTCGTGCGCCAGGGCGACGACGCCTGGCTCAACATCGTGCGCTGGTCGTTGTCCGCCATGATCGAAGCCGAAGAGTACGGCGTGTCGTCCAAGAACGTGGACGAACAGGCCAAGGGCGCCAACCCCAACATCAAGCGCATCCTGGGCGTCACCCCCGGCAGCGGCGCCAACCTGGGGCTGGACGAGAAATGGGCCTACAACATCATCAAGCAGGTCGGGAACTACGGCGAGAGCTTCGAGCGCAACGTCGGCCAAGGCAGCCCCCTGAAGATCCAGCGCGGCTTGAACGCGCAATGGACGCAGGGCGGGTTGATGTATGCGTTGCCCATCCGTTGATTCCGCGTGTCTGACACTTACCACCTTTTCCGGTGTCTGACACCCATACGAGATGGCCTGACGGGCTAGGGATGGTCTACCCGGGTGTCTGACACCGGCCATATCTGAACGATCTCTCAAAGTCAGCCGGTGTCAGACACCCGGGCACATCGCTTTAGCTTGATGCTCATCTCGTACGGGTGTCAGACACCGGAAGAGGAGGTAAGGGTGTCAGACACCGGAGGATGTATACACTTCCGCAATCTTCACAAACGCCGCGCGCAGTTCCCGCGTGCCGCCTTGGAAGATCATCGGCCGTCCTCTGTGCGTGAACACCACCAGGCGCTTTGAAAACAGCATGGGCACGAAGCGCGCGTAGCGCACGTCTTCCCAGGCGACTTCGCGGCGCGTGAACCAGGTTTGGCGCAGGCCGCGTTCGTCGATGGTGGTGATGGACGTCTGCATGTGCCAGGACACGAAGAGCAGTCCCACGAAGCACAGCACGACCGCCACGATGAGCAGGGTGTCGAAGGGTTGAGAGGGGGCGCGGATGGCGGTGGTTACCACCTGCACGCCCAGCACGGCCAGGACGACCCAGGTCAGGATGCGCACCCAGTCGGGCCATGCCTGGCCCGACAAGGGCAGGGGACCGATGGCGCGCAGCAGCGCCGCGTGGTCCTCCGGGGCGGGCGTGCCGGGGGTGGCTCTCACTGGATTATCTTCCTGCTGCGCATTCGGGTATTCGCTCTTGGGGCGGCCCGGCGGGCTCATGCGGCCCGTTTGGCGGCAATGGCGTTGCCGGCCCGGCTAGAACCCTTGCGGTTCAGGTGGGACGACATCCACTGGCCGATGTCGACCACGGCGTCGAAATCCACGCCGGTCTCGATGTCCAGGCCGCGCAGCATGTACAGCACGTCTTCGGTGGCGACGTTGCCGGTGGCGCCCTTGGCGTAGGGGCAGCCGCCCAGGCCCGCGACCGAGGTGTGGAAAATCGAAATGCCGGACTCCAGCGCCGCCAGGATGTTGGCCAGGGCCTGGCCGTAGGTGTCATGGAAGTGGCCGGACACGCGCGCCGGATCCACCACCCGCGTCACCGCCGTCATCACTTCGCGCACTCGCTTGGGCGTGCCCACGCCGATGGTGTCGGCCACGTCGATCTCGTCGACCTGCATCGCCAGATAGCGCTGCGCCACGTCCACCACCGCCTCGACCGGGACCTCGCCCTGGTAGGGGCAGCCCAGCGCGCAACTGATGCTGCCGCGCACGCGGATGCCGGCTTCGCGGGCGGCCTGCACCACGGGTTCGAAACGCGCGATGGATTCCGCGATCGAACAGTTGATGTTCTTTTGCGAAAAGGCTTCGCTGGCGGCGCCGAAGATCACGATCTCGTCGGCGCGGGCGGCGAGCGCGCCCTCGAAGCCCTTCATGTTCGGCGTCAGCACGGAATAGATCGTGCCGGGGCGGCGCTGGATGCGCGCCATCACGTCTGCGCCGTCGGCCATTTGCGGCACCCATTTGGGCGATACGAACGACGCGGCTTCCACGTTCGGGAAGCCGGCGGCGCTGAGCCGGTCGACCAGTTCCACCTTGACGTCGGTGGGCACGAATTCTTTTTCGTTCTGCAGGCCATCGCGAGGCGACACCTCGACGATCTTTACGCGGGAGGGCAAAGCCATGTCTCTTCCTGTTCCGGGATGGGATGAGCGGCGCGGCAAGAATGCGGCGCTATCGTCCAATATTAGCGCCTAGTTCAGGCGCTGGTATCGGCCGTCGTCCAGCCGGGCGATCCGCCCCTGCAGCTCCAGTTCCAGCAGTTGCGCCTGCAGCTCGCCGGTGCCCAGTCCGCAGCGGGCCTGGATCGCGTCCAGGTGCAGGGGATCGAAGCCCAGCGCGTCGAGCACGGGGTGGTCCGGCAGCGCGGCCGGGGCGGCCGGAGCGGTCCGGGAAGCGGGCATGGGACCGCCGCCGAGTTCGTCGGTAATGTCGCTGGCGGTTTCCACGAGCTTCGCGCCCTGGCGGATCAGGGCATGGCATCCGCGCGACAGCGGCGAATGGATGGAACCGGGGATGGCGAAGACTTCGCGCCCGCTTTCGCCGGCCAGCCGGGCGGTGATGAGCGATCCGCTCTGCCTTGCGGCTTCCACCACCAGCACGCCGCGCGCCAGTCCGGCCACGATGCGGTTGCGCTTGGGAAAGTGCTGGGGCAGGGCGCCCGTGCCCAGGGGCAGTTCGGACACCAGCGCGCCGTGCTCCGCGATGCGGTGCGCCAGTTCGCGGTGCCGGGCGGGATAGACGCGGTCGATGCCGGTGCCCATGACCGCCACCGTGCCGGCGCCTTCGGGGCCGGCCTCCAGCGCGCCTTCATGGGCGGCGCCGTCGATGCCCAGGGCCAGCCCGCTGACCACGCGCCAGCCGTGGGCGGCCAGGTGGCGGGCGAAGGCGCGGGCGTTTTCGCGGCCGCCGGGGGTGGCGTTGCGCGCGCCCACCACCGCCAGCGAGGGGCCCTGGAGGAAGGCGGGGTCGCCGGCCACATAGAGCAGGATGGGCGGGTCGGCGATCGTGAGCAGGCTTTGGGGATAGGTGGGATCCGCCAGCGTCAGGATGTGCCTGCCCGGCTCGGCGGCCCATTCCAGCGCGCTGTCGACCTGGGCCGCCATCTCGGCGGGCATCGGCGCCGCCAGTTGGCGCGCCAGCGCCTCCGGCAGATGCCGCGACAGCGCCGTGGCGCGCTGCGCATAGATCTGCTCGGGCAGGCCGAGGGCGCTGAGCAGCGTGCAGGCGGTGGCGGAACCGATGTTCGGCTCCAGGGACAGCCGCAGCCAGGCGGACAGTTCGGCGGAAGATTGCGTAAGCGGCATGTAGCGGACGCGCAGCAGGCGCGCGAGGGCATCGGTGGTGGTGCGTGAGTGTCGCATGAGCCGGAGGCGGCGATCCCCGCGGGGAAGGACGGAATTGCCGCGCAGGGAGGCGGAACGACCGGGGACGCAGCAATCCGGCGTATCGCTGAATTAGCCGAAAACTATTAGAAATCAAGACTCTAATGAATTAAACTCTTGGTAAGCATCACTACTTGGCATTCCCTCTTCAATGGCTTTACTTCCCATTCTCCGCTACCCGGACCCGCGCCTGCACAAAAAGGCCAAGCCGGTCGCCGAGGTCGACGACCGCATCCGCCAACTGGTGCGCGACATGGCCGAAACCATGTACGACGCGCCGGGGGTGGGCCTGGCCGCGACCCAGGTCGACGTGCACGAGCGCGTCGTCGTGATCGACGTGTCCGAGGAAAGCAACCAGTTGCTGGTCCTGATCAATCCCGAGATCACCTGGCGCAGCGACGACTACAAGATCTACGAAGAAGGCTGCCTGTCCGTGCCCGGCATCTACGACGAGGTCGAGCGCGCATCCCGCATCCGCTGCAAGGCGCTGGACATCGACGGCAAGCCCTTCGAGTTCGACGCCGACGGCCTGCTGGCCGTGTGCGTACAGCACGAACTCGACCACCTGGAAGGCAAGGTGTTCGTGGAATACCTGTCCAGCCTCAAGCAGAACCGCATCAAGACGAAGCTGAAGAAAGCCGAGCGCGAAGCCCTCCGAGCATAAAGGGCCACCCCGTACCCGCTGACGCGGGCTTCCCCCCTCGAGGAGGGAGGCGCCGGCGGACCGGCAAAGCCGGATCCGCGGCGCCCTGGACCGGCCAGAGCCTCAGGCTGCGGGAACGCGCGATTCCCTGACCATCTTTCCATTCTTTGTTTTCCACTCCATGCGCCTAGTCTTTGCCGGCACGCCGGAATTCGCCCGCATCGCGTTCGACGCCCTGCGGGCCGCCGGCCACGAAATTCCCCTGGTCATGACCCAGCCCGACCGTCCGGCAGGACGCGGGCTGAAGCTGACGCCCAGCCCCGTCAAACAGGCGGCGCTGGACGCCGGCATCGAGGTCGCCCAGCCGCGCAGCCTGCGCCTGGACGGCCGCTATCCCGAAGAGGCCGGGCAGGCCCGGGCGCTGCTGCAAGGCGTGGCGCCCGACGTGATGGTGGTGGCGGCCTACGGCCTGATCCTGCCGCAATGGGTGCTGGACCTGCCGCGCCTGGGGTGCCTGAACATCCATGCCAGCCTGCTGCCGCGCTGGCGCGGCGCCGCGCCGATCCAGCGCGCCATCGAGGCGGGCGACGCGCAGACCGGCGTGACCATCATGCAGATGGACCAGGGCCTGGACACCGGCGACATGCTGCTGGAGCGCGTCGTGCCGATCACGGCCGACACCAACGCGGCCCAGTTGCACGATGCGCTGGCCCAGGCGGGCGGCGAGGCCATCGTCGAGGCGCTGGCCGCCCTGGCGCAGGGCGGCCTGATACCGCGCAAGCAGCCCGAAGACGGCGTGACCTACGCGGCCAAGCTGGACAAGGCCGAGGGCGCGCTGGACTGCGCCCAGCCGGCCGAACTGCTGGCGCGCCGCGTGCGGGCCTTCAACCCCGTGCCCGGCGCCAGCATCCGCCTGCCCGGCCTGGCCGACCCGGTGAAAGTCTGGCGCGCCCAGGCGCTGGACGAGGCGTCGACGGCCGCGCCCGGCACCGTGCTGCGCGCGGAGGGCGGCGGAATCGATGTCGCCACCGGCCAGGGCGTGCTGCGCCTGCTGGAATTGCAGAAGGCGGGCGGCAAGCGTCAGCCCGTGGACGTGTTCGTGCGCGGCTGGCAGCCGGCCTGAGCGCAGGCGCCGGCTTGCGCGCCCGCGTATGGAATCAGGGCTTGCGGGCCAGCAGGTCCACGTAGGCGCCGGACAATAGCTGTTGCGGCGCCACCCCCAGCCCGGCCATCAGGCTGCGCGCCTCTTCCATGCCGGCGTCCGGGGTTTCGTCCTCGCGCAGCACCACCTCCAGCTCCAGGAATTCTCCCAGGCCTTCCACGCGGTCCAGGTGGATGCGGGTGCGTCCGGCCAGGTATAGCCGCCGCTGCTTCCTGACGCGGCCGGCCGTGCCATAGGCCAGGGTGAGCGCCTCGCGCAGGGTGTCGGGCGCATCGGTCCGCGAAACCACGTAGAAGCTTTCCTTCGGCCCCGTTTCGTCGCTGCGGCGATAGAAGATCAGCTCGCCCGTGCCGTCGGCGAAGGCGCGCAGTTTCAGGCGGCCGTTGGCGCAGGCGAAGAAGGTGTCGTCCTGCGCGATGGAGACGGGCTCCTGGCCGGACAGGGCCGCCGCCAGCGGTTCGATGGCGTCCAGGCTGTCGACCCGGGCCTTGATCTCGACGTTGCGTGCCATGCGGGCCGTCCTTCAGTACAAGGTGCCGGCCACGCGGGCCGGCAGGTCGCGGTCGTAGGCGACGCCGTCGAAGGTGCCCGCCGTCAGGTCCGACAGGATGCGGCCGGCGCTGGGCAGCGCGCTGCGCGGCACCTGCGTCTGCGGATCCCACAGCTTCGAGCGCAGCAGCGCGCGCGAGCATTGGAAGTACACGGTATGCACGTCGACCACGAGCACCGAGCGCGGCCGCTTGCCGTCCATGTCGAAGCGCGCGAGCAGGGCCGGGTCCACGCTGATGCGCGCGGCGCCGTTGACCCGCAGGGTCTCGCCCACGCCGGGCACCAGGAACAGCAGCGCGACGCGCGGGTCGGCCAGGATGTTGCGCAGGCTGTCGATGCGGTTGTTGCCGCGGCGGTCCGGCAGCAGCAGCGTTTTTTCGTCCTCCACCACGACAAAGCCCGCCGGGTCGCCGCGCGGCGAGGCGTCCAGCCCGTCTGGGCCGGCGGTCGCCAGCACGGCGAACGGCGCGGCCTCGATGAAGGCCCGGTAGTGCGGATGCACGTGATCCACTTCCTTCTTGATCGACGCCTCGCCGGGCTCGCCGTACAAGGCTTGCAGCGCGAGGGCGTCGGAAATCAGGTGGGCGGGGTCGAGGCGCATGGCGTTGGGGCTCCGGTTCAGGCCAGAGTGGAGGGCAGGTCGGCGACGGTCAGGAACAGTTCGTCGGGGCCGCGTTCGCGCAGGGCCTCGACGTGGTTGTAGCCCCAGGCGACGGAGCCGACGCGCACGCCGGCCTTGCGGGCGGCGTCGATGTCGCGCATTTCGTCGCCCACCAGCAGGAAGCGTTCCGGGGCGGTGCCGTGCTGCCTGAGCAGCCGGTCGATCTTGGCGGATTTGCCGAACAGGTCGGTGCCGCATTCGAAGTCGTCGAACAGGGCGGCGGTTTCCGCGCCCAGCACGCGCCGCACGTTCTCGATGGAGTTCGAACTGACCACGGCCAGGCGCAGCCCGCCTGCCTTCAGCCGCGCCAGCGCTTCGGGGATGCCGTCGAACAGGCGCACGCTGGGGTCGATGTCCTGCATCAGCGTGCGCACGTGGGCCATGATCGCCGGCAGCTTCCAGAGCGGAATGCCCAGGAACTTCAGGATCTCGGAGGCCTCGCGGTGCCGGAGCCGGTCGCGTTCCGATGCGTCGATCTTGCGGAAGCCGTATTTGTCGGCCACCGTGTTCAGGATGGAATTGAACCAGGGCATGGTGTCCGCCAGGGTTCCGTCGAAGTCGAAAGCGGCTATGTCGTATTTCAAGTGTGGGATCCGATGCGCGGCCGGCGCTGGCGTCAGACGCCGTTGGGATGGAGCAGATAGTGCACGACCGGCGCCAGGGCTTCAAGCGGCGGCGCGCTGGCCACCACGCGGGCGGCGCTGGTCCAGGGATAGTCCAGCGCCAGCAGCCAGCCGAAGACCGCGTCCGCGTCGGCCGCCGGCAGGCTCACCATGGTTTCGATGGTGATGACGAGGCTGGAGGCGCGATAGGGCGATTGCTGGAATTCCCAGTCATACCGGCCGCAGCCGACCCGCACGTTGCCGGTGGCCTTCTCGGTCATGCCGACGATCCAGTCGCACTGGTAGCCGGGCAGGCGGGCGCCCGCCTCGGGCCGCGACAGGTAGAACGTGTAGACGTTCTCGTAGGTCTGGCCGAACTTGCGCACCAGCGTATCGGCGATGGCCGCCAGGCCGTGCGATTCGGGCGGGAAGGCGATGGCCTGCGTGCGCAGGGCCATCTTCAGCACCGCGTCCGGCGCGAATGCGCGCGCCATGTAGTGCGGGCGGTTCTCGTCCTTGGCGTGGAAATAGTCGCGCAGGACGGATTCGGTGCTGGAGGGGGGCAACGCGTCGATGGACATCGCAAGGGTTTCCGTTAGGGGGCAGGGCCGCGTCAGGCCTTGACCGGATCGAACCACTTCGAGACGTTGGGCGGCTCGTAGATGGCATAGCGGTCCAGCAGCAGGGCCGGGTCCTCTTCCACCACCAGCATGTCGCGATGCTGGGGGCGGATGAACTCTTCCTCGACGGCATGATCCACGAACTGGACCAGCGCGTCGTAGTAGCCCGCGATGTTCAGCAGGCCGCAGGGTTTCTGGTGCATGTTCAGTTGCGCCCAGGTCCAGACCTCGAAGAACTCTTCCAGCGTGCCGGCGCCGCCGGGCAGCGCGACGAAGCCGTCGGCCTTCTCCATCATCATGGCCTTGCGCTCGTGCATGTCCTGCACCAGGTGCAGCTCGGTCAGGCCGCGGTGCGCGTGCTCTTTTTTCAAGAGCAGTTCAGGGATTACGCCGATCACGCGGCCGCCGCCGGCCAGCACTTCGTTGGCCACCACGCCCATGATGCCTACCACGGAGCCGCCGTACACCAGGCCCAGGTCGCGCCGCACCAGCTCCCTGGCCAGCACGCGGGCCTGTTCGATGTACTCGGGCCGGGAGCCGGGGTTCGAGCCGCAATACACGCAAATGTTCTTCAGAGTCATAAAGAGGTTCGGGTAAAGCCGTCCCGTTACAGTTTGCGTCACGGGTTTTCGGGAAGCCCATAGTTTACGCAAGGTTGGGGAACGGTCCTGGCCGCCGCGGTAACGGGGCCAGGGGCAATGTTTGGACACAGTATGTTCCGCCACGATCGGTAGACTGGGTTGTACGGACCGACCCAGCGTCGCAGTGCTTTCACTTAACCAAGAGGAGCCACGATATGGACCAAGCAACCCGTACCCAAACGCAGGCGAGCCGCCCGTTCGAGATGGACGTGAAGGCGATACGCGCGAAGGCGCGCAAGGACATCGAGTCCGGCGCGGTGACGGACACGTATCGCGCCGACCGGCATACCGTATTGAAGCTGCTCAACGAAGCGCTGGCCACCGAGATCGTCTGTGTGCTGCGCTACAAGCGCCACTACTTCATGGCGCGCGGGCTGAACGCCGAGCCGGTGGCGGCGGAATTCGCCGAGCACGCCACGCAGGAACAGGACCACGCGGACCGACTGGCGGAACGCATCGTGCAACTGGGCGGCGAACCCGACCTGTCGCCCAAGGGCCTGCTGGAGCGCAGCCACTCCGAGTACGTCGAAGGCGCCTCGCTGGAGGACATGATCAAGGAAAACCTGATCGCCGAGCGCATCGCCATCGACAGCTATCGCCAGATGATCGACTACGTGGGCGAGCAGGACTCCACCACGCGGCGCCTGCTGGAAGAGATCCTGGCGGTGGAAGAAGAGCACGCCGACGACATGTCGGACTTCCTGGCCCGGCGCTAGGTAAGGCGCTGGCGGTCGCGCGGCATGGAAGCGGCGCGCGCGTCGTGCAGGCGCGCCGCCGCGTCCAGCGCTGCGTGGTGGCGTTCGGCCCAGCGGTCCAGCGCAAGCAGCGCCACGTTCAGCGAGCGGCCCAGCTCGCTCAGGCGGTACTGCACGTGCGGCGGCACGGTGCCCAGGTCTTCGCGCAGCACCAGGCCGTGGCGTTCCAGTTCCCTGAGCGTCTGCGTCATGACCTTCTGCGAAATGCCGTCCAGCCTGCGCAGCAATTCGTTGTTGCGCAGGGGGCCGTGCTCCAGCGCGGGCAGGACCAGCGGAACCCATTTGCCGGAGATCAGCTCCAGCGCGCGCCGCGACGGGCAGGCGGCGTCGAAGACATTGCCGGCGGCTTGCGGGCCGGAGGAAGCAGCGGATTTCATGGTTACCAAAAGGTGCGTACTTGTCTTGCGGTAACTATAGCTTTTACGCTGGCGCTCTTCCCATTCCTGGCAGGAGGCCGAGATGGCCTGGTTGATTCTGGTGGCCGCGAGCGCGGTGGAAATCGTGATGGCGCTGGCGCTGAAGTACGCGGACGGCTGGACCCGGTTCTGGCCCAGCCTGATCGGCATCGCCGCCGCCCTGGGCAGCGTGTTCCTGTTGACGCTGGCGATGAAGCACTTGCCCGCGGGCACGGCCTATGCCATCTGGACCGGCATCGGGTCCGTGGGCATCACGGTGCTGGGCATCATGCTGTTCGGGGATGCGCCGTCCGCGGCGCGCCTGCTGTGCATCGCCATGATCGTGGGCGGCGTGGCGGGGCTGAAGCTGCTGGAAGCCTGAGCCCCGCGGGCGGCACGCGCCGCCCGCGCGGGACCGGTGTCAGACCGCGTCGGCCCAGAGGTCGTATTCGTCGGAATCGGTGACGCGGGCGCGCACCATGTCGCCGGCCTTCAGCGGCTTGTCCGAGCTGACGTAGACGCAGCCGTCGATCTCGGGCGCATCGCCGCTGCTGCGTCCCACCGCGCCGTCCTCGTCCACCTCGTCTATCAGCACGTCGATCTCGCGGCCGACCTTCCGTTCGAGGCGGGCGGTCGAGATGGACTGCTGCAGTTCCATGAAGCGTTCCCAGCGTTCCTGCTTGACCTCGTCCGGCACCGGATTGTCCAGCAGGTTCGCGGGCGCGCCTTCCACCGGCGAATACTGGAAACAGCCCACGCGGTCGAGCTGCGCTTCCTGCATCCAGTCCAGCAGGTACTGGAAATCTTCCTCGGTTTCGCCGGGGAAGCCGACGATGAAGGTCGAGCGTATCGTCAGGTCGGGGCAGATCTCGCGCCAGCGCTTGATGCGCGCCAGGGTCTTGTCCTCGAAGGCCGGGCGTTTCATGGCCTTCAGGATGCGCGGGCTGGCGTGCTGGAACGGGATGTCCAGGTACGGCAGGATCTTGCCCTCGGCCATGAGCGGAATCACTTCGTCCACGTGCGGATATGGATAGACGTAGTGCAGGCGCGTCCAGACGCCCATGTCGGACAAGGCCGTACAGAGCTCCGTCATGCGGGTCTTGACCGGACGGCCGTTCCAGAAGCCGCTGCGGTACTTCACGTCCACGCCATAGGCGCTGGTGTCCTGCGAGATCACCAGCAGCTCCTTCACGCCCGCCTTGACCAGGCGTTCGGCTTCGTTCAGCACGTCGCCCACCGGGCGGCTGACCAGGTCCCCGCGCATCGACGGGATGATGCAGAAGCTGCAGCGGTGGTTGCAGCCTTCCGAAATCTTCAGGTAGGCGTAGTGGCGCGGCGTCAGCTTCACGCCTTGCGGCGGCACCAGGTCCAGGTAGGGATTGTGGTCTTTCTTGGGGGGCGCCGCGTCATGCACGGCGCGCACCACCTCTTCGTACTGCTGGGGCCCCGTCACCGCCAGCACGCTGGGGTGGACGTCGCGGATCACCGATTCCTCGACGCCCATACAGCCGGTGACGATGACCTTGCCGTTCTCGGCCAGGGCTTCGCCGATGGCTTCCAGCGACTCCGCCTTGGCGCTGTCGATGAAGCCACAGGTGTTGACGACGACGACGTCCGCGTCGTCGTACTCGGGCGTGACTTCGTATCCTTCGGTGCGCAGTTGGGTCAGGATGCGTTCGGAATCGACCAGCGCTTTGGGACAGCCCAGCGACACGAACCCTACGCGCGGGGTCCGGCCGCCGGCGTTGGCGGCGGCGATGGTGTCGGCCAGGGTGGAGGCGGCGGAAGCGTTCGCGTCAGCGCTGTTGGCCTTGCCGGGGCCTTTGCCAGGCCGGGAGGTTTCGAGGATTTCCAATGTCGTTCACCAAAAAATCGCGCGGCGAGCGTGTCGCGCGGCGGATGTGTTGTTCGTGTCGGGCGAAGCCGGGGCGGCAGGCTTCAAGATTCAGCGTGTTCGTTGGCGCGCCACGCGGGCAGTTCTCGCAGGGTCTCGGGGTGCAACATGGCCACCTGCAGCAAGGTCTGCGCCGCGCCGGAAGGGGTGCGCCGTCCTTGCTCCCAATCTTGCAGAGTGCGCACGCTCACGCCCAGCAGCTCGGCGAAATCCGTTTGCGGCAGGCCCACGCGGCTGCGTGCCTCGCTGATATGCGACGCCTGCCATCGTGCGCCGCGCGCCGTCGGGGCAGCATTCTTCATGGCTCTTCAAAAGTCGGGTGGCGCCTGTGCGTGGCGTCCCAGGGGTTCAGGCCGTCGTGCCATGATGGCGGAGAAGGCGAATTCTCGATTATACGGCATTGCCGTAGGGCAATTGGAGGTTGGGACCAGACACGCGCGGCCGCTAAATAAAACCGCCGCTGGTTCGTCAGGACAGTAGATGCAGGCTTTCCGTTTCCAGGATGGCCTGTCCCGGGGCGCCCCGCGCCCGCTGCTCCAAGGACCTCTGTCATGAGTTGTTTCGATCGCGAAGGCGCCACGTTCCGCGTGCTGGTCAACGAAGAAGAACAGTATTCGATCTGGCCCGATTACAAGGCTATTCCGGCCGGCTGGCGCGATACCGGCACCCTGGGCGACAAGGCCGCCTGCCTGGCCTATGTGGAGTCGGTCTGGACCGACATGCGTCCGGCCTCGCTGCGCCGCCACATGGAGGCGCAGGCCTCGGCCCAATCCGCTGGCCAGGCCTAGAATGCCGGCCGACATCACCTTGCTGTGCCTGCCGTGCGCGGGTGCCAGCGCCACCATGTATCTGCGCTGGCGCCGTGTGCTGCCAGCCTGGATCCGGGTCGAACCGGTGGAGCTGGCGGGGCGAGGCAGCCGCATTGGTGATCCGTTCAGTCCTGATTTTTCCAGTGCAATCGACGATGTCTGCGTGCGTATGCAGCCGTGGCTGAACGGGCGCTACGCGCTCTACGGCCACAGCATGGGCGCCTTGCTCGCCTATGGCGTGGTCCGCCGGTTGCTTCAGACCGGCAAGGCGCTGCCGCAGCGCCTGATCGCCTCCGGCAGCGCCTCGCCCTCGGCGCGCGACAACTCGCGCCTGGCGCGCATGCGCGGGCGCGAGGACCTGCTCGAAGATTTGCGGCGCCAGGGCGGCACGCCCGACGCCGTATTTGAAGACGAGGAACTGCTGGCGCTCACATTGGCCGTGCTGGGCGCGGACTATGCGCTCTGCCTGGATTACGTCCACGCAGCCGATGTGCGCCTGCCCATGCCGGTGCACGTGATGAGCGGCCGCCGCGACGACATCGCGCCCGAGCGCCTGCAGGCCTGGCAGGACGTGGCGCAAGCCCCGGTGACCCTCGAAACGTTCGAGGGCGGCCACTTCTTCATTAGGGATAGCGAGCTGGCCGTACTTGACGCGCTGACCCGTCACCTGGGGCAGACGTCGGTTGCGCCGGCCGCCGCCAACCATGCAAACCTTGCTCCTGCCTGATTCTGCGCCCTCCGACCTTACTGTCTGGCGGCTGGATCTGACCGCCGTCTCGCCGGCCGACTGGCGCACGCTGACGCCGGCGGAAGCGGCGCGAGCATGGCGCTATCGGCTCGACGCCGACCGCGTCCGCTACGTGGGCGCGCGGGCCGGGCTGCGCCGCATCCTGTCGGCGCGGCTGGGAATGGCGCCCGGCCTGGTCCCTGTGTCGGCAGGCCGCCACGGCAAGCCCGCGCTGGCGCCTCCCTATGGCGAGCGCTTGCACTTCAACCTGAGCCACGCCGGCGCCTACGCACTGGTAGCGCTGTCGGAGCGGCGCGAGGTAGGGGTGGACGTGGAATACGGCCACGAAGGATTGCGTGTCGAGGAGCTCGCGCCTTTGGCGCTGGTGGCTGGCGCCGAGCCCCTGGCCTGGCGCGACCTCGACGGCAGCGCGGGGTTCCTGCGCCGCTGGACCGGCAAAGAGGCCGCTCTCAAGGCCTGGGGGGTGGGGGTGGCGCAGCATCTGCTGGCCGTGCAGGTGCATCCTGGTGTACGCCAGGCCGAGATCGTGGTGCGGGCGCCCTGTGCGGACTGGCCCGCCTGCGCGGCCTGCGAGTTGGCGATGCCCGCGGGTTACGCGGCTGCGCTCGCCTGGCTTCCGGCCGCCGATGAAAGCGCGCACCGCATCGCGGCCCCCGCGGGCGGATGGGCCGAGCACCTCCAAGGACACCGATCATGACCACATTCCTGAGCCAGGCTCCCGACAACAACCGGCTTCCGGTGCTGTACACCCCCAGTGCCGCAGGGCAGGACCTGATGAGCGCGCTGCCGGCGCTGGCGGGCGACCTGGCGCGCTCATTGAACGATGTGGGAGGGGTGCTGCTGCGTGGCTACGATGTGCCGTCGGTAGCGGCGTTCCGCGCGTTCGCCGAGGCTTTCGGCCATCCGCTGCTGAGTTATGAGTTCGCTTCGACGCCGCGCAGCGCGGTGCAGTCCGGCGTCTATACCTCCACCGAGTATCCGGCGCACCAGCACATTCCGCTGCACAACGAGCAGGCCTACACGCGCGAATGGCCGATGAAGATATGGTTCCATTGCGTCACGGCCTCGCCCATGGGCGGCGAGACACCGATAGCCGACAGCCGCGCGATCTACCGCGCCATGCCCGAGGCCATCCGGACCCGGTTCGCATCCGGCCTGATCTACGAGCGCAACTATGGCGAGTTCGACGTGCCGTGGCAAAAGGTGTTCAACACGGAGGACCGCGCCGAGGTCGAAGCCTTCTGCCAGCGCGCCCGCATCCAGTGCGAATGGAAGCCCGACGGCGACCTGCGAACGCGCCAGCACTGCCAGGGCGTGGCGCGTCATCCCGGCACCGGCGACATGGTGTGGTTCAACCAGGCGCATCTGTTCCATGTGTCGAATCTGCAGCCCGAGGTGCGCGAGTCGCTCGAAGACATCCTCGGCCTGGAAAACATGCCGCGCAATGTGTATTTCGCCGACGGCAGCCCCATACCTGACGCCATGTTCGACGAGGTCCGCAAGGTGCTGGCGCGCCAGACGGTGATTTTCCCGTGGCAGGCGGGCGACGTCATGATGCTCGACAACATGCTGGTGGCGCACGCCCGCACGCCATTCGAGGGACCGCGCAAGGTCGTGGTCGCGATGGCCGAATCGCACAGCAATTTCAACGAATTCTGATCCCTGGCGATCTGTCCCACAGGTAGATGCAATGCAAGCCTCCGAGACTCCCGCGAAGCTTTACCCCACCATCGTGGCGCGCGTGCGCGATCTGGCCCGCAAGCGGGCGGCCGATACGGCGCTGATCGTGGTGGATGCGACCGGCGAACGGCGCTATGACTACGCCGCCCTGGACGCGGCCAGCCGGCGCCTGGCGGCGGTGCTGTCGGCGCGCTACGCGATCGACGATCGCGCCTTGCTCTTGATGGACAACAACGAGCACTACGTCATCGGCCTGTTCGCATGCATGTACGCGGGCCTGATACCGGTGCCGGTGTTTCCGCCCGAATCGATCCGGCGCCAGCAACTGGCGCGGGTGGCCGGGATCGCCGCCGACTGCGCGGCAAGCTGCGTATTGACCACGGCCGACCTGCGCGACGCAATCGAGTCGTTCGAAGACCTGTGGAACGGCGCCGACATGTTGGCCGTGGACGGCGAGCTGCCGCAGATGGCGGGATACGGCCGGGCCGAATACACGCCCGACGGCGCGCAGATCGCGTTCCTGCAATACACCTCGGGCTCCACCTCGGCGCCCAAGGGCGTGATGGTGAGCCACGCCAACCTGATGGCCAACGAGGCCGCCATTGCGCAGCGCTTGGGCCAGGAGGACGACGATGTGTGGGTGTCGTGGCTGCCGCTTTACCACGACATGGGCCTGATCGGCGGGTTGTTGCAGCCGCTCTATCGCGGCGTGCCATGCGTGTTGATGTCGCCGCGCTACTTCCTGGAGCGGCCGTTGCGCTGGCTCGAGGCCGTCGCGAAATACCGCGGCACCATCAGTGGTGGGCCCGATTTCTCGTATCGCCTGTGCCTGGAGCGGGCCAAGCCGGAACGCGTGGCGCAACTAGACCTGTCGCATTGGCGCGTGGCCTTCTCGGGCGCCGAGCCGGTGCGGCACGATACCTTGCGCGACTTTCAGGCAGCTTTTGCGGACGCCCGCCTGGCGCAAGGCGCGGTCTATCCCTGCTACGGCCTGGCCGAGGCCACGTTGCTGGTGAGCGGCGGCGTGCGCGGCGCCGGCATGGTCGCGCATGGCTACGATCCGGCATTGCTCGCGGCCGGCGTCGTGAGCCTGGCGGAGGAGGGGGGAAAACTGGTGGCCTGCGGCACGCCGCCGGATGAACACCAGATTCGCATTGTCGATCCGGAGCAGCAGGGCGACGTGGGGCCGGGGCGGGTGGGCGAGATCTGGGTCCAGGGGCCCAGCGTCGCCCAGGGCTATTGGAACCGTCCCGAGGCCACCGCCGAAACCTTCGTCGAACGGGACGGTGGACGCTGGTTGCGCACCGGCGACCTGGGCTTCATGCACGACGGCCAGGTGTACATAGCGGGCCGCCGCAAGGATCTGATCATCGTGCGCGGGCACAACCTCTATCCGCAAGATATCGAGCGAGTGGTCGAGGCCGAAGTCGAGGCGGTGCGCAAGGGTCGCGTGGCGGCCTTCGCGGTGCAGACGCCGCGCGGCGAGGGCATCGGCGTGGCCGCGGAGGTATCGCGCGGACTGCAGAAGCTGGTGCCGCCGGAATCGCTGCGCGACGCCATCAGCGAAGCCGTGGGCGCGGCCTGCGGCGAGCCGGCAAGCGTGGTGGTGCTGCTCAATCCGGGCGGTCTTCCCAAGACCACCAGCGGCAAGCTGCAGCGTTCGGCTTGCCGCGATGGTTGGCGTACCGGCGAGTTGGATGCCTACGCGGCGTTCGAGCAGGGTGTGCGCCGGGATGCGGACGCCGCGCCGGCTGCCGCCTGCGAGCCCGAACGGCAGGTCGCCGACGCCGATATCCAGGCGCTCGCCGCCATCTGGCAGGAAGCGCTGGGCGGCCCCTTGCCCGGGCCGGATGCCCATTTCTTTTCCAGCGGCGGCAACTCGCTGGCCGCCGTGCAGGTGGCCGCCGCCATCGGCGTGCGATGGGGCGTCCCCACCACGCCGCGGCTGGTGTTCGATCATCCCGGATTGGCCGACTGCGCCGCTGCGATCCGCGCGCTGACCGGCGATGCGTCCGCCGGGCCGGCCGACGGCACGATCGCGCCGCGCGCCGGCCTGGCCGCGCCGCTGTCTTCCGCGCAGTTGCGCCAGTGGTTCCTGTGGCAACTGGACCGTACCAGCAACGCCTATCACGTGGGCCAGGCGCTCCGGCTGGACGGCGCGCTCGACGGCGCGGCGCTGGCGCAGGCGCTGCGCGAGCTGCTGCGGCGTCATGACGCGCTGCGCACGCGCTTTCATGTCCAGCCCGACGGCACGCCATTGCAGACGCCCGCGGCGCCCGACGATCCCGCCTTGGCCCAGGCGGTCCGCGAACACGATCTACGCGGCCCGGGCACGGCCGACGCGATCGAAGCCGCCGCCGCCGCGCACGTGCGCGCCGCCTTCGAGACGCCGTTTGACCTGGAGACGGCATTGCCGCTGCGCGCCGAGGTGCTGACGCTGGGCGCCGCCGAGCATGTGCTGGTGATCGTCGCGCACCACATCGTGGCCGACGCGGTGTCGATGCAGGTACTGTTCGATGAACTGTCGGCGCTGTTGCGCGGCCAGGCGCTGGCGCCGGTGGCCACGCAATACCCCGACTATGCGGCCTGGCAGCGCGCCCGGTTCGACGAGGGGCGTTGGGACGCCCAGCGCGACGCGTGGGTGGCGGAGCTGGGCGGCGAGCAACCCACGTTGGCGCTGGCCACCGACCACTCGCGCCGCGCCGACGGCCGCTACCAGGCGGCACGCATCGAAATCGACTTGCCGCAGGACCTGGCCACGCGCGTGCAGCATGCCGCCCGGTGCAGCCAGGGCACGGCCTTCATGTTGCTGCTGGCGGCTTTCCACGCGACGCTGTTCCGGTACACCGGCCAGACCGACGTGCGCGTGGGCGTGGCCGCGGCCAATCGCGCCGCGCCCGGGCTGGCGCGCGCGGTGGGCTTTTTCGTGAATACCCAGGTGCTGCGCGGCCGTGTCCATGGCCGCCTCACGCTGGCCGAGTTGGCGCGGCAGGCGCGCGACACCGTGCTGGATGCGCAGGGCCGCCAGGAATATCCGTTCGACGGACTGGTGGACGCGATCCAGCCCGAGCGCAGCTCGGGGCACAATCCGCTGTTCCAGGTGATGATGAATCATTTGCAGGGCGAAGGCGCATCGTCCTTGGCGCTGCCTGGCGTGGACGTGCGGCCGCTGGCGGCGCCGCAGGCTGCGGCCCAGTTCGAACTCGCCCTCGAAACCCGCGAGAGCGCCGACGGGTCGCTGGCCGCCAGCCTGATCTATGCGCGCGAGTTGTTCGACGTCGCCACCATGGAGCGCTTTGGCCAGGCCTACGCGGCGGTGCTGACGCAACTGGTCGACGCGCCCGAGCGCACGCTCGACGCGCTCGAGATCCTCGCGCCGCAAACGGCGGCGGCCCTGCTCGCCGCCGGCCGCGGCGAATGGGACGGGCGCGCCTTCGTGCCGGTGCACGAACTGATCGCCGCGCACGCGTCGCAAACCCCGGGCGCCGAGGCGCTGGTGGCGGGCGGCGAGCGGCTGGATTACGCCGCGCTGGACGCGCGCGCCAACATGCTGGCCCACCTGCTGGCGGCGCGGGGCGTGGGCGCGGACGTGCCCGTGGGCATCGCGGTGCGCCGCAATGCGGGCATGATCGTGGCGATGCTGGCGGTGCTGAAGGCGGGCGGCGCGTATGTGCCGCTGGATCCGGGCTATCCGGCGGCGCGTCTGGCGCACATGGTCCAGGACAGCGGCCTGCGGCTGGTGCTCACCCAGCAGGACGTGGCGCTGGACTGGCCCGAGGGCGTGACCGCGCTGGCGCTGGACGCACCGGCCACCCAGGCATCGCTGGCGCGCCAACCCCGCAGCGCGCCGACGGTGGCGATCCATCCTCAGCAGCTCGCCTATGTGATCTATACCTCGGGCTCCACCGGCCTGCCCAAGGGCGTGGCGGTGCCGCATGGCCCGCTGGCGATGCACATCCAGGCCATCGGCGCACGCTACGGCATGACGCCCCGGGACCGCGAACTGCAATTCGCTTCCATCAATTTCGACGGCGCGCACGAGCGCTGGCTCACGCCGCTCGTGTTCGGCGGCATGCTGCTGCCACGCGACGACGAACTCTGGTCGGTGGAGCGTAGCTGCGCCGAGATCGAGCGCCATGGCATCACCATCGCCTGCTTCACGCCCAGCTATCTGCATCAGATGGCCGAAGCGCAGGGCGGGGCGGCGGCGGCGCTGCCGATCCGCTCCTATACCGTAGGCGGCGAGGCGACCTCGCGCACCACGCTGGCCCTGATCCAGGAGGTGTTGAAGCCCCCGCGCGTCATCAACGGCTATGGTCCCACCGAAACCGTGATCACGCCGCTGATCGCCAAAGCCTATCCGGACACGCCGAACAACGCACCCTACATGCCCATCGGCACGCCGGTGGGCGAGCGCCGCGCCTACGTGCTGGACGCCGATCTCAATCTGTTGCCGCCCGGCGCCGTGGGCGAGCTGTACCTGGGCGGCTCGGGCTTGGCGCGCGGCTACCTCTGCCGGCCGGGCCTGAGCGCGGAACGTTTCGTGGCCGACCCCTTCGAGGGCGGCGGCGCGCGCATGTACCGCAGCGGCGACCTGGCGCGCTGGGGCGGCGACGGCCAGATCGAGTACCTGGGCCGGGTCGACCACCAAGTCAAGATCCGCGGCTATCGCATCGAACTGGGGGAAGTGGAGACCCAGTTGCTGGCGCAGCCGGGCGTGGGCCAGGCCGTGGCGGTGGCCGCGGGCGGCGTGGATGGCCTGGCGCGCCGGCTGCTGGCCTATGTTTCCCCCGCAGCGGGTGCGGAGCTCGACGGCGACGTGGTGCGCGCGGGCCTGGCGCGGGTGTTGCCCGACTATATGGTGCCGGCGCGGGTGCTGGTGTTGCCGGCGCTGCCGCTGAACGCGGCCGGCAAGGTCGACCGCCATGCGCTGCCGGCCGAGGCCGCGCCATTGGGCGCCGGCTACAGCGCGCCTCGTCCGGGCGTGGAAAGCACGCTGGGCGCCATCTGGGCGACCGTGCTGGGGAGCGATCGCATCGGACGCGACGACAATTTCTTCGAACTGGGCGGCGATTCGATCCTGACCCTCAAGGTGGTGGCGCTGGCGCGCCAGGCCGGGCTGGTGATCACGCCCAAGCAGTTGTTGCAGCAGCAGACGCTGGCCGCGCTGGCGCCGGTGGCGCAGGCGGCGCAGGCCGGGCGGGCCGAAGCCGGGGATCCGGCACTGGAGGTGGACCCGGCCCTGATCGCGCAACTGCCGGTGCCGGCAGCGCAGATCGAGGACGTGTATCCGCTTACGCCCATGCAGCATGGCATGCTGCTGCACACATTGCGCAATCCCAACTCAGGGATCTACGTGATGCAGGACCGCTACCGCATCGATGGCGAGCTGGACCTGGATGCCTTCGAGTGGGCCTGGCGCCGGGTGGTGGAAAACCATCCGGCCCTGCGCGCCACCTTCCATTGGCAATGGGCCGCCGACCCGGTGCAAGTGATCCACCGCGCAGTCACGCTGCCGGTCGAGCGGCTGGACCTGCGAGCGTTGGGCCGCGAGGCGGCGGTGGCGCATTATGAAAGCCTGCTGCACGAGGAGCTGCGCACCGGCCTGCCGCTGGACCAGGCCCCTTTGCTGCGCCTGCGCATCGCACGAGTGGCCGACGGCGAGTACCGCTGGGCCCTGAGCTTCCATCACATGGTGATGGACGCCTGGTGCCTGTCGCTGCTCCTGACCGATTTCTTCGATAACTACGACGCGCGCAGGGCCGGCGCCGATGCCAGGCCCCGTCCGGGCCGCCCGCACCGCGACTTTCTGGCGTGGCTGCGCGGCCGCGACGCGGCGGCCGCGCGCAGTTACTGGCGCGCCGAGCTGGCGGATTTCGATACCGTGACGCCGCTGCCAGGCCTGCGCAGTGCCTCGGCCGGCGCAGTCTCGACCATGGTCGATCTCACCAGCACGCTGACCGAGGCTCAGACCACGGAGCTGCAGCGGGTGGCGCAACGATGCCGCGTCACTCCCAACACCGTGATCCAGGCCGCCTGGACGCTGACCCTGGCACGCCACAGCGGCCAGGACGATCTGCTCTATGGCGTGACCGTGGCGGGACGGCCCACCGACATGGACCAGGCGCAGCAGACCATCGGGCTGTTCATCAACACGATCCCGATGCGGGTGCGGCTGCCGCAGGACAGGGCGCTGCCGGCGGCCGACTGGCTGCGCGTGCTGCTCGACCAGAACGCCGAGATGCGCAACCACGAGCATCTGCCCTTGGCCGAGGTGCAGGCCTTCAGCGGCGTGGCGCCCGGCCAGCCGCTGTTCGACAGCTTGGTGGTTTTCGAGAACGCGCCCATCGCGGGTTCGGTATTCGAGCGCGCCGCGGCCATGGGGCTGCGCTCGCTCGGCATGCGCACGCACACCAACTATCCGCTCACGGTGGTGTTGTTGCCGGGACCGCGCCTGGCGTTGCAGCTTACCTACGACACGCGCCGCCTGGACGGCCAGATCGTGGAAGGCATGCTGCAGACCTTCCGTGGCTGCGTCGAGGCCCTGATCGAACGGCCCGCCGCGCCGGTGGCCGAGCTGCTGGCGCCGCGCGCGACCGAGGCCACGCGCCTGCTGGCCGCGGGCCGAGGCCGCCAGGCCGATTATCCGTTCGATGCGGGCTTTGTGCGCCTGTTCGAGGAACAGGCCGCGCGCCAGAGCGGGATCGCGGTACGCTGCGGCGACGACAGCATCAGCTATCCCGAGTTGAACCTGGCCGCCAACCGCATCGGCCACGCCCTGATCGAGCGCGGCGTGGCGGCCGATGACGTGGTCGCGGTGTATTGCGAACGCGGCATCCCCTTTATCGCCAGCGCGGTCGGCGCCTTCAAGGCGGGCGCCGCTTATCTCGGACTGGACGTGCGGCTGCCGGCGCAACGCGTGGCCTCGATCCTGGAGCAGGGCCGCGCGCGGGTGGTGCTGGTCGGCACCGCCGAGGCCGCGCTGCTGGAAGCGGCGCTGGCGCTGATGGCCGATCCGCCGCGCGTGCTCTGGACCGACGAGGCGCTGGCCGGGCCGACGCGGCCGCGTCCGGCCGAGCTGGCCAATCCTGGTCGCCACGCGCATCCGGACCAGGCCGCCTATCTGATCTTCACCTCGGGCTCCACCGGCGAGCCCAAGGGCGTGGTGGTGACCCATCGCGGCATGCTCAACAACCAGTTGAGCAAGGTGCCGGCCCTGGGCCTGGGCGCAGGCACGGTGATCGGCCAGACCGCCGCGCCCAGTTTCGATATCTCGGTATGGCAGATGCTCGCAGGCCTGCTATGCGGCGCCACCATCGAGGTGGTGCCGGATGCGACGGCGCGGGATCCGCTGGCGTTGCTGCGCCTGGCGCAACGGCGCGGCATCACGGTGCTGGAAAGCGTGCCGACCCTGATCCAGGGCATGCTGGCCGCCGAACCGGTGGCGCTGCCAGCCTTGCGCTGGATGCTGCCGACCGGCGAGGCGACCTCGCTGGCCCTGGCCGAGGCGTGGCTGCGCCGTTATCCCGAGGTGCCGCTGGTCAACGCCTACGGTCCGGCCGAGTGCGCCGACGACGTGGCCTTCTTCACGCTGGCGGTGGGCGATCGCGAGGCCGGTCCCGGCCTGCCCATCGGCACGGCGGCGGACAACACCCGCCTGATGGTGCTGGATGCCGATCTGAATCCGGTCCCGCCGGGCGTGGTGGGGGAAATCTACATCGCCGGCGCAGGCGTAGGCCGGGGCTATACCAGCCGGGCGGCGCTGACCGCCGAACGCTTCGTGGCCGATCCGCATGCCGACGCGCCCGGCAGCCGCATGTACCGGAGCGGCGACCTGGGCCGCATGCGGGCGGACGGCGTGCTGGAGTACGCCGGCCGCGCCGACCATCAGGTCAAGGTGCGCGGCTACCGCGTCGAGCTGGGCGAGATCGAGGCGCGTCTCGCGGCGCTGGATGAGATCGCCGAAGCTGCCGTGACGGCGCAAGACGATGGCCGCGGTATCCGGCTGGTCGGCTATGTGGTGCCTTCCACCCGATGGCAGGCGCCCGACGGTGCCCAGGCCTGGCGCGAAGCCTTGCGCACGACGCTGGCGCGCGAGCTGCCCGAATACATGATCCCGGGCCTGTGGGTGCGGCTCGACGCCTTGCCGCGCAACCGCAACGGCAAGCTGGACCGCAAGCAACTGCCCGCGCCGGACCTGAGCGAAACCGCCAGCATCTATGAGGCGCCGCAACCCGGGCTGGAAGCGGAACTCGCGCCCATCTGGGCCGAGGTGCTGGGCGTGGCGCAAGTGGGCCGCCACGACAACTTCTTCGAACTGGGCGGCCACTCGTTGATGGTGATGCAGGTCACCGCGCGCATCCAGGCGCTGCTGGGCCGAGAGGCCCCGATCAACGCGCTGTTCGAGCACCAGACGCTTGCCGCCTTTGCCGCGCACCTGGCCACGAACGGCAGTCCTGCGGACGCCCAGGCGCTGGCGGCGCTGGATGCCTTCATGGATACGTTGGAGAACACCTGATGTCGAATGCCTCGCTGGCTCGCATCGCCGCGCGCTTCGCCACCCTCGGGCCGGCGGAACGCCAGGCGGTCTATCTCAAATTGCGCGAGCAAGGCCTGTCGCCCGGGCAATTTCCCATCGTGCCGGCGCCGGACCACGACCGCGGCCGGCTGTCGCACGGGCAGGAACGCCAATGGTTCCTCTGGCGCATGGACCCGGCCTCGACCGCGTACCACATCGCGGGCGGCCTGCGCCTGTCCGGCGCGCTCGACGCCGACGCGCTGCAGCACGCGCTCGACGCGCTTGCGCAGCGGCATCCGGCGCTGCGCACATATTGCGCGCAGGACACTGCCGGCATGCCGCGCCAGAAGGTGGCCGATACGGCGCAGCTCGCGATCGAACGCGTCGACCTGCGCGGCGCGGCCGATCCGGAGCGCGCGCTGGCCGAGGCTGCCGCCGCGCTCAATGCGCGGCCGTTCGACCTGCTGCAGGGGCCGCTGCTGCGTTCCGCGCTATTCCGCCTGGCAGAGCGGGAACACGTGCTGGTGGTGGTGCTGCACCATCTGATTTCGGATGGCTGGTCCATGCAGGTGCTGCTCGACGAGCTGGCGGCCTGCTACCGCGCCGCCGCGCAGGACGTCAGCGCCAATCTGCCGCCTCTGGCGGTGGACTATGCCGATTACGCCGCGTGGCAGCGTAGCTGGCTGGAGGCCGGAGAAGAGGAACGGCAGCTCGACTACTGGCGTGCCCAGCTCGACGGCGACGATCCCTGGCTGCAATTGCCGGCCGATGCGCCGCGTGGACCGGGCATTTCCTGGCGCTCGGCCCGCTGCCCGATTGCCTTGCCCGATGGGCTGGCGGACGCCTTGCGCCAGACTTGCCAGCGTGAAGGGCAGACCCTTTTCGGCGTGCTGCTGGGCCTGTTCCAGGTACTGCTGCAACGGGAGAGCGGACTGGACGACATCCGGGTGGGCGTGCCCACCGCGAACCGCGGCCGCCAGGAAACGGCGGGCCTCATCGGGCTGTTCGTCAATACCCAGGTACTGCGCAACGTACTGAGCGGCTCGGACACGCTGGCGCAGGCGGTGGCGCGCGCGCGCGAGGCGCTGGTGCAGGCGCAGGCCCACGGCGAACTGCCGCTGGACCGCATCGTGGATGCGCTGCGCCTCGGCCGTTCGGCCCAGCGCAATCCGCTATTCCAGGTAATGGCCAATCACCTGCGCGACGACTATCGGGCGCTTGCGAGCCTGCCCGGACTGACCCTCGAACCCTATCCCGTGCCGCAGAAGGACACCCCGTTCGAGCTGACCCTGGAAACCCGCGAAGACACGGCGGGCGGCCTGACGGCCACCTTCATCTACGCCGCCGACCTGTTCCGGGCCGAGCGCATGCAGGCGCTCGGCGAACGGTATGTGAGTCTGCTGCAGACCTGGCTGTCGGCTCCTGGCACCCGCATCGCGGCGCTCGAATGGCTGGACCCGGCGCAACGGAGCGATTTGCTGGCCATGGGCGAGGGCGGGGCGGCCCGGCCGGGCGCGCTGGTGCCGCAGCAGTTGGCTGCCCGGGCCCGCGCCACGCCGCAGGCTGCCGCGCTGGTGTTCAACGACACGGTGCTGAGCTATGCCGAACTCGATGCGCGCAGCAACCGGCTCGCCCATGCGCTGCTTGCGGCGGGCGCCGGCCCGGAGACCCGCGTCGGCGTGCTGATGACCCGTTCGATCGAGATGGT
>Ga0222427_100578_pt1 | contig 45903 bp, 49 predicted proteins | sample 2B20Ametagenome_FD_182890 | JGI IMG/M metagenome (GOLD analysis project Ga0222427, IMG submission 182890) | Enriched microbial communities from leaf-cutter ant dump, University of Wisconsin, Madison, United States - 2B20A (version 2) | ecosystem: Environmental > Terrestrial > Nest > Insects nest...
CTTTTACCGCGCCAATGAAGACTGGCTGGCCCGGGTGCTGGAGCAAGGCGCGCGCGAGGGCAGCCTGCGCGTGCCCGGCGACCTGCGCACCGCGGCGCGCTCGACCTTCGCGGCGCTGCAGGGCAGCCTGGTCAGCGCGCGCCTGTTCAAGAACAGCGAGCGCGTGCAAGACCTGCTGCCCGCCGCGCTCAGCCTTCACGAATCAGCGTGAAAACAAACCGGTGGCATGTCGGCACAGGCATGCCATCCGGTCATCGTGAAAAGCCGCGCGGGCCGGCGGCCGATAAACAAGCGTCAGCCCGGGCCGGGTTGGACACGCATCGACGCTACAACGTCGTAGATTCGGCTCGGCGTCTGAAACAGGCGCGAGCTCATCAGCGCCCCCTGGAATGCCGCGAAGAGGTAACGCCCGGCGGCCTCGGGGTCGCCCGGCCATTCCAGCGTTCCGTCGTGCTGGCCAGCGGCAACAACCTCGCTCAGCCAGTGCTCGTGCGTGCGGTAAAACGACTGCACCGCCTGGCGTGCGCGGTCGGACAGCGACGCCAAATCGGCGGCCAGCATGCCGCACAGGCACACCTGGCCGGTGGGCGTGCCGTAGAACAGCGCCGCGTAGCGGTTCAGGCGCTCGAAGGCGGGTAGCGCTGCATCAATGCCCTGCATCAGGCTGGCTTCCTCGGCAGCGTATTGGCCGATGGACTCGATGAGCAAGTCGTCTTTGCAGGGAAAGTAGTAATGGATGCTTGCCGTCTTGACTCCCACCCGGTCAGCCAGGTCGCGATAGCTGAAGCCGTTGTAGCCTCGTTGCCGGATAAGGATCTGGGCGTGGCCCAGAAGTTGCTCGCGGGTGGTGGCGGTATTCATGTCACGATCTTTGCAAACTGGATTGACTGTCGAGGTAGCTCATCAATCATGCCCCGGCGCTTCTGTTGCGAACGCCCGAGACAGGCCCCGCATAAGCGCAATGCGGACATACAAGCGATTATGAAGGCACCGTGGGTGCTGCGGGCACTCATGAAGGCGGCTGATTCGCACATTTGGACGAATCGGAACCAATTCAAGACCATACGGCACACAGATGAAGCTACGATCAGCGCTCAACAACGGCTATTGGTCACAACCACATGGAACAACAGCCCCAGATCGGCGACAGGATCACCGGCAAATCGGCGCCACCCGATGAGAGCAGAATCCGCGATTGGATGGGGCCGGATGCCTTCGGACACTGGGTCGGAATGCAGAGCTGGATCGACGCATCCTACCCAGGAGTATTCGCGCCCGACTGGATCTATGGCGGCAAGAAGCGCGGCTGGTCCCTTCGCTACAAAAAGACCAGGGCGTTCTGCACTCTGCTGCCGGCATACAGGCAGTGTTCAGTGCTGGTGGTCTTGGGAACAGCGGAGCGGAAGAAGTTTGAAGAGCGCCGCTATTCCTGGAGCCCGCGGCTGGTCAAGCTTTACGATGAAACCCACACATACCATGACGGGAAATGGCTCACGATCTCGATTTCATCCGCGGATGATCAGCATGAGGTGGCTGGGCTGATGAGCATGAAGCGTCCTGTGCCAGCACGCGACTAAATACCGCGGACAACCAGAAAACTGTCCACACCTTCTAAGCCGCCCCTGAACCGCCAGCTTTCACGCCGGCCGGGGCCAGCGTCATCGCCACGGCGCGCCGGCGCCGATCAGCTTTCGGCGCTGGCCTGGTCAAGCGTGGCCATGGCTGCATCGTCCAGCGGCAGCCGGGCGGCACGAATAAGCGATTGCAACTGCGCCAGACTGGTGGCGCTAGCAATCGGCGCGGCGATGCCCGGCTGACGCATGATCCAGGCGACAGCCACTTCGCTGGATTGCGCGCCCATATTCCGGGCTACGGTATCCAGCGCGTCGAGAATGCGCAGGCCGCGTTCATTCAGGTACGTGTCGGTAACCCTGGCGCCGCGCGCGCTTTTGCCGGCATCGGCCTCTGTGCGATATTTTCCTGTCAGGAAGCCGGCGGCCAGTGAATAGAAGTTGATGACACCGACCTGTTGCTCGACGCACAGCGGCTGCAGCGCTTGCTCGAACACAGCCCGATCGTACAGGTTGTAAAGCGGCTGCAGGCTCTCGTAGCGCGCCAGGCCGTGTTTCTGGCTTATCTGCAGGGCCTCGGCCAGCCGTGGCGCGCTGTAGTTGCTGGCGCCGATGGCGCGCACCTTGCCTTGCCTGATCAGATCGTCAAAGGTGCCCAGCACGTCTTCCAGCGGCACGCCCGGGTCGTCGTCGTGCGACTGGTAAAGATCGATATAGTCGGTCTGCAAGCGGCGCAGCGATGCATCGACAGCCTCGCGGATATACTCGGGGCGCAGGCCGACCTTGCCATCACCCATTTCCTTGCCCACCTTGGTGGCCAGCACAACCTGGCTGCGCCTGCCAGACTGGCGCAGCCATTTTCCAATCACGGTTTCGGACTCGCCGCCCTGGTGGCCGGGAACCCAGCGCGAATACATGTCCGCAGTATCGACAAAATTCATGCCCGCATCCAGCCATGCATCCAGCAAAGAAAAGCTGGCGGCCTCGTCCACGGTCCAGCCAAAGACATTGCCGCCGAAGCACAGCGGCGAAACCTCGAGAGACGAACGGCCCAATGGGCGCAAAGTAAAGGCCATGACGGATATATCCACGAAAACGGATGACAGCAACGATTATGCTGCGCCAGTCGAGGCTGTCAAGCAGACCGGACGGCTGGCAATCATGGCCGCGCTGCCCAAAGAGCTAGAAGGCCTGGTCCTGGCGATGGGCGCCTCGATAAGGGTACAGACAGTCGCCAGGCGCGACTTCTATCTGGGAAACATCGCGGGCCGGCCCTGCGTGGTTGTTTTAAGCCGTATCGGAAAAGTTGCGGCAGCGGCGACGACGGCCATCCTGATAGAAACCTTCAAGGCAACAGAAATTGTCTTTGCCGGGCTGGCGGGTGGCATCCATCGCTCGGTCCAGATCGGCGATATCGTCGTGGCAAGCAGCCTGATGCAGCACGATCTGGATGCCCGCCCATTATTTGACCGATATGAAGTACCGATGCTGGGTCTTGCACAATTCGCACCCGACCCGGCGCTAAACCGGGCGCTTGCCAGCCATTCCGACGCGTACTTGAAAGAACTGTCCGCCCAGGGCGGCCCGGCCCCGTCGGCGCGCGCAGCGGGCGTCCGGCTTCCCCGGGCGCACCTTGGCCTTATCGCCACCGGGGATATTTTCGTCAGCGATCCGGCTTGCGGCGCCGACATACGAGGCCGCTTGCCCGAAGCGCTTTGCGTCGAGATGGAAGGCGCGGCCATGGCCCAGGTATGCCACGAGTTTGGCGTTCCGTATGCCGTGATGCGGGTGATTTCGGATCACGCTGATCAGCATGCAAAGGGCCACTTCGCGGACTTTCTGGAACAATGGGCCGGGCACTACACCTGTGGCGTGCTGTTGAAATTCATGGCAAGCCGGGATCAATCCAGCACAAGCTGCGGCATTCCGGAGCCCGCCCAGCCAGCTTGACGGCCACGTACGTTCACCCGGCGCGGCTAGTGTGCCGCCGGCAACACGAACCGGAACACCGCCCCCTGTCCGGGTTCGTCGAGCAGCCTGATTTCGCTGCGGTGCAATTGCAATATGCGCTGCACGATCACCAACCCCAGCCCTCCGCCGTCGCGCCGATGCTGGCTAAGCGCCGACGCGCGCGTGAACAGCCCGGCGCGCAACTCGGCCGGGATTCCCGGGCCGGTATCGCTGACGCGCACTTCCACTGCCTGGCCGGCGCTGCCCAGCCTTACCTGGATGCCGGTGCCCGGCGGACTGTGGCGGATGGCATTGTCCAGCAGATTGGTCAGCACCCGCTCGATCATGGCCAGGTCGGCATGCACGGGCGGCAGCTCTCTGGGGAAATCGGTACTCAGGCGTTGGCGCCGGGCTTCGGCGGCCAGCTCGAACTTCTGGATAACGTCCTGCACCAGTTCCGGCAGGGCGAACGTATCCAGCTCGGGCTGCACCAGGCCGGATTCCAGCCTGGCCAGCTCGAACAGTTCCTGCGCCAGCCGGCCGACCTTGCGGCTTTGGCCCAGGGCGATGTCCAGGTAGCGGCGCCGCTCGTCGGGCCCCAGCGACTCGTCCTTGAAGCGCAGGGTTTCCAGGTAGCCATGCAGCGATGTCAGGGGCGTGCGCAGGTCGTGCGAAATATTGGCGACCAGATCGCGCCGCTGCTGGTCCTGCTGCGTGAGTTCGCGCCACTGGTCGGCAATCCGCTGCCCCATCTGCGCGAACGCGCGCCGCAGTACGTCGATTTCGTCGCCGCGCCCGTTGGCGTCGCCGGCCCGGTAGAGCGCCGCGGCGGCAGCGCCATCGCCGTCGAAGTTGCGCACCGCCTGTGTCAGCGCGCGCAGCGGCCGCGTAATCAGCGCAAACGCCACCAGCCCCGCCGCCAGCCCCAGCAACGCCACCAGCGCAATCGACCACAGCGTGGCGCGCAAGACGGCGCTGGCCGACACCGTCGAGGCCAGCGCATCGTGCGCCTCGCCCTGCAGCACCACGTAGACGTAGCCGCGGTCCTGCCCATCGATGCGGATCGGCGCCGCGCTGAACACTTTGCGCGCGCCGGTCCCGCGCGGGTCGACGCCCAGGATAGGCAGGGCGTCGCCGGCCAGGAAGCGGTGCACCGGATCCAGGTCGACCCGGTCCAGCTTGACGTGGCCAGCCGGGGCCGCGTCAGCCTCGATGCGGCCGTCGTTGCCCAGCAGGTAGACCTCCACCGCCGGATTCACGGCCATCAGCTGGTCGAACAGGGTACGCACCGACTCGGGCTTCCAGCCGTCGGCGTCCATCAGCGGGCGGCTGGCGGCAATGTGCGCGGCCAGGCCGCTGGACAGGCGCTGCACAACCTCTTCTTGATAGCGTTCATTGGCGGCCATGTGCAGCCAGGCAGAGGCTCCGCAGCAGGCCAGCAGCAACAGCGCGAACACGGCCGACAGGCGCTGGGTTAGGGTCAGGCGCTTCATGCGGGCTCTCCGGAGGCCGGCGTGGCAAACTTGTAGCCGCGGCCCCATACGGTCAGAATGCGGCAGGGTTCGGACGGATCGGCCTCGATCTTGGTGCGCAGCCGGTTGATGTGGGTATTCACCGTGTGTTCATAGCCTTCGTGCTGGTAGCCCCACACCTGGTTCAGCAAGTCCATGCGCGAGAACACCTTGCCGGGATGGCGGGCAAAAAAATACAGCAGGTCAAACTCGCGCGGCGTCAGTTCCAGCGGCCGGCCGTCGACCGTGGCATCGCGCGCCACCGGGTCGATGGAAAGGCCCGATATCTCCAGCCGCCCGGCATCCAGGCGGGCATTGCGCTCCAGCGCGTCGGTACGGCGCAGCAGCGCCTTGATGCGGGCCACCAGTTCCAGCATCGAGAACGGCTTGGCCAGGTAGTCGTCGGCGCCCAGTTCCAGCCCCAGAATGCGGTGCACCTCGCTGGAACGCGCGCTGGTAATAATGATGGGCGTGTAGCGCGCCATGGCGCGGGCGCGCTTGCAGATTTCCAGGCCGTCGATGCCCGGCAGCATCAGGTCCAGCACCAGCGCATCCCAGCGCCCGCCTTCCAGCTGGCGCAGGCCGGCCTCGCCGTCGGCCGCATGGGTCACCGCATAGCCCTCGTCGCGCAGGTGCAGGTGCAGCAGATCTGCGATATGGACGTCGTCTTCGACTATCAGGATGCGCTTGGACATGGCAGTAGCAGGAAATACGGGCCGGCACCCCGCTATTGTCGCCAATTGCGGCGCGCCAGTTATCACATTTAATTTAAGTTTGCGTGAGGACTTCGCCATGCGGCGCGGGCAAGAATGCCCGCATGGCTACCCCATTACACCCCTATCCGCAGGCCGGCGCCGCGCCCGGCGCCCGGGCCATCCACCCCGCCTGGCTGCGCATCACCCACTGGCTGAACGCCCTGGCGGTGCTGGTCATGATCACCAGCGGGTGGCGTATTTATAACGCCTCGCCGCTGTTCAATTTCAGCTTTCCGGCGGACATCACCCTGGGCGGCTGGCTGGGCGGTGCGCTGCAGTGGCATTTTGCCGGTATGTGGCTGCTGGCCGGCAACGGGCTGCTGTACCTGGCCCTGAACCTGGGCACCGGCCGCCTGCGGCAGCGCTTTTTCCCGCTGTCGCCGCGCGCCATTGCCGCCGACCTGGGCGCTGCGCTGCGCGGCCGCCTGTCGCACGCCGATCCGCGCCATTACAACGCCATGCAGCGGCTGGCCTATCTGTGCGCCATGCTGGATATCGCGGTGCTGGTGCTGTCGGGCCTGGTGCTGTGGAAATCGGTGCAGTTCGAAACGCTGCGCGCCCTGATGGGCGGCTATGAAGCGGCCCGCCACGTGCATTTCATCGCCATGGCGCTGCTGGCCGCCTTCGTGGTGGTGCATGTGCTGATGGTGGCCCTGGTGCCGCGCACCCTGTCGGCCATGATCCGCGGCAAATAGAAGGACACAGGAATGACCCCGCGCAAACGCCCCACCCTGCCCGGCCTGGACGGCCCGGCCATTTTGCAAGAGGCACGCAAGCTGCTTGCTCCGCGCATCGAACAACCCGCGCGCCGCGCCTTCCTGCGGCGCACATTGAGCCTGGGCGGGCTGGCGCTGCTGTCGGGCTGCAGCCTGAGCGATGACGAAAGCGTCGAGCAGGCCCTGGCCGCCGTGTCCCGTTTCAACGACCGGGTACAGGGATGGATTTTCGATCCCGGCCAACTGGCGCCCACCTACCCCGAATCGATGATCACCCGGCCGTTTCCGTTCAACGCCTATTACGGCATTGAAGACGTGCCGCAAGTGGACGAGGCCGGCTACCGGCTCGAGCTGGCCGGCCTGGTGGCCGACAAGCGCCCCTGGCGCCTGGACCAGCTGCGTGCAATGGCGCAGGTAGACCAGGTGACACGCCACATCTGCGTAGAAGGCTGGAGCGCCATCGGCAAATGGGGCGGGGTGCGTTTTTCGGACTTCCTGAAGCGCGTGGGCGCCGACCTGCAGGCCAAGTATGTGGGCTTCAAGTGCGCCGACGACTATTACACCAGCATCGACATGCCCACCGCCCTGCACCCGCAGACCCTGCTGGCCCTGACCTACGACGGCCGGACGCTGCCGCCCGAATACGGATTTCCCATGAAGCTGCGCATGCCGACCAAGCTCGGCTACAAGAACCCCAAGCATATCCAGGCCATCTACGTGACCAACACGTTTCCTGGCGGGTATTGGGAAGACCAGGGCTACAACTGGTTCGGCGGCAGCTGACGCATTTTCAACCCCGCGGCTGCGCCGCAACAGACTGGAGCTTCCACCATGAAAAAAAGCGCGATCTACGCTGTCTCGATGTGTCTGGTTTTGGCCGCCGGCGGCGCCTATGCCGCCGACAGCATGAGCAAGGATGGCATGGCCAAGGACGGCATGGCCAGGAGTTCGATGTCCAAGGACGGCATGTCCCGGCACGATGGCATGGCCAAAGACGGCATGAAAAAGGACGGCATGTCGAAGCACTCGATGTCCAAGGACGGCATGAAGAAAGACGGTATGTCCAAGGGTTCGATGTCCAAGGACGGCATGAAAAAGGACGCCATGTCCCACGACGGCATGAAGAAATGACGACCCGGCGCCGCATGCCCGCGGCGCCTGCCCGCGCAAGCGCCGCGGGCCACAGGCTATGGAGCAGATCATGAAATCGACTCGCAGGCTTTTCCTGGCCGCCGGCGGCGGCGCCGCCCTGGCCGGGATGCTGGGCGTGCTGGCCGGCCCGCGCGGACAGGCCCTGGCGGCAGAAGAGACCTTTGCCGTCATGCACAGCGATGCCGAATGGCGCGCCCTGCTGACGCCGGCGCAATATGCGGTATTGCGCCAGGCCGACACCGAGCGGCCTTTCTCCAGCCCCCTGGACCACGAACACCGCGATGGCACCTACGCCTGCGCGGGCTGTGGGCAGGCGCTATTCTCATCCAATACCAAATTCGACAGCGGCACCGGCTGGCCCAGTTTCTGGCAACCGCTGCCGCATGCGGTCGGCACCACGCGCGACCGCAGCTTCGGCATGGTGCGCACCGCCGTGCATTGCGGCCGCTGCGGCGGCCACCTGGGCCACGTCTTCGACGATGGCCCCAAGCCCACCGGCCTGCGCTATTGTATGAACGGCGTGGCCCTGGCCTTCACGGCAGCGACATCTTGACAGGCCCTTACAGGAACTTCGCCATGAACCCGACACCCGCCTCGCAAACCGGAAAAATCGATTCCCCTTCCCGCCGCGCCTGCTTCAGGCTGGCCGCCACGGCCCTGGCGGCAGGCGCCGCCTGGTTCGCCTTCCAGGCGCCCGGCCGCGCCGCCGAAGCCGTGTTTCATATTCCGCCGCCCCAGGTCGACTTGCCCGCCAGCGAAACGGGCGCAGCCACCGCCGTGCTGGCCGGCGGATGCTTCTGGGGCGTGCAGGCGGTATTCCAGCACGTGAACGGCGTTACCCAGGCGCTGTCGGGCTATGCCGGCGGCAGCGCCGATACCGCCAGCTACGACAGCGTCAGCTCCGGCCGCACCGGCCATGCCGAGGCCGTGCAGATCACCTACGACCCCAGCCGCATTACCTATGGCCAGCTATTGCAGATCTACTTCTCGGTGGCCCACGATCCCACCCAGCACAACCGCCAAGGCCCGGATGTAGGCACCCAGTACCGGTCGGCCATTTTCCCGGCCAACGACGCCCAGCGCCGCGTTGCCGAGGCCTATATTGCCCAGTTGAACCAATCGGGTGCTTATGCCCGCCCGCTGGCAACCACGGTCGAAAAGACGGGGGGCTTTTATCCAGCCGAGGAATATCACCAGGACTACCTGGTGCGGCACCCCGACAGCCTGTACATCGTCATCAACGATCAGCCCAAGGTGGAGAACCTGGCCAAGGAATATCCTGGCAGGTATCGGCAGGCGCCGGTTTTGGTGGGGGGGTGATTGTGTAGCAACCGGAAGAGGAGATCTCGCGCAGGACTTGCTTATGTAGCCTGGGCTGCCCGACGCACGACATCTTCGGCGCAAAGGTATCCCCAGCTCATGAAAGGCCCCAACGTAGTGCCGGCACCCATGCCACGGGTGCCGATGGGATTGGCCATGGATGCGCCGGCACAGTACAGGCCCTCGATCGCGCTTCCATCGGGGCGCAGCGCTCGCCCCCGCGCGTCGGTGCGCGCGCCTCCCTTTGTGCTCATGATCGAACGGTTGAAACGGATGGCGATAAAGGGAGATTGCACGATGGGTTCGAACCCGCCCCGCTTCCGTTTATCGGCCGCCTGCTGCGCTCTCGTCCGCCCGCGGCCGAAATCGCTATCGACGCCCGTGGCGCAAAGGGCGTTATAGCGCTCGACTGTGTCCGCCAAAGCGTCAGGCGGCACGCCGATCTTCATGGCCAGCTCTTCTATGGTCGCGGCTTGGACCAGCCAGCCCGGCGCCAGCCTGGCCAGCCAGCGAACCAGCGGCATCCTGGGCAGGTAGCGCGCATCGGCCACGACATGGGCCGGCAAATGCAGAAACTCGCCCGACCCGGGATCGCGGCGATCTATCACTTCGCCGATATTGGGAATGAGCTCATCCGTAAAGCGGCTCCCATTTCTATCGATCAAGATCGAGTTGGCCTCTCCGTGGTACGGAACCGGTATGCCGTGCACGGCGCCCCGATAGCGTTTGGGGATAGCCGGTGTGAACGTCGCCTGGTCCATGCGGGCGAGTTCGGCGCCGGCCTGCGCGGCCATGACCTGGCCGTCGCCTGTCAGCGATCGCGGGCCACCCAGAAATCCCAGGGGCCCCGGCAGATAACGGGCCATCATTTCCGGGTTCCATTCGAATCCCCCCGTCGCGACAAGCACGCCATATCGCGCGCGGGCATCGTGCGCGCCGCCTCGCCAAGCTATGCGCGCCCCTGTGACGCGGCCACCCTCGAGCAACAGCTCCGTGCCGCGCGCCTCGCGCAGGATCCGGCAGCCCGCGTCGACGCAGCCACGCACCAGCCCGGTTATCAGCGCGACGCCCTTTCCCGCGGAAAGCGTGGACATCCGGGTCAAGAGCCGCGGCAAGAGCTGGAACGTAGTGAAAACTGGCCGGTGATACAGATCGGTTTCCAGCACCTCATGATAGGTATAGGGTTCCGGCAGCGTCGAGCCACGTATGCTGAAAGCAAAACGCCGTGCCGCGAGTCGGCTAAGCGGCAATGGCGACAGCATGCGCCCCTTGCGCCGCGCGCCTGGCACGCTGGCATAGGGATCGGGCTCGCCCGTCAGGCGGAAACGCAGCGGCGTGCGTTGCTCCAGCAGTTCTAGCATGGGCGGCCCGGCCGCCAGCATGGCGCGCCAAGATGGCGTTTCGTCCCAACCCTCCAGAGAAGCGCCGGCAATGTAGCGCAACGCATCATCCAGGTTGTCTTCGAGGCCCGCTTCCCTGGCCAGGTGATTCCCCGGCACCCATATTCCTCCGGCAGACATCGCGCTGGTGCCGCCGAGCAGGCCCGTTTTCTCGCAGACCAGGACACGCAGGCCGGCTGTCGCCGCGCGCAAGGCAGCAGTCAGCGCGGCGCAGCCCGACCCCAGGACGATGAAGTCGTAAGCCGAGTCGAAAGGCGAGGCATTCGCCATGGACAGCCCCTAATGACGATGTGGGGATGCCACTCTACCAGCAACCGTGCGCCGGCCCTACGCCGCAATGGCCCGGGCCAGCTTCTGGATGGACAGCGGCGCGCAGCCCTCGGCATCGTTGCTGACCGTCACGTAGGCCGGCTGGCCCGCGCCCGTGATCCCGCGGATCGTACGCGCCAGCACCGTGCGGGTAGGTAGATCTTCGCTGAGAATGGCATTGAACGGGTCGTGCTTTTTCTGCGCATCGGCATAACCATACGCGCCGAAAATGCGGTTCAGGTTCCACCGGCAGACCAGCGGCCCCGGCCATAGCGCGCGCAGCATCGGCAATTGCTCTTCGATCGGCGGCATCTTGCCATGCAGGCCCAGGCAGAAAGTGGTCCCATGGGCCTTGAGGGTGTCGACCAGCGCCTGGCCCAGTAGTTCAGGGTCCCGCACTTCCACCGCAACGATCACGGCGCCATGCGCGGACAAAGCCTCCCGGACAGCCGCCAACATGCGGCCCAGCTTTTCAAACAGCGTTGCGGGGCGACTCAGCCACCCCCAAGGCAGAGGACTCAACTGGAACACCAGAACGCCGAGCTTGGCGCCCAGGCCTTCGAGCGCCGGCCGTACGAATTCCTGGATGGCCAGCGACGAATCGAGGAAAACCGGGTTGACCTCGCGCGTCCTGCCTTCTTCGCCCCGAACCTGGGCGTCGGTAATGCTGGCCGGACATTTGACGACGAAACGGAAGTCGTCATCGACCTGCCCCGCATAAGCGGCATACTGGCTTGCCGTCAACGGGCGCCAGAACGTGCGGTCCACACAAACCGTGCGCAAAAGCGGATGCTGATGGTAGGCGCCAAGACCATGCTTGGACAGCGTGCTCGAATCGTATTCGCCATCCCAGACCAGCCCTTCCCAGCCCGGGTATGACCAGGTAGAAACGCCAAAGCGCAACTGCGCAGGAAGCTGCCGCGCGAGCGCGCACCACCCCTGCCCCGCAGGAGCGGGAAGCACCTTGGCCATGCCCCGGAGGACGGAAAAATCCGGATTCGCATGAGAGGCCGCATGGTTCGAGGAGTTGGCCGGAGGCTGGAGAAGCGCATCTCCGAAAAGATCGTCTTGCATACTTGTCGTACTGGCACGGAGGTAGGCTAAAGGGTACTTGAATAACACCCGGCCTATTTGGGATATGTACGTCAGTCAGCGCCACTCCTGCATTCCGAATCCCGAATCAGGCAGGATGGGGCTCATGGCGGTCACTGTGCGGGCTGGCGGGCAGCGGCCATGCGGCACACCGTGTTGATACAAGCTCTATGCAAATGCTGGCTCAAAATCCACTAGATCAGTACCCCGCATGCCCAATCCTTTGGCCAGAAGGCGCCAGCTACCCACTGCCTGAGTCACCTCAGTCCAGATCGCAGTTGCTTCCTCTGCACCCAATCTGAAGTAAGGCGCCCCCTCCATCAGTATGTACCGACTGTCAATCGGTCCGGAATCCTCGGTCAACCATGTTTTGCTCTCGCGACGATCACCAGGCATCGGATTGAGGTCGAACGCTGGCGACAGACGCCATCCATGGTTGCGCGCGTCATAAAGAAACCCGACATTACGCAAGTGGTCATCGGTATTGCAGATCAGAAAATTGAAGACCAGTCGACGCCACAATTGATGGATGTCGGCAATCGGGTTGGCGCCTTCCTGCAGCAGGACGTCCACCAGTTCCGTATAGGCATGCGTCGTGTCGCGGCCATCGGACTGCAGCATCGTCGCGGCGGACACGTAGGGAATACGGCCGCCATCATCGGTGCGGTCGAACCGCCTAATGATGGCTACCGCCGTCTTATTGATTACCTCCACACGCGCCGCTGCCACATTGATGCCTGCCGTGGCAGCAAGATGCATGGCCAGAACTTCGCCTCTAATCACGTCGCGCTTGTCCGCCTGGCTGGGAAACTTGCCCAGGGCCAAACGACCGTCCGTATCTCGAACGGTCGACTTGGGCCGGGCACCGCCCAGCGAGGTGCCCTGCCCAAGCAGATATTGCAAGTCCTGCGCGCTCTCCGTACCCGCCTCTAACGCGCGGGCCGCTTGCACGACTTTATCCAGCTCCACTAACGGCGGCACGTGCCAATGCGCCCCGCCTGAGCGCAAATAGACGTTGGCTTGAGGATCAAAAAGTCGCAGCGCGCCGACACGAGCCTCGTCATCCACCCACATCAAGAAGTCGACAGGCTCCAGCGCAGGCGTCTCGCGGTCTTGCTGCCGTAACCTCGCATGCGCACGCCGAATCACGCGTTCGCCCCACGAGTCTGGCGCAGTGTCCTCCAGCGCGCGAAAGAACACCTGCTGAGGATGTTGAACACTCAAGACCGGCTGCAGGTCGGGCGATAGTGTGAAGAATCGTGTATCCCGCAACCAACGCTCGTCGTAACTGAACGCACTGCGCTTGCCGCTACCGCGATGCAGCCGCCCTACGATCTGGCCACTGGAACCCAGATGCACCTCTAGATCCTGACGCTTGGAGGACTTGGCAGCCATCAGAAGCCCTCCAATTCATCGGTGTCATCAGCGGCGCCCGCTTTGGAAGCAGCGGGTCGACCAACCCGTGCTTTGCTGCCACGAGAAGTCCGCACCCGCTGCGGCAACTGCTCCCGCACCAGTTCCATCCCCAGCGTGTCATTCTCCGTGGCCATCACCTTTACCATGTCCTCAAGACAGCCAAGCACGTGCAAGGCGCGCAGGAAGGTGTGCAAGGCAGTACCGGGATAGCCGTCTTCCATGCGCCTGACTGTACTCAATGACGTGCCAATACGCTGTGCCAGGCCTTCCTGGCTCAAGCGGCGCACACGGCGTGCGGTCGAGATGTCCTGCCCAAGACGATGCAATGCACGTTCTACAGGCCGTGGCATAGCAATCCGTAGGCTGGAATTTCTCTGCTCGGAAGTTGGCATGTTCGCACCTGATCAGATATGCTGAAAAAACGCCATTAGACGTTCATATTTGAACACATAGGTGCGGCACAAGCAATCAGTTATTTCCGCAATAAATAATCATATATGAATTATAAAATTCTATTTTGATTCATATTTGACTTTATATGTACACCGCACACGCTCAAGGTGTCTTCCAGGGGCCTGGACGCACTCAGCGAATCAATTCAGCAGCAGCCAGGCGCAAAAAAAATACTGCTCAAACTCATAAACGAAGGCATCAGAGACCGACAGTTATATCGGTACCCGTGTGGGTAGCAATTCCAGCATCTGTGCTCTCCGTCGGATCCTGCATGGTTTGTTGCCAACAAACGCCCATGGGATATGACGCATAAACTCCCGTGTGCTGTGGAGTTCCGTCACCCCGCCAAGCCATCACCGCCATCCCCTGCAAATGCACAATCAGGTGCCGGCAAGCAGCCTAGACTGCTTGCCCAACCAGTGGTAACGGGTAACGGACATGCCGACAGCAACGATGCGGTACACCAGCCCCCTATTGATGGACTGAAAAATGTACTTATTTGGAGTGGCTGCAGGTGGATTTTCCTGGATGTCAGTGGACATCCTTCAGAAGGAAATTCCCTTTTGGATCAAAAACTTGATCACTCAGTAGACGTCCATGGCTTTCCTTGGCCGTCAGTGGAGTGAGCGGGTGATGGGAATCGAACCCACGCTTGAGGCTTGGGAAGCCGCCGTTCTACCATTGAACTACACCCGCATAGGTGTCGTACCGCGCTCATGCGGGCGCAGCAGAGAAATCGAATTATAGCGGGGTTTCCGACCCGGGGCCGCGGCAGCGAAAAAGGCGCCTCGCCCAATACCGCTGTATGCCGCGCCTATCTCAGTCGTACGGTGTCTGGCACCCTGGCGGGAGCCAGACACCCGGTGACCCGGGCGGCTCAGCCAATCAGCCTTAGTTGGCCTTGATCCCCGCGGCCTTCACCACTTTGCCCCACCGGTCGTACTCTTGCTGGGTGTATTCGCCCAGCTTGGCCGGGCCCATGAATTCCGCTTCGGCGCCCTGCTCGGCGGCCTTTTGGCGGAATGCGTCCGTCTTCATGATGCCTTCGATGGTGCCTGCCAGCTTGTCTACCACCGCCTTGGGCGTCTTGGCCGGCGCGTACATGGCGAACCACGACGACACCAGCAGGTCGGGGTAGCCCGCTTCGGCGGCGGTCGGCACGTCGGGCAGCGAATCCAGGCGCTTCGGGCCGGTTACGGCCAGGGCGCGCAGCTTGCCCGTCTTGATGTGCGGAATCAGCGGCGGCGGGGTGGTGATGGTCAGGTCGACGGCGCCGCCCAGCAGGTCGGTCAGCGCGGGACCGGTGCCCTTGTAGGGGATGTGGGTCATCTTGATGTCGGCCATCTGCTTCAGCAGTTCGGTGGCCACGTGCTGCAGCGCGCCGTTGCCCGACGAGGCGTAGTTCAGCTTGTCGGGATTGGCCTTGGCGTAGGCCACCAGTTCTTTCAGCGTATGCACGGGCAGGCTGGGGCGCACCACGATCACCTGCGGGGCCGACAGGATGTTGGCGATGGGCGCGAAATCCTTGATCGGGTCCCAGCCTTGCGGGGGCTGCACGTGCGGAGAAATGGCGTTGTAGCCCGAATATTGCAGCAGCAGCGTGTAGCCGTCGGGCGTGGCCTTGGCCACGGCCTGCGAGGCAATGGCGCCGGACGCGCCGGGCTTGTTTTCCACCACGACGCTCTGGCCCAGGGCCTCGCCCAGGGGCTGGGCGATCAGGCGCGCGGCCAGATCAGTGGTACCGCCGGGCGCGGCCGGCACCAGCAGCGTAACGGCGTGATCCGGATAGTCGGCGGCCAGGGCGGCGACGGGGCTGGCGGCAACCGCCAGGGCGGCGGCAGCCAGGCAGGCGCGCAGCGGTTTCGGCAGAAAGAGGATGCTCACGGGTGAAAGTCTCCTGGGGATTTGTTGTCGGTAAGAAAGTCACTACGCCTGAAAAACGCCCGGGTCAGGCAGGCCCGAACCGTTCGGCCAGCCACGCGGGCGGCGCGTGGGTAGCCAGCCGGTGGCCGGCGGCCAGCAAGGGGGTGGAAAATTCGCGCTGTACCAGCTGCGGCAGGCCGCGCACGATGGCCAGCAGGGCCTGCAGGTCTACGCCGGTCTGGGTGCCCATACACTCGAACATGTGCACCAGTTCCTCGGTATTTACATTGCCGCTGGCGCCGGGCGCGTAGGGACAGCCGCCCAGGCCGCCGGCGGCGGCGTCGAAGCGCACCACGCCGGTCTGCCAGGCCGCGATGGCATTGGCCAGGGCCATGCCGCGGGTGTTGTGCAGGTGCGCGGTCAGGGGCATGCCCGGCAGGGCGCGCGCCGCTTGCTCGCACAATTCCGCCACCTGGGTGGGGTAGGCCATGCCGGTGGTGTCGCACAGCGTGATGCCGGCGGCGCCGGCCTCGGCCAGGCGGCCGGCCAGGCGCAGCACTTCGCCGGCCGGCACATCGCCGTCGAAGGGGCAGCCGAATGCGGTGGACAGCGATACGTTGCAGGGCACGCCGGCCGCCTGGGCGGCCTGCAGGATGTTGATCAGTTCGCCCAGCGACTGCTCGCGCGTCATGCGCAGGTTGGCGCGGTTATGGGTTTCGCTGGACGACATCACCAGGTTCAGCTCGTCGGTGCCCGCTTCCAGGGCGCGTTCCAGGCCGCGGATATTGGGCACCAGCGCGGTGTAGATGACCCCGGGGCGGCGCTGGATGCGGCGCATCACGTCCTGGGCATCGGCCAGCGCGGGGATAGCCTTGGGCGAGGTGAAGCTGGTGACTTCGATGCGGGCGTAGCCGCAGGCCGACAGGGCGTCGACGAACGCCACCTTCTCGTCGGTGGGCACGAAGGCTTTCTCGATCTGCAGGCCGTCGCGCGGGCCCACTTCGTTGATTTCGATGCGAGGGGCGCCGGTGTTCATGCGATGACTCCGCGGGCGCGCAGTTGCGCGCGTTGTTCGTCGGTAAGGCCCGCCGCCGCCAGCACGGCGTCGGTGTGTTCGCCCAGGGTGGGCGCGCGATCATGGATGGCACCGGGGTTGGCGGACAGCAGGGGAAACACTGCCGGCATCTCGACGTGCACGCCGTTGGCGCCTTCGATTTGCGCAATGGCGTTGCGGGCGCGGTAGTGCGGGTCGCGGGCGATGTCGGCCACGGTGTAGATGCGCCCGCTGGGCACGCCAGCCTCGCGCATGGCGTCCAGCACGTCGTCGATGCTGCGCTCGGCCGTCCAGGCGCTAATGGCGCCGTCGATTGCTTCGACGCGGGCGGCGCGGCCGTCGTTGTGGGCCAGGGCCGGATCCTGCCCCAGGTCGTCGCGGCCGATGCGGGCCATCAGGCGCTGGTAGATGGTGTCGCCGTTGCCGGCGATCAGCACGTAGCCGTCGCGGCAGCGGTAGGCGTTGGACGGCGCAATACCGGGCAGCGAAGCGCCGGCCGGCTCGCGCACCGCGCCGAAGGCGGTGTATTCGGGCAGCAGGCTTTCAGTCAGGTTGAACAGGCTTTCGTACAGGGCGGCGTCGATGACCTGGCCTTCGCCGCCGCGCGCATCGCGCTGGTACAGGGCCAGCAGCACGCCCAGGGCGCCGTGCAGGCCGGCGATGGTGTCGCCCAGCGACAGGCCGCCGCGCACCGGCGCGCGGCCGGGCTCGCCGTTCAGGTAGCGCAGGCCCGCCATGGCTTCGCCGATGGCGGCGAAGCCCGGCTCGCGGGCCTTGGGGCCGGTCTGGCCGTAGCCCGAGATGCGCAGCATGATCAGGCGCGGGTTCAGTTCATGCAGGGCTTCCCACGACAGGCCCCATTTTTCCAGGGTGCCGGGGCGGAAGTTCTCGATCAGCACGTCGGCGTGCGCGGCCAGCGTGCGGATGATTTCCTGGCCTTCTTGCTGGCGCAGGTCCACGCATACCGATTGCTTGTTGCGCGACTGGGCTTCCCACCACACCGAAGTACCTTCGTGCAGCAGGCGCCACTTGCGCAGCGGGTCGCCCAGGCCGGGCGGCTCGATCTTGACGACCTGGGCGCCGAAGTCGGCCAGGGTCTTGGCCGCAAACGGGCCGGCGATCAGTTGGCCGAGTTCCAGCACGCGTATGCCGGCGAGTATCTGCCCTGCCATGCCTGCTCCAGACATCTAAATGATTATGACGGCTGGCAGTGTGCGGGAAACGGCCGGGGGCCGGAATGTTTATTGCGGGAAACGGGGGTTTCCCAAACAAGAAACCCCCCGCCGCTTCACGCGGCGTCGCTGCGCAAATGGGCCAGCAGCAGGCGTGCGGCCACGGTCAGCGTGTCAGCGTCGCGCACGCCCAGCAGCAGCCAGCGGTGCGCCCAGTCGTCGGTCAAAGGGATCAACCGGATTGACATCGACCGCGCATGGGGTTCCGCGGCCAGGCGCGGCAGCACACCCACGCCCCCGGTGGCCACCACCATGCGGCACATGGCGTCGAAGCTGCGCACCTGGATGCGCAGCCGCATGGTCTTGCCCAGGCGGGCGCATTCTTCGTTCAGCCGGGTAGCCAGCGAGGTGGCCTGCGGCAGGCTGACGTAGGCATAGTCCAGCGTGTCCTGGAAGGCCACCTGCGGCAGGTTGGCCAGCGGATGGCGCTGCGGCGCGATCAGCACCAGGTCGTCGGGGCGGTACGGCACCGTCAGCAGCCCGTCGGCCGGCGTGCGGTCGGCAAACACGCCGATGTCGGCGCGGTTTTCCAGCACGGCGGCGACGATCTCGCTGCTGTTCAGTTCTTCCAGATCGACACGCACCGCCGGGTGCTCGTCCATGAAGCCGGCCAGGTTTTCGGGCAAGAACTGCGTCAGCGCCGAGGTATTAGCGGCAATGCGCACCTGGCCGCGCACGCCCTGGGCGAAGTCGGACAGGGTAACCGCCATCTGCTCCACTTCCTGCAGCACGCGCTGGGCATGGGCCAGGCAGGCCTGGCCGGCGTCGGTAAGTTCAACCCCCGCCGTATTGCGGTACAACAGAGGCGTGCCCAGCGCGGCTTCCAGATCGGAAATGCGCTTGCTGGCCGCTCCCACCGCCAGGTGCGACTGGCGCGCCCCGGCGGAAATACTGCCGGCGCGCGCCACCGCGACAAACAGCGCGAGCGTGGTCAGGTCGAAACGGGCGAAATTCATGCGGCAAATGCTACCCCACAACCGGGGAACACAGGCGTCGCGCCGTTTATGCGGCAGGAATTCACAAACAGGCGTCAGGCTCCCGCAGGGTGCCTGAAGTGAAAGTCCCACCCCCGAAGCGCTGCGCGCGTTCCACCTCGCGGCTGGCAGGCCGCTCGGATTCGCCAGGCATGGAACAGTCCTCAAGGACTGTTCCATGTCCGGGCTCATCCCCCTCAAGGGGGCGACGCTGGCGGACTGGCAAAGCCAGCTCCGCGGCGTCCCCGATCGGGCTGCACCTGCTTTCATCCCGGCCGGGTCGCGCAATGCGCGGTGAAACACTGACACCGAAGTATGCAGAGACTGCCCCAGGCGGGCGGCGGCCCACTACAATTCGCCTTATGAACACGAACACCTCCGCATCCGCAAGCGGCGCCCCGTCACCCGCCCCCTTGTCGGACGCCACCCAGGCGGCGCTGCAGCCCGCCGGCCAGGCGCCCAACAGCCCCGGCGCCACCCATATCCGCAGCTTTGTCCACCGCCGCGGCCACATTACCCAGGGTCAGCGCGATGCGCTGGAACAACTGCTGGGCAAGTGGTCCATTCCGTACGCCAGCCGCCGCCTGGACCTGGCCGCCGCCTTTGGCCGCGAAGCCCCCACCGTGCTGGAAATCGGCTTCGGCATGGGCGAAACCACCCAGAAAATCGCCCAGGCGCGGCCGGGCGACAACTTCCTGGGCGTGGAAGTCTTCAACGCCGGCGTGGGCTCGCTGCTGCGCCGCATTGAAGAATCGGGCCTGCAGAACCTGCGCATCGTGCAGCACGATGCCGTCGAAGTGGTGCGCGACATGATTGCCCCCGACACGCTGGCCGGCGTGCATGTATATTTTCCCGATCCGTGGCCCAAAAAGCGCCATCACAAGCGCCGCCTGATCCAGCCGCCCTTCGTGGCCCTGCTGGCCAGCCGCATCAAGCCGGGCGGCTATATCCATTGCGCCACCGACTGGCAGGAATACGCCGTGCAGATGCTGGAAGTGCTAGGCGCCGAGCCCCTGCTGCGCAACACCGCGGCCGGCTACGCGCCGCGCCCCGACTACCGTCCGCAAACCAAGTTCGAAACGCGCGGCCTGCGACTGGGCCATGGCGTATGGGACCTGATCTTCCAAAGGACTGCGTAAACATGCTGTACCCCGCCATCGAACCCTACCGCCACGGCATGCTGGATACCGGCGACGGCCACCAGCTTTATTGGGAACTTTGCGGCAATCCGCAAGGCAAGCCCGCGGTCTTCCTGCACGGCGGCCCGGGCAGCGGCTGCTCGCCCGTGCACCGGCAGCTGTTCGATCCGCAGCGCTACAACGTGCTGCTGTTCGACCAGCGCGGCTGCGGCCGCTCTGTGCCGCACGCCAGCCTGGACAACAATACCACCTGGCACCTGGTGGCCGATATCGAACGCCTGCGCACCGAGATCATGGGCGCCGAAGGCTGGCTGGTGTTCGGCGGCTCGTGGGGGTCGACGCTGGCGCTGGCCTATTCGCAGGCGCATCCGGACCATGTCAGCGAACTGGTGCTGCGCGGGGTGTTCGGGCTGCGCCGCGCCGAACTGCAGTGGTTTTATCAAGACGGCGCGTCCTGGCTGTTTCCCGACCACTGGGAAGCCTATGTCGAGCCCATCCCGCCCGCCGAGCGCGGCGACATGATCGCGGCCTACCACAAGCGCCTGACCGGCAGCGATCCGGCCGAGCAGCTGCGCGCCGCCAAGGCCTGGAGCAAATGGGAAGACAGCACCATCACCCTGCTGCCCAGTCCGCGCCACCAGCAAAGCCACGCCGCCGACCGCGCGGCGCTGGCCTTCGCGCGCATCGAAAACCATTACTTCATGAACAACGGCTTCATGGAAGAAGGCCAGTTGATCCGCGATGCCCACAAGCTGCACGGCATTCCCGGCACCATCGTGCAGGGCCGCTACGACGTCTGCACACCGGCCCGCACCGCCTGGGACTTGCATCGCGCCTGGCCGCAGGCCCAGTTCCACCTGGTGCCCGATGCCGGCCACGCTTTTGACGAACCCGGCACCCTGGCCAAGCTGATCGAAGCCACCGACGCCTACGCCGCACCGTAAGGAAACCATCATGCACATCACGCTGAACGGAGAGGCGCGCGAGTTTCCTCTGGGCACCACCGTGACCGAATTGCTTCAGACGCTGGGCTACCAGGGCAAGCGGGTAGCCGTGGAACGCAACGGCGAAATCGTGCCCAAAAGCCAGCATGCCGCCGCCGTGCTGCGCGACGGCGACCAAGTCGAGATCGTGGTGGCGGTGGGCGGCGGCTGACCGCCCCGATGCGGTGCACAACACATTGTGAAATTTATCAACGGTGCGATACCCAGGTACCGTATCGGCTTGCGCAAGCCGGTGCGCGTAGTACCCTGACGCCTGTGTTTGATGCCGGCACGCGGCCGCCATGCATGCCGCGGCGCGCCGGCCCCGCCACGGGAGTTCTCGCATGCCGCCCAAAGTCCTGACCGGAGACCTCTCCGGCCTGCCCTTCGGATCACCCTTCCTGCGCCGCATGGCCGGCGCGGCTGGCCGCGCCACCGGCCATGCCGCCGGCCGCGTCGCCCGGCAATCGTGGGTGGCCGAACGCATCCGCTTCCTGCGCGCCTGGCGCGCCAACCCCAAGGGCGTCGGCGCCATCTGGCCTTCGGGCTCGCGCCTGGCGGCCGCCATCACGCGCGGCATCGACCCGGCGTCGGGCCCTTGCCTGGAACTGGGCGCGGGCACCGGCGCGTTCACGCGCGCGCTGGTAGCGCGCGGCCTCGACCCGCATCAGCTCACCCTGGTTGAAATGGACGCCCAGTTTGCTCGGCAGCTGCGGCACGACTTCCCCGGCGCCTATGTGCACCAGGGCGACGCGGCCAGGCTGGCGGGCCTGCCGCTGTTCCTGGAAGGCCAGGCCGGCGCGGCGGTCTGCGGCCTGCCGCTGCTGAACATGCCCGTGAAACAGCAGATCGGCATCCTGCGCGGCACGTTCTCGCAGCTGCGGCCCGGCGGCGCCATGTACTTGTTCACCTATGGGCCGCGCTGCCCCGTGCCGCAGCGGGTACTCGACCGCCTGGGCCTGCGCGCGCGCCGCACCGAAACCGTGCTGGCCAACGTGCCGCCGGCCCACGTATGGAAGCTGACGCGCCGCACGGCGGCCGGCGCGCTGCACGCGCCGGTGCCATAAATAACCCGTTACATCTTGCCCCGGGCCCGGCGCAACATGCGACACATAATCGGCCCATAATCGTTCTGCAGTAGCGGCAAGTTCTGCCATCTTCTGCTTTTGAGCGCTTAACGTTTCTTAACAATCAAAAGGACACATCATGGGTCTGCTCAGCTTTATCAAAGATGTCGGCGAAAAACTCTTTGGCGCCAGCGAAGCCCAGGCGGCATCGGTCGACGAACTGAAGAAAGAACTGGACAAGCATGGCCTGAACGCCGACGGCCTGGACATCAAGGTCGATGGCGACAAGGTCACCGTGTCGGGCGCGGCGGCATCCACCGAAGAAGCCGAGAAGATCACGCTGGCGCTGGGCAATACCGTGGGCGTGGCCCAGGTCGACAACCAGCTCACTGCCAAGCAAACAGCCCCCGAAGCGCAGATGTACACCGTGCAAAAGGGCGACAACCTGTGGAAGATTGCCGAGGCCCATTACGGCAAGGGCCAGGGCGCCAAGCACACGGTGATTTTCGAGGCCAACAAGCCCATGCTGACGCACCCCGACAAGATCTACCCGGGCCAGGTGCTGCGCATTCCGCCGCTGAACTGAACCGCACAAACCGGCAAGCCCCGCAGCGTTTGCCGGTTTGCATCGGGGCGGGCCCTCCCCGTTCGCTCCGGTCAACTCGGCCAGGCATCAAGCCTGGCCGTTTTTTTTGCTGGCACGGGCGGCCCAGGTGCCTGACTCCCGCAGTGTGTCAGACACCGTTCTATTGAGACGTTCTGCGCACACTTCGGTGTCTGGCACCTGCGGAGCCAGACACCTGGGCCAGACGATCAGCGCAGCCCGCCGAAGCGCCCCAGGCCTTTCATGCCGCCCATGGCGCGCATCATCTTGGACATGCCGCCTTTCTTCATCTGCTTCATCATGCCCTGCATCTGCTCGAACTGAGCCAGCAGGCGGTTCACTTCCTGCACGGGCACGCCCGAGCCGGCGGCGATGCGGCGCTTGCGCGAGGCCTTGATGAGTTCGGGCTTGGCGCGTTCGGCGGCCGTCATGGAATTCAGGATGCCTTCGGTGCGGCGCAGCTGCTTTTCCGCCTGGCCGCCCTGCAGTTGGCCGGCCGCCTGCTGGAACTGGGCGGGCAGTTTTTCCAGCAGCGACCCCATGTCTCCCAACTTCTTGACCTGGCCCAGCTGCTCGCGGAAATCGTTCAGGTCGAACTTGCTGCCCGACTTGAGCTTGGTGGCCAGCTTCTGCGCTTCGGCGATGTCGATATTCTTTTGCGCCTGCTCCACCAGCGACACGATGTCGCCCATGCCCAGCACCCGTTGGGCCATGCGATCGGGGTGGAAGGGCTCCAGTCCGTCCAGCTTTTCGGACACGCCTACGAACTTCAGAGGCTTGCCCGTTACGTGGCGCACCGACAGCGCCGCGCCGCCGCGGGCATCGCCGTCCAGCTTGGTCAGCACCACGCCGGTCAGCGGCAGGGCGTCGGCAAAGGCGCGCGCGGTATTGACCGCGTCCTGGCCCTGCATGGCGTCTACCACGAACAGGGTTTCAACCGGCCGCACCAGGTCGTGCAGGGCGCGGATTTCGCGCATCATGGCTTCGTCGATGCCCAGGCGCCCGGCCGTGTCCAGGATCAGCACGTCGTAGTGGTGGCGGCGGGCGTGGTCGACCGCGTTGCGGGCGATGTCTTCGGGCTTCTGGCTGGGGTCGGACGGCAGGAAATCGATGCCGGCCTGCTCGGCCACGGTTTTGAGCTGGTCGATGGCGGCGGGGCGGTAGACGTCGGCGCTGACGGTCAGCACCTTTTTCTTGCCGGTGTTGCGGCCGTTCTGTACGTGGCCGCCCTGCGCCAGCCAGCGGCCCAGCTTGCCGGTAGTAGTGGTTTTGCCGGCGCCCTGCAGGCCGGCCATCAGGATTACCGCAGGCGGCTGCACCGCCAGCGACAGTTCGCCGGCGCCGGCGCCCAGGTCCCCGCCCATTAGTGCGGTGAGTTCTTTGTTGACCACCCCCACCAGGGCCTGGCCTGGGCTGAGGCTGCCGACCACTTCTTCGCCCAGCGCCTTTTCCTTGACCCGCGCCACGAAGTCGCGCACCACGGGCAGGGCCACGTCGGCCTCGAGCAGGGCCATGCGCACTTCGCGCAGCATTTCCTGGGTGTTGGCCTCGGTCAGGCGGGCTTCGCCGCGCAGCGTCTTCACGACGCGCGACAAACGTTGAGTCAGGTTATCGAGCATGAGAGGCGTTTCCGCTTACACTAGTTGATTGAACAGTGGCCCGGGCAGGCGCTTTGCCCCTGCCGGCGGCGAGCGCCCGAAAAGGGCCCCATCCAGACAACGGTTTTTATGTCATTAGGCATTGTATTTCACGCCGCGGCCGCACTGGCCTACGCCGTGCTTGCTGCGGCGCTGTGGCGGCGCCTGCAGGGCGCGGGCAGCGTCGAAAAAACGGGCCGCATCGCCCGGGCCTGCCTGCTGGGCGCGCTGGTGCTGCACGGCATCGGCCTGCAGCAGGCGATGCTGGGCGGCCCCCACCTCTTCATCGGCTGGGCCCTGGCCCTGTCGGCGGCGGTGTGGCTGGGCCTGGTGGTGTTCTGGCTGGAAAGCCTGCTGGTGCGCATCGACGGCCTGCAACTGCTGCTGGTGCCGGCCGCCACCCTGGTGTGCGCCATGGCGGCGCTGTTTCCCCAGGGCCAACTGGTTCCGCACGCCGAAAACGGCTGGCTGCGGCTGCACTTGCTGATCGCGCTGGCCGCCTATGCCCTGATCACCGTGGCCGCGCTGCACGCCCTGCTGATGGCCCTGCTCGACCGCCACCTGCACCGCCCGCTCGACGCACCCACTGAACGCAGCATCGTGGGCCGCGTGCTCGATGCCCAGCCCCCGCTGCTGGTGCAGGAACAGCTGCTGTTCCGGGTGATCTGGATCGGCTTCGTGGTGCTCACCGCCGCGGTGGTGTCCGGCTCGATCGCGTCCATGCAGCTTACCGGCAAGGTGCTGCCGTTCGACCATAAAACCGTGTTCACGCTGCTGTCGTGGCTGACCTTCGGCGTGCTGCTGCTGGGGCGCCACATCCGCGGCTGGCGCGGCCGCGTGGCGCTGCGCTGGACGCTGACCGGCTTCGCTTTCCTGATCCTGGCCTACACCGGCAGCCGGTTCGTGCTGGAAGTCATTCTTCATCGGAGCTGATGTGGGCAAGTTGTTACTTTGGGTCGTGATCATCCTGGCGGTCATGATGATCGCCCGCATTGCCTCGGCGCGCGCCGCCAGCCGGCGCGACTCTCCCGGCAACCCCCGGCGCGCGCCGGCGCGCCAGCCGGGCGGGCAGCCCGTCGAATCCATGGTGCGCTGCGCCCACTGCGGCATCCACCTGCCGCGTTCCGAAGCGGTGCTGCTCGACGGCAAGGTCTGGTGCAGCCGCGACCACGCGCGCCTGGGCGAACCCCGAGCCTGACGCCCGCGGGCCCGGCGGGCCGCTTCCGCAAGGCAGGCATAATGGGGGCTACGCTTCCCCATTCGATGAGCCGCATTCATGTTTCTACAGCTTGATCGACACGGGTGGCTGGCGCCCGCGCCGGGCGTGCGCCTCCTGCCGTCCCCCAACTGCGATGCCCGCCCCGCCGGCCTGCCGGTTTCGCTGCTGGTCATCCACAACATCAGCCTGCCGCCCGGCCGGTTCGGCGGCCCCCACGTGGCGCGCCTGTTCCAGAACCGGCTGGATTACACCGCACACCCCTGGTTCGAACGCCTGCGCGGGCTGCGCGTATCGGCGCATTTCTTCATCAACCGCCAGGGCGAGATCGTGCAGTTCGTACCCACCAAGGCCCGCGCCTGGCATGCCGGCGTATCGCGCTTCGGCAAGCGCGAACGCTGCAACGACTTTTCGCTGGGCGTCGAACTGGAAGGCACCGACACGCTGCCCTACACCGATGCCCAGTACACTGCCCTAGCCAAACTGGCCCGCGTGCTGAGCAGCCGTTATCCCCTGCGCGCGGCCTGGGGGCACGAACACATCGCCCCCGGCCGCAAAACCGACCCGGGGCCCGCTTTCAACTGGACGCGCTTCGGCCGCATGGCGGGCATTGCGCGACGCCTGCTGGCCCCGTGCTGATCAAGGAACCATCATGCTGAAAATCTGGGGGCGCCCAAGCTCGGTAAACGTGCAGAAGGTCTTATGGACAGTGCGGGAACTGGCCTTGCCGCATACGGCAACCCATGTGGGCGGGCAGTTCGGCGGACTGGATACGCCCGAATACGGCAAGCTGAACCCCAACCGCAAGGTGCCGGTCATCGACGACGGCGGCCTGGTGCTGTGGGAATCCAACGCCATCGTGCGCTACCTGGCCGCGCGCTACAGCGAAGGCGGGCTGTGGCCCGGCGACGTGGCCGTGCGCGCCCAGGCCGACCGCTGGATGGACTGGACCGCCACCGAATGGCAGTTGGCCATGGTGCCGGCCTTCCTGGGCCTGATCCGCACCCCCGAGGCGCAGCGCAACCCGGCTGTCATCGAAGCCTCGACGCAAAAGGCCAACCAGCTGGGACTGATCCTGGAAGACGCCCTGCAAGGCCGCGAGTACATCGCCGGCAGCCACTTCGGCATGGGCGACATCGTACTGGGCTGCGTGGCCCACCGCTGGCTGGCCATGCCCATCGAACGGCCGGCCACGCCGGCGTTGTCGGCCTGGTACCGGCGGCTGATGATGCGGCCCGCCGCGCAGGGCGTGCTGACGCTGCCCTTGTCCTGACCCGGCCTGTCCCGGGGCAGCCGCGCTGGCGGCCGATACCCCCGGAGCCGCGGCTGGCTAGCCCAGCCGCCCCAACAGCGCAATCAATTGTGAACGCTCGCCCGCGCTCAGCCTGGCGCTGATGCGCTGGTCGTGCGCCTGCACAGCGCGGGTGATGTCGGCATGGGCGCGCCGCCCGGCCGGCGTCAGCACCAGCGAATACGCCCGTTTGTCCGCCGCCTCTTGGCGGGCCACATAGCCCATGGCCTGCAGCTGGTCTACCAGTTGCACCGCGCCCGAACGGGCGATGCCCAGAATGCGCGCCAGCTCGGTCAGCTTCAGCCTGGCATTGGCCGCGATCAGCGTCAGCGCGGAAAACCGCTGCGGCGTAATGTCCCAGGGCGCCAGCGCCGCCAGGAAATCTTCGTAGATCAGGATCTGCGCGCGCCGGATGGCGTAGCCGACCAGGTCGTCGAGCGCACCGTATTCGATACCGGCAACGTGCGGATCGAAGTGCTCGCCGCGGGCCTGGGGCCGGCGCGGCCGGAACGAAGAAGCTGGTGGCATGGCAAAAGCCGTGGGCAAAGGGGACTACACACTACCTCAGACCTGTCGCCGGCGCCACCTGCCCTGGGGTTAGCCCCAGTGTGGGCCGTGCGGCCATTTTGTTATGGTACATAACAAAATAGAAACAGCCTGGAGAGACTATGGACATCATCATCGCCGGCGCCGGCATCGGCGGGCTGACGCTTGCCCTGATGCTGCACCGGCGCGGCATCAACTGCCGCGTCTACGAAAGCGCGCAGGAACTGCGCCCGCTGGGCGTGGGCATCAACCTGCTGCCGCATGCCGTCAACGAACTGGAACAACTGGGTCTGCTGGAACCGCTGGCGCGGCACGCCATTGCCACGTCCGCCCTGCACTACTACAACAAGCTGGGCCAGGCCATCTGGCGCGAACCGCGCGGCCTGCAGGCCGGCTATCCGCTGCCGCAGTTCTCGATACACCGCGGCGAATTCCAGATGCTGCTGGCCGACGCGGTGCGCACCCGGCTGGGCGCCGACGCCATCGCAACCGGCATGGTGCTCGAAGCCGCCGACCAGGACGGCCAGCGCGCCCGCGCGCATTTCCACAACCGCGCCACCGGGCAGTTGCACACCGCCCACGGCGATGCGGTGGTGGGCGCCGACGGCATCCATTCGGCCCTGCGCCGCCAGTTCCATCCATCGGGCGACGAGCCGCGCTTTTCGGGCCGCATGCTGTGGCGGGCAGTGACCGAGGCACCGCCATACCTGGACGGCCGCACCATGTTCATGGCCGGCCACCAGGACCAGAAATTCGTCTGCTATCCGATTTCCGAACCGCTGCGGCGCGACGGCCGGTCGCTGATCAACTGGATAGCTGAACTGGCGGTGCCCGGCGCCACGCTGCCGGCCACCGACTGGAACCGCAGCGTCCACAAGTCGGTGTTCGCCGACCGCTTCGCCGACTGGCGCTGGGACTGGATCGACATCCCCGCGGTCATCGACGGCGCGCAGGCCATCTACGAATTCCCGCTGGTCGACCGCGACCCGCTGCCGCGCTGGACCCACGGCCGCCTGACATTGCTGGGCGACGCCGCTCACCCCATGTACCCGATCGGGTCCAACGGTTCCGCGCAGGCCATCCTGGACGCATGCTGCCTGGCCGACTGGCTGTGGCAGGCGCAGCAGGGCCAGGTGCGCGCGCTGGAAACGGCGCTGCTCGAGTACGAGGCCGACCGCCTGCCCCGCACCGCCGGCATTGTGCTGCGCAACCGGCTGAACGGCCCCGAGCAGGTCATGCAGATGGCCGAAGAACGCGCCCCGCAAGGGTTCGCCGACATTGCCGAGATCATTCCCGAACAAGAACTGCAGGCCATATCGCTGCACTACAAGCAACTGGCCGGCTTCGACCCGGCCGCCTTGCGCCGCCCCACGAAAGGAACGCCATGACCACCGCTGACCACCCCGCGCCGCCCCGGCTGGAACATCTTGCGACCCTGCATGTGCAGGTCGGCCCGCCCCAGGAAATCGGCGACACGCCGCAAGGCCGCCGCCGGGTCATTCCCATTCTGGGCGGCCGGGTGGAAGGCGCGCAGCTCCATGGCAGCATCCTGCCCGGCGGCGCCGATTTCCAGTCCATCCGGTCCGCCACGTTCACCGACATCCACGCGCGCTACGTCATCGAAACAACCGAGGGCCATCGCGTGTATGTCGAGAACACCGGCATCCGCATCGGCAGCGCCGACGACATCGCGCGGCTTGCCCAAGGGCAGCCGGTGGATCCGGCCCGCATCTATTTCCGCACCTACCCGCGCTTTGAAACCGCCGCACCCAGCCTGGCGTGGCTGAACGAGCAGTTGTTCATCGGCACGGGCGCGCGCTTTCCCGATCGCGTCGAACTGTGCTTCTACCGCGTCTGCTGACCCACCCACTACCCACGCACAACCGCCGGCAACGCACCGGCGGCCCCACCCAAGGAGACTAACCATGCAATCACTCTTGCGCCGCCTGATGGCCACAGCCCTGCTGTGCCTGCCTGCCGCCGCCTTCGCGCAGTATCCGGATGCCCCCATCCGTCTGGACGTCGGCTTTCCGCCCGGCACCGGGCCGGACATCGTAGCGCGCACGCTCTCGCAGCAGCTGGGCCAGCGCCTGAAACAAAGCGTGGTAGTGGAAAACCGCGCCGGGGCGGGCGGGCAGATCGCGGCCCAGGCCGTGGCGCGCAGCCCGGCCGACGGCTACACGCTGCTGCTGGGCGAGGTCGGTTCGATCAGCATCTCGCCGGCCACCTACAGCAACCTGAACTACGACCCGGCCAGAGACTTCGCCCCCATCTCTGAAGTGGTGCGCGCCGACTTTGTGCTGGTGGTACCGGCCAGTTCACCCTACAAAGACCTGGCGGCCTTTGTCGCGGCCGGCAAAGCGGCCAAGGACCGCATGAACTTCGGCACCTTCGGCGCCGGCACGCCTGCCCATTTCGGGGCTGAACTGTTCGCGCGCGAAGCCGGCATGAAGATCGAGCCGGTGCACTACCGGTCTACCGGCGATGCGGTGTCCGCCCTGATATCCGGCAGCGTGCAGGCCGCCTTCGTCACTACCGCGATGGCAGGCCCGCAGGTCAAGGGCGGCAAGATGCGCGCCCTGGCCATTACCGGCACCAAGCCGTCGGCCCTGCTGCCCGGCGTGCCCACCTTCGGCCAAGCCGGCTACGGCAAAGTGGACTTCGGCGCCTGGTTCGCCCTGTTTGCCCCGGCCGGCACGCCCGCCGCCGTGCTGGACCGCCTGCAAACCGACAGCGCCGCCGCCCTGCGCGCGCCCGACGCGGCCCGCACACTGAGCGATGCCGGCTTCACCATCGTGGGCTCCAGCCGCCAGGACCTGCAACGCCTGCTCGACACCGAAGCCCAGCGCTGGTCGGCCATCGTCAAGGCCACGGGATTCAAGGTGAATTGATTGCCCGAACAAGCGGGCGGGGATGCCGGAATGCCCGCGGCAGGTGTCTGGCTCCGCAGATGCCAGACACCGAAGTATGCGCAGGCTGTCTCAACAGTACGGTGTCTGGCACCCTGACGGGAGCCAGACACCTGTGTCACCGCTGAGTTCGCGATGCCTGCCTACGCCTTCAGCAGCAGCGCGTTCAGGCGCTTCACGAACGCGGCGGGGTCGGCGATTTGCGCACCTTCGGCCAGCAGCGCCTGGTCCAGCAGCAGCCGCGCCCACTGCTCGAATTCAGCGTCGTCGGCATCGCGCACCCGTGCGATCAGCGCATGCTCGGGGTTGATTTCCAGCACCGGCTTCACATCCGGCGCTTCCTGGCCGGCCGCCTTCAACATGCGCAACAGGTGTGGGCTGATTTCATTCTGGCCCACCACCACGCACGCCGGCGAATCCACCAGGCGCAGCGTCACGCGCACTTCTTTCACCTGCTCGGCCAGCGCCGCCTGCAGGCGCTCGACCAGCGGCTTGAAGGTCTCGGCCACTTCCGATTGGCGCTTCTTCTCGTCTTCGTCGGCCAGGTCGGCCAGGTCCAGCCCGCCCTTGGCCACCGACACCAGCGGCTTGCCGTCGAATTCGCGCAGGTACGACAGCATCCATTCGTCGACGCGGTCGGACAGCAGCAAGACCTCGATGCCCTTCTTGCGGAAAATCTCCAGGTGCGGGCTGTTGCTGGCGGCCGTGAAGCTGTCGGCCGTTACGTAGTAGATCTTGTCCTGCCCTTCTTTCATGCGCGACACGTAATCGGCAAACGACGCCGTCTGCGCCGCGTCGCCGGAATGCGTCGAGGCAAAGCGCAGCAGCTTGGCAATGCGTTCCAGGTTGCCGGCGTCTTCGCCCGCGCCTTCCTTCAGCACCTGGCCGAATTCGGTCCAGAACGCGGCGTAGTCTTCAGCCTTGTTTTCGGCCAGGTCTTCCAGCAGCGACAGCACGCGCTTGGCCGAACCTTCGCGGATGGCGCGCACATCGCGGCTTTCCTGCAGGATCTCGCGCGACACGTTCAGCGGCAGGTCGGCCGAATCGATCACCCCGCGCACAAAGCGCAGATACGAAGGCAGCAGCTGTTCGGCGTCGTCCATGATGAACACGCGCTTCACATACAGCTTCACGCCGCGCCGGCCTTCGCGGTCCCACAGGTCGAACGGCGCATGCTTGGGCACGTACAGCAGCTGCGTGTATTCGCTGCGCCCTTCCACGCGGTTGTGCGTCCAGGCCAGCGGGTCGTCGTAATCGTGCGATACCGTCTTGTAGAACTCTTTGTATTGCTCGTCGCTGATGTCGCCCTTGCCGCGTGTCCACAGCGCGTTGGCCTGGTTCACCGTTTCCAGCTCATCGCGCTTGACCTGCTCGCTTTTCTCGGCGTCCCATTCTTCTTTGGCCATGCGGATCGGCAGCGAGATATGGTCGGAATAGCGGCGCAGTATCTCGCGCAGCTTCCAGCCGCTGAGCAGCTCATCCTGGTCGTCGCGCAGATGCAGCGTCACGTCAGTGCCGCGCGATGGCTTGTCGGCGGCCACGATGGTGAACTCGCCCTGGCCGTCCGATTCCCAGCGTATGGCTTCGCCCGGCTGGGCGCCGGCCCGCCGGCTGACCACCGTGACCTTGTCGGCCACGATGAACGATGAATAAAAACCCACGCCGAACTGGCCGATCAGCTGTGCGTCTTTCTGCTTGTCGCCGGTCAGTTGCGAAAAGAACTCGCGCGTACCAGACCGGGCGATCGTGCCCAGGTTGGCAATGGCCTCGTCGCGCGACAGCCCGATGCCGTTATCCGAAATGGTAATGGTGCGGGCAGTCTTGTCGTAGTCGACCCGAATGGCCAGCTCGCTGTCGCCCTCGAACAGGCCGGGCTGGTCGATCGCCTCGAAGCGCAGTTTGTCGCAGGCATCGGACGCGTTGGACACCAGTTCGCGCAGGAAGATTTCCTTGTTGCTGTACAGCGAATGGATCATCAGGTGCAGCAGCTGCTTCACCTCGGCCTGAAAGCCCAGGGTTTCGGGAGTGGAAGGCGTAGCGGGTTGATTCATATGGCGAATAAGTAGAAAAAAGCAAAAAACGGGACGGAACCACGGCCGCGGCCATGGCAGCAAAACCGCAAAGTTGCAGGGGCCCGGCAGTTATAGGGGCATGGGCGCGGAATTTCAAGGCCAGGGCCGGCTGGGCACTATCATGGTCTTGTAATTTGTGCCATTGTCCAGAATCAAGGTCATCGCTCTCGTCCCTGGATAGACTTTCACCCTGTGCGACACGCGGCCAGCATCGGCCGGCCCGTCGCTCGCCCTGTTACTGGAGATCCTCATGCTGGTCAAAGCCACTCTCGCCGTTCTGCTTTCCGCCGCCAGCCTGCCCGTGCTGGCAGCGCAGTGCGAGACCACCGTCGAAAGCAACGACGCCATGCAGTTCAACACCAAAGAAATCGTCGTCGATGCAAGCTGCAAGCAATTTACCGTGCACCTGAAGCACGTGGGCAAAATGGCCAAGGCCGCCATGGGCCACAACTGGGTGCTGACCAAGCAGGCCGACATGCAGCCCGTGGCCACCGACGGCATGACGGCCGGGCTGGCCAACAACTACGTCAAGGCCGACGACGCCCGCGTCATCGCGCACACCAAGCTCATCGGCGGCGGCGAATCCGATTCCGTCACGTTCGACACCTCCAAGCTTTCCGCCGGCAACGACTACGCCTTCTTCTGCTCGTTCCCCGGCCACTGGGCCATCATGAAGGGCACTCTCAAGCTCGGCAGCTAAGCCCCTTTCCGCCTTCTTCGTTCTTGTGCCATCGGGCGCCCCGCAGCGGGCGCCTTTTTCATGTCCCGGCGTCTGTCTTGACCTAGAACAACGCGCATCCCGGCATGCCTGCTTAGTATGGGATGTAAACAATTCAAAAGAGTTGCCGCATGCCAGGGCTCGTTGTTCCAGCACGTTTTTTCCGAACGCTTCGGGTCCTTTTCCATCTTCTTCTTGCCTGTGCCGCCGTCCTGGCGGCTCCCGCTCAGGCGCAGCGCCTGGCCCATTTCCTGTCCGCCTTCCCGCCGGCCGAACTGTTCCCAGGCGCCGATCGCCTGGACCCGCCCGAAGGCAGGCCGCTGGCGGCCCGCGCCTATGCCGGCAGCCAGCCCCTGGGCTATGTCTACCTGACCACCGATGTAGTCAACACCCGCGGCTATTCCAGCAAACCCATCGACGTCATCGTCGGCCTGGCCGACGACGGCCGCATTGCCGGCGCCCGGCTGGTCGAACACCACGAACCCATCGTGCTGATCGGCATCCCGCAGTCCCGGGTCGATGCCTTCATCCAGGGCTACATAGGCCTGAATTTCATCGAATCGCCGCCCCGCCACGGCGCGCCGCCACCTGTCGACATCATCAGCGGCGCCACTGTCACGCTGATGGTCATCGGCGACAGCATCACCCGCTCGGCCATCGCCGTGGCGCGCGCCCACGGCATCGGCGCGGCGATCCCGGCCACGGGCGCCGCGGCCGCCACCCCAGTACCGCCGGCCCGCGAAATCGACCCCACCGTCGGCCCCGTCCAGCCGTGGCAAGCGCTGCTCGACAGCGGCGCGGTGCAGCGCCTGCACCTGTCGGTGGCCGACGTCAACCAGGCCTTCGCCAACACCGGCCGCGCCGACGCCGCCGCCCGCCCCGAAACCGGCAATCCGGACGACACCTTCATCGACCTGTACGCCGCACTGGTCAGCGTGCCCACCATCGGCCGCAGCCTGCTGGGCGACGCCACCTGGCAACACCTGCCGGGCCGCCTGCAGCCCGGCCAGCAGGCCCTGCTGGTGGCCGGCAACGGGGCCTATTCATTCAAGGGCTCCGGCTATGTGCGCGGCGGCATCTTCGACCGCATCGAAGTCATCCAGCAGGAAGGCAGCTTCCGCTTCCGCGACCGCAACCACCAGCGCCTGGCCGACGTGGCCGCCCCCGGCGCACCGGCGTTCACCGAAGTGGCGCTGTTCGTGGTGCCCGACGACGCCGCGTTCGACCCCACCGCGCCCTGGCGCCTGCAGCTCATGGCGCAGCGAGTGCTCAGTGTGCAGAACAAGGCCTTCGTCACCTTCGACCTGCCCTACCAACTACCGCAGGCCTATACACGCCCCGCCCCCGGCGCGGCCGCGCCCACCCCGCCGGCGCCTGCCGCCGCTGCACCCGCCCGAAGCGCCGAACAAGCCATGGCCGAAGACGCGCCGCCGGCGCTCTGGAAGCAAATCTGGCTGGCCAAACGCGGGCAGGTGGCCATCCTGGCCATCGAGCTGGCCGTGCTGGTGGGCATTTTCTTCTTCCAGGACCAGCTGGCCCGCCGTCCGCTGCTGCACGACCGCATGCGGCTGGCGTTCCTGGCGTTCGCGCTGTTCTGGATCGGCTGGTACGCGCAGGCACAGCTGTCGGTGGTAAACGTGCTTACCTTCACCACGGCGCTGCGCACCGAATTCCGCTGGGACGCCTTCCTGATGGACCCGCTGGTGTTCATCCTGTGGTGCGCCACGGCCATTTCCATGGTGTTCTGGAACCGCGGCGCCTTCTGCGGCTGGCTGTGCCCGTTCGGCGCCCTGCAAGAACTGTCCAACCGCCTGGCCAGGCGCCTGGGCCTCAGGCAGCTCAACGTGCCGCACGGCGTCAACCAGCGCCTGGCCACGCTCAAGTACGTCATCTTCCTGCTGCTGTTCAGCTTCTCGCTGTACGACCTGGCCTTTGCCGAGCGCCTGGCCGAAGTCGAACCCTTCAAAACCAGCATCATCCTGCGCTTCATGCGCGACTGGCCCTTCGTGGTCTTCGCCGTGGCGCTGCTGGCGGCGGGCCTGTTCATCGAACGCTTCTTCTGCCGCTACCTCTGTCCGCTGGGCGCCGCCCTGGCCATTCCCGCGCGGCTGCGCATTTTCAACTGGCTGCGCCGCTATCACGAATGCGGCAATCCGTGCCAGCGCTGCGGCGTCGAATGCCCGGTACAGGCCATCGAGCCCACCGGCGCCATCAATCCCAACGAATGCATCCAGTGCCTGCACTGCCAGATGCTGTACCACCACGAAGGCAAATGCCCGCACTTGATCCAGAAAAAATCCAAGCGCGAGCGCCGGCGCGCGCCGCCCCAGGAAGCAGTCCTGCGGCGCATGCCCAACCCCGGGGCCGATCCATCGGCTTCCGCCTCCAATCCCTGATCCAACGGCACCCGATGCCATTCCAACCAAGGAGTTAGCCATGTCCGATCAGAAACCCGACCGAACCGGACTCAGCCGCCGGGGCTTCCTGGGCACCGCCGCATTGTCCGGTGCCGCAGGGCTCGTGGGCGGTGCGCACCTTACCGGTGCGCACGCCAAAGACAGCAAGGCGGGCGGCCCGTCCGGCCATATCGCCCCGGGCGAGCTCGACGAATACTATGCCTTCAACTCCGGCGGCCAGTCGGGCGAAGTCCGCATCCTGGGCCTGCCGTCCATGCGCGAACTGATGCGCATCCCGGTGTTCAACCACTGCAGCGCCACCGGCTGGGGCGTTACCAACGAAAGCCGCAAAGTCCTCACCGAAGGCCTTACGCCCGAAACCCGCGCCTTCCTGAAAGACAAGGGCGGCGTCTACCTGAACGGCGACGCCCACCACCCGCACATGTCGTTCACCGACAGCACGTACGACGGGCGCTACATCTTCATCAACGACAAGGCCAACAACCGCGTCGCGCGCATCCGCTGCGACGTGATGAAAACCGACAAGATCGTCGAAATCCCCAACGCCTCGGGCATCCACGGCCTGCGCCCGCAGCGCTATCCGCGCACCGGCTATGTGTTCGCCAACGGCGAACACATCGTTCCCCTGCCCAACGACGGCATCGTTTCCGACAACCCCAAGGAAAACTTCTTCGCCGTCTACACGGCTATCGATGGCGACACCATGAAGATCGCCTGGCAGGTCATGGTCGACGGCAACCTCGACAACGGCGATGCCGACTACCAGGGCAAGTATTCCTTCGCCACCTGCTACAACTCCGAAAAAGGCCTGACGGTTGAAGAGGCCTCGGCCAACGAGCAGGACTGGGTGGTGGTGTTCAACATCAAGCTCATCGAAGAAGCCATCAAATCCGGCGACTTCAAGACGATGGGCGGCGTGCCGGTGGTCGACGGCCGCCACGGGTCGAAGTACACGCGCTACATTCCCGTGCCCAACTCGCCGCACGGCTGCAATGCCGCCCCCGACGGCATCCATGTGGTGCTGAACGGCAAGCTCTCGCCCACCGTCACCGTGCTCGACGTGCGCAAGCTCGACGGCCTGTTCGCCGGCAAGATCAAAGAACGCGACTGCGTGGTGGCCGAGCCCCAGCTGGGCCTGGGCCCGCTGCACACGGCCTTCGATGGCCGCGGCAATGCCTACACCACGCTGTTCATCGACAGCCAGATGGTCAAGTGGAACATCGACAAGGCCCGCCGCGCCTACCAGGGCGAGAACGTCGATCCCATCATCCAGAAGCTCGACGTGCACTACCAGCCCGGCCACAACCACAGCACCATGGGCGAAACTCGCGAGGCCGACGGCAAGTGGCTGGTGTCGCTGAACAAGTTCTCGAAAGACCGCTTCCTGAACGTGGGCCCGCTCAAGCCCGAAAACGACCAGCTGATCGACATTTCCGGCGACGAAATGAAGCTGGTGCACGACGGCCCCAGTTTTGCCGAGCCGCACGACATGCTGCTGGTGCACCGCTCGAAAGTGCATCCGGCCAGCACCTGGAAGCGCGACGACCCCATGTGGGAAGACGCCCGCCAACTGGCCAAGAAAGACGGCGTGGTGCTTGAAGACGCCGCCAAGGTGGTGCGCGACGGCAACAAGGTGCGCGTATACATGATCGCGGTCGCGCCCATGTTCAGCGTGAAACAGTTCGAGGTCAACCAGGGCGACGAAGTGACCGTGGTGGTTACCAACATGGAAGTCATCGAAGACCTGACCCACGGCTTCACGCTCGAAGGCCACGGCATCGCCATGGAAATCGGCCCGCAGGCCACGTCGTCGGTCACCTTCACGGCCGACCGTCCGGGCATCTACTGGTACTACTGCCAGTGGTTCTGCCATGCGCTGCACATGGAAATGTCCGGCCACATGATCGTGCGCCCCAAAAAGGCCTAGGCTCGCATGCACGATGCGCCCCCTGCCAAGCTGCCCGGCGCGGCCGTTCCGCCCGCCTTGCTGGCCGGGCTGCTGCTGGCCGGCGGCGCATCGGCGGCCGTTATCGCGGTGCCGGCCGGGGCCAGCCTGCAGCAGGCGGTGGCCGCAGCCGCCGCTGGCGATGTCCTGCAACTGGCGTCCGGCGAATACCCGGGCAACCTGGTCATCGACAAACCCCTTACCCTGCAAGGCCCGCCCGACCGTTCCGCCGTCATACAGGGCGAACGCCAGGGCCGCACCATCTGGGTGCGCGCAGCCAGCGTCACGCTGCGCCAGCTCAGCATCCGCCATTCCGGCCTCAGCCTGCCCGACATGGACGCGGGCGTGTTCCTGGACCGCACCGCACACCATGCGGTAGTTGAACACAACGACATCCTGGACAACCTGATGGGCGTGTACGTGTGGGGGCCCGACGCCGCCCTGGTACGCGCCAACCGCATCGTCGGCGACACCCAGCTGCGCGTAGCCGAACGCGGCAATGGCGTGTCGGTGTGGAACAGCCCCGGCACCCAGGTGCTGGACAACGACATCTCGGCCGGCCGCGACGGCATTTTCTCGAACACCAGCAAGCAGAACCTGTTCCGCGGCAACCGCTTTCGCCAGCTGCGTTATGCCGTGCACTACATGTACACCAACGACAGCGAAGTCAGCGACAACATCTCTGAAGACAACGACATCGGCTATGCCATCATGTATTCGCACCGCTTGGTGGTGCGCAACAACGTGGCCCTGCGCAGCCGCGACCAGGGCTTGATGTTCAACTACGCCAACGATTCCGTCATCGCCGGCAATGCGGTGCAGGGCGGCGCCAAGTGCGTGTTCCTGTACAACGCCAACAACAACCGCTTCGAATCCAATCGCTTACAAGACTGCGGCATCGGCATCCACTTCACGGCCGGGTCCGACGGCAACGCCATAACCGGCAACGCCTTCATCAACAACCAGAACCAGGTCAAGTACGTGGGCACCCGCGTCATCGAATGGTCGCACGGCGGCCGCGGCAACTACTGGAGCGACAACACCGCCTTCGACCTGGACGGCAACGGCATCGCCGACACCGCCTACCGCCCCAACGGCATCGTCGACCAGATCCTATGGCGCGCCCCTGCCGCCCGCATCCTGCTAAACAGCCCGGCGGTGTCTGTCGTGCGCTGGGCGCAGTCGCAATTCCCGGCCCTGCTGCCTGGCGGCGTCATCGACAGTGCGCCCCTGATGCGCCCGCCCGGCTTGCCCGACGCCGCCGACACAAAGGCCCGCCCATGACCGCCCTCCAAGTCGCCCTGTCGGGCGCCAGCAAGCACTATGGACAGCACCAGGCGCTAGGCCCTGTCGACCTTGAACTGCGCGCCGGCGAATGCGTGGCCCTGGCCGGCCACAACGGCGCCGGCAAAAGCACCCTGATCAAGCTGGTGCTGGGCCTGATCCGCCCCACCCACGGGCGCGTGCAGTTGCTGGGGCACGACGCCGACAGCCGCCAGGCCGCGCGCCTGCGCCACAACATCGGCTACCTGCCCGAAACCGTGGCCCTGCACCCCGCCATGACCGGCGCCGAAACCCTGGATTTCTACGCGCGCCTGAAGCGCCAGCCTCTGGCTCGCAATGCCGCGCTGCTCGAGCGGGTCGGCATCGCCGACGCGGCGCAGCGACGCGTGGGCGGCTATTCCAAAGGCATGCGGCAGCGCCTGGCGCTGGCGCAGGCCTTGCTGGGCCGCCCGCGCATCCTGCTGCTCGACGAACCCACCACCGGCCTGGACCCGGCTTCGCGCCTGATGTTCTACGACCTGGTGCGCGAACTGCGCGACGCCGGCGCCACCGTGCTGATCAGCACGCATGCCCTGGCCGAGATCGCCAACCACGTCGACCGCGTCATCGTCATGACGCACGGCCACAAAATCGCCGACGGCACCCTGGCACAACTGCGCCAGACCATCGGCGTGCCCCTGCGTATCAAGCTGACGCTGTCCCACCCCGTGCCGGCCGGCACCCTGCCCGCACCGTGGCAGCAGGTCAGCCCGGCGCGCTTCGAACGGGCCTGCCCCGAAGCCGCCAAGGTCGAAGCCGTCCGCGGCATCGGCGCCATCGGCCTGCCCATCGCCGATATCGACATTCACACCCCCAGCCTGGACGAGATCTACGCCCACCTGCTCGAACGGAAAACCCCATGAATGCCGTCCTGACCATCACCGGCAAAGAAATCCGCGACGGCCTGCGCAACCGCTGGGTGCTGGCCACCGCCCTGTTGCTGGCCACGCTGGCCCTGTCGCTGGGCCTGCTGGGCAGTTCGCCCACCGGCGCCGTCAAGGTCGACCCGCTGACCGTCACCGTGGTCAGCCTGTCCAGTCTGTCGATCTTCCTGGTGCCGCTGATTGCCATGCTGCTGGCCTACGATGCCATCGTCGGCGAAATCGACCGCGGCACGCTGGCCCTGCTGCTTAGCTACCCGGTGTCACGCTGGCAGGTCATTGTCGGCAAATTCCTCGGCCACCTGGCCATCCTGGCGCTGGCTACCACGGCAGGCTACGGCTTTGCCGGCCTGGCCCTGCAATGGCTGCACGGCGGCGCCAACCCAGCCGCCTGGCGCCCCTTCGCCCTGCTGATCGTGGCCAGCGTGCTGCTGGGCGCCAGCTTCCTGGCCATAGGCTACCTGATCAGCACGCTGGTGCGCGAACGCGCCACCGCCGCCGGCATCGCCATCGCCGTGTGGCTGTTCTTCGTCGTCATCTACGACATGGCGCTGCTGGGCCTGCTGGCCGCCGACCAGGGCCGCAGCGTCACCCCCGCCGTGCTCGACACCCTGCTGCTGCTCAACCCGTCCGACATCTACCGGCTGATGAACCTGACCGGCTTCGAGAACATCTCGATGTACGCCGGCATGGCGGGTGTCGGCAGCCAGGCCAGCCTGGGGCTGGCCACCCTGGCGCTGGCGCAACTGCTCTGGATCGCGATCCCCTTCGTGCTGGCGGCGGCCTGCTTCCAAAGGAAATCACTATGACCTCCCTGCCCGCCCTGTACCGCCGCGCCGCGCGCCTGACCGGCGCCATGCTGCTGGCCGGCCTGGCGGCCTGCGGCGCCGACGAACGCCAGGCCGCCACGCCCCCGTCGCCGCGGGCCGTTACCGCCGAAGCCGTCGGCCACTACTGCGGCATGGCGCTGAACGAACACACCGGCCCCAAAGGCCAGATCTTCCTGCAGGGGCAGGACGCCCCGGTGTGGTTCTCGGCCATCAAGCAAGTGTTCGCCTACACCATACTGCCCGAAGAACCCAAGTCCATCCGCGCCATCTACGTCAACGACATGGCGGGCGCCGAGCGCGGGCAGCCCCCCGACCCGGCCGCCTGGATCGACGCCCGCCAGGCCTATTACGCCATCGAAAGCCGCTACATCGGCGGCATGGGAGCCGCGGACGCCATGCCCTTCGGCCAGCGCGACCAGGCCGATGCCTTTGTCCAGGTCCACGGCGGGCGCGTCGCCGCTTTCGACGAAGTACCCGAAAGCTACATCTTCTCGCAGGACACGCCCGCGCCCACCCCTTGATCGTCCGGACACCATCATGCCCACCTTCGCGCGCACCCGCCGCCGCTTCCTTGGCATCACCGCCGCCGCATCCGCCCTGGCCCTGGCGCCGGGCGCGCTGCACCTGGCCCGCACCACCGCCCAGCCACCGCACGGTATCGAGCCGCTGTGCTGGCGCGGCGTGGCCCTGGGCGCCGACGCCGAACTGCGCCTGTACCACCCCGACCCCGTCGCGGCGCAAGGCCTGCTGCAACAGGCGCTGGCTGAAATCCAGCGCCTGGAAAGCCTGTTCAGCCTGTACCGAGAAGACAGCGCCCTGGCCACCCTGAACCGACAGGGCCGGCTGGACGAGCCGCCCGCCGACCTGCTGCGCCTGCTGACCGAAAGCACTCATTACAGCCGCCTGACCCGCGGCGCCTTCGACCCCAGCGTGCAACCCCTGTGGAAACTGTACGCCGACCACTTCTCGCAACCTGGCGCCGACCCGGCCGGCCCCGCCGCTTCCGCGCTACGGGCAACGCTGGCCCAAGTCGACTACCGCGCCATCCAGACCGAGCCCGGCCGCATTCAACTGCGCCCGGGCATGGCGCTGACGCTGAACGGCATCGCTCAGGGCTACATCACCGACCGCGTCACCGAACTGCTGCGCGCCGGCGGGCTGGACCGCGCCCTGGTCGGCCTGGGCGAAATCCGCGGCCTGGACAGCCACCCCGCGGCCGGCGCCGCGCCCTGGCGCGTGGGCCTGGCCCGACCGCAAGCGCCCGAGCAGGTCTACACCTCGGTAGACCTCCGCACCCAGGCCCTGGCCACGTCCGGCGGCTACGGCACGCCCCTGGACCCGGCCGGCCGCCACACCCACTTGTTCGACCCTCGCACCGGCCGCGCCCAACCCCACCACCGCAGCGTATCGGTGCTGGCCGCCACCGCCACCATGGCCGACGCCCTGTCCACGGCTTTCTCGAACATGGCACTACACGACACGGCGGCCGTGGTGCGGCAACTGGGCCTGCGGGCGTGGTTCGTACTGGCGGACGGCAGTGTCACGGAGCAGGGCGCCCTGGCGCCTGCGCGAACCTGAAAGTCCGCTTATAATGGCCAGCTTTCCGCCAGCCAGCCCGTTTTCGGGTTGCGCGCCTCCCGTGCCCGGGTGGTGAAATTGGTAGACGCAGGGGACTCAAAATCCCCCGCCGCAAGGCGTGCCGGTTCGATTCCGGCCCCGGGCACCACCGACCTCAGAACGGCCCGCAAAGCCGCATGAATACTAGAGGGTGGGGTGTGGCAGTGGTGAAATTACCACGCAGATTACCACACCCCTCACCCGCAACTCTACGCTTAGATGATGCCCGCTCGGGCTGCTGCTCGGGCACTCATCCAGTTCCCCTGAATGCGTACCAACTGCTCACCCTCAGCGGTCACCTTGGTCTCAAACCCTCGGGCCTGAAGGGCCTCCGCGCTGGGTGCAACCTGATCCATATAGCGGGCCATCAGCGGACGCCAGCCCGCCATGCTGTTCCCGTAAAGCTGCCCCTGAAGGGCTTCCCTGAGTGCGGCCTTGTTATCGGCCTCGCGGGCAAACTCGTAGAAGTCCTGAAGCTCTTCCGGAGGCAAGCTCATCTGAGAGGTCAGGTAGGAGTCCGCCTGTCCCTGGTAGGCGTCAATGATGAACTGCGCCCTTCCCTGAGCCTCGGTCAACTCCATGCCTGTACTGCGTGCCAGTCCGGCTGCGATGTCTTCCATCGGGATATCCCCCATCGCGCCAGCGATAGCGGACGCCATGCCGTTTTGAATCGCTGCCTGCGGGATGCCTGCTGCGGCTTGATCGATGCCGCTCACAACCTCCTCAGGCATTACCGCCAAATCAGCGTCGTCACTACCTTGCTGCTGCTGCTCGGGGCGGTCTCCGCTCGGCTGAGAATCATTGACCGCTGGGGCCTCACCCCCGGCAAGGGTGAAGCCATCGCCTTGTTTGATGAGGATACCGGTCTGAACGAAGTTGCTTACTTTGGCGGTCACACCGCCGATGCTAACCACGGTGTCCCCATCAATGTCATTTGTAGGTGCGCCGTAGTGCGTCCGCGCAGTGCCACGCCAGTCCCCCTGAGCATACGGGGAGAAATCTTTGCCAGCGTCAAAGCTGGTGACTCCTGACGTAGACGACACAATCTCGCCGCCTTGAATGGTGATTGAGTGAACACCACCCTGATTGCCGATGCCCTGCGGCTGGCCCTCGGTGGAACTGAGGTGGTCTGTGGTGTCCGTGGGGACTGTGTACGATGCGTAATTGCCCATGATGAAACTTTCCTTGTTGATTAGATGAGGCCGTTCTTGCGGGCCTCGGTGATACGGATGAATGCGCCGCCAACCCAAACCCGGTCATCCGCTGCCATATCTCCGGGCAGCACTTGGTAGCCTCGAATCTGGAGGCCGGTGAGGCTGTAAGGGTCAGGCTGGAAGTGGTCTGAGGGTGGTGTTGAGGCGGGGACTGGAGGAGTGTTGTAGCGGTCCGTGGTGACCCACATATCTCCATCGCTTCCGCTGATTCGTTTGACGAGACCCAGCTTTTCCAGGGTCCGTATGCTGGCGGTAATGCCCTTAGCGGTGGCTACCGTGTCTTCGGTAAGTCGCCTATCGCCGTCACTCATCAGTATCCTGAGGCGGTTGGGTGTCTCGGTTCAGGCCGAAGTCATAAAAATGCTTGCCCCCGCGTGCATAGAGGGCCATAGAGCCATCCTTGCGGATCACGTAGACAACATCCCTAGGCCGACCGCTTGCCTTCGCAGCACTACCAAAATCGGCGTGTACTTCGTCAGTGGAAGACAGGAAGCGGAGGCCCTTGGCATAGAAGGCTGCCAACTGCGCCTGAGAATATTTACTTGCCATGGTGGCTTTCCTTGCTTGTTTAGTTGCCCTGTAGGCGGGCTTTGATTTCGTAGGTAATCAGGGCAGAAACTACGTTCTGTAGCCTGTCGTGATTGCAGGGCGAATCCAGGAACTCCCGGACTCGTTTGAGTACTTCCTTCTGATCGTCGGGGCGTGCCACGCGACCACGGTAGTTGCCCTTACGCTTCCCCTTAGGGGCCGCTACAGGTTCAACGGCGGTCCCCGCCTTACTGGTCGATTTCGTCAAATGGGTTTCCTGGGATTGGTAGTTGGGGCAGGCTGCTAATCGCCCGCTCGATATTGCTGATGCGTCGATCAACATCCCGAATAAATAAGGGACGGTACGCTACAGGGATGCCATGCTCGTATGTCTGACGCATCGCATAGAGAATGCTGAGTCTTCGCTGTGGTGAGATCACGGTACGTGCCAAACAGGCATCAAATGGGTTGGGTAATGGGTAGGCATGGGTCGAATGAGAAAACGGCTATTAGGCCGCTACCGTTGGCCTCAGAATCGATTCCTGAGAGCGGGGATTCCCGATCCAGAATCCGGCCTTGTTGGTGACCATGCCCTTGGCCTCCATCTCGGACGCCGAGAGGCATCTGCGGTCAATCCCATAGCTGCCCGTGCGGTGCTTCTCGAAAGCATGAGAAGAGTTGAAATAGAGGTGACACGTGGGGCACTGGTTGCGGTCACCTGTCAGACGGGGACCGCCGTTGAGTGTCGGTTTTGATTTCATGTTGGTGATTGGGTATGAAAAAACCCGCTCAGGGCGGGCTTGTGCGTAGGGGCAAGTGTTCAAAATGAACGCCCTGTGTGTGAACCGGGGCGGACTGCTGTGGTCGTCAAAGTGTCTTCAAAGAGGACACCCTAAGGAAGACACCTCGGGGCATCAGAAGTCCGCATCGGGGACACTGACGGAGACCGTCTTTCCTGTGGCCTCCTGCATGAACTGCTCGAACGCCATGATTACGGTCATGGGCTGGGCCTTCGCCTCGGCCCCAAGGCGTACCGTGAGGGTCCTGACTACTTGCTCAACTGCTTTCTTGTCCAAGCCTTCCGTTTTCATCGCATCTGGGTTCTCTCGCCATTCGGCTAGGTGTTTCCAAAGGGGCGCGTTACTGCGGATGAAAGAGGCGTCTAGCGGGACTCCTTGGGAGTCTGCCAATCGCTGCAACTCCGCGAGGACCTTAGGCTTCTCCTTGTCCATCCGCTCAATCGTGCTCTTGCTGATTCCGTATCGCTTCACTCGACCACGCACGCTACCATGAACCTCTCCGCAAAGAAGATCGCGCCAGTACGCCTCACGAACCTCTTTAGGGTCCATATTGAGGTGAAGCCGCTTGTTCACCTCCAGGGCAAACGCTCGGGCTTCCGCTTCAGTAGGCAACGAGTCGCTAATAGTCCCGGTGAATCGTTGCACCCACACCTTCAGATCGGGGGGCGCATCCGCTTCGCTGAGGGCTTCCATGCGATGGTGCCCGTCGATTAGCCATAAGGTGCCCTGAGGGTCTTCCCATACGATGAGGGGATCAAGATCAACACCACCCTCAATCAACTGCCGCAAAGACCCAGCAAGCTCTGCGGACTCCTGCTGCTTCAGGATTCCTTGGACAAAGCTGCACGCCTGGGGATTCCGCACTTGGAACCGCTCAGGGTCCACCCGAAGCCCCCCGAAGCTGACCCTCTCAGGCTTCCCCAGTGCGGGATGAATAAGGCCGATAGGCCCGTCAAGTTTCGTTCGCGTCATGGTCGGCATATGCACCGACCTGTCACGCCAACTTGTGAAGTTCGCCGCTCTCCCGCTGGAGTTGCTCCGGGGTGAGCCGCGAGACATAGCCGATGTACATCGTTAGGGCACGGCGGCAGATAAGCGACCGAGACGGCGACCGACTGCCCTTAATGGCAAGCTCGGGGTTGTCTTGGGTGGTTCGTAAAGCGTTTGCTAGGGGTGCTTCGAGGGTGACCTTGAGTTGGTCTGTGCCGGTGCCCCGAGGGCGGCGCTTGCTGTACTGAATGGTGGGTTCGATCATGATTAGATGTCTAGCTGGGTCTGTCAGTAATTTCGTGTTTGGGGCATAACATGACGCCAAGGAGTGTCTATGCCTCGCAAACCCAAAACCCAGCCGGCAGCGTTGCCGGCGATCGCCCCTGAGCTGCTGGCGTCGTTCGGTGA
>Ga0222427_100579_pt1 | contig 45883 bp, 41 predicted proteins | sample 2B20Ametagenome_FD_182890 | JGI IMG/M metagenome (GOLD analysis project Ga0222427, IMG submission 182890) | Enriched microbial communities from leaf-cutter ant dump, University of Wisconsin, Madison, United States - 2B20A (version 2) | ecosystem: Environmental > Terrestrial > Nest > Insects nest...
GCCGGATCAGCCGAAGCGGCCGGTGATGTAGTCCTCGGTCGCCGTCTTGGTCGGCTTGAAGAAGATCTGCTCGGTGGCGCCGAACTCGATCATCTCGCCGAGGTACATATAGGCGGTGTAGTCGCTGCAGCGTGCTGCCTGCTGCATGTTGTGGGTCACGATGGCAATGGTGTAGTCGTGCTTGAGCTCGTCGATCAGCTCCTCGATCTTGGCCGTGGACAGCGGGTCCAGCGCCGAGGTGGGCTCGTCGAGCAGCAGCACCGAGGGCTTCACGGCCACGCTGCGCGCGATGCACAGGCGCTGCTGCTGGCCGCCGGACAGCGACAGGCCGCTCTGGTGCAGCTTGTCCTTCACTTCCGTCCAGAGCGCGGCCTTGGACAGCGCCCATTCCACGCGGTCGTCCATCTCGCTCTTGCTCAGCGTCTCATACAGCTTCACACCGAAGGCGATGTTGTCGTAGATCGACATGGGGAACGGCGTGGGCTTCTGGAACACCATGCCGATGCGCGCGCGCAGCAGGTTGATGTCCTGCTTCGGGTCCAGGATGTCCTGGCCGTAGAAGCTGATCTTGCCCTCGGCGCGCTGGCCGGGGTACAGGCTGTACATGCGGTTCAGGGTGCGCAGCAGGGTCGATTTGCCGCAGCCCGAAGGGCCGATGAAGGCTGTGACCTTGTGCTCGGCGATGTTCAGGCTCACGTTGCGCAGGCCCTGGAACTTGCCGTAGAAGAAGCTCAGGTTGCGCAGTTCCAGTGCATTCTTGCTGGAGGTGGCGGTAGCGGTGGCGGTCATGTTCAGTTCCTGGAAAGGGTCTTGTCTTGGTTCATGGAAGCTCAGGCATGGCTCTTTTCGCGCAGGAAGACCCGCGCCACGACGTTGAGCACCAGCACCGACAGGGTGATGAGCAAGGCGCCGCCCCAGGCCAGGCGCACCCAGTTCTCATAAGGGCTCAGGGCGAACTGGAAGATCACCACCGGCAGGTTGGCCATGGGCGCGTTCATGTTGGTGCTGAAGAACTGGTTGTTCAGCGCGGTGAACAACAGGGGCGCCGTTTCGCCGCTGATGCGGGCCACGGCCAGCAGCAGGCCGGTCATTACGCCGCTGCGCGCGGCGCGCAGCGTGACCATGGTAGACACCTTCCAGCGCGGCGCGCCCAGCGCGAACGCCGCTTCACGCAGGCTGCCGGGCACCAGGCGCAGCATGTTCTCGGTGGTGCGCACCACCACGGGCACGGCGATCAGCGACAGGGCCAGGCTGCCGGCCCAGCCGGAGAAGTTGCCCACCGTGGCCACGGCGATCGCGTAGGCAAAGAGCCCGAGCACGATGGAAGGCGCCGACAGCATGATGTCGGTGACGAAGCGCGTGAGCTCGGCCACCTTGCTCTGGCCGCTGTATTCGGCCAGGTACACGCCGGCCAGCACGCCGATGGGCGTGGACACCAGCACCGTGAAGCCCACCATCATCAGGCTGCCCACGATGGCATTGGCCAGGCCGCCGCCTTCCGACCCCGGCGCGGGGGTGGACTGGGTGAACATGTGCCAGTCCAGCGCGGCAAAGCCGTTAGAGAGCAGAACGCTCAGGATCCAGAGCAGCACGAACAGGCCCAGCACCATGGCGCCCAGGGACAGCGTGAGGCCGATGGCGTTGGAGCGCTGGCGCTTTTTGTAGAGTTGTTGGTTGAATTCCATGGTTTAGAGCGTGTTATGCACTTTTACGTGCCCACGAAAGCCGGGGAAAGGCCCGGCAACTAGGCGCAGGACGCGCCGCGGTATCAATACCGCAAGCGTGCTGCAACAACGTGGCCGGGCCTTTCCCCGGCTTTCCCGAAGGGTTGGGCCAAAAGGCCAGCGCTCGCGGCGTTGCAGACCTTGCCAAGGCTCCGGCCTTGGCGGCAGTCCGCGCCTTGCGATCACAGGCCTTTTGGCCCAACGTGGGTACGTAAAAGTGCATAACACGCTCTACAGTCCCTTTGCCTTCTCGGCGCGCAGCAGCATGATCTTGGCGGCGGAGAGCACCACGAAGGTGATCACGAACAGCAGGAAGCCCAGGGCGAACAGCGCGGACAGGTGGAAGTCCGCCGCCTCGCCGAACTCATTGGCCAGCGTGGACGCGATGGAGGTGCCCGGCGAGAACAGCGACGTGGGCATGCGGTTGGCGTTGCCGATCACGAAGGTCACGGCCATGGTCTCGCCCAGGGCGCGGCCCAGGCCCAGCATGATTCCGCCGATCACGCCCTTTTGCGTGTAGGGCAGCACCACGCGGCGCACCACCTCCCAGGTCGTGCAGCCCAGGCCGTAGGCCGACTCGCGCAGGATGGGAGGCACGATCTCGAACACGTCGCGCATCACAGCCGCCACGAAGGGCAGCACCATGAACGCGAGCACGATGCCCGCCGCCAGGATGCCGAAGCCGTTGGTGCTGCCGCCGAACAGGAAGCCCACCAGCGGCATGCTGCCCAGCAGCTTCTGCACGGGCATCTGGAAGTAGTCTGCGAACAGCGGCGCGAACACGAACAGGCCGAACATGCCGTAGATGATGGACGGCACGGCCGCCAGCAGCTCCACGGCCGTGCCCAGCGGGCGGCGCAGCCACACGGGGCAGGTCTCGGTGAGGAAAAGCGCGATGCCGAAGGCCAGCGGCACGGCGATCAGCAGTGCGATGCCCGCGCTGACCAGGGTGCCGACGATGGCGATCGCGGCGCCGAATTCTTCATTGACGGTGTCCCATTCCACGCGCCAGAGGAACTGGACGCCGAACTTCTGGAACGCCGGCCACGCATAGACAAAAAGGGAAACGATGATGCCCAGCAGCGCCGCCAGCACCAGCAGCGACAGGCTTTGGGTCAGGCGGTGGAAAACGATGTCCTGCAGGCGCTGCCGCCGGGCGATCGACACCATGGACTCGGTGGGGAGGTCCTTGGCCTGGACGGGCACGGGTTGCGAACTCATGGTGGTTCCCACGCTCATGTTGACTCCGATCTGGCTTGTTGGAGGCCCCGCAAACCAGCACCCATCGGCCAGACCGGCCGGCCGATGGGCGTATTCTGGGGGCAGACTCGCTCTGTGCTGTGGTTACTTGCTGATCTGCGACCAGACCTTGGAGCGGATGTCGGCGGTCAGGCTGTCGGGCAGCGGCACGTAGTCCAGCTCGGCGGCCATGCCCTTGCCGTTCTTGAAGGCCCAGTCGAAGAACTTCAGCACTTCGGCCGACTGCGCCTTGTCGGCCGGGTTCTTGTACATCAGGATGAACGAGGCCGTGCTGATGGGCCAGCTGTCCGCGCCCTTGGCGTTGACCATGGAGATGCCCATGCCCGGCACGCTGAACCAGTCCGCGCCCGCGGCGGCGGAGGCGAAGCTCTTGTCGTCGGGGCTCACGTACTTGCCGTCGGCGTTCTGCAGCTGCAGGAAGGTCATGTTGTTCTTCTTCACGTAGGCATACTCCACGTAGCCCACGGCACCCTTCACGCGCGTCACGTTGGCGGCCACGCCTTCGTTGCCCTTGCCGCCCACGGAGGACGCTGCGGGCCACTTCACGGAAGCGTTCTTGCCCACGGTGTCCGCCCATTCCTTGCTCACGGCGGACAGGTAGTCCGTGAAGTTGAAGGTGGTGCCCGAACCGTCGGCGCGGTGCACCACGGTGATGGCCTGGTCGGGCAGGGACTTGCCGGGGTTGAGCGCGGCCAGCTTGGCGTCGTTCCACTTGGCGATCTTGCCCAGGTAGATGTCGGCCAGCACGGGGCCGGTCACGCGCAGTTCGCCGGGCTTGAAGCCGTCCAGGTTCACCACGGGCACCGTGCCGCCGATGATGGCGGGGAACTGCACCAGGCCGTCCTTGTCCAGGTCGGCGCCGGACAGCGGGGCGTCGGATGCACCGAAGGCCACGGTCTTGGCACGGATCTGGCGGATGCCGCCCGACGAGCCGATGGACTGGTAGTTCAGGCCCGTGCCGGTTTCCTTCTTGTAGGCTTCGGCCCACTTGACGTACATGGGGTAGGGGAAGGAGGCGCCAGCGCCGGTGATGTCTGCTGCAAAAGCGCTGCCCGCAGCCACGGTGGCCAGGACGGCAGCGGCGACGGTCTTGAGGAATGTGCGTTTCATGGTTTGCCTTTGGACTCAGGGTTGACAGGAACAGGCTGAACTCTAGGGATCGAAAATGACAACTCAGTGACACAAACGCCGCGCTGCCAAAAAAATGCCATATGGCGCCCGGTCTTGAAAACGTCACGGATCCGTCACCAAACCGGCACAAACTGCGCCCTTCGGCTCCGGCTACGATGCCGGGGCACTTTGAACAGAACCACCATGCAGAACGGCACACGCCTCGCCGCGGTCGACCTCGGCTCCAACAGCTTTCGCCTCGAAATCGGGCGCTACGAATTCGGCCACATCCAGCGGGTGGAATACCTCAAGGAAACCGTGCGCCAAGGCAACGGCCTCGATGAAGACCGCAACCTGACGCGCGAGGCCATGGAGCGCGGCTGGGCGTGCCTGGCGCGGTTCGGCGAGCGGCTGGCCGGCTTTCCGCGGGCTCAGGTGCGCGCGGTGGCCACGCAGACCCTGCGCGAGGCCCGCAACCGGGAGGAATTCCTCGCGCGCGGCAGCGAGGTGCTGGGCTACCCCATCGACGTGGTGTCCGGCCCCGAGGAAGCGCGGCTGATCTACCAGGGCGTGGCGCGCCTGCTGCCCCAATCGGACGAGCGGCGGCTGGTGGTGGACATCGGCGGCCGGTCCACCGAGCTGATCCTGGGCCAGCAGTTCGCCGCGCAGGCTGTGGCCTCGTTCCGGGTGGGCAGCGTGGCGTGGTCGCAGCGCTACTTTCCGCACGGCGAGTTCACGGCCCAGACCTTCATGGCCGCCGAGATCGCGGCCAAGGCCGTGCTCGACGAGGCGCTGGAGACCTTCCGCCCCGATGCCTGGGAGGTGGCCTACGGCTCCTCCGGCACGGCCGGGGCGGTGGGCGACATCCTGGCCCTGGCAGGCGGCCCTGCGGGCCTCATCACCCGCGAGGGCCTGGACTGGCTGCGCGAGCGCCTGCTGCGCGCCCAGACCGCCGAGCGCCTGCGCATGGAAGGCCTCAAGGAGGACCGGCGCCCCGTCATCGGCGGCGGCATCAGCGTGCTGCGCGCCGTGTTCGACCTGCTGGAGATCGACCGGATGCAGGTAGCCCAGGGCGCGCTGCGCCAGGGCGCCCTGTACGACCTGCTGGACCGCGAACAGCCGGGCACGGACCTGCGCACCACCACCGTGAACGGACTCATGCAACGCTTCGACGTGGACAAAGCCCAGGCGGAGCGCGTGGCCCGCACCGCCTGCGCGCTGTTCAGCCAGGCTGCGCCCGAGGGCAGCGAGCGCGCGGCGCGCAAGCTGGAATGGGCAGCCAAGCTGCACGAGATCGGCTGCCGCATATCGCACAGCGACTACCACCGCCATGGCGCCTACATCCTCGACAACACGGATGCCGCCGGCTTTGCCGTGTCGGAGCTGCACCGCCTGGGCGTGCTCGTGCAGGGCCAGCGCGGCAAGGTCCGCAAAATCGAGGCCGACCTGGAAGACCCCGTTTTCGCACTGCAACTGCTGAGCCTGCGCCTGGCCGTGGCCCTGTGCCATGCTCGCCGCGACCCGGATACCGCCGGCCTGGCCCTGCGCCGCGAGGGGCCGCGCTTCCGCATCGCGGCCCGCCCCGGCTGGGCCGCCGCGTACCCGCAGTCAGCGCATCTTTTGCGGGAAGAAGTGCAGGCCTGGCAGAAGACCCCCTGGGAGCTGGCGGTCGAACTGCCTTGAGCAATGGCGATAAACGGTATAAACTGTTTATACCGTTTCAAAGCACACTGCCATGACCACTTCCAGCACCACCCCGCCCTCGCCCGCCCAGGCCCCAGCCGCACCCGCCAAAACAGCCGCCAAGACCGCAACCGCGGCGGCGCCCTCCAAGGCCCCGGCCAAGGCCGTGAAGAAAGCGGCGGCGAAGCCCGTCCCTAAGAAGCAACCGGCTGCCAAGGCGGCAGCGGCGCCCGAGCCCGCCAAGGACAGCAAGGCCAAGAAGCCCAAGCTGGTGCGCGACAGCTTCACCATTCCCAAGGACGAGTACGCCGTCATCGAAACGCTCAAGCAGCGCGCCGCGGCGCTGGCCCAGCCCGTCAAGAAAAGCGAGCTGCTGCGCGCCGGGCTCAAGGTGCTGGCGGCCATGACCGACAGCGCACTGCGCAGTGCCGTGCAGGCCGTTCCCTCGATCAAGACGGGCCGCCCCAAGGCCGACGCGGCCGCACCCGCTGCGGCACCCCGCGCCAAGCCTGCGGCCAAGAGCGGCCGCAAGCAAGCCAAAGTTTAGGGTTAAATAGGCCTCCAGCGCTTATCCAGCAAGCGCTGGCAGCTACTCTTTCAATAGCTACCGGGGTGCAATGACCTTAGAGTAGTTCCGGCGACTGCACCGTGATCAGCACGGTCTGGCTCTCATCCAGCCGCTGCCGCTGGCGCAGCCACCACACCGCCCCTTTGCGCACTGCGCACTCGGTGGCCTTCAGCTCCAGCAACTGGGCAATGGCCTGGCCCAGCATCGGCTGGTGCCCCACGATCAGCACCGTTCCCTTGGCGCGCGGCCACTGCACCAGCTCCAGCAGGTCCTGCGGCGTGCCGCCGGGCAGCAGCTCGGCCCGCATCTTGAACTTGCGCCCCAGCGCGCTCGCGGTCTGCTCGGTGCGCCGCGCCGGGCTGGCCAGCACGCGCAGCCCGTCCGGCAGCTGGCGGTCCAGCCAGGCCGCCATGCGCGCGGCCTGCTTTTCGCCACGCGGGGTCAGGGCGCGGGCCAGGTCATCGCAGCCCTCCACCGCTTCCTCGGCCTCGGCATGGCGCCACAGGATGAGGTCCATCATGGCGCCCCTTGCTCCAGGGTGCCCGCCGCCGGGGCCGGGCCGTAGCGGACCATCAGCGCGTCCTGCGCGCCCAGCCCGTCGATGGGGTGCGGAGCGCGGTCGTAGCCGCCCTCGGCGTTCAGGGTCCAGGCATCTCGGTCGTCGTGCAGGTAGGCCACGAGGCATTCGTCCACGATCTGCTGGCGCAGCGCAGGGTCGGCCACGGGCCAGGCCAGTTCCACGCGGCGCATCATGTTGCGGTTCATCCAGTCGGCGCTGGAGAGGTACAGGTCCTCTTCCGGCCCGGCGCGGAAGTAGAACACCCGCGTGTGCTCCAGGAAGCGACCGATCACCGAGCGCACGCGGATGTTGTCCGTGAGCCCCGGCACCTGGGCCGCCAGCATGCAGGCACCGCGCACGATGAGGTCGATGCGGGCGCCGCGCTGGCCGGCCAGGATCAGCGCGCGCATCAGGGCCTCGTCGGTCAGCGCGTTCATCTTGGCGACGATGCGGGCGTCCTCGCCCCGGCTGGCGGCGAGGCCCACCTGCTCGATCTTCTCCAGCATGCGCCGGTGCAGATGGAAGGGCGCGAGCAGCAGCTTGCGCAAGCGCGGCGGGCGGTTCTGGCTGGCGAGGTGGTTGAACACGCCGTCCATGTCGGCCGTCACGTCCTCGTCGGCCGTGAGGTAGCTCAGGTCGGTGTAGAGCCTGGCCGTGCGCACGTTGTAGTTGCCCGTGGACAAATGGCCGTAGCGCCGCAGTTGCCGCCCTTCCCTGCGCGTGACGAGCAGCATCTTGGCGTGCGTCTTGAGGCCCACCACGCCGTACACCACCTGCACGCCGATGGCCTCCAGCGTCTCGGCCCAGTTGATGTTGGCCTCTTCGTCGAAGCGCGCCTTGAGCTCCACCACGGCCATCACTTCCTTGCCCCGGCGCACGGCCTCGGTCAGCAGGTTCATGAGCTCGGAGTCGGAGCCGGTGCGGTAGATGGTCTGCTTGATGACCAGCACGTCGGGGTCGTTGACGGCCTCGCGCAGGAAGGCCAGCAGGCCGTCGAAGCTCTCGAAGGGCTGGTGGATCAACACGTCGCGCTGGCGCAGCTGCTCCAGCACGGAGACGCCGGGCTGCAGCTGGCGCGGCCAGGCCGAGCGCCAGGGCGGGAACAGCAGGCGGGGGTCGTTCACCAGGTCCACTAGCTGGGTCAGGCGCACCAGGTTCACCGGGCCCTGCACGCGGTACAGCGCCGCCGCGGGCAGCGCGAACTGGGCCAACAGGAAGTCCGACAGGAACTGCGAGCACCCGGCCGACACCTCCAGCCGCACGGCCTGCCCGTAGTGGCGGTGCTGCAGGCCCTGGCGCAGGGCGGTGCGCAGGTTGCGCACGTCCTCTTCGTCGAGGGCCAAGTCGGAATGGCGCGTGACGCGGAACTGCGAGAACTCGGTCACCTCGCGGCCGGGGAACAGGTCGTGCAGGTGCGCGCGGATGATGCTGGACAGGCTGACGAACAGCGACTCCCGCGCTGCCAGCCGGGCCGGCATGCGCACCAGCCGGGGCAGCGCGCGGGGCACCTTGACGATGGCGATCTCGTTCTCGCGGCCGAACGCGTCCTGCCCCTTGAGGCGCACGATGAAATTCAGCGACTTGTTCGCCACCTGTGGAAACGGATGCGCAGGGTCCAGGCCCACGGGAATCAGCAGCGGCCGCACCTCGCGCGCGAAGTAGTCGTGCACCCAGCGCTTTTGCTCGGGCGAGCGCTCGCCGTGGCCCAGGATGCGGATCCCGTGCTGCGCAAAGGCGGGCACCAGTTCATCGTTGTACAGGGCGTACTGGCGGTCCACCAGTGCATGCACCTTCGCCGCCACGGCCTCGAACGACGCCGTGGAGTAGCGCCCCTGGGTTTCGCCCTTCTGGGCCGCCGTGATGTGGGGCGCGGCGCGCACCTCGAAGAATTCGTCGAGGTTGGAAGAGACGATGCACAGGTAGCGCAGCCGCTCCAGCAGCGGCACGTCGGCGCGCACGGCCCAGTCCAGCACGCGCTCGTTGAACGCCAGGATGCTGTGGTCCCGGTCCAGGAAGACCGGCACAGGCTGGTGGCCCGCCGTGGCGTCACTGTCGTGCGGCGACGCGGCGGCGCCATCGGAGGTCAAGGGCAACATGGATACGCAGGTGCGGCGGATGCAGATGACGGCAGTATTTAACGCCCGGATGACAGAGTTGTGACAGTTTTCGTGACGGCCGCGAGGTTTGTCACACTGGCCGCGCGGGCGGGCACCAGGTACTGCCCGAACAGCCGGGCGGCATGGGCCCAGGTGAAATCCAGCGCCCGCGCGCGGGCCTCGGCCCGGGGAACGCCCAGAGCCTCCTGGCTGGCGGCGAGCAGATCGTCGTGCAGCACTCCGCCCCGGGGCCCCTGACCCGCATGGGCCCCCAGCACTTCCATCGGCCCTTCAACCGGGAAAGCCGCCACGGGGGTGCCGCAGGCCATGGCCTCCAGCATCACCAGCCCGAAGGTCTCGGAACGGCTGGGAAACACGAACACGTCGGCCGCCGCATACACCTGCGCCAGCGCCGCACGGTCCAGGATGCCCAGCCAGCGGACCTGGGGGTACCTGGCTTTCAGCCGCGCCTCCAGCGGCCCCACGCCGCACACCACCTTGGTGCCCGGCATGTCCAGCTGCAGGAAGGCTTCGATGTTCTTCTCGTAGGAGATGCGCCCGACGTACAGCGACACGGGGTGCGCCAGCGCGCCGGTGATCGGGCTGGGCGTCGTTTCGCCGTGAAAGGGGAAGGCCTGCGTGTCCACCCCATGGGTCCACAGCCGCAGGTTGCTAAAGCCCCGCTGCGCGAGCATCTGCAGGACGCCCTGGGTGGGCACCATCACGCCCGAGGACGGACGGTGGAAATGCCGGAACAGGGCGTAGCCCCACCCCAGGGGCACGCGCAGCGCTGCATTCAGTATCTCGGGAAACCGGGTGTGGAACGCCGTGGTGAACGCCAGCCCCCGGCGCAGGCAGTAGCTGCGCCCTGCCCAGCCGAGCGGCCCTTCGGTCGCGAGGTGGATGGCGTCGGGCTGCATGGCGTCCAGCATCCGGGCCACCGCCCGCCCCGGCCGCACGGCCAGGTCGATGCCCGCATAGCCGGGACAGGGACGCGTGGCAAATTGCCCCGGGTGCAGCACCTGCACCTCGTGCCCGGCAGCGGTCAGTTCCTGCACCAGTTCCCGCAAGGTGGTGACCACGCCGTTCACCTGGGGCAGCCAGGCATCGGTGAGCAGGGCGATTCTCATAGGGTGGCCTCGGCGGTGGCGCGGGATGCCGCGGGGGCCTCGGGCCGCGCATGCCACTGCAACAGTTCCAGGCGGCCGTCCATGTGCTCCACCAGGGCGGTGTGGCTTTCCACCCAGTCGCCATCGTTGCAGTAAAGCGTGCCGTCGATCTCCCGCATCTCGGCGCGGTGGATGTGGCCGCAGACCACGCCGTCGTGGCCCCGCCGGCGCGCCTCGGCCGCCACGGCCACCTCGAAGTCGGTGACGTAGTTGAGCGCCTTCTTGACCTTGCCCTTGAGGTACGCCGACAGCGACCAGTACGGCAGGCCCACGCGCGCCCGGAAGGTGTTGAGGTGGCGGTTGAGCTTGAGCGTGAATTCGTAGAGGTTGTCGCCCAGGTAGGCGAGCCACTTGGCGCACTGGATCACGCCGTCGAAATGGTCCCCGTGGATCACCCAGAGGCTGCGGCCGTCGGCCGTGGTGTGCACGGCATCCGCCACCACTTCGATGCCGCCGAAGGAATGCCCGACGAAGGCACGCGCGAACTCGTCGTGGTTGCCCGGCACGAAGACCACGCGGCAACCCTTGCGCGCGCGGCGCAGGAGCTTTTGCACCACGTCGTTGTGGGCCTGCGGCCAGAACCATTTGCGGCGCAGCTGCCAGCCGTCGACGATGTCGCCCACCAGGTAGAGCTGGTCGCTGGGATGGTGCTTGAGGAAGTCCAGCAGGGCCGCGGCCTGGCACCCCGGCGTGCCCAGGTGCAGGTCCGAGATGAAGACCGTACGGTAGCGGCGATGCCCTGCCGTCGATGCCGGGGCGTCGGCCGCCGCGTCTTCAGGCCCACAGGGGTCTGCCATCCAGGGGCCGAGGGCATCGAACGCGGTGCGCATCACGCCCCCAGGAAGTGCTTGCGGTAGCGGGGGTGCAGATCCGCCAGCCGCATCAGCATGGGCAGGTCGGCGGTATTGAAGTCGGGGTCCCAGGCCGGAGCCCCGAGCACCCGGGCGCCCAGGCGCAGATAGCCCTTGATGAGGGCCGGCGGCTCCACGGCGACCGACCCGTCGAGCTGGTCCACGGGCAGGGGCAGCCGCGGCAGGACGTGGTATTCGATAGGGGCCAGGTGCGTCTTGCGCACCTGCTGCCAGATGCTGGCGGCGGCATCGCCGCTGACCACGCCGTTGCAGAGCATGGGGATGCTGGCACAGCCGATCATGGTGTCCAGCTGGTTGCGCACCATGAAGTCCGCCAGCGCGCTCCACAAGGCCATGATGACGCCGCCATGGCGGTGCTCGTGGTGCACGCAGCTGCGGCCCAGTTCCACCATGCGCGGCCGCAGCGAGCGCAGCCGGGTGAGGTCGAATTCGGTGTCGCTGTACGTGCCGCCGACGCGGCGCGCCTGCGCGGGCGTGAGCACCCGGTAAGTCCCAATGACTTGCCGGCTCGCCACGTCGCGCACCAGCAGGTGCTCGCAATAGTCGTCGAACAGGTCCACGTCGTGGCCGGGGACGGGGGTCGTCAATCGAGCGCCCATCTCCGCCACGAAGACCTCGTACCGCAGCCGCTGCGCCTGCCGCACCTCGTCCAGGTGCCGCGCCCACGTCACCTCGATAGCGCCGCGCTCCGGCACGGGCCGCGCCGCACCCGCAACGGCGGCCGGGCCATGAAGAGCCCTGCCGGAGGGCGTGTCGGGGGACATGGCCGGCGTCAAGGTGGAAAGCTCGTTCATGGTGCAACATCTCCGGTGTGAGGTCTGGCCTGGAGTGTGAAATCGCCCCATGACATCGCCATGTCGAAGGCATGTCAGCGCCATGACAACGATCTCCTTGCCACAGCGCGCTTGGCGCCTGCATGGGCCTGCATAATGGAATTCAGGAACCCCCACCGTGCACGCCCCTGCCCTCCACCGACTTCGCAGTGCCCTCACGGGTCCGGTGGCGGTGTTCGCGCTGGCAGCGGCATGTGCCGGCGCCCTGATCGGCTCGCTGGAGCGCCAGGAGCGCATGCAGCAGCGCACACAGGTGGCGGACCTTGCCGGCGACCATGGGCAGGCCCTGCAGCGCGCCATCGAGCTGGCGCTGTCGGCGAACAACGCGCTGGTGGCGCTGGTCCGCCAGGGCCGGGGCCAGGTTCCCCAGTTCGAGGACATCGGCACGCAGATGCTGCCGTTCTACCCCGGCATTGCCGCCATGGGGCTGTCACCCCAGGGCGTCATCCGGCAGGTGGTGCCTCGGCAGGGCAACGAGAACCTGATCGGATTCGACCAGCTCAACGACCCCCAGCAGGGTCCCGAGTCCGCGCGCGCCCGCGAGTCCGGCCGCCTCACGCTGGCGGGGCCGATGGAGCTCGTGCAAGGCGGCCTCGGCGTGGTGGGGCGCCAGCCGGTGTACCTCGAAGGGGCGCAGGGGGAGCGCAATTTCTGGGGCTTCACCTACGTCACCATCCGCCTGCCCGAGGTCCTGGCGGCGGTGCGGCTGCCGCAGCTCGCGGAGCGCGGCTACCGCTACCGGCTGTGGCGCGTGCGGCCCGACACGGGGCAGGAGCAGATCATCGCGGCCTCCACCCCACCGCCAGGCAAGGAGGCCGTGGGCCGGCCGCTGACCCTGCCCAACGGCCAGTGGACACTGAGCCTGGCCCCTGCCGAGGGCTGGGGCAGCCCCGGCGTGCTGGCCTTGCGCAGCGCCCTGGGACTGCTGTTCGCCCTGATGATGGCCTATCTCACCCGCCTTCTTGTCGAGCTGAAGGCCCACGAACGCGGGCTGGCCGACCAAGTGGCCCAGCGCACCGCCGAGATCGAGGCCGCCCAGCAGCAGTTGCGCGCCACCATCGACGCGATTCCCGACCCCCTTTTCGAGCTCGACCCGGAGGGCCGCTACTGCAGCGTGCACAGCCCGCGCGCCGAACTGCTCGTCGCCCCCTCCGACGCACTGGTGGGCCGCAGCGTGACCGAGGTGCTGCCCGCGCTGGCCGCGCTCTCCGTGATGGACGTGCTGAACGAGGCCCAGGCGCAGGGCTGGTCCACAGGCCGGCAGATCACGCTGGACCTGCCGGGGCTGGGGACGACGTGGTTCGAGCTGTCCGCGGCGCGCAAGGCCGCCGCGCCCGGCGCGGCGCCCCACTTCATCATGCTGTCGCGCGACATCACCGAGCGCAAGCGTTCCCAGGAACAATTGCAGCTCACCGCCCAGGTGTTCGACCAGAGCAGCGAGGCCATCGTGATCGCCGACGCGGCCCACACCATCGTGCGCATCAACCGGGCGTTCACCCGCATCACGGGCTACACCGAGGCCGAAGCCGTGGGCCAGCCCCTGCGGCTGCTCACGGTGGCCGCCGATACGGCCCGGGACCCCGGCGCCGACGCCATCTACGCCCGCCTGAACCAGGCGGGCAGGTGGGAGGGGGAGACCCTGGGCCGCCGCAAGGACGCGTCCATCTACCCGCAGTGGCTGTCCGTCAGCAGCGTGCGCAATGGCAACGGCGTGGTCACCCATTCGATCACGCTGTTCCGCGACATCACCCAGCAGCGCGAAGCGCAGGACCGCATCGAGCGCCTTGCGCATTTCGACGCGCTCACCGAGCTGCCCAACCGCGCCCTGCTGGCCGAGCGCGCGCAACGCTGCATCGCGGACGAGCAGGCCCGCGGCGGCAGCCTGTCCGTGCTCTTCCTGGATCTGGATCACTTCAAGAACGTGAACGACTCGCTGGGCCACCGCATCGGCGACGTCCTGCTGGTGGCCGTGGCGCGGCGGCTCGAATCCCTGCTGCGCCCGCAGGACACCATCTCCCGCCTGGGGGGCGACGAGTTCCTGCTGCTGCTGCCCGCCACCCCCGCGGACCAGGCCGCCGAGGTGGCCACGAAGCTGCTGGCGGCCGTGGCCCAGCCGTTCCAGATCGATCCCTACGAACTCACCACCACCTTGTCGGTGGGCATCGCGATGTACCCGGCCGACGGCGATTCGTTCGACACGCTGTACCAGCGCGCCGATGCCGCCATGTACCGCGCCAAGCAGAGCGGCCGCAACCGCTACGGCTTCTTCACCGCCGACCTGGAGGCCCGCACCGCCCGCGCCCTGCAGATCGAGAACGCGCTGCGCCGCGCGCTGGAACGCAACCAGTTCGAACTGCACTACCAGCCCCAGGTGTCGTTCGCCTCGCGCCGCGTGGTGGGCGCCGAAGCCCTGCTGCGCTGGCGCCACCCCGAGCTGGGCATGGTCTCGCCGGCCGAGTTCATCCCCGTGGCCGAAAGCAGCGGCATGATCGTGGCGATCGGCGAGTGGGTGCTACGCACCGCCGTGCACGACGCCAGGCGCTGGCTCGACATGCAGCTGCCGCTGCTCACGGTGTCGGTGAATCTCTCGGCGGTGCAGTTCCGCCACCCGCAGCTGCCCGAGATGGTGACCCGGTGCCTGCAGCAAGCCGGGCTGCCGGCGCGCCGGCTGGAGCTGGAACTCACCGAAGGCGCCGCCGTGGACGACCCCACTGCCGCGCTGGCCATGATGGACCAGCTGCACGACCGCGGCGTGCGCCTGTCGATGGACGACTTCGGCACCGGCTACTCGTCCCTGAGCTACCTCAAGCGCTTCCAAATCTACAAGCTCAAGATCGACCAGTCCTTCGTGCGCGACCTGGAAGAGGACGCCAACGACCGCGCCATCGTCAGCGCCATCATCCGCATGGCCCAGGCGCTGGGCATGCAGACCACCGCAGAGGGCGTGGAGACCGACGGGCAGCTGGAATTCCTGCGCGCACAGGGCTGCGACGAAGGCCAGGGCTACCTCTTCAGCCCGCCCCTGCCGGCCGAGGCCTTCGAGGCCTATCTGCGCAGGAACCTGGGCGCCTGACCGGCCGCCAGCCCCCCGGGCGGCCTGTAAGCTTGCGCTGCTACACTTTGGTACAAATTACCCGACACCCAAGTTCCGCCTCGTACAGATTCCATGTCTGCGTTGTGCAGCACTCCAGAATTGCAGCGTCCTGGAGCCGCCCCCGATACCCCCCTGCAGCGCGCCCTGCGCGAACAGCAAACCCTGCTCGACAGCGCGGGGGTGGGCATCGTTTTCCTGCGCCAGCGCAGCGTGGTGCGCTGCAACCAGCGGTATGCCGAGATCTTCGGCTACCACAGCCCAGAGCGCCTGGTGGGGCTCAACACCGAGGCCTTCTACCCCGACCGGGAGGCGTTCCGGGACCTGGGGCGCATCGCCTACCCGGTGCTCGCCCAGGGGCAGTCGTTCCGCGTGGAGCGCCAGCTGCGCCGGCGCAATGGCACGCTGTTCTGGGGCAGCCTGACGGGGCGGCTGATCAACCCGCACGACACCGGCGAAGGCTCGATCTGGATCGTGGACGACATCGACGAGCAAAAGCGCGCCCAGGCCGCGCTCAGCGCGGCGGTGCGCGAAAAGCAGCTGCTGTTCGACAGCGCCATGGTGGGCATCGTGTTCCTGCGCGACCGGCACATGACCCGCTGCAACCACCATTTCGAGCAGATGCTCGGCTACCAGCCGGGCGAGCTGGCCGGCAGCCCGTCGCGCCGCTGGTATGCCAGCGACGCGGCCTGGGAAGACGTGGGCCGCCGGTTCTACCCGCAGCTGGCACTGGGCCATCTGGTCGATGGCGAGGTCGAGCTGTGCCGCAAGGACGGCACGCCCGTGATCTGCGAAGTCCGCAGCAAGTCCATCGACCCTGCCGATGCGTCCCAGGGCTCGATCTGGATCACGATGGACATCACCGAGCGCAAGCAGGCCCAGGCCGTGCTGGCCCGCGCCCGCGAGAGCCTGGAGCAGCAGGTGCAGGACCGCACCCGCGAGCTGCGCGAGACCGTGGACGACCTGCACCGCGAGATCAGCGAGCGCAAGGCCGACCAGGAACGCATCTACTGGCTGGCCCACTACGACGCATTGACCGGCCTGCCCAACCGCGCCCTGCTGGCCGAGCGCGCGCAGCAGGCCATCCGCGTGGCGCAGGAAGGCAACACGCCGCTGGCCCTGATCTTCCTGGACCTGGACCACTTCAAGCACGTGAACGATTCGCTGGGCCACCGCGTGGGCGATGCGCTGCTGGTCGAGATCGCCAAGCGGCTGCGCGCCGTGGTGCGCGACAAGGACACGGTCTCCCGCCTGGGGGGCGACGAGTTCATCCTGCTGCTGCCCGGCGCCAACGCGCACGGCGCGGCTCGCGTGGCGGGCAAGCTGCAGGAGGCCTCGCGCCAGCACTACCAGATCGACCACCACGAGCTGACCATGGCGCCGTCCATGGGCATCGCACTGTTTCCACAGGACGGCGCGGACTTCGACACGCTGACCCAGTCCGCCGACGTGGCCATGTACCGCGCCAAGCTCGACGGCCGCAACACCTTCAAGTTCTTCACGCCCGAGATGCAGGCGCAGTCGGCCCGCGCCCTGCAGCTGGAAAACGCGCTGCGCCGCGCGCTGGAGCGCGACCAGTTGCACCTGCACTACCAGCCGCAGATGAGCCTGACCACCGGCGGTGTGCGCAGCGTGGAGGCGCTGCTGCGCTGGCAGCACCCGCAGCTCGGCGGCGTGTCGCCCGCGGAGTTCATCCCGATCGCCGAGGACAGCGGGCAGATCCTGCAGATCGGCGAATGGGTGCTGCGCACGGCGCTGGCGCAGCTCAAGGCCTGGCGCGCAAGCAGCTTTCCCGGCCTGACGATGGCCGTGAACCTGTCGGCCATCCAGTTCCGCCAGCCCCAGCTGCCGGAACTCGTGAGCCGCATGCTGGCCGAGTTCGACCTGCCGCCGGATGCCCTGGAGCTGGAGCTGACCGAGGGTGTGGCCGTGGACGACCCGCACGCGGCCGTGGCCACCATGGACCAGCTCCACGCGCGCGGCGTGCGCATGTCCATGGACGACTTCGGCACCGGCTACTCGTCGCTGAGCCAGCTCAAGCGCTTCCAGATCTTCAAGCTCAAGATCGACCAGTCCTTCGTGCGCGACCTGGGCAACGACAGCAACGACCGCGCCATCGTCAGCGCCATCATCCGCATGGCGCAGGCCCTGGGCATGCGCACCACGGCCGAGGGCGTGGAAACCGAGGACCAGCTGGACTTCCTGCGCGCCCAGGGCTGCGACGAGGCGCAGGGCTACCACTTCAGCATGCCGCGCAGCGCGGCGGAGATCGAGGCCTTCATGCGCCGGCAGGCGCATTGACGGTGGCGGTGCCGAGCGGCGATCTGATCAAAAAGTGCCGCCAGCGCTTATCCAGAAAGCGCCAGCAGCTATCCATTCAGTAGCAAACCCTCACCCGGCGCGGGCCGCATCGGCCAATCGCTGGGCGCAGGCGCTGGCCTGCTGCGGGTCGCGCGCCTCGACCATCACGCGCAGCAGCGGCTCCGTGCCGCTGGCGCGGATCAGCACACGGCCCGTTGCGCCGAGCTCCTGCTCCACGGCGCGCGTGGCATCCGCCAGCAGGCGGTTCGCCTTCCAGTCCTGCCCGGGGGCGAGGCGCACGTTGAGCAGCACCTGCGGGTACAGCGTGACGTCCGCCAGCAGCTGCGCCAGCGTCTGCCCGCTGCGCACGCAGGCCTGCAGCACCTGCAGCGCGCTGACCAGGCCGTCGCCCGTGGTGTGGCGGTCCAGCGCCAGCAGGTGGCCCGAGCCCTCGCCGCCCAGCACCCAGCCGTGGCGGGCCAGTTCCTCCAGCACGTAGCGGTCGCCCACCTTGGCGCGCACGAACTTCACGCCGCGCGCCTGCAAGGCCACCTCCACGGCCATGTTGGTCATCAGCGTGCCCACCACGCCGGGCACGTGCTCGTCGCGGCCCATGCGGTCGGCGGCCATCAGGTACAGCAGCTCGTCGCCGTTGTACAGGCGGCCCGTGGCGTCCACCATCTGCAGCCGGTCCGCGTCGCCGTCCAGGGCGATGCCTACGTGCGCGTGGTTGGCGCGCACCGCGCGCACAAGGGCATCGGGGTGCGTGGCGCCCACGTCGTGGTTGATGTTGAGGCCGTCGGGCGCGCAACCGATGGAGATGACCTCGGCGCCCAGTTCGTGGAAGACCTTGGGCGCCACCTGGTAGGCCGCGCCGTGGGCGGCGTCCACCACGATCTTCAGGCCGCGCAAGGTCAGGTCCTGCGCGAAGGTGCTCTTGCAGAACTCGATGTAGCGGCCCGCCGCGTCGTCCAGCCGCCGCGCCTTGCCCAGGCTGGCCGAATCGGCCCACACGGGCGGCTCGGCCAGCGCCGTCTCCACGGCCTGCTCCCACGCATCGGGCAGCTTGGTGCCCTGCGCGCTGAAGAACTTGATGCCGTTGTCCGGGTAGGCGTTGTGGCTGGCGCTGATGACCACGCCCAGGCTGGCGCGCTGGGCGCGCGTGAGGTAGGCCACGCCCGGCGTGGGCAGGGGGCCAAGCAGCACCACGTCCACCCCGGCCGAATTGAAGCCGGATTCGAGCGCGCTCTCCAGCATGTAGCCCGAGATGCGCGTGTCCTTGCCGATGAGCACCGTGGGGCGCTCTTCCGTGCGGCGCAGCACGCGGCCCACGGCGTGCGCCAGGCGCAGCACGAAGTCGGGGGTGATGGGTGGCTGCCCCACGGTGCCGCGGATGCCGTCGGTGCCGAAATATTGGCGGGTCATGCTTGTTCTCCTTGTTGTGCTTGTTGTTCCATCGCGTTCCAGACGGCCAGCGCCGCCACCGTCTCGCGCACGTCGTGCACCCGCACGATGCGTGCGCCGCGCTCCACGGCCAGCACGGCGGCGGCCACGCTGGGCGGCATGCGCTCCTCCACGGCGAGCCCCGTCACCGCCCCCAGCGAGGACTTGCGCGACCAGCCTGCCAGCAGCGGGTAGCCCAGTGACAGCAGTTCCGCCTGGCGCGCCAGCAGCGCGAAGTTCTGCGCCACCGTCTTGCCGAAGCCGATGCCCGGGTCCAGGACGATACGGGTCTTTTCGACCCCCAGCGCTTGCAGGGACTGCGCTGCCAGCTCCAGAAACGATAGCACCTGCGCAGGCACGTCGCCTTCCATCGGCGCCGTCTGCATGGTCTGCGGGTCGCGGTGCATGTGCATCAGGCAGACGCCGCAGCGCGGGTGCGCGGCCAGGGCCTCGCGCGCGCCGGGCTGGCGCAGCGCCCAGATGTCGTTGACGATGTCGGCCCCCAGGTCCAGCACGGCCTGCATGACCTCGGGCTTGTAGGTGTCGACCGATACCGGCACGCCCAGCCCCATTGCACCCCGCACCACGGGCAGCACGCGCGCCAGCTCTTCGGCCAGAGGGACGGCGGGGCTGCCGGGGCGCGTGGATTCGCCGCCGATGTCCAGGATGTCGGCGCCGTCCTTCAGTAACTGCTCGCAGTGTCGCAGCGCGGCGGACGCGCTGGCATGCTGCCCTCCGTCGGAGAACGAGTCGGGCGTGGCGTTGACGATGCCCATGACCTGCGGGCGCGCCAGGTCGATGGAGAAGCGGGAGGTCTGCCAGAGCATGCGGGTCGTCATTGCGGAGGTGCACGAAAAACGGGGCCGCAAGGCCCCGTTCGTCTTTCCTGATGCGCTTTCAGGCCGCCGATGGCGCGGTGTCCGTGGCCACCGCGGGCGTGCCGCCGCTCGAATTGTCGCCACCCGACGAGGGGGGCGTGCGCGGCGTCCAGTCCTTGGGTGGTCGGGGCTCCTTGCCGGCCATGATGTCGTCCAGCTGCTCGGCGTCGATGGTTTCCCATTCGAGCATGGCCTTGGCCATGGCGTGCATCTTGTCGCTGTTCTCCTCGATCAGGCGACGCGCCAGGGCGTACTGCTCGTCGATGATGCGGCGGATCTCGGTCTCGATCTTGAGCAGCGTGGAGCTCGACACGTTGTTGGTGCGCGTGACCGAGCGGCCCAGGAAGACCTCGCCCTCGTCCTCGGCATAGACCATGGGGCCCAGCGCGTCGGTCATGCCGTACTTCATCACCATGTCGCGCGCGATGTGCGTGGCGCGCTCGAAGTCGTTGCTGGCGCCGGTGGTCATCTGGTTCATGAACACTTCCTCGGCGATGCGGCCGCCGAACAGCATGGCGATCTGGTTGAGCATGTACTCGCGGTCGTAGCTGTAGCGGTCCTGCTCGGGCAGGCTCATGGTCACGCCCAGGGCGCGGCCGCGCGGGATGATCGTCACCTTGTGCACCGGGTCGCACTTAGGTAAAAGCTTGCCGATGAGGGCGTGGCCCGCCTCGTGGTAGGCGGTGTTGCGGCGCTCTTCCTCGGGCATGACCATGCTCTTGCGCTCGGGGCCCATGATGATCTTGTCCTTGGCCTTCTCGAAGTCCTGCATCTCCACGGTACGCGCATTGCGGCGCGCGGCCATCAGGGCGGCCTCGTTGCACAGGTTGGCCAGGTCGGCGCCGCTCATGCCGGGCGTGCCGCGCGCGATGATGGCGGGGTTCACGTCCTGGCCGATCGGGATCTTGCGCATGTGCACGTTCAGGATCTGCTCGCGGCCTCGGATGTCGGGCAGCGTCACGTAGACCTGGCGGTCGAAGCGGCCGGGGCGCAGCAGGGCGGCGTCCAGGATGTCGGGGCGGTTGGTGGCCGCGACCACGATCACGCCCAGGTTGGTCTCGAAGCCGTCCATCTCCACCAGCATCTGGTTGAGGGTCTGCTCGCGCTCGTCGTTGCCGCCGCCCAGGCCCGCGCCACGCTGGCGGCCCACGGCGTCGATTTCATCGATGAAGATGATGCAGGGGGCGTTCTTCTTGGCGTTCTCGAACATGTCGCGCACGCGGGCCGCGCCCACGCCGACGAACATTTCCACGAAGTCGGAGCCCGAGATCGAGAAGAACGGCACCTTGGCCTCGCCCGCGATGGACTTGGCCAGCAGCGTCTTGCCGGTGCCGGGCGGGCCGACCAGCAGCAGGCCGCGCGGAATGCGGCCGCCGAGCTTCTGGAACTTCTGCGGGTCCTTCAGGAAGTCCACGACTTCCTTGACTTCTTCCTTGGCCTCGTCGCAGCCGGCCACGTCCGCGAACGTAACCTGGTTGTTGTTCTCGTCGAGCATGCGCGCCTTGCTCTTGCCGAAGCTGAAGGCGCCGCCCTTGCCGCCGCCCTGCATCTGGCGCATGAAGTACACCCACACGCCGATCAGCAGCAGCATGGGGCCCCAGCTCACGAGCAGCGTCATGAGCAGCGAGCCTTCCTCGCGCGGCTTGACGTCGAACTTGACGTTGTTGTTGATCAGGTCGCCCACGAGGCCGCGGTCCAGGTAGGTGGCCGTGGTGCGGATCTTGCGGTCGTCATTGGTGACCGCCACGATCTCGGTGCCGCCCTGCCCTTCCTGGATGGTCGCGCTCTTGATGCGGTTGCTGCGCACTTCCTCCAGGAACTCGGAGTAGCCGACGTGGCCTGCGCTGGCGCCCGCACGGGTGTCGAACTGTTTGAACACCGTGAACAGCACCATGGCGATGACCAGCCACACGGCAATTTTTGAAAACCACTGATTGTTCAAGCGGGGCTCCAGTTGCGGGAACAGAAAACGGACACACTGCCGTCATGGCACGCATGTGTGGCCCATTTTAGGTGTTTCAAGCCACCCGGCCACCCCTATTCCCACTAGCGGCCATGGAAACAGCGCGGGCTTTGCGGCCGTATTTCACGCCGTCTTGACCTGCGGCAAGCCGGTTCAGGCGGCCTTTCGGAGGCCCATTCCCACCAGGAAGGTCTCCGAGGACTTGTCGCGCGACGCCTTGGGTTTCAGGGGCTTGACGACCTTGAAGGTCTGCTTGAACAGCGTCACCAGGTCGCTGTAGCCGCTGCCGTGGAAGAGCTTGACCACCAGCGCCCCGTCCGGTTTCAGGTGGTGGCAGGCAAAGTCCACCGCCAGCTCCACCAAGTGGGCGATGCGCGCCGCGTCGGCGGATTCGATGCCCGAGAGGTTGGGCGCCATGTCGGACACCACCACGTCCACCACCCGGCCCGCCAGGGTTTCCTCCAGCTGGGCGAGCACCTCCGCCTCGCGGAAGTCGCCGTTGATGTAGGTGACGCCCTCGATAGGCTCCATGGGCAGGATGTCCAGCGCGATGATGGTGCCGTTGAGCTGCCCCACCGCCGCACCGGAGGGCGAGAGGCGCCGGCGCAGATACTGGCTCCAGGCGCCGGGGGTGGAGCCCAGGTCCACCACCGTGTAGCCCGGCTTGATCAGGCCGAGCTGCTCGTCGATCTCCTTGAGCTTGTAGGCCGCGCGCGCGCGGTAGCCCTCTTTCTGGGCGAGTTTGACGTAAGGATCGTTGACGTGGTCGTTGAGCCACGCCTTGTTGACCTTCTTGCTTTTGGTATTGACTTTCATCCTGCCTCGATAATACGGCCCATGCCCCAAATTCAACTGACTCCCGCCGAGCGCCGGGAACACCGCGCCAACGCCCATCACCTCGATCCCGTGGTCCTGATCGGCGGCGACGGCCTCACGCCCGCCGTCAAGAAGGAGGTGGACGCCGCGCTGAACGCCCACGGCCTGATCAAGGTGCGCGTGTTCGGCGACGACCGCGCCGCCCGCGAGCTGATGTACCAGGAGCTGGCCGCAGAACTCAACGCCGCCCCCATCCAGCACATCGGCAAGCTGCTGGTGCTGTGGCGCCCCCAGCCGCCCAAGGCCCGCGCAGTCGATGAAGACCGCATGCCCGGCCCGCGCGACGTGAAGGTGCTCAAGTTCGGCCGCCCCGGCCAGCGCCCCGAGGTCAAGCAGCTGCGCGTGCTGGGCAACCAGCGCCTGACGTCCGGCGGCCAGATCAAGCGTGCCAAGAAGCCCAAGCAGACCTCCGTCAAGAAACGCCAGGCGGACTGATTGATGGGCCCGCAGCGCCATATCCTGTGCATGAAGTGGGGCACGAAGTACGGCCCCGAATACGTCAACCGCCTGTACGCCATGGTGCGGCGGCATCTCTCCGGCGACTTCAACTTCGTCTGCCTCACCGACGACGCCACGGGCATCCGGCCCGAGGTGCAGTGCCTGCCGATCCCGCCGCTGAACCTGCACCTCAAGCCCGGCCAGCGCGACGGCGCCTGGAAAAAGCTCACCACCTTCGAGGCCGACCTGCACGGCCTCACCGGCACCGCGCTGTTCCTGGACGTGGACGTGGTCATCGTCGGATCGCTCGACGCGTTCTTCGAGCAGCCCGGCGAATTCCTCATCATCCACGACTACCCGCGCTTCTGGCGCTTCGGGCAGCGCATCACGGGCAACTCCTCGGTCTATCGCTTCGAGCTGGGCGCGCATGCCGATGTGCTGGAATACTTTCGTGCGCACATGGACGAGGTGCAGGCCAACTACCGCAACGAACAGGCCTTTCTGTCGAGGTTCCTGCACAAGCAGGGCAAGCTCTCGTACTGGCCGGAGGGCTGGTGCCCCAGCTTCAAATACCACGGCATCCCCGCCTGGCCGACGAACTATTGGCGCCAGCCCTTCGTGCCCGAAGGTGCGCGCATCATGATCTTCCACGGCGAATGCAACCCGCCGGACGCGCTGACGGGGCGGCGCAACAAGCGCTTTGCGCACATCCAGCCCGCAAGCTGGGTGGCGCAGCACTGGCGCGAATGATTACACCAGCGGCCTGCCCGTGAGCCGTTGCAGGATGGCTAGCGGGCTGGCCGCCTTGTCGTAGGCGTGCGCTGCGGGCAGGTGCAGCGTCTGTTCCAGCATGTACTGGCCCGACATGACGGCGTGCGAGGTCTGGTCCGAGAAGCACACCCACACCGACCCGGCGGGGAACGGCACCGTCTCCTGCGGACTGCTCTGCTGGTACGCCATGTCGCGCTTCATGCCATCGTGCAGTTGCAACATCAGATGGTCGTACTCGCTGCGCAGCGACTTGGTGACGCGCAACGCCTTGAGCGCCTTGGCCTGCCAGACGGAATACGGCTTGGCCTTTGGCAGGAACTGGCGCGCCACGGTCTCGAACGGCTCGCCCACACGCCACACGCGCGGCGCGCCGTCGGGGTTGACGTTGGCGAACACGCGCAGGATGCGCTCGCCGTAGTTGGGGCGCGACGGAAAGGCATCCACGTGCAGCCGCCGGTCGTCGGCACGCCAGGACTGCCGGCGGCTTTCGACCTGCATGGGCCGAAAGCTGGTGGGCGCGAGCCGTAGCGCCTGCGCATAGAAGGGCAGCAGCGCCGCAATCAGCGCCAGCGCCTGCTCCCGAAAGCGCCCGATCATGGCCGCCAGCGCCAACTGTGTGGCGGCGTCGCCCGCGGCGCCCTTGAGAGTGCCATCAACATTGAGGCTGATGTTGCGCGCGCCCGGGTCGCGGATGTCCGGCCGCAACAGTTCCCGCTCCTGCGGCTGCAGCTCGAAACCGAGGTTCGGAAAGAACAAGACCTTGCCGGACTCCAGCGCTGCACGCCAGGCCTCGTTGCCCGCCACCGCCTGCAATTCGCTGAGGGCGATCTGAATGATCTGGGATTCCATGCGCGGTCAGCTCCCTTGCTTCGCCGTCTTCCACAGCGTGACGGCCGCGCACAGCCATTGCCCCGCATACATCACCGTGCCCATGCCGTGCCACAGCTTGAGGTTCTGCCGCGCCACGATGCGCGGCGCCACGCCGTACTGCACCAGCAGGGCCAGCAGCAGGCCGAGGATGATGAAAACCATAGCTGCTTGCGCCCATTCCTCGGGCTTTTCAGCATGTTTTTTCCTGGAAATGACCAGCAGGCAAGCGCAAGCTGCTATCGAAATGTATGTCTGCGCCTGGAACAGCTTCGCCGCCATGTTGCCCGCCATGGCCGGCGTGGGCAGGTGCGCGAACAGCAGCGGCACGGCCAGGAAGCCGATGGCCGACAGGCTGCCCCACCACAGGGCGGCGGCGAACACGGGCAGGCGCGTGCGCATGGGGCTGTTCTCAAACGTAGCGGACCGCCACGACCTCGTAGCGGCGCACTCCGCCGGGCGCCTGCACCTCGGCCGTGTCGCCCTCTTCCTTGCCGATGAGCGCGCGGGCGATGGGGCTAGAGATGTTGATCAGGCCCTTCTTCAGGTCCGCCTCGTCCTCGCCCACGATCTGGTAGGTCACGGCGTCGCCCGAGTCCTCGTCCTCCAGCTCCACCGTGGCGCCGAAGACCACCTTGCCGCCGCCGTCCACGGCGCCCGGGTCGATGACCTGCGCCACCGAGAGCTTGCCCTCGATCTCCTGGATCCGGCCTTCGATGAAGCCCTGGCGATCCTTGGCCGCGTCATAGTCGGCGTTCTCGCTCAGGTCGCCCTGGGCGCGCGCCTCGGCGATGGCGGTGATGACCGCGGGGCGATCCACGGTCTTGAGGCGGTGCAGCTCTTCCTTGAGCTTCTCCGCGCCGCGCTTGGTGATGGGAATGGTGGCCATGATGCAAAGGTCTCCATGAAAAAGGGAAACCGCCGCGCGTTGCCGCGCGGCGGTTTCGTTTTGGCTCTGTGCCGGATTATGCCGCCAGTTATGCCGCCAATTGGGCGTGCAGTTCCTGCACCGAGTACACGTCGAGCTTGTCGAGGTACTTCATGCCCTCCACGGCCGCCTCGGCGCCGAAGATGGTGGTGAAGGTGGTCACGCGCGCCAGCAGCGAGCTGGTGCGGATGGCGCGCGAGTCGGCGATGGCGTTGCGGCGCTCCTCCACCGTATTGATGACCATCACGATCTCGTTGTTCTTGATCATGTCCACGATGTGCGGGCGGCCTTCCGTCACCTTGTTGACCACCTTGACCGGCACGCCGGCCGCCTCGATGGCGGCGGCCGTGCCCTTGGTGGCCACGAGTTCGAAGCCGAGCGCCACGAGCTGGCGGGCGATGTCCACGGCGCGCGGCTTGTCGCCGTTCTTCACCGTGAGGAACACCTTGCCAGAGGTCGGCAGCTTGGTGCCCGCGCCGAGCTGACTCTTCACGAAGGCCTCGCCGAAGGTCTTGCCCACGCCCATGACCTCGCCGGTGGACTTCATCTCGGGGCCGAGGATGGTGTCCACGCCGGGGAACTTCACGAACGGGAACACGGCTTCCTTCACGCTGAAGTACGGCGGCGTGACCTCCTCTGTGATGCCCTGCGAGGCCAGCGACTGGCCGGCCATGCAGCGCGCCGCCACCTTGGCCAGCTGGATGCCCGTGGCCTTGGAGACGAACGGCACCGTGCGCGAGGCGCGCGGGTTCACTTCCAACACGTAGATCACGTCCTTGCCGTCTACTTCCTGGATGGCGAACTGCACGTTCATCAGGCCCACCACGTTCAGGCCCTCGGCCATGGCGGCGGACTGGCGCTTGAGTTCGTCGATGGTGGCCTGCTTGAGGTAGTACGGCGGCAGCGAGCACGCGGAGTCGCCCGAGTGCACGCCGGCCTGCTCGATGTGCTCCATCACGCCGCCGATGAAGGTGCGGCCGGTCGGGTCGCGCAGGCAGTCCACGTCGCACTCGATGGCGTCGTTCAGGAAGCGGTCCAGCAGCACGGGCGAGTCGTTGCTCACCTTCACGGCCTCGCGCATGTAGCGCTCCAGGTCGCGCTGCTCGTGGACGATTTCCATCGCGCGGCCGCCCAGCACGTAGCTCGGGCGCACCACCAGGGGGTAGCCCAGGGAAGAGGCTTTTTCCAGCGCCTCGGCCTCGGTGCGGGCCGTGGCGTTGGGCGGCTGCTTCAAGTTCAGGCTATGCAGCAGCGCGGAGAAGCGCTCGCGGTCCTCGGCGGCGTCGATCATGTCGGGGCTGGTGCCGATGATGGGCACGCCCTCGGCCTCCAGGCCCAACGCGAGCTTGAGCGGCGTCTGGCCGCCGTACTGCACGATCACGCCGGCGGGCTTTTCCTTGTCCACGATTTCGAGCACGTCTTCGAGCGTGAGCGGCTCGAAGTACAGGCGGTCGCTGGTGTCGTAGTCGGTGGAAACCGTCTCGGGGTTGCAGTTGACCATGATGGTCTCGTACCCGTCCTCGCGCATCGCCAGCGCCGCGTGCACGCAGCAGTAGTCGAACTCGATGCCCTGGCCGATGCGGTTGGGGCCACCACCGAGGACCATGATCTTCTTCTTGCCCGTGGGCTCGGCCTCGCACTCTTCCTCGTACGTGGAGTACAGGTAGGCGGTGTTGGTGGCGAACTCGGCCGCGCAGGTGTCCACGCGCTTGTAGACGGGGCGCACGTTCAGCGCGCGGCGCGCTTCGCGCACAGCCTTCTCGGTGGTCTTGAGCAGCTTGGCGAGGCGGCGGTCGGAAAAGCCCTTCTTCTTCAAGGTACGCAGCGTGTCGGCATCCAGCGCAGCCAGGGCGCCTTCTCCCTTTTCGGCGGTGAGCTTGTCCAGGTCCAGCTCGATCTTCACGATCTCCTCGATCTGTACCAGGAACCACTTGTCGATCTTGGTGAGGTCGTGCACTTCATCGACCGACAGGCCCATGGCGAAGGCGTCGCCCACGTACCAGATGCGCTCGGGGCCGGGCTCGCCCAGTTCCTTTTCGAGCAGCTCGCGGTCCTGGGTCTTCTCGTTCATGCCGTCCACACCCACTTCCAGGCCGCGCAGGGCTTTCTGGAAGGATTCCTGGAAGGTGCGGCCCATGGCCATGACCTCGCCCACGCTCTTCATCTGCGTGGTCAGGCGACTGTCGGCCGTGGGGAATTTCTCGAACGCGAAGCGCGGGATCTTGGTGACCACGTAGTCGATCGAGGGCTCGAACGATGCGGGCGTGGCGCCGCCCGTGATCTCGTTCTTGAGTTCGTCCAGCGTGTAGCCCACGGCCAGCTTGGCAGCCACCTTGGCGATGGGGAAGCCCGTGGCCTTGGACGCGAGCGCGGACGAACGCGACACGCGCGGGTTCATCTCGATCACGATCATGCGGCCGTCCTTCGGGTTCACCGAGAACTGCACGTTCGATCCACCCGTGTCCACGCCGATCTCGCGCAGCACCGCCAGCGAGGCGTTGCGCATGATCTGGTATTCCTTGTCCGTCAGCGTCTGCGCCGGCGCCACGGTGATGGAGTCGCCCGTGTGCACGCCCATGGGGTCCAGGTTCTCGATGGAGCAGATGATGATGCAGTTGTCCGCCTTGTCGCGGACCACTTCCATCTCGTACTCCTTCCAGCCGAGCAGCGATTCCTCGATCAGCAGCTCGTTGGTGGGCGAGGCTTCCAGGCCGCGCTTGCAGATGGTCTCGAACTCCTCGGGGTTGTAGGCGATGCCGCCGCCCGTGCCACCCAGCGTGAAGCTGGGGCGGATCACGGTGGGAAAACCCACGTTCTTCTGCACCGCCCAGGCCTCTTCCATCGAATGCGCGATGCCGGAGCGCGCCGAGCCCAGGCCGATCTTGGTCATCGCGTCCTTGAACTTAAGGCGGTCCTCGGCCTTGTCGATGGCCTCGGGCGTCGCGCCGATCAGCTCGACCTTGTACTTGTCGAGCACGCCGTTGCGCCACAGGTCCAGCGCGCAGTTCAGCGCGGTCTGGCCGCCCATGGTGGGCAGGATGGCGTCGGGGCGCTCCTTGGCGATGATTTTCTCGACCGTCTGCCAGGTGATGGGCTCGATGTAGGTCACGTCGGCCGTGGCCGGGTCGGTCATGATCGTCGCGGGGTTGCTGTTGATCAGAATGACCTTGTAGCCCTCCTCGCGCAGCGCCTTGCAGGCTTGCACGCCGGAGTAGTCGAACTCGCACGCCTGCCCGATGATGATCGGGCCTGCGCCGATGATGAGGATGCTCTTGATGTCTGTGCGTTTTGGCATATGGCTATTTCATTCGTTCACGGCGGGGGCTGCGGGCGCGGCGCGCTGGGTCAGCTTGGCGAGCAGCGCCTGGGCGCGCTCGGGCGGCAGGTTCTTCTGCATGAGCTGCAGCAGGCCGTCGCCCTGGACCAGCGGGCGCAGGACTTCTTCTTCCGCGTCGTAGAAGCTCACTTCCCACTCGGCCAGCAGCTCGGCGAATTCCGCGTCGTCCAGCGTCTTGCCCTTGGCCACCAGCGTGACCAGCGGCATCGCTTTGTTCTCCACGAAGGCCTTCTTGTAGGGCTTTTGCGCCCAGCGCTCGGTGAACCATTCGCGGTGGGGCGACGGCAGCGTCAGCACGCGCTTGTGGATCGCCTTCTCCAGCGACGCGAGGGGGAAGCTGAACAGTTTCATGGCGGTCTGCCTCAGCCCTTGGCCGCGCGCATGGCGTCGGTGAAGCGGTCGAAGAGGTAGGCGATGTCGTGCGGGCCGGGCGATGCCTCGGGGTGGCCCTGGAAGCAGAACGCGGGCTTGTCCTTGTGCGCCAGGCCCTGCAGCGTGCCGTCGAACAGGCTCACGTGCGTGGCGCGCAGGTTGGCGGGCAGCGTGGCCGTGTCCACCGCGAAGCCGTGGTTCTGGCTGGTGATGCTCACGCGGCCGGTGTCCAGGTCCTTCACGGGATGGTTGGCGCCGTGGTGGCTGTGGGCCATCTTGAAGGTCTTGGCGCCGAAGGCCAGGGCCATGATCTGGTGGCCCAGGCAGATGCCGAAGGTGGGCACGCCGCTGTCCACGATGGTGCGGGTGGCGGCGATGGCGTAGTCGCAGGGCTCCGGGTCGCCGGGGCCGTTGGACAGGAACACGCCGTCGGGCTTCAGGGCCAGCACGTCGGCGGCGGGCGTCTTGGCAGGCACCACGGTGATCTTGCAGCCGCGCTCGGCCAGCATGCGCAGGATGTTCTTCTTCACGCCGAAGTCATAGGCGACCACATGGAACCGTGGCTGCGCGAGTTCGCCATAGCCCGAACCGAGCTTCCATTCGGTCTCGGTCCACTCATAGCGCGCGGGGGCGGAAACGACCTGGGCCAGGTCCAGCCCAGCCATGTGGGGCGCGGCCTTGGCCTTGGCGATGGCCTCGTCGACCAATGCAGGCGTGACGGCCTGCCCTGCGGCCAACCCGATGGTCGCGCCGTTCTGCGCGCCATGGCTGCGCAGCAGGCGCGTGAGCTTGCGGGTGTCGATGTTGGCGATGGCCACTGTCTTCTGGCGCACGAGGTACTGCGAAAGGGTTTCCGTGCTGCGGAAATTGCTGGCCAGCAGCGGAAGGTCCTTGATGATCAGGCCCGCGGCATGGACCTTGTCGGCTTCGATGTCCTCGGCGTTGACGCCGTAGTTGCCGATGTGCGGATACGTCAGGGTGACGATCTGCTGGCAGTAGCTCGGGTCGGTGAGGATTTCCTGGTAGCCGGTGATGGCGGTGTTGAACACCACTTCGCCGACGGTGGTGCCGGTGGCACCGATCGAATTGCCGATAAAGACCGTGCCGTCTGCGAGCGCCAGGATGGCGGGCGGGAAATTTCCCTGTAGAGACAAAAGCACTGGGTTCTCCGGATGGTTACGGTCGCCCGGCGCCTGCAGGCCACTCGTGCACGCAGGTGCGCTCAAGTGCCGGTGGCTGCTCTCAGATGGGTTGTTGCTTTGGGTGCGATCGGGCGACGCTGTTGCGAGAAAAGCTCCCGATTATACCTTTGCCCGACCCGGCGCCGTCGAATGCATGCCTTGCATAACCTTGTTACGTAAGGAATTGTTCCCGCCGTTTTCAAGCGCTACCGCACCCCTAGACTCCGCCGGCGTTCCCCTGACCCCAACCTATTTCTCATCCAATCCGGGAGGCTATTTCCGATGCGCGCATTCATTCGCTCCTTTGCCCTTTCCCTGGCCGGCCTGGGCGCCGCTCTGGCGGCCCAGGCCCTCGAACTGGCCAAGTACCCCCAGGTCTTCGTGGCGCCCCAGGGCGTGGAGGTGGTCCTCGCCCCCAGCGCCGACGGCAAGCAGGCCCTGGTACGCGTGAGCGGCATCAACGACCCCATCGACCAGGTGGTGTTCCTGGCCAACCTGGAGCAGCAGGGCGCGGCGCGCGAGATCTATTCCACGCGCATCGACGGCCGCGACTACGGCTTGCTGCAGAAGCAGCGCCACCCCTACCGCGGCAGCGAGCAGTACGTGGCCTACCTGCCCGGCAAGCGCGACGGCCTGGTGCTCGCCTTCCACGAAGACAAGAGCAAGGCCTTCAAGCTGGCCGAACTGCAGGCCAGCTACGAGCGCCAGCAAAAACAGGGCGTCCAAGAGAAGCTGGCCCGCTTCGACCGCAACAAGCGCCTGGCGGGCGCGCAGGCCGACCTGGACAAGGCGGACCAGGACGCCACCGCGGCCTGCGGCACCCCGGTGAAGACCGCCGTGGACTGGGCCACGATCGACGACGAGAAACTGCAGGCCCTGAGCATCGGCAGCTTCTGCGGCGTGGTGGCGTCGGAGCTGGAATCCATGTGCCGCAACACCCCGGCCTTCAAGGCCACGGCGGCCGGGCTGGGCCAGGTGCAGTGCCGGTTCGCGCCCCAGCTGAAGATCCGCGTGGAAGGCCAGCAGGTGGTCTTCAGCACCGAGAAGGATGCGCCCAACCAGAACGATTTCGTGCGCCAGTTCCTGCGCAACCAGTAAGCTCTGCTCAGCGAGAAGCGCCGCTCGCGTGCAGGCAGATGGCGGCGGCCGCCGCCACATTGAGCGACTCCTCGCCCCCGGGTTGCGCGATGCGGATGCGCAGCGCGGCCCGCGCCTCCAGTGCCGGCGACACGCCCTGCCCCTCGTGCCCCAGGACCCAGGCACAGGGCCAGGGCAGCGCGGCGCGATGCAGCCAGTCCCCCTCGTGCACATGGGTCACCAGCAGCGGCACGTGCAGCGCGTCCAGGTCCTGGACCTCCAGCCCTTCGATGAGCTCCAGCCCGAAATGCGCCCCCATGCCGGCACGCAGCACCTTGGGCGACCACAGGGCCGCGCTGCCCTTGATGGCCGCCACCTGCCGGAAGCCGAACGCCGAGGCGCTGCGCAGGATGGAGCCGACATTGCCCGCATCCTGCACCCGGTCCAGCACCACGGTGGCGGCGTACGCGCGCAGCGCGGCGGGTGCGGGCAGGTCCAGGATGAAGCCCATGCGGGCGGGCGACTCCAGCGCGCTCACGTCCGCGAACTGCGCATCGGCAAGCACTATGTTTTTCATAGCTGCTTGCGCCCAATCCGCCTGCGCCAGCGGCCAAAAAGACTCTGAAAACACCGCAATGGCGGGACGCTGGCCCCGTTCGAGCGCCGCACGGCATAGGTGGTCGCCCTCCAACCAGACCCGGCCCTGCTTGCGGTAGGCCGTGGTGTCCTGCGCCAGCCGGCGCAGGTCCTTCACGAAGGCGTTGTCCCGCGACTGGATGGAGGTGACGGATGCGGAAGCCACGGTCAGGCGCGCAGGTTCTCGGCCACCGGCGCGAAGGAGCGGCGGTGGTACACGCAGGCCCCGTGCTCGCGCAGCGCCGCCATGTGCACCGCCGTGCCATAGCCCTTGTGTCCGGCAAAGCCGTATTGCGGGAATTCCTCGTGCACCTGCTCGCACCAGCGGTCGCGGTGCACCTTGGCCAGGATGGAGGCCGCCGAGATGGCCGACACCAGCGCATCGCCCTTGACGATGGCCTCGGCCTGGATGCCCAGCGTGGGCAGGCGATTGCCATCGACCAGCACCATCACGGGCTTGAGGCGCAGCCCCAGCACGGCGCGGCGCATGGCCAGCATGGTGGCCTGCAGGATGTTGAGCCGGTCGATCTCCTCCACGCTGGCCTCGGCGATGCTGCAGCACAGTGCCTTGGCGCGGATCTCGTCGTACAGCCGCTCACGCCGGGCGGGCGTGAGCTTCTTGGAATCCGCCAGCCCGGCGATGGGCTGGAGCTCGTCCAGGATGACGGCGGCGGCCACCACGGGCCCCGCCAGCGGGCCGCGCCCGGCCTCGTCCACGCCGGCCGTGAGGCCGGGCGGGCGCCAGGGCAGGCTGGCCTGTTCAGGCAGCCGGGGTGGAGAGGATTTTCTGGATCGCATCGGCGGCGAGTTGGGGGGTGTTGCGGCGCAGGCTTTCGTGCAGCGCCGTGAAGCGCTGCTCCAGGGCCGCGATTTTGCCGGGATTATGCTGGCGCGCGTCCAGCCATTCCAGGGTGGCGTCGCACAGCGCCTGCGGCGTCGCCGCGCCCTGGATCAGCTCGGGCACCACGAATTCCCCGCACAGGATGTTGGGCAGCCCCACCCAGGGCTGCAGCTGCTTGCGGCGCATCAGCCACCAGCTAAAGCGGTGCATGTGGTAGCCGATGACCATGGGGCGCTTGAACAGCGCGGCCTCCAGCGTCGCGGTGCCGCTGGCGATCAGCGTGGCGTCGCAGGCCGCGAGCACGGCATGGGACTGGCCGGTGACGATCTGCACGGCACCGTCCCGCAGGCCGCAGGCACGCGCCGCCTGTTCGATGCGGCCCTGCAGCGCGGGCACGGCAGGAACTATCAATTTAATAGCTGGCCGCGCTTGCTGGATAAGCGCTGCAGCCTGAAAAAAAGGTGGGGCGATGTACGCGATCTCGGAAGAACGGCTGCCCGGCAGAATGGCCAGCACCTCGTCCTCGTCGCGCAGGCCCAGCTGGACGCGGGCGGCGGCGCGGTCGGGCACCATGGGGATCACGTTGGCGAGCGGGTGGCCCACGTAGGTGGCGGCGATGCCATGGCGCGCCAGCAGTTCGGGCTCGAACGGGAAGATGCACAGCACGTGGTCGGCACTGCGGCGGATTTTCTCGACCCGCTCGGCCCGCCAGGCCCAGATCGAGGGGCAGACGAAATGCACGGTCCTGATGCCGGCGGCGCGCAGGTCGGCCTCCAGCCCCAGGTTGAAGTCGGGGGCATCCACGCCGATGAACACATCGGGGCGGTCGCGCAGCAGGCGCTCGCGCAACTGCTTGCGGATGCCCAGCAATTCGCGCAGCCTGCGCAGCACCTCCATGCTGTAGCCATGCACGGCGAGCTTATCGCTAGGCCACCAAGCCGCGAACCCCCGGCGCGCCATCTGGGGGCCGCCGATGCCGCAGGACTGCAGGCCGGGCCAGTGCGCCTGCATGCCGTCGATCAGCAGGCCCGCGAGCAGGTCGCCCGAGGTCTCGCCCGCCACCATCGCGACGCGGGGGGATGCACCCATGCCCGCCCCTTCAGCGGGCAATGCCCGTGGCGGCACCGGCCAGGAAGGCATCCATCAGCGCCACGTCTCGGGCCGCCTCGGGCATGTTCCCGGCCAGCGCCTGGATGGCCTCGCGCGCCTGCTCCAGCGTCAGCCCCTGGCGGTAGAGCAGCTTGTGCATCTCGCGGATGGCCGCGATGCGCGCCGGCGAGAAATCACGGCGGCGCAGGCCGACGAGGTTCACGCTGCGCACGGCCAGCGGGTTGCCGTCCACCACCATGAACGGAGGCACGTCCTTGCCGATGTGGCTGGCAAAGCCCACCATGGCATGCGCGCCGATGCGCATGCGCTGCAGCACGCCCGTGAGCCCGCCCACGGTGGCCCAGTCGCCCACCTCCACGTGGCCCGCCAGCGTGGTGTTGTTGGCGAGCGTGGTCTGGTGGCCCACCACGCAGTCGTGCGCGATGTGCACGTAGGCCATGATCCAGTTGTCGTCGCCGACGGTGGTCACGCCCTTGTCCTGGGCCGTGCCCAGGTTGAAGGTGCAGAACTCGCGGATGGTGTTGCGGTCGCCGATGACCAGGCGCGTGTCCTCGCCCGCGTATTTCTTGTCCTGCGGCACGGCGCCGAGCGAGGTGAACTGGAAGATGCGGTTGTCCGCGCCGATGGTCGTATGCCCCTCGATCACGCAGTGCGCACCAACAGTGGTACCCGCGCCGATGGCCACGTTCGGGCCGATCACCGCATACGGCCCCACGGTGACCGAAGGGTCCAGGCGCGCGCCGTCGGCGACGATGGCGGTGGGGTGGATGCGGCTCACGTCAGTTCACAGCGCGCATGGTGCACATGAGCTCGGCCTCGCAGGCCACGTCGTCGCCCACGCTGGCGATGCCCTTGAACTTCCAGATGCCGCCGCGCACGCGGTCGATGGTGATGGTCAGGATCAGTTGATCGCCCGGCTCCACGGGGCGCTTGAAGCGCGCGCCGTCGATGCCGACGAAGTAGTAGATGTTGTTCTCGTCCGGCACCTGGCCCATGGCGTCGAAGGCCAGCAGGCCAGCCGCCTGGGCCAGCGCTTCCAGGATCAGTACGCCGGGCATCACGGGGCGGCCCGGGAAATGCCCCATGAAATAAGGCTCGTTGAAGGTGACGTTCTTGATCGCCTTGATGCGCGTGTTGCTCTCCAACTCGACCACCTTGTCCACCAGAAGGAAGGGGTAGCGGTGCGGCAGTTGCTTGAGAATTGCGTGGATATCCATCATCGAGTTGTTCTCTTCCGTTCAGGCTGCTTTCAGCGCCTGCTCCAGCGCCTTGATGCGCTCGCGCAGGCTGTGCAGTTGTTTGAGTGTCGCAGCGTTCTTTTCCCAGCGCGCATTGTCGTCGATGGGAAACATGCCGGTGTACTGCCCCGGCTGCGTGAGCGAACGGGTGACCACCGTGGCGGCGGAGATGTGCACGTTGTCCGCCAGCTCCAGATGGCCCAGCACGATCGCCCCGCCGCCCACGGTGCAGTGCGCGCCGATGGTGGCGCTGCCGGCCACGCCCACGCACCCGGCCATGGCCGAGTGCTTGCCGATGCGCACGTTGTGGCCAATCTGGATCAGGTTGTCGAGCTTCACGCCGTCCTCGATCACGGTATCCTGCAGCGCGCCGCGGTCGATGCAGGTGTTGGCGCCGATCTCCACGTCGTCGCCGATGCGCACGGCGCCCAGCTGCTCTATCTTGACCCACTGCCCGTTCTCGGGCGCGAAGCCGAAGCCGTCCGCGCCGATCACCACGCCCGCATGCACGATGCAGCGCGCGCCGACGCGGCAGCCCTCTCCCACCGTGACGCGCGACCTGAGCACGGTGCCCGCACCCACGTGCGCACCGCGCTCGACCACGCACAGAGGCCCGATGGTGGCCGTGGGGTGCACCTCCGCGGAAGAATCGACCACCGCGCTCGCATGCACCCCGCCCTGCACTGCGGGCGCCGCGTGCCGGCGCCAGAGCTGGGTGGCGCGCGCGAAGTAGGCATAGGGGTTGTCGGCCACGATACACGCGCCGCGCGCCAGGGCCGCTGCGCGCACGGCAGGCGCCACAATGACACAGGCCGCCCGGGAGGCGGCCAGTTGCTGCTGGTAGCGGGGGTTGCTCAGGAAACTCAGGTCCCCCGGGCCCGCCACCTCCAGTGGCGCGATGCGGGAGATGACGGCATCGCGTGCCGCGCCTTCTCCCTCCAGCGAACCACCGAGCGCATCGACAATGTGCCCGAGAAGCAAGCTCACGCGCGGCCCGCCCGGTGCTGCTGCGGCTTACTTGGCGGCTGCAGTGGCATTCAGCGCCTTGATCACCTTGTCGGTGATGTCGTGCTTGGGGTTGATGTAGACGGCCTCTTGCAGGATCACGTCATACTTCTCGGCCTCGGCCACTTGCTTGACGACCTTGTTCGCGCGTTCGAGCACCTGGGAGAGTTCCTCGTTCTTGCGGGCGCTCAGGTCTTCCTGGAATTCACGGCGCTTGCGCTGGAAGTCGCGGTCCTGGTCCACCAGCTGGCGCTGGCGCGTGGTGCGCTGGCTTTCGGCCATGGTGGGCGCCTCGCGCTCGAACTTCTCGCTGGCGGTCTTCAGGGTGTTGCCCATGTCCACCAGCTCTTTTTCGCGGCGCGCGAATTCCTGCTCCAGCTTGGCCTGCGCAGCCTTGGCCGTGTTGGCCTCACGGAAGATACGGTCGGTGTTGACGAAACCGGCCTTGAAGGACTCTTGCGCTTGCACGGGGGCTGCCACGGCGAGCGTGCCAAGCAGCAGGGCCAAAGAGATATGGCGAGAAAAGGATTTCATTAGAAAGACGTTCCGATCTGGAATTGCAGTTTCTGGATTCTATCGCCAGCGAACTTGCGCACCGGGTGCGCAAACGCCAGGCGCAGCGGGCCGAGCGGGGATATCCAGCTCAGGCCCAGGCCCACGGAGGCGCGCATGTCGCTGAGCGTCACTTTTTCGTTCTCCCCGTACACATTGCCCGCATCGACGAAGGTGAACATGCGCAGGGTGCGGTCGTTGCCCGCGCCGGGGAACGGCGTGATCAGCTCCGCATTCAGGGTGACCTTCTTCGGCCCGCCGAGCGAGGCCCCGGTCACGTCGCGCGGCCCCAGCGTGCCCTGGTCGAAGCCGCGCACCGAGCCCAGGCCGCCCGAGTAGAAGTTCTTGAACACCGGGAACGGCCGGCCGTTCATGCCCTTGCCGATGCCCAGCTCGCCGTTGAAGGCCAGCGTGAAGCGCTTGTTCAGCGGCACGTACTGCTGGTACTGGTAGTTGGCACGCACGTAGCGCGCATCCCCGGCCACCGACCACTCGGAGTTGAGGCGCTGGTAGCGGCCCGAGTTGGGCGCCAAGGCGCTGTCACGGTCGTCGCGCGACCAGCCGATGGTCAGGGGGATGGACGTGCTGCTGTAGCCGAACTTGTCGGCATAGGCCAGGTAGGTCGCCGGGATGTTGGTGCCGGGCTTGATCTTGGTCTGCTCCAGGCCGCCGCCGAAGAACACGGTGTCGGTCTCGCTGAAGGGCACGCCGAAACGCACCGAGGTGCCGGTGGTCACCAGCTCGTAGTTGCCGCCCTGGTCCTCATAAGGCTTGTCCGTGCGGTAGTACACGTCCAGCGTGCGCGAGATGCCTTCCGGGGTGAAGTACGGGTCGGTGGTGCTGAACACCAGCGTGCGGCGGTACTTGCTGGTGTTGACGTCGATGCCCAGGTAGTTGCCCGAGCCGAAGATGTTCTCCTGCTTGATGCCGAACGACAGCGACATCTTCTCCGCACTGGAGAAGCCCACGCCCATCTGCAGCGAGCCCGTGGGCTTTTCCGCGACGTTGATCACGAGGTCGACCTGGTCGGGGGAGCCCGGCACCTCCTGCGTCTCGACGTTCACTTCGGTGAAGAAGCCCAGCCGGTCCACGCGGTCGCGCGACAGGCGGATCTTCTCGCCGTCATACCAAGAGGCCTCGTACTGGCGGAATTCGCGGCGGATCACTTCGTCGCGCGTGCGGTTGTTGCCGCTCACGTTGATGCGCCGCACGTAGGCGCGGCGCGAGGGCTCGGCCTGCAGGACGAAGGCCACGCGGTTGTTCTCGCGGTCGATCTCGGGCACGGCCTCGACCCGCGCGAAAGCGAAGCCGAAGCGTGAGAAATACTCCGAGAACGCCTTGGTGGTCTCGGTGACTTGGTCGGCGTTGTAGGGCTCGCCTGCGCGAATGGTGACCAGCGACTTGAACTCGTCCTCGCGGTCCAGGTAGTTGCCTTCGAGCTTGACGCCGGAGACCACGTAGCGCTCGCCCTCGGTGACGTTGACCGTGATGGAGATGTCCTGCTTGTCGGGGGAGATCGCCACCTGCGTGGAGTCGACGCGGAACTCCAGGTAGCCGCGCTGCAGGTAGTACGAACGCAGGGTTTCCAGGTCGGCGTTGAGCTTGGCGCGGGAATAGCGGTCGCTCTTGGTGTACCAGCTCAGCCAGCCGCCGGTGTCCTGGTCGAACAGGCCCTTCAGGGTGGATTCGCTGAAGGCCTTGTTGCCGACGATGCGCACTTCCTTGATGCGGGCGGGGTCGCCCTCGGTCACGGTGAAGGTCAGGTTGACGCGGTTGCGCTCGATCGGGGTGACGGTGGTGACGACCTCGGCGCCGTACAGGCTCTTGTTGATGTACTGGCGCTTGAGCTCCTGCTCGGCGCGGTCGGTCAGCGCCTTGTCATAGGGGCGGCCTTCGGTCAGGCCCACGTCGCGCATGGCCTTCTTGAGCGCGTCCTTGTCGAACTCCTTGGTGCCGGCGAAGTCCACGTCCGCCACGGTGGGACGCTCTTCCACCACCACCACCAGCACATTGCCGCTGGCCTCCAGGCGCACGTCCTTGAACAGGCCGAGGCTGAACAGCGCACGGATGGCGGCCGCGCCCTTTTCGTCGTTGTAGTCGTCGCCCACGCGCAGGGGCATGGAGGCGAACACGGTGCCCGGCTCCACGCGCTGCAAGCCCTCCACACGGATGTCCTGCACCTTGAAAGGCTCCAGTGCCCATGCCGCATTGGCGGCAAAAATCATGGCTGCAACGGCCGATGCGGTACGCACGCCCAGGCGATTGATGTGTTTTTTCATGGATGAAGCTGGAGCCGCGGTTGCGCGTCGCAGGTGCGGCAAGGGTTAGCCAAAGAGCCGGGTGATGTCGTTGAACAGGGCGATGGACATCATGAGAAGCAGGACCGCAACGCCACCGCGCTGCAGGCGCTCCATCCACGCATCCGAGACCCCCCTGCCCGTCACACCCTCCCAAAGATAATACATCAGGTGCCCACCGTCCAAGACGGGCAGCGGCAGCAGGTTGAGCACGCCCAGGCTCACGCTGATCAGGGCCAGGAAGATGAGGTACTGGGTCAAGCCCATGCTGGCCGAGCGCCCCGCGTAGTCGGCGATGGTCAGGGGGCCGCTGAGGTTCTTGAGCGAGGCTTCGCCGATCAGCATCCGGCCCATCATGCGCAGCGTGAGGATCGACACGTCCCAGGTCTTGACCACACCGCTCCAGGCCCCTTCGAACAGGCCGTATTCCACGGTGACGAACTCGGGCGGGGCACCTACGTAGGCGCCGATGCGGCCCACCGTGGCGCCCGGCTCGGGCTTGGCGTCGGGCAGCACGTCCACGGTCAGCGCCTGCCCCGAGCGCTCGATGCGCCAGGGTTGGGCCAGTGGCTGGGTGCCCCGCACGGACTGGCGGATCAGCTCGCGCAGCTGCTGCCCGTCCACCACGTCCTGCGTGCCAATCCGCTGCACCAGGTCCCCTTCGCGCAGGCCGGCGCGGGCCGCAGCGCCATCGGGCATGACCTCGCCCAGCACCGGGCGCGTCCAGGGGCCGAGGATGCCAATCTTGCGGAACAGCTGGGCATCGGCTTCCCGGGTGTCGATGACCGACATGTCGAGCAGGACTTCCCGGTGCGCCGCACCCGGCTGCGGCTGCACGCTCAGCCGCACGTTGACCCCCTCCAGCGCGCCGCGCGTGAGCAGCCAGCGCAGATCCTCGAACGAACGCACGGGCTCCATCTCGTCCGAGCCCAGCGCCGCCTGCTCCACCAGTTCGCCGCCGCGCAGGCCCGCGTTCTGGGCCACGGAGCCTGCCACCGGGCTGGCCACCACGGCCTTGGGCTCTTCCACCCCGTTCCAGTTCACGATCGAATACAGTAGTACCGCCAGCAGCAGGTTGGCGATCGGCCCCGCAGCCACGATGGCCGCGCGGGACCGCAGCGGCTGGGTATTGAAGGCCAGGTGCCGCTCCTCGGGCGCCACGGGCGCCTCGCGCTCGTCCAGCATGCGCACATAGCCGCCCAGGGGGAAGGCGCCCAGCACGAACTCCGTGGGCGAGCCCTTGGGCTGCCAGCGCAGCAGGGGGTTGCCGAAGCCCACCGAAAAGCGCAGCACCTTCACCCCGCACGCCACGGCCACGCGGTAGTGGCCGTATTCGTGCACGGCGATCAGAAGGCCCAGGGCCACGATGAAGGCGACGATGGTGAGCAGCATGGAAACTCCGTGGACGGTAAAGCTCAGGCCGCCATGCGGCCTGCAGCGTGCTCGGCCGCATGGCGTGCCTGGGCGTCCAGGTCCAGCAGGGCTTCGAGCGAGTCCGGCTTGGAGGGTGAAACCGCGTCCAAAGTTGCAAGATTCACCGCATGGATGCGGTCAAAGCGCAGCCGCCCCGACAGGAACGCGCCCACGGCCACCTCGTTGGCAGCGTTCAAAACGGCGGTCGTCCCCTCGGCCGCCTTCAGCGCCTGCCAGGACAGGTGCAGGCCGGGGAAGCGGACGGCGTCGGCGTCCTCGAACGCCAGGGCCGCCAGGGCCGAGAAGTCCAGCCGGCTGGCGCCGCTGGCGATGCGGTCCGGCCAGGCCAGGCCGCAAGCGATGGGCACGCGCATGTCGGGCGTGCCCAACTGGGCCAGGATGGACGCGTCCTTGAACTGCACCATCGAATGGATGATCTGCTGCGGATGGATCACCACCTTGATCTGGTCCGGGTGCAGGTCGAACAGCCAGCGCGCCTCGATCACCTCCAGCGCCTTGTTCATCATCGTGGCCGAATCCACCGAGATCTTACGGCCCATGGCGAAATTGGGGTGCGCGCACGCCTGGTCCGGCGTGATCTGCGACAGCGTGGCCGGGTCGCGCTGGCGGAACGGCCCGCCGGACGCGGTGAGCAGGATGCTGTCCACCCGGTCGGCCCAGGTGGCGGGGTCTTCGGGCAGGCACTGGAAGATGGCCGAGTGCTCGCTGTCGATGGGCAGCAGCGTGGCACCGCCCTGCCGCACCGTCTGCATGAACAGCCCGCCGCCCACGACCAAGGCTTCCTTGTTGGCCAGCAGCAGGCGCTTGCCGGCCCGCGCCGCCGCCAGGCAGGGCGCGAGGCCCGCCGCGCCGACGATGGCGGCCATGACGGCATCCACGTCCTCATGCGACGCTATTGTTTCAAGAGCATCTTGCGCTTGCAGGACCTGCGTTGGGAGGCTATTTTCCTCCAACTTCTCCGCCAGCTGCCGCGCATGGGAGCTGCATGCCATCACGGCATAGCGGGGCCGGAACCGGGCGCACTGCGCCAGCATCAGGTCCACCTGGGTCGCGGCGCTCAGCGCGAAAACCTCGAAGCGGTCTGGGTGGCGCGCCACCACATCGAGCGTATTGGTGCCGATGGAGCCCGTGGAGCCCAGCACCGTGATGCGTTGTTTCTTCATCGTGTCGTTGTCGTCAGGCTGGTGAGCATCATCGCCAGGGGCAGCGTGGGCAGCAAGGCGTCCACCCGGTCGAGCACGCCGCCATGGCCCGGCAGCAGGCCACTGCTGTCCTTGACGCCCGCGCTGCGCTTGATGAGCGATTCCACCAGGTCGCCCGCCACGCTCATGGCCACCATGAACAGCGCCGCGATCACCAGCAGCCACCAGCCCTGCTGCGCCATGCGGCTGTAGAAGCTGGGCACGGCCGCCTGCCAATGCGCATCGGCCGCCACCCAGGCAAAAGCCATCACCACCACGCCCGCAAGCCCGCCCCACACGCCTTCCCAGCTCTTGCCGGGGCTGATGGCGGGCGCCAGCTTGCCCTTGGTGAAGCGCAGGCCGAAAGCGCGGCCCGCGAAGTACGCAAAGATGTCGGCCACCCACACGAGCAGCAGCACCGACAGCAGGAAATTGATGCCCACATTGCGCGCCTGCACCACGGCCAGCCACGCCAGCCACAGGGCCAGCACACCCGCCACCAGCCGGACGGCAGCCGGTATGCGGGGCCAGCCCGGCACGCCCACGCGCAGCAACCACGCGGCCGCCAGCACCCACAGCCCGCCCCCGACCAGCCAGAGCGCGGCCAGCGGGCGCTCCAGCCAGCCCAGCGCCCACGATGCGCCGCACAGCGCCACGCAGGCGGCGCCCACGGCGACGGAGCCCGTTTGGCCGAGGCCGCTCAGGCGGCCCCACTCCCAGGCGCCGGCCGCCATGAGCACCAGCACCACGATGGCGAAGGGCACGGTGGACGGATAAAAGAGCGCGGGCAGCAGGATGGCCAGCAGGACAAGGGCGGTGATGACGCGCTGTAGAAGCATGGGCCTTGGCCTTTCAGCCCGGCATCGGATCGGGATGCGCGGACAGGATCTGTTCGGAGGTTTTGCCAAAACGGCGCTCGCGCGCACCGAAGGCAGCGATCGCCTCGTCCAGCGCGGCTTCGTCGAAATCCGGCCACAACCGGTCGCTGAAGACGAACTCGGAGTATGCAGCCTGCCACAGCAGGAAGTTACTGATGCGCATTTCGCCACCGGTGCGGATCACGAGGTCCGGGTCCGGCACGTGGGCCAGGCCCATCGCGCCGTGCAGGCTGGCTTCGGTGATGGGCTCGCCACGCGCAGCCACCGCAGCGGCGGCTTGGGCGATGTCCCAGCGCCCGCCGTAGTTGAAGCAGACGTTGAGCACGAGGCGCGTATTGCCCGCCGTGGCGATCTCGGCCTGGGCCAGGCCCTCGCGCACCTTGGGCGACAGGCCCGCCCGCTCACCCACGAAGTACAGGCGCACGCCGTCCTTCTTGAGCTGCGGCACCTCGCGCGCCAGGGCCAGGGCCAGCAGTTCCATGAGGCCGGACACCTCGTCCGCGGGGCGGTTCCAGTTTTCGGAGGAGAACGCGAAGACGGTCAGTACCGCCACGCCGCGCTGCACGCAGGCACGTGCACAGCGGCGCAGCGAATCCACCCCTTGCTTATGGCCGGCCAGGCGCGGCAGAAAGCGGCGCGTGGCCCAGCGGCCGTTGCCATCCATGACGATGGCGATGTGGTGCGGCACCACCGGAGATACGGACATGGGAATGTTCAAGCCCTGGAGGCTCAAACCGCCATGATTTCCTGCTCTTTGCCCGCCACCAGCGCATCGATCTCGGCGATGTGCTTGTCGGTGAACTTCTGCACCTCGGTCTCGGAGCGCTTCTGGTCGTCCTCGGAAGCCAGCTTGTCCTTGACCAGCTTCTTCACGGATTCGTTGGCATCGCGGCGCAGGTTGCGCACGGCGATCTTGGCGCTCTCGCCCTCGTTGCGGGCCAGCTTGGTCATTTCCTTGCGGCGCTCTTCGCTCATGGGCGGCATGGGCACACGGATCAGGTCGCCCATCGATGCGGGGTTCAGGCCCAGGTCGCTTTCGCGGATGGCCTTCTCGATCTTGGCGCCCATGCCCTTTTCCCAGGGCTGCACGCTGATGGTGCGCGAATCGATCAGCGCAACGTTGGCCACCTGCGACAGCGGCACCATGGAGCCGTAGTACTCGACCTGCACCGTATCGAGCAATGCGGGATTGGCGCGGCCGGTGCGGATCTTCTGCAGGTTGTTCTTGAACGCCGTGATGGACTGGTCCATCTTGGTCTCGGCGGTCTTCTTGATGTCGGCAATCGTTGTCATATTGTCTTGCTCCTCAGGCGTAAACCAGCGTGCCTTCGTCCTCGCCCATCACCACGCGCTGGAGCGCGCCGTGCTTGAAGATGGAGAACACCTTGATGGGCAGCTTCTGGTCGCGGCACAGCGCGAAAGCGGTCGCATCCATGATGCCCAGGTTGCGGGACATGGCTTCGTCGAAGCTGAGCTTGGCATAACGCGTGGCCGTGGGGTCCTTCTGGGGGTCGGCAGTATAAACGCCGTCCACCTTGGTGGCCTTGAGCACCACCTCGGCGCCGATTTCCGCGCCGCGCAGCGCGGCGGCCGTGTCGGTGGTGAAGAACGGGTTGCCCGTGCCGGCCGCGAAGACGACGACCTTGCCCTCTTCGAGGTACTGCAGCGCCTTGGGGCGGACATAGGGCTCGACCACCTGCTCGATGGCGATGGCGGACATCACGCGGGCCGTGAGGCCCTGCTTGTCCATCGCATCGGCCAGGGCCAGCGCGTTCATCACGGTGGCCAGCATGCCCATGTAGTCGGCGGTGGCGCGGTCCATGCCGACCGAGCCGCCCGCCACGCCGCGGAAGATGTTGCCCCCGCCGATCACCACCGCCACCTGCACGCCCAGGCGCGTGACCTCGGCGATTTCCTCCACCATGCGGACGATGGTGGCGCGGTTGATGCCGAAGGCGTCCTCGCCCATCAGCGCCTCACCAGACAGCTTGAGCAGGATGCGCTTGTGGGCTGGTGCGGCGTGGGACATGGGCGGTTTCTCCAAAGGCAGTTCGTCGGTCAGGGGGATGGTCGGCAATCAGGCGGCGGAAGCCTTGGCGGCAGCCACCTGGGCAGCCACTTCGGCGGCGAAGTCGTCGGCCTTTTTCTCGATGCCTTCGCCCACGACGTAGAGGGTAAAGCCCTTCACGGTGGTGTTGGCGGCCTTGAGCATGGCGGCCACGGTCTGCTTGCCGTCTGCGGCCTTCACGAAGACCTGGTCGGCCAGCGAGACTTCCTTGAGGTACTTCTGCACGGCGCCGTCGATGCGCTTGGCGGTGATCTCGGCGCTTTGCGCGGGCTTGCCGGCAGCCACCAGTTCCTTGTTGGCTTCGTCGGCCTTGCCTTCGGCGACCGAGCGCTCCTTGGCGATCAGGTCGGCGGGCACGTCGGCGCTGGTCAGGGCCACGGGCTTCATGGCGGCCACGTGCATGGCCACATCCTTGGCGGCGGTGGCGTCGCCGTCGAACTCCACGACCACGCCGATGCGCGAGCCGTGCAGGTAAGAAGCCAGGTTGGAACCGTCGAAACGCTTGAAGCGGCGGAACGACATGTTCTCGCCGATCTTGCCGATCAGGCCCTTGCGCACGTCTTCCAGCGTGGGGCCGAAGCTGTCCTGCTCATAGGCCAGCTTACCCAGCGCCTCGATGTCGGCGGGGTTGTGCTCGGCCACCAGCTTGGCAGCGGCGTTGGCCATGGCGATGAAGCTGTCGTTCTTGGAGACGAAGTCGGTTTCGCTGTTCACTTCGATCAGCGCGCCCACGTTGCCGTTGATGAAGCTGGCGACCACGCCTTCGGCGGTCACGCGCGAGGCGGCCTTGCCGGCCTTGGTGCCCAGCTTGACGCGCAGCAGCTCTTCGGCCTTGGCCATGTCGCCGTCGGCTTCCGTCAGCGCCTTCTTGCATTCCATCATGGGTGCGTCGGTCTTGCCGCGCAGTTCAGCGACCATGCTTGCGGTAATTGCAGCCATCTTGTGTTTCTCCGTATTCAGTTCAGTTCGTTACAGGATTCGGGCTAAAAAAAAGGGGGCTCACCAGGGGCCCCGCTTTTTCTTGCGCGATGCGATCGCGCAGCCGGGTCATCAGGCGGCGGCTTCTTGCACTTCCACGAATTCGTCCGAGCTTTCGGACGCAGCGGCCTTGACCACTTCGTTCACGGCGTTGGCACGGCCTTCGATGATCGCGTCAGCGATGCCGCGGGCATACAGCGTCACGGCCTTGGCCGAGTCGTCGTTGCCGGGGATCACGTAGTCGATGCCTTCAGGCGAGTGGTTGGTA
>Ga0222427_100581_pt1 | contig 45736 bp, 44 predicted proteins | sample 2B20Ametagenome_FD_182890 | JGI IMG/M metagenome (GOLD analysis project Ga0222427, IMG submission 182890) | Enriched microbial communities from leaf-cutter ant dump, University of Wisconsin, Madison, United States - 2B20A (version 2) | ecosystem: Environmental > Terrestrial > Nest > Insects nest...
CCCGAACAGGACAGTGAAACGACTTTGCGCCGATGATAGTGCGGGTTCCCGTGTGAAAGTAGGTCATCGTCAGGCTCTTACAGCCCAGAAAACCCCAACCTCCACAGGTTGGGGTTTTTTGCTTTGGCGGACAGATAAAACGTAATAAAACCAGCTTCTCTTCAGCTCGGTAGCTCCCCATGCAATTGCAGGACATTCTGTATTCCCAAGGTTTTGGTACCCGCCGGGTGTGTGCGGGCCTGGTGCAGCAAGGCTGGGTGGAGGTCCGTGAGCCTGCTGCAGGCATCGGCTACCAGTCCTGTCTGAACGCTGCCGCCGAGCTCGAGCCTGAGGGCTTGTGGCTGCGTGTCCAGGGTGTTGAGTGGCCATACCATGCCAAGGCTTATGTTCTCCTGTACAAGCCGGCAGGGACCGAGTGCTCGCAAAAGCCGTCGACTTATCCCAGCATCTATACCTTGCTCCCAGCTCCCTTGCGGCAGCGGCCCACAAAGAGTGCGGTGCAGGGTGTTCAGGCCGTAGGGCGGCTGGACCAGGACACTACCGGAATGCTATTGCTAAGCGACGACGGGCAGTTCATCCATCGGATGAGCTCGCCCAAAAAGCATGTGCCTAAGGTGTATCAAGTCACGACCAAGCACCCGGTGGATGAGGCGCAGATATCCAGATTGCTCGCAGGCGTGGTGCTGGACGATGATCCCAAGCCCGTGAAGGCGGCAGCCTGCGAGCAGACCGGAAGCCACACGCTGGATCTCACGCTGAAGGAGGGCAAGTACCACCAGGTCAAGCGCATGCTGGCCGCGGTCGGCAATCGGGTGGAAGGTCTGCACCGGTCGAGGATCGGCTCGATGGCCCTGCCTGAGGACCTGCCGCACGGAGCATGGCGCTGGCTCAGCGAAGAGGATTTGCAACGGCTGACCCGGATCGACGCATAGGGCGGCAGCGCAGCGGCAGCATCCGGGAGAAATCCGTTCTATATCAAGGATGTTACGTGTTTGCGCACAGGATCGTGGCGGGGGCGGAGCTACACTCACTGGCTGTGTTGAAAGTGGCTCTGTGAAGATTTTTTCGATTGCGCGTGCGTGGTTCGCCCTGGTAGGCTTGTGGGTGTCGATGGGTGGGGCATTGGCCGCAGCGGCGCCCCCGCTGTTCGTGCTGAATTCGCTGGAAGCCAACGTCAGCGTCATCGACCCGGCCACCTGGACGGAGACGGCCCGCATCCCCACCGGCAAGGAGCCGCACCACCTCTACCTCACTCCTGATGAAAAGTCGATCATCGTGGCCAATGCGCTGGGTGATACGCTGACCTTTCTCGACCCCCGCACGGCCCAGGTCCAGCGTACGCTGCGCGGCATCGTGGACCCCTACCACCTGCGCTTTACGCCGGACATGAAGTGGCTCATCACGGCGGCCAACCGCCTGAACCACGTGGATTTCTACCGCTGGGACGGCAAGGAGCCGACGCTGGTCCAGCGCGTGGCGACGGCCCGCACGCCCAGCCACCTCTGGATCGACAGCCGCAGCACCACGGTCTATTCGACCATGCAGGACAGCGATGAACTGGTCGCGATCGATATCGCCACCCAGACTATCAAGTGGCGTGCCAAGACGGGCGCCATGCCTGCGGATGTCTATGGCAGTCCCGATGACAAGCGCCTGTTTGTGGGCCTGACCGGCAGCGACAGCGTGGAGGTTTTCGACGTGTCGGGGCGCGAGCCGGTGAGCATCAAGAAGATCAAGACGGGCAACGGCGCCCATGCCTTCCGCTCCGCGGGCGACGGGCGGCACCTGTACGTGAGCAACCGGGTGGCCAATTCCATCAGCAAGATCGACATGGCCACGCAGCAGGTGGTGGATTCCTACCCGGTTCCGGGCGGGCCCGACTGCATGGAAGTCTCCGCCGACGGCCGCTTCATCTACGTGAGTTCGCGCTGGGCGCGCAAGCTTTCCGTGGTGGACACCGAAGCCAGGAAAGTCGTTCGGCAGGTCACGGTGGGCAAGTCTCCCCATGGCGTATGGACGCTGCAGCACGCACCGCGCTGACGGGTAGGGGCCGTCAGGTTCCTGCGCGTTGGCAGGGAACTATTGTTTTGATAGCTGCTAGCGCTTATCTGGTAAGCGCTAGAGCCCAAAATGACTGTAATAAACCAGTCTACCTAACATTCGACACGGGCCACATGGAAGTGGCGCCGCTGGTGGCCGACATCCTGCAGCGCCAGCAGGTGCGCGTGACTTTCTTCGCCGCCAACGAGCGCACGAAGACGGGCGACGGCAGCTTGGGCGAGCACTGGGCCCCCTGGTGGCGTGCCCGCGCGGCCGAAGGGCATGAGTTTGCCTCGCACACTTGGAACCATACCTATTGGCGTGCGGACCTGGGCGATGCGCGCAATCCGTCATTCCGTGTTCGCCCGTCCGCCGGCGCGCGCGAGGGGCAGACCTTCGTGATGACGGCGGCGCAGTACTGCGAGGAAATCACCCGTACCGCCGAGCGCCTGCAGGCCGTGACGGGCAAGGCGCCATTGCCCTTGTTCCGCGCGCCCGGCGGCAAGACGTCGCCCCAGCTGCTGGCCAGCGCGAAGTCCTGCGGATACACGCACGTGGGCTGGTCGCCCGCGGGCTTCCTGGGGGACGAACTGCCCAGTGAAAGCGCCAGCAACGATGCGCTGTTGCGCAAGGCCCTGCGGGACGTGCGCAGCGGCGACATCCTGCTGGCGCACCTGGGCATCTGGTCGCGCAAGGACCCGTGGGCCCCCGCCGTGCTGGAGCCGCTGATCGCCGGCCTCAAGGCGCGCGGGTTCTGTTTTCGCACGCTGCGCGAGCACCCGGACTACGCGCAAGGCAGCGGCACGAAGGGACGATGAGCGTGGGCTGGCTGGGTGACGGATTCGACGCCGCGCAGCAATGGTTGTTCGAGAGCGTGCTGCAGCCGCTGATGTTTGCCATGGGCCTGGCGAGCCAGCTCGAAAGCGGCTACGAGGCGGCGGGCTGGATCCTGGTGGGCCTGCTGCAGCTGATTGTGATCGCGGCCGTGATCGGCCCCCTGCAGCGCTGGCGGCCGGTGGAAGCGGTCACGGACCGGGCCACGGTCCGCACCGACATCCTCTACACGCTGATCCACCGCCTGGGCTTGTTCCGGCTGGGGTTGTTCTTGGCCGTGGACCCGCTGGCGGATTCCTTCTTCGGCGCGCTGCGGGTGGCGGGCGTCAGCACCTTCCAGCTCGACGGCGTGTGGCCGGGCGTCACCGACGTGCCGTGGGTCAGCCTGCTGCTGTACCTGGTGGTGTTCGATTTCGTGGACTACTGGATCCACCGCGGGCAGCACCACTTCGAATGGTGGTGGCGGCTGCACTCCCTGCACCATGCGCAGCGGCAGATGACCATGTGGAGCGACAACCGCAACCACCTGCTCGACGACCTGCTGCGCGACACCATCTTGGTGGCCGTGGCGCAGCTGATCGGCGTGGCGCCGGGGCAGTTCATCGCCATCGTGGCCATCACACAGCTCAGCGAGAGCTTCCAGCACGCCAACCTGCGCCTGTGGTTCGGCAGCTGGGGCGAACGGCTGTGGGTCAGCCCGCGCTTTCACCGCCTGCACCACAGCATCGGCATCGGCCATGAAACCACCCGGCCCGGCCAGGGAGCGGTGCTGGGCGGGCACAACTTCGGCGTGCTGCTGCCCTGGTGGGACATGCTGATGCGCACCGCCAATTTCGAGCTGTGCTGGGACCCCACTGGCGTGCGCGACCAGGTCGAGCCCGGGCCGGACGGCCGCGTGCGCGACTACGGCACCGGCTTCTGGTCGCAGCAGTGGCGCGGCGTGCTCCGGCTGTTCGGCCGCGCCTGAACAAGCCGCCGCGCCAAGGCGCTATGCTCGCCCCCATGGGACTTCTGTTCGACTCTTTCTGGCGCGCTGCGGCCTACTGCCTGCGCCCGCGCGTGATCGCCCTGTCCATGCTGCCGCTGCTGGTGATGGTGGCCCTGGCGCTGGGCCTGGGCTATTTCTACTGGGATGCCGCGGTGCAGGCCATGCGTGCGCTGCTCGAAGCGTCCACGCTGCTGGCCAGCGTCTGGGGGTGGATGCAGGGCTGGGGCCTGGGGGACGTGACCTCGGTGGTCGCGCCGCTGATGGTGGTGCTGGCGGTGGCGCCCGTGCTGGTGGTGGTGTCGCTGCTGCTGGTCGCGGTGCTCATGACGCCCGCGCTCGTGGCCCTGGTGGCCGACCGGCGCTTCCCGAACCTGCAGAAAAAGAAGGGCGGCTCCTTCATCGCCAGCGTGGCCTGGTCGCTGGGCTCCACGGTGCTGGCCCTGGTGGCGCTGGTGGTGTCCGTGCCGCTGTGGCTGGTGCCGCCGCTGGTGCTGATCCTGCCGCCGCTGATCTGGGGCTGGCTGACCTATCGCGTGATGACCTTCGATGCGCTGGCCGAGCACGCCAGCAAGGACGAGCGGCAGGAAATCTTCCGCCGCCACCGCGGCAGCCTGCTGGGCATCGGCATCCTCACCGGCTACCTGGGCGCTGCGCCCAGCATCGTGTGGGCTTCGGGCGTGGTGTTTGCCGCCGCGTTCTTCGTGCTGGTGCCGGTGGCGATCTGGATCTATACGCTGGTGTTCGCGTTCTCCTCGCTGTGGTTCACGCACTTCGGGCTGGCCGCGCTGGAGCGCCTGCGGGCCGAAGCCGCCGTTCCTGCGCCGGTTCCGGCCGCGCCGGAGTTGCCGGCACCAGAGCCTTCCGTGACCCCGGGAGCCTTGTTGCCATGAGCCTGCAGTTCGGCCTCATCATCGTGGGCGATGAAATCCTCTCGGGCAAGCGCGCCGACAAGCACTTGCCCAAGGTCATCGAACTGCTGGCGGCCCGGGGCCTGCCGCTGGCCTATGCGGACTACGTGGGCGACGATCCCGTCCGCATCACGGCCACCTTGGCGCGGGCGTTCGCGTCGGGCGACGTGGTGTTCTCCTGCGGCGGCATCGGCGCCACGCCGGACGACCACACGCGCCAGTGCGCGGCGCGCGCCCTGGGGCGCGAACTGGCCCTGCACCCCGAGGCCGAGGCGCTGATCCGCGAGCGCATGCAGGACATGGCGCGGGAGCAGGGCTTGCCCTACGAGGCCGACCGGCCGGACAACGTGCACCGGCTCAACATGGGCATGTTCCCGGCGGGGGCACGCACCATTCCCAACCCGTACAACAAGATCCCCGGCTTCAGCTGCGAGGGCGCGGGCCGGGGAGCGGTGCACTTCGTGCCCGGCTTCCCGGTCATGGCCTGGCCCATGATCGAAGGGGTGCTGGACCGGGAGTACGCGGCGCTGTTCAACCGCACGCCCCAGACCGAGCAGTCGGTGGTGCTCTTCGGGGCCATGGAGGCCGCGCTGACCCCGCTCATGGAGCGCATCGAAAAGGCGCACCCCGGGGTCCGGGTGTTCAGTTTGCCCAGCGTGGATCATCCACAATACGGGCGGCACATCGAGCTGGGCGTGAAGGGGGCCGCCTCCCTGGTCCCGGCGGCCTGGCGGGACCTTCGGCAGGGTTTGCACGAATTTGGTGCGCAATGCGGCCCTGAATTGGTGCGCAACCTGTGAGTACCCGCCGCGATGGATGATTGGCACTGATTTGGTGCATTTCGCTGAATGCCCTGCCGGCCCGCAGTCCCAGGCGCTCCTTCGTAGTGCGGCGGCTGCACCCGGCTGGCACGCAACCTGCTTTTAACCCGGCAAATTCTTTTTTCAACAAGCGCTTTACCCAGGAGAACCTGATGGCCAAGACCGTTGCAGACGTGATGAAGATGGTGAAGGAGAACGAAGTCAAGTTCGTGGACTTCCGTTTCACCGATACCCGTGGCAAGGAGCAGCACGTGACCGTGCCTGTGTCCCACTTCGACGAAGACAAGTTCACGTCCGGCCATGCGTTCGACGGCTCCTCGGTGGCCGGCTGGAAGGGCATCGAAGCCTCGGACATGCAGCTCATGCCCGACCCCAACACCGCCAACATCGACCCCTTCTTCGAAGAAACCACGCTGTTCCTGCAGTGCGACGTGATCGAACCGGGCGACGGCAAGGCCTATGACCGCGACCCCCGCTCCATCGCCAAGCGCGCCGAGGCCTATCTGAAGGCTTCCGGCCTGGGCGACACGGCCTTCTTCGGCCCCGAGCCCGAATTCTTCATCTTCGACGGCGTGCGCTGGTCCAACGAGCCCGGCAAGGTCATGTTCGAGATCGAGGAATACGAAGCCCCCTGGAACACCGGCGCCAAGCTCGAAGGCGGCAACCGCGGCCACCGTCCCACCGTCAAGGGCGGCTACTTCCCCGTGCCCCCGGTCGACAGCACGCAGGACATGCGCGCCGAGATGTCCCTGATCCTCGAATCCCTGGGCATCCCGGTCGAAGTGTTCCACCACGAAGTGGCGGGCGCCGGCCAGAACGAGATCGGCACCAAGTTCAGCACGCTGGTCGAGCGCGCCGACTGGACGCAGGTCCTGAAGTACGTGGTGTGGAACGTGGCCAACGCCTACGGCAAGACCGCCACCTTCATGCCCAAGCCCTATGCCGGCGACAACGGCTCCGGCATGCACGTGCACCAGTCCATCTGGAAGGACGGCAAGAACCTGTTCGCCGGCGACGGCTATGCCGGCCTGTCGGACTTCGCGCTGTACTACATCGGCGGCATCATCAAGCACGCCCGCGCCCTGAACGCCATCACCAACCCCGGCACCAACAGCTACAAGCGCCTGGTGCCCGGCTTCGAAGCGCCCGTGAAGCTGGCCTACTCGGCCCGCAACCGCTCGGCCTCGATCCGCATCCCCTACGTGGCCAACCCCAAGGGCCGCCGCATCGAAGCGCGCTTTCCCGATCCATCGGCCAACCCCTACCTGTGCTTCTCGGCCCTGATGATGGCCGGCCTGGACGGCGTGGAAAACAAGATCCATCCCGGCGAAGCCGCCACGAAGGACCTGTACCACCTGCCGCCCGAGGAAGACAAGCTGGTGCCCACCGTGTGCCACAGCCTGGACCAGGCGCTGGAATACCTGGACAAGGACCGAGGCTTCCTGACCAAGGGCGGCGTGTTCAGCGACTCCATGCTCGACGCCTACATCGACCTCAAGATGGGCGAAGTCACGCGCTTCCGCATGGCACCGCACCCGGTCGAGTACGACATGTACTACTCGCTGTAATCGCCCGCCCGCAGGCCATTGCACAGAAAAAGGCGGCGCAGGCCGCCTTTTTCCGTTCAAGGCCCCGGGAACCCCGGGGCACATCGTTGCATCCTTCGTACAAAGGCCCCATGGGGACATGCCGATCTTGGATTGGCGATGCATGGTGATTGGGGGATACTCCCCCGAGCCCTGCAAGGCAGTGCGAGGAAACCGAATGAAGAAGACGCTCATCACCCTGTTACTCATCGCCGCATCGGCACCGGCCGCCTGGGCGCAAGACCGCATCTACCGCTGTGGCAACGAATACACCAACAACGCCCAGCAAGCCAAGGAGCGCGGCTGCAAGCTGGTGGAAGGGGGCAACGTCACCGTCCTGCAGGGCAGCCGCCCCGCGGCGGCTGCGGCGCCTGCTGCCGGCGGCGGTGCCGCGGCCTCGCCGTCGTCGCCGCCCAGCGCGCCGCGCGTCAGCACCAACGACCAGAAGGCCCGCGACGCCGATGCCCGCGCCATCCTGGAGTCCGAGCTGCGCAAGGCCGAAGCCCGCCATGCCGAGCTGGTGAAGGAATACAACGGCGGCGCGCCGGAGCGCAACGCGCTCGACCTGCGCAACCCCCAGCGCTACATGGAGCGCACGGCCGAACTCAAGGCCAGCGTGGCCCGCAGCGAAAGCGACATCGCCGGCATCAAGCGCGAGATCGCGCGCCTGCCCCCCGTCAACTGACAGCGCGTGAACTCTGCCCTCCCCCCCAGCGCCCCGTCCACCGACACGGGGCGCTTTCATTCTCTGGACCTGATGTCCACCCTGGTGGCGGTGCTGCGCGCCGACGGGGCCGTGCAGTTCGCCAACGCGGCCCTGGAGAACACGCTGGGCCTGTCGCGCCGCACGCTGGAGGGCGTGAACTTCTCCACCTTCTTTACCGACCCCGCCCTGCTGCAGACCGCCCTGGCGGGCGCGCGGGGCAAGGACTTCGCCGCGCTGCGCTACGAGGCCGGCCTCAAGCGTCCCAACCAGGACCCGGTGCCCGTGCACGTGAGCGTGGCCGATGCCGAGCAGGTGGGCGAGATCCTCGTGGAGCTGTGGCCGCTGGAGCAGCAGGCCCGCCAGGACCGCGAGGAGCGCCTGCTCGACCAGGCCCAGGCCAACAAGGAGCTGATCCGCAACCTGGCCCACGAGATCAAGAACCCCCTGGGCGGCATCCGCGGCGCCGCGCAGCTGCTGGAGATGGAGCTCGACAGCCGCGAGCTCACCGAATACACCCAGGTCATCATCCACGAGGCCGACCGCCTGCAGAGCCTGGTGGACCGGCTGCTCGCCCCGCACCGCCACCCGCACCTGGTGGGCGACGTGAACATCCACGAGGTCTGCGAGCGCGTCCGCTCCCTGGTGCTGGTGGAATACCCCCAGGGCCTGAGGGTGCAGCGCGACTACGACACCTCCATCCCCGAGTTCCGCGGCGACCGCGAGCAGCTCATCCAGGCCGTGCTGAACATCGTGCAGAACGCGGCCCAGGCCCTGGCCGAGCGCATCGCGGCCGGCGACGCGGTCATCACCCTGCGCACCCGCGTGGCCCGGCAGGTAACGTTTGGTCGCCAGCGCTACCGGCTGGCATTGGAATTGCATGTCATCGACAACGGACCGGGCGTGCCCGATGCCATCAAGGAGCGGATTTTTTATCCCCTGGTGTCGGGCCGTGACGGCGGATCAGGGCTGGGGCTCACGCTGGCGCAAACCTTCGTGCAGCGCCACCATGGGTTGATCGAATGCGACAGCGTGCCGGGTCGCACCGACTTCCGCATCCTGATCCCCTTGCCCTGAGGTCCCCTGACACGCAACCACAGGGAAGGTAAGAAACAACATATGAAGCCGATCTGGATAGTAGATGACGACCCCTCGATCCGCTTCGTCCTGGAAAAGGCGCTGGCCCGCGAGGACCTGCCCACGCGCAGCTTCACCCACCCCCGCGAAGTGCTCGATGCGCTGGCCGACCTCGCCAGCGGCGACCCCGCCCGCCAGGGGCCCCAGGTCCTGGTGAGCGACATCCGCATGCCCGGCGGTTCGGGCCTGCAGCTGCTGGAGAAGGTGCGCGAGCTGCAGCCCGGCCTCCCCGTCATCATCATGACGGCGTACTCCGACCTCGACAGCGCCGTCTCGGCCTTCCAGCGCGGCGCGTTCGAATACCTGCCCAAGCCCTTCGACCTGCCCAAGGCCGTGGAGCTGATCCGCCGCGCCGTGGAGGAAAGCCAGCGCGAGGAGGTCACCGAGGAGCGCCAGGCCGAAACCCCCGAGATGCTGGGCCAGGCGCCCGCCATGCAGGATGTGTTCCGCGCCATCGGCCGCCTCTCGCAGAGCCAGGTCACCGTGCTCATCACCGGCGAATCCGGCTCGGGCAAGGAGCTGGTGGCGCGCGCGCTGCACAAGCACTCGCCCGTGGCGGACGGCCCCTTCGTGGCCATCAACACCGCAGCGATCCCCAAGGACCTGCTGGAGAGCGAGCTCTTCGGCCACGAGCGCGGCGCCTTCACCGGCGCGCAGACGCAGCGGCGCGGCCGCTTCGAGCAGGCCGAGGGCGGCACGCTGTTCCTCGACGAAATCGGCGACATGCCGTTCGACCTGCAGACGCGCCTTTTGCGCGTGCTGAGCGACGGCCAGTTCTACCGCGTGGGCGGCCACGCCGCCGTGAAGGCCCACGTGCGCGTGATCGCCGCCACCCACCAGGACCTGGAGCGGCGCGTGAAGGACGGCGTGTTCCGCGAGGACTTGTTCCACCGCCTCAACGTCATCCGCCTGCGCCTGCCCGCGCTGCGCGAGCGGCACGAGGACGTGCCCATGCTCACGCGCCACTTCCTGCAGCAAAGCGCGCGGCAGCTCGGCGTGGAGCCCAAGCGCATCGCCGACGCGGCGCTGGCGCGGCTGGAGCAGTTCGCGTTTCCGGGCAACGTGCGCCAGCTGGAGAACATCTGCCACTGGCTCACGGTGATGGCGCCGGCCCAGGTCATCTCGCTGCAGGACCTGCCGCCCGAGGTGCTGGAGGCGCCCCTCCACCAGCCGCCCGCTCGCCCGGCGGCCGAGCCCGCGCCCCTGCAGGCCGAGGCATCGCCCGAGCCCGTGGCCGCATCTGCACCCGCCATGGCCGCCGCCACCCCTGCGCCCGCCCGGCACGCTGTGGAGGCCCCGCCAGCGGCACCGCAGCCCGCCCCTGGTCCGAGCCAGGGCAGTTGGGAGCAGGGGCTGGAAACCGAGGCACAGAAGCTGCTGGCCGGCGGCCAGCCCGAGGTGTGGGACGCGCTCACGCGCCGCTTCGAGTCGCGCCTGATCCGCACCGCGCTCAGCGCCACCCACGGCCGCCGCATGGAAGCCGCACAGCGCCTGGGCATCGGGCGCAACACCATCACGCGCAAGATCCAGGAGCTGGGGCTCGACGCCCCGGATGAATAGCGAAATCGGCCACCAGCGCTTTCTGGACAAGCGTTGGCAGCTCCTGAAACGGTAGCGCAAGGCGTTCCGCCCCACCGCGCCCCGGGCGAAATGTCCTACACGCAAGCCCGCCGGGAACCGACCCGGCGGCGCAAAGGCGGCTCGAACAATGAAGTCTCTGTCAACCAACCAACCGGAGAGCTTCATGTCCGACTTCAACGATTCCAATCGCGATCCACTGACCAACGAACCCGGCGCCCACCCCGTGGGCACCGGCCTGGGCGCCGCGGTGGGCGGAGCGGCCGCCGGCGCGGCCGCAGGTGCCTTCGGGGGCCCCGTGGGCGCGGCCGTGGGCGGCGTGGCAGGTGCCGTGGCCGGCGGCCTGGCCGGCAAGGCCGCGGCCGAGGCGGTCAACCCCACGGATGAAGACGCCTACTGGCGCGAGGCCTACCAGCGCGAGCCTTACTACGTGGGCGGCCGCACCTACGATCAATACCGCCCGGCCTATGAACTGGGCTGGTCGTCCGTGGGCCGCTACGAGGGCGATTTCGAGGCCATCGAGCCCCGCCTGGCCGACGACTGGCGCGCCCGCCATTCCGACGGCCTGGCCTGGACGGACGTGCGCCCTGCGACCCGCGCCGCCTGGGAGCGCGCCTCCGGCAGCAGCCTGCGCCCGCTGAATGACCGCCCCCTGGACGTGGTGGACAACGAGGACGTGGTCGATGTGCTCAACGACCTGCTCGAATCCGCCCGTGACGGCGAATACGGCTTCCATGCCTGCGCCGAGCACGCCGACTCCGGCGAACTCAAGGGCATCTTCCAGCGCCACTCGCGCGAATGCGCGGCGGCCGCCATGGAGCTGGAGCACGAGATCCGCCGCCTGGGCGGCGAGCCGGCCTCGGGCGGCACCGTGGCGGGCGCGCTGCACCGCGGCTGGGTGTCGGTGAAGGCCGCACTGTCCACGCAGGACGACAAGGCCGTGCTGGAAGAGTGCGAGCGCGGCGAGGACGCCGCCGTGGCCCGCTACCGCAAGGCCCTCAAGGCCACGCTGCCGGTGGACGTGCGTGCGCTGGTGGAGCGCCAGTCGCAGGGCGCGCAGCGCAACCACGACGAGGTTCGCGCGCTGCGGGATTCGTTCAAGGCCGCGTCCTGAGCGGGCTGAGGGCCCTGGCAAGGGCCTGAAACAAAAAAAGCCGGAAGGTGAGCCCTTCCGGCTTTTTTTGCGCTCAGCGGCCTGTCTATCCGGCGAGCGTCGCGACCACCGGCGCGTGGTCGCTGGGCTGCGGGTTCTTGCGCGGCGCGCGGTCCACGGCGCAGGCCGTCACGCTGGCGCGCAGCGCCTCGCTCACGAGGATGTGGTCGATGCGCAGGCCCCGGTTCTTCTGGAAGCCGAGCATGCGGTAGTCCCACCACGAATAGGTCTTCTCGGGCTGCTCGAACAGGCGGAAGGCGTCGGTCAGGCCCAGGGCCAGCAGGTCCTGGAAGTGCTGGCGCTCCTCCACCGTGTGGTGGATGGTGTCCTTCAGGCCCACGGGGTCGAACGAATCGCGGTCCTCGGGCGCCACGTTGAAGTCGCCCAGCAGCGCCAGCCGCGGGTGGGCCAGCAGCTCCTCGCGCAGCCAGCGGTGCAGCGCCGTGAGCCACAGCATCTTGTACGCGAACTTCTCGGTGCCCGGGGCCTGGCCGTTCACGAAGTAGCAGTTCACCACGCGCAGCGCGCCGGCCGGGGTGTCCAGCGTGGCGGCGATCACGCGCGCCTGCTCGTCCGTGTGGCCGGGGATGTTGCGCACCACGTCGCGCATCGGGTGGCGGCTCAGGATGGCCACGCCGTTGTAGGTCTTCTGGCCGAAGGTGACGGCCTCGTAGCCCGCCTCCTTCAGCGCATCGTGCGGAAACTTGTCGTCGGTGAGCTTGAGCTCCTGCAGGCACAGCGTGTCCACGGGGTTGGCCGCCAGCCAGGCCAGCACCTGGGGCAGGCGCACGGACAAAGAGTTCACGTTCCACGTCGCTATTTGCATGTTTTCGGGCTCCAGCGCTTGTCCAGCAAGCGTCTCCAGCTATCAATCAATGAGCGTTCGGCTGTCAGCGCGCACATAGCGCACGAAGCTGAACGACAGGCCGTCGGCGCCCACCTGGCGGCTGCGGGCGGCTTCCACCCACTCGCTGCCGAGCACGGGGGCATGGGCATCGCCCTCGAAGTCCCGGTCGATCTCGGTGACTTCCAGCCGGTGGGCCAGGGGCAGGGCTTCGGCATAGATCTGCGCGCCGCCGATGACCCACACGGTGGGGGATTGCTCGCAGATTCGTAGCGCATCGCGCAGGCTGGAAGCGCGCTGGGCGCCGCTTTCATTCCAATCGACCTGGCGGCTGACGACGATGTTGGTGCGGCCCGGCAGGGGGCGAAAGCGCGGCGGCAGCGAGTCCCAGGTCTTGCGGCCCATGATGACGGGCGCTCCTTGCGTGAGCTGCTTGAAATGCGCCATGTCCTCGGGCAGGTGCCAGGGCATAGTGCCGTCCTTGCCGATGACGCCGTTGGCGGCGCGGGCGTAGATGAGGGCGATTTCCATGGCTCAGACCGCCACCGGCGCCTTGATGGCCGGATGGTGTTCGTACCCCAGCACCTCGAAGTCCTCGTACTCGTAGTCGAAGATGCTCGGCGGGCGGCGCTTGATGCGCAGCGTGGGGTAGGGGTAGGGCGTGCGCGCCAGCTGGGTCTGCACCTGCTCGCGGTGGTTGCTGTAGATGTGGCAGTCGCCGCCGGTCCAGATGAAGTCGCCCACCTGCAGGTCGCACTGCTGCGCCACCATGTGCGTGAGCAGCGCGTACGACGCAATGTTGAAGGGCACGCCCAGGAAGATGTCGGCGCTGCGCTGGTAGAGCTGGCAGCTCAGTTTTCCGTCCGCCACGTAGAACTGGAAGAACGCGTGGCAGGGCATGAGCGCCATCTTGTCCAGCTCGGCCACGTTCCAGGCGCTCACGATGATGCGGCGGCTGTCGGGGTTGGATTGGAGGGTGTCGATGACCTGCCGGATCTGGTCGATGTGCCCGCCGTCCGGCGTGGGCCAGCTGCGCCACTGCACGCCGTACACGGGGCCCAGGTCGCCGTCTGCGCGCGCCCATTCGTCCCAGATGGTCACGCCGCGCTCGCGCAACCAGTTGTTGTTGCTGGAGCCGGTGAGGAACCACAGCAGTTCCACGATGATGGACTTGAGGTGCACCTTCTTCGTGGTCACCAGCGGAAAGCCCTCGTTCAGGTCGAAGCGCATCTGGTGGCCGAACACGCTGGTCGTGCCGGTGCCGGTGCGGTCGGACTTGTGCACGCCGTGGGTGAACACGTGGCGCATGAAGTCTTCGTACTGGGAGCGCACGGGGCGCGGTGCTGCGGTGGAGCTCATGGGCAGGGGGCTGGCGTTGGCAGGGAAGGGCGGGCCGATAGTGTGCCACTGTGCCGGGAGGGATCGCGGCGGCGGGGGAATATCATGCCAAATCGGCCTCCAGCGCTTATGGGGAAAGTGCTGGCAGCTATTCAATCGATAGCTAAGGCCGGGTGGGCGGGCGGCACCGTGGGTCGGTATGAGTGCATACCTTTATGCTAAATATTGGTGTAAATACTAATAAGTTGGTGCAATTTAGTATCTCTGCCTGGGTGTTTCGTACCAGCCGCGGCATGGGGCGCCGGTATCGTTCAGGGCGTCAATGGCGGGTTGCATCCTGCATTGAACGGAGCATTCCACACCAACGATCCAGGAGACATTCCGATGCCACATTCCTCCATCCTCTCTTCGCGCACCCGCCTGGCCGTGGCCGCCGCGCTGGCACTGTCGTCGCTGTGCGGCGCTGCCGGCGCTCAGGCACAGACCGAGCTGGTCATCGCCACCGTGAACAACGGCCACATGATCGAGATGCAGAAGCTCTCCAAGAACTTCGAGCAGGCCCACCCCGACATCAAGCTCAAATGGGTGACGCTGGAGGAGGGCGTGCTGCGCCAGCGCGTGACCACCGACATCGCCACCAAGGGCGGTCAGTTCGACGTGATGACCATCGGCATGTACGAGGCGCCCATCTGGGGCAAGAAGGGCTGGCTGCAGGAACTGAAGACCGACGCCGCCTACGACGTGGACGACCTGCTGCCCGCCATGCGCAACGGCCTGTCGGTGGACGGCAAGCTGTACGCCGCGCCGTTCTACGGCGAAAGCTCGATGCTGATGTACCGCAAGGACCTGGCCGACAAGGCCGGCGTGCAGGTGCCGGAGCGCCCGACCTGGCCGCAGATCAAGGACCTGGCCGCCAAGATCCACGACCCCAAGGCGGGGGTGTACGGCATCTGCCTGCGCGGCAAGCCCGGCTGGGGCGACAACATGGCCTTTCTGACCACGCTGGTCAACACCTTCGGCGGCCAGTGGTTCGACATGCAGTGGAAGCCGCAGCTCGAATCCAAGCCCTGGAAGGAAGCCATCAACTTCTACGTGGACCTGCTCAAGAACTACGGCCCGCCCGGCTCGTCGGCCAACAGCTTCAACGAGATCCTGGCGCTGACCAACTCGGGCAAGTGCGGCATGTGGATCGACGCGACCATCGCCGCGTCGTTCGTGAGCGACCCCAAGCAGTCCAAGGTGGCCGACCAGATGGCCTTCGCCCAGGCGCCCACCATGCACACGCCCAAGGGCGCCAACTGGCTGTGGTCGTGGAATCTGGCCATCCCCGCCGGTTCCAAGAAGGTGGACGCCGCGCAGAAGTTCATCACCTGGTCCACCAGCAAGGACTACATCCAGCTCGTCGCCAAGACCAACGGCTGGGCCAACGTGCCCACCGGCACGCGCAAGAGCACCTACGCCTCGCCGGAATTCCAGAAGGCGGCCCGCTTCGCCGCGGCCGAGAAGATCGCCATCGACTCGGCCAACCCCACGGATTCCACGCTGCCCAAGAGCCCCTACGTGGGCGTGCAGTTCGCCGCCATCCCCGAGTTCCAGGCCATCGGCATCGCCGTGGGACAGCAGATGAGCGCGGCGCTCGCAGGCAAGACCAGCGTGGATGCGGCGCTCAAGGCCAGCCAGGTCGCCGCCGACCGTGAGATGAAGAAAGCCGGTTACTACAAGTAAGCAGGTTGCGCCCCCCGGGGCGGGCCATGCCGTTGCATGGCCCGCCCGTTGACTGTTGAAAGCCGCCCCATGAACCGCCTGCTCCCCCGCCTGCTGCTCACGCCCGCCATGGCCACGCTCTTCCTCTGGATGATCGTGCCGCTGGCGATGACGATCTACTTTTCGTTCATCCGCTACAACCTCATGCAGCCCGACGAGTCGGGCTTCGCAGGGCTGTCGAACTTCGAGTATTTCGTCACCGACCCGTCGTTCGGCGCGGCGGTGGTCAACACCGTGCTGCTGCTGGGCAGCGTGATCCTGATCACGGTGGTGCTGGGCGTGGCGATCGCGCTGCTCATCAACGAGCCCTTCCCGGGCCGGGGCATCGTACGCGTGCTGCTGATCTCGCCGTTCTTCGTCATGCCCACGGTGAATGCGCTGATGTGGAAGAACATGATGATGAACCCCATCTACGGCGTGCTCGCGCAGGTCTGGACCTTCTTCGGCGCGCAGCCCGTGGACTGGCTCACCGACCACCCGCTGTTCTCGGTGATCGTGATGGTGTCGTGGCAGTGGCTGCCGTTCGCCACGCTGATCTTCATGACGGCGCTGCAGAGCATGAACCACGAGCAGCTCGAAGCCTCGCGCATGGACGGCGCCAACTACCTGCAGCAGCTGCGCTACCTGTACGTGCCGCACCTGGCGCGCTCGGTGGCGGTGGTGGTGATGATCGAGCTGATTTTTCTGCTGTCCATCTTCGCCGAGATCTACACGACCACGGCGGGCGGGCCGGGCGACGCCAGCACCAATGTCACCTTCTTGATCTTCAAGCAGGCGCTGCTCAACTTCGACGCCGGCGTGGCCTCGGCCGGCGCGCTGTTCGCGGTGGTGCTGGCCAACATCGCGGCCGTGTTCCTGATCCGCATGGTCGGCAAGAACCTGGACAAGTGAGAAAGAAAAAAAGCCCATGACTGCCCGCCGCCGTTCCAACTTTCCCCTGGGCATGCTGGCCCTGCGCACCGCCGCTGCCTGGGGCGTGGCCCTGCTGCTGTTCTTCCCGCTCGGGTGGCTGTTCCTCACGGCCTTCAAGACCGAGCTGCAGGCCATCGCCGTGCCGCCGCTGTTCGTCTTCACGCCCACGCTGGAGAACTTCCACGAGGTGCAGGAGCGCAGCGACTACCTGCTGTATGCCAAGAACTCGGTCATCACCAGCGTGCTCTCCACGCTGCTGGGCCTGGCGCTCGCCGCGCCGGCCGCCTACGCCATGGCCTTCTTCAAGGGCAAGTACACCAAGGACATCCTGATGTGGATGCTCTCCACCAAGATGATGCCCGCCGTGGGCGCGCTGGTGCCCATCTACGTGCTGGCGCAAAAGAGCCACCTGCTGGACACGCAGCTCGCGCTCATCATCGTGTTCGCGCTGTCCAACCTGCCGATCATGGTGTGGATGCTGTACTCGTACCTCAAGGACATCCCGCACGAGATCCTGGAGGCCGCGCGCATGGACGGCGCCACGCTGTGGCAGGAGGTGCGCCTGGTGCTGTTGCCGCTGGGCATGGGCGGCCTGGCGTCCACGGGCCTTTTGTGCCTGGTGCTGGCCTGGAACGAAGCCTTCTGGAGCCTGAATCTCAGCGCCGCCAAGGCGGGCACGCTGGCCACGCTCATCGCCTCGTACTCCAGCCCTGAAGGACTCTTCTGGGCCAAGCTCTCGGCCGCCTCGCTGATGGCCATCGCGCCCATCGTGGTGTTCGGCTGGTTCAGCCAGAAGCAGTTGGTGCAGGGCCTGACCTTCGGCGCCGTCAAGTAATCCCCAAGAAAGAACCCCAGCCATGGCCTACCTGCAACTGCAAGGCATCGAGAAATTCTTCGGCGAGCACCGCGCCATCAAGGGCATCGACCTGTCCATCCAGCAGGGCGAGTTCATCGTCTTCGTCGGCCCCTCGGGCTGCGGCAAATCCACGCTGTTGCGCCTGATCGCGGGGCTGGAGCACATCGACGGCGGCACGCTGATGCTGGACGGGCGCGACATCACCGCGCAGCCGTCGAGCAAGCGCGACCTCGCCATGGTGTTCCAGAGCTACGCGCTCTACCCGCACATGAGCGTGTACGAGAACATGAGCTTCGCGCTCAAGCTCGCCAAGGTGGACCCGGCGGTGATCCGCGAGAAGGTGGAGCGTGCCGCCGCCATCCTGAACCTCACCACCTACCTGCAGCGCACGCCCAAGGAGCTGTCGGGCGGCCAGCGCCAGCGCGTGGCCATCGGCCGCGCCATCGTGCGCGCGCCCAAGGTGTTCCTGTTCGACGAGCCGCTGTCCAACCTCGACGCCGCGCTGCGCGGCCAGACGCGCGTGGAGATCGCCAAGCTGCACCGCGACCTGGGCGCGACCACCATCTACGTCACGCACGACCAGGTGGAGGCCATGACCCTGGCCGACCGCGTGGTGGTGCTGCGCGACGGGCAGATCGAGCAGGTGGGCACGCCGCTGGAGCTGTACGACCGGCCCGTGAACCAGTTCGTGGCGCAGTTCATCGGCACGCCGCAGATGAACGTGGTGCCCTACGGCCAGCTGCCGCAGTCCGTGCAGCAGAAAGGCCCCGAGGCCGCCGTGAGCGGCGCCATCGGCCTGCGCCCGGAAAACGTCACCGTGCGCAGCGCGGGCACCACGCCGGTGGGCGGCCAGGTGGACCTGGTCGAGGCGCTGGGGGCGGAGACGCTGATCTACGTGAGCACGCCCGGCGGCGCGCAGTTCGTCTCGCGCCAGAACGAGCGCACCGGCCTGCGCGCGGGCGACGCGGTGAGCCTGGACATCGACGCCTCCGAGGCCCACTGGTTCGACACCGCCGGCCGTGTCGTGGCGGGCCACGCCGCATGACCGCGGCCCGGGACCTCCAGGGGCAGGTAGCCGCCATCACCGGTGCCGCATCCGGCATCGGCTTCGCCAGCGCCCAGGCCATGGCCGATGCGGGCGCGCGCGTGGTGCTGATCGACCGCGACGAGGCGGCGCTGGCCCGGGCCTGCGTCGCCATCGGCACGCGTGCATCGCCGCTGGTGCTGGACCTGCTCGACGCGGGGCAGTGCGCCAGCCTGCTCGCGCGCACGCTGGAGCTGGCGGGCCAGCTCGACATCCTGCACGCCAACGCGGGGCTCTACGTGGGCGGCGACCTGATCGACGCCGACCCCGATGCCATCGACCGCATGCTGCAGCTCAACGTCAACGTGGTGATGAAGAACGTGCACAACGTGCTGCCCCACATGATCGGGCGCGGCCGGGGCGACATCATCGTCACCAGCTCGCTGGCCGCGCACTTCCCCACGCCGTGGGAGCCGGTGTACGCCGCTTCCAAGTGGGCGGTGAACTGCTTCGTGCAGACAGTGCGCCGCCAGGTGTTCCGGCACGGCATCCGCGTGGGCGCCATCTCGCCGGGCCCGGTCATCACCTCGCTGCTGGCCGACTGGCCCGCCGAGAAGCTGGCCGAGGCCAAGGCCAGCGGCAGCCTCATCGAGGCCGCCGAAGTGGCCGAGGTGGTGCTGTTCATGCTCACCCGCCCGCGCGGCATGACCATCCGCGACGTGGTGATGATGCCCACGAATTTCGACCTTTGAACGACCCCGCCATGAATTTCATCCTGCACCTGGGCCTGGGCTCCTTCCACCGCGCCCACCAGGCCGCCTACGTCCACCAGCTGCGCCAGCAGGGCGACACGCGCTGGGCCATCGCGGGCGGCAACCTGCGCCCCGACATGGCCGACACCATCGCCGCCCTGCAGGCCCAGGGCGGGCGCTACACGCTGGAGACCGTCACGCCCCGGGGCGAGCGCAGCTATACGCGCATCGAGTCCATCGTGCGCGTTATCCCCCACCAGGACGACCTGGCCCCGCTGATCGCCATGGGAGCGGATGCCGCCACGCGCATCATCTCGTTCACCGTGACCGAGGCGGGCTACTACCTGGATGCGCGCAACCAGCTGGACTGGGACAGCTTCCCGGACCTGCGCGCCGACCTCGCGGCCGTGCAGGCGGGCCGGGCCGGCCACACGATTTACGGCGGCCTGGTCAGCATCTTGCGCGCGCGCATGCAGGCGGGCGCGGGCCCCGTGACGCTGATGAACTGCGACAACCTGCGCCACAACGGCGAGCGCTCGCGCGGCGGCCTGCTGCAGTTCATCGACGCGCTGGGCGATGCGCAGCTCTTGGCCTGGGTGCAGGACAACACCCGCAGCCCGAATGCCATGGTGGACCGCATCACGCCGCGCCCCACGCCCGACGTGGCCGAGCGCGTGAAGGCCGCCACGGGCTGGGACGACCGGGCCGCGCTCATGGGCGAGAGCTTCATCCAGTGGGTGATCGAGGACGACTTCATCGCCGGTCGGCCCGCGTGGGAAAAGGTCGGCGTCGAGATGGTGGCTTCCGTGCAGGCGCACGAGGAAGCCAAGATCCGCCTGCTCAACGCCACGCACAGCTGCATCGCCTGGGCCGGCACGCTGGCGGGCTACCAGTACATCCACGAAGGCACGCACGACGCTGCCATCCGCCAGATGGCCTACGACTATGTGACCGACGACGCCATCCCCGTGCTGCTGCCATGCCCCATCGACCTCGCCGCCTACCGCGACGTGGTGCTGGAGCGCTTCGGCAACCCCGCCATCGCGGACACCAACCAGCGCGTGGCCATGGATGCGTTCTCCAAGATCCCCGGCATGATCGCGCCCACCATTCGCGACAAACTGGCGCGGGGCGGTGCATTCGACAGCGTGGCCATGCTGCCCGCGCTTTTCCTGGCCTACCTGCAGCGCTGGCACGCGGGGCAGATCCCCTACGCCTACCAGGACCAGGCCATGGACGCGGCCGCAGCGCATGCGATCTGCGACGCCGACGACCCGGTGGCCGCCTATGCGGTGGACGCGACCCTGTGGGGCGAGATGGCCTCGAACCCGCAACTGCTCGCCGCACTGCGCAACGCCTATGCCCGCGTGCAGGCCTTCGTGGCCGGGCGCGCCGCTTTGAGGTAAGTTGAGAGCCCATCGCCACCACGCCGCCATGACCGTGAAGACCCCCGTCTCCCCGCGCCAGACCAAGCCCGAGCTGGAGCACGACTACGTGCGCTCGCCCGAGCTGGGCTATGAGTCGCCCGAGGCGGCGGGCTTCATCCGCTGCCTGGCGCACGGCTTTCCTACGCCGCTGGCGCGCTGGCACTACCACGACGAGTATGAGCTGCACCTGATCACCGCCACCTCGGGCAAGGTGTTCGTGGGCGACTGGATCGGCCAGTTCCAGCCCGGCCACCTGGTCCTGACCGGCCCGCGCCTGCCGCACAACTGGATCAGCATGGACCTGCCCGAAGGCGGCGTGCCGCTGCGCGACCTAGTGATCCAGTTCCCCCACGCGCCCATCGTCGCCAGCAGCGAGAGCATCCCCGAGCTGCGCGAGGTGCTGCCACTGCTGGAGCGCGCGCGCCACGGCGTGGAGTTCTTCGGCATGCAGGAGCATGCGCAGGAGCATTGGCACCGCATCAAGGCCCGCCAGGGGCTGGCCCGCTTCGGCGCCTTCTGCGAGTTCATGAGCGAGCTGGCCCAGTGCACGGACTTCCGCCTGCTGTCGAGCACGCAGCTGCAGAGCGAGGACAACGACACCCAGCTCGACCAGATCAACGCCATCGTCAGCCGCATCACCGACCACCTGGCCGAGCCGCTGTCCGCCGCCGACCTGGCGCAGGAGCTGGGCATGACGGAAAGCCGCTTCTCGCGCTTCTTCCGCCGCGCCACGGGCAACACCTTCACCGACTTCGTGAACATCGTGCGCGTGAACCGCGCGTGCCAGCTGCTCATGGAGACCGAGCGCTACATCACCCACATCGCCTACGACGTGGGCTTCAACAACATGGCCAACTTCAACCGCCGCTTCCTCGACATCAAGGGCATGACACCCAGCGAATACCGCAAGCAGGGCGCAGGGCGCTTTGGCTTGAAATAACCCATGTACCTCGGAATCGACCTGGGCACCTCGGGTGTCAAGCTCCTGCTGCTGGACGAAAAACAGAACGTCTTGGCCACGGCCGACGCCGCCGTGCCCCTGCAGCGCCCCCAGCCCACCTGGAGCGAACAGCACCCCGCCGACTGGCTGGCCGCCCTGGAAACCGCCGTGGCGCAGCTGCGCGCCCAGGTGCCCGCTGCGTGGGCGCAGGTGCGCGGCATCGGCCTCTCGGGCCACATGCACGGCGCCGTGGTGCTGGGCGCGCAGGGCCAGGTGCTGCGCCCGGCCATCCTGTGGAACGACGGCCGCGCCGGCGCCGAGTGCGCGCAGTTGGAGCAGGCCGTGCCCGCGTCGCGCCGCATCACCGGCAACCTCGCCATGCCGGGCTTTACCGCGCCCAAGCTGCTGTGGCTGCGCGCGCACGAACCCGGGGTGTTCGCGCAGGTGCGCCAGGTGCTGCTGCCCAAGGACTGGCTGCGCCTGCAGCTCACGGGCACGGCGGTGAGCGACATGTCCGATGCCTCGGGCACCCTGTGGCTGGACGTGGGCCGGCGCGACTGGAGCGACGCCATGCTGCAGGCCTGTGGCCTGGACCGCTCGCACATGCCCGCGCTGGCCGAAGGCAGCTCCGCCAGCGGCGAGCTGCAGGGCGGCGTGGCCCGGCGCTGGGGTCTGCCATCGGGTGTCGTGGTCGCAGCGGGCGCGGGCGACAACGCCGCCAGCGCCGTGGGCGTGGGGGCGCGGCAGGCGGGGCAGGGCTTCGTCTCGCTGGGCACCTCGGGCGTGGTGTTCCGCGTGACGGATGCGTTCACGCCCGCCACCGAGCGTGCCGTGCATGCCTTCGCCCACGCGCTGCCGCAGCGCTGGCACCACATGTCCGTCATGCTCAGCGCCGCGAGCGCCTTCGGCTGGGTCACTCGCCTCACGGGGCAATCCAGCGAGGCGCAGCTCTCCGATGCCGTGGCCGCCCTGCCGGCCACGCGGCAGGCGCAGGCGCCGCTGTTCCTGCCCTACCTGAGCGGGGAGCGCACGCCGCACAACAACCCGGCCGCCACCGGCGTCTTCATGGGCCTGCGCGCGGAGCACGACGCGGCCGACCTCGCCTACGCGGTGATGGAAGGCGTGGGCTTCGGCCTGCTGGACGGGCTCCACGCCATGGGCGCCAGCGGCACGGATGCCGCCCTGGCCCTGGTGGGCGGCGGCGCCCGCAGCGACGCCTGGGCGCAATTGCTCGCCAGCGGCCTGGGCTGCGTGCTGCAGCGCCCCCGGGGCGCGCAGGCCGCGGCGGCGCTGGGCGCGGCGCGGCTCGGCGCCATGGCCTGCGGCGGCGACGAGGCGCACTGGTGCCAGCCCCTGCCCGCCGAGGACACCTTCACCCCGCAGGCCGCGCAGCAGGCGCTGCTGGCCGAGCGCTATGGCCGTTTCGTGGCGCTGTACCCCGCGCTGCAATCCCAGTTCTGATCCTTGCCATGCCCATCGAAGAATCCGCTGTCCAGATCGCCGTCGCGGGCGAAGCCCTGATCGACCTCATCCGCAACCCCGACGGAACCTACCTGCCGTGCCTGGGTGGCGCGCTGTACAACCTGTGCCGCGCCCTGGCCCGCCAGGGCGTGGGCACGCTCTACCTCAACCCGCTGTCGCGCGACCGCTTCGGCCGCGCGCTGGCCGCGCAGCTGGCCGATGACGGCGTGCAACTGGCCCGGCCCGCGCCTGTGCAGCAGGTGACCTCGCTGGCGGTGGTCAACCTCACGGAGCAGGGCCACCCGGACTACGCCTTCTACCGCGAAGGCGTGGCCGACCGCGCCGTCACGGCCGAGGGCCTCGTGCAGGCCTGCGCGCCCCTGCCCGCGCTGCAAGTGGTGTGCACCGGCGCGCTGGCGCTGGACGCGCGCGATGCCGCCGTCTACCTGCCCTGGCTGCAGGCCCAGCGTGCCGCCGGGCGCTGCGTGGTGGTGGACGCCAACCTGCGTCCCTCGGTCATGCCCGACCTGGCGGCCTACCGCGCGCAGGTGCGCGCGGCGCTGGCGGAGGCCGACATCATCAAGGCCAGCGACGAGGACCTGGAGCACCTGGGCGTGCCCGGCCCCGACGCGCTCGCCCGCGCGCGCCACCTGCTGGCCGCCAACCCGCGCGCGAGCCTGATGGCGCTGACCCTGGGCGGCGAGGGCGCATGGCTGCTGCAGCGCGATGGCAACGCCTGCTTCGCCCGGGAGGCCCGGCCGCTGGCCGTGGCGGACACCGTGGGCGCGGGCGACAGCTTCCTGGCGGGTCTGCTGGTGCACCTGCTGCGGCAGGCCGCCGAGCAGGGCGTGCCGTTTTCCGCGCTGCTGGGAGGGCTGGCCCCAGACGGGTGCCGCCTGGCGCTGGCCCACGCGCTGGCCAGCGCCAGCCTGTGCGTGCAGGAGCGCGGCTGCGTACCGCCTGGCTGGGCGGCGGCGCAGGCCTGGGCCGAGGCCCGCCCGGCACGGACCGGGTAGGCGGCTGCGGGGTGGTCTCTATAATCGAGAACAATTCTCATTAATGAAATCACCTCGCCATGCCCGCCGCCCACCCCGTGCACACGCTCTATAGCGAGCACCACGGCTGGCTGCAGGCCTGGCTGCGGCGGCGCATGGGTTGCGTGGACGACGCGGCGGACCTGGCGCAGGACACCTTCGTGCGCCTGCTCGGCCGGCCCGTGCAGACCCTTGCTCCCGAAACGCTGCGCGAGCCGCGCGCCTACCTGACGGCCGTGGCCCATGGGCTGCTGGTGGATTTCTGGCGCCGGGGCGAGCTGGAGCGCGCCTACCTGGCTGACCTGGCCCTGCAGCCCGAGGCGCTGCAGCCCTCCCCCGAGGAGCGCCTGTCCGCCGTGCAGATGCTGCGGGCCGTGGACGCGCTGCTGCAGGGGCTCACGCCCAAGACCCGCGCCGCATGGCTCATGCACCGGCTCGATGGCCTGACGCATGCCGAGATCGCCGCACAACTGCGCGTCTCGGTGCCGCGCGTGCGCCAGTACCTCGCGGGCGCCATGCGCCACGCCTACCAACTGCGGTTCGGCGCCGCGCAATGACCGCCACCATCGCCACGGACGACGCGCCGGTACCGGCCCGGGTGCTCGACGAGGCCATCGCCTGGCAACTGCGCATGGGCGAGGGCGGCGCCGATACCGATGCCGGCGCGCTGCAGCGCTGGCTGGCCGCCCACCCCGACCATGCCCGCGCCTGGCGCCAACTGCACCTGCTGGGCGCCGAGCTGGAGGCCGGCCTCGCTGCCGCGCGCGGCCCGGCGGCCCGCCAGGCGCTGGTGCGGCCCGCTCCGCGGGGCGGCCGCCGCGCCGCCGCCATGCTCGCCATCGCCCTGGCGGCGGCCGTGGGCTGGAGCGTGCTCGACCGCTTCCAGCCCGCCCCCCACCTGCTGGCCGACCACCGCACCGGCACGGGCGAGCGCCGCACCGTCACGCTGCCCGACGGCAGCGTGCTGCACCTGGACACGCGCAGCGCGGTGGACGTGGCCTTCGACGCCACGCGCCGCGCCATCGTGCTGCGCGCCGGGCAGGTGGCGGTGGAGACGGCGCACGGCGGCGCGGCGGAGCGACGCCCCTTCGTCGTGCTGACCGAAGGCGGCAGCCTGCGCGCCCTGGGCACGCGCTTCACCGTGCAGGCGGTGGATGGCCAGGAGCGCCAGGGCAGCGCCACGCGCGTCACCGTGACCCAGTCCGCCGTGGCCGCCCGCCCGCCCGGGTGCTCCGCCGACCCCGCGGAGCCCTGCGCGAGCGAACGCATCGTGCAGACCGGCCAGACCGCGCTGCTGCGCGATGGCCGCGTGGACCGGCCCGAGCCCGCGCCGCCCGAGCCCGACGCCTGGAAGGACGGCATGCTCGTCGTCGAGAACCAGCCCCTGGCCGACGTGGTGGCGCAGCTCGCCCGCTACCGCCCCGGACGCCTCGCCGTCGATCCGCGCGTGGCGGGCCTGCGCGTGACGGGCACGCTGCCGCTGGCCGACACCGACCAGGCGCTGCTGGCCCTGACGGCGGCCGTGCCGGTGGAAGTGGCCTATGCCACGCGCTGGTGGGTGACCCTGGAACCCCGGCATTGAATTCATAGCCAAATCGGCCTCTGGCGCTTGCTGGGCAAGCGCAAGAAGCTATCAATAGAGGAGCTATAGCGGCAACGGGCTGAAAAAAATCCGTGCCGCCCCCTCTCACTTTTCCGCGCTCGTCCGGCATGCAGAAGAAGACCTTCTCGATTCCTCCCTTCCTTCTTCTTTCTGGAGCCTCCTGCCATGTCCAACGCGCTGCCCTTCTCCCTGACGCCTTGCGCCGCCGCGCTCCTGCTCGCCCTGGCGGCGGGCGCGCTGGCCGCGCCGCCCGCGCTGGCCCAGGCCGCCAACGCAGCGGCGGCCCCGCGCGCCTGGGACCTGCCCGCCGGCCCGCTGGCGGCCACGCTCAACCGCATCGCGCGCGAGGCGGGCTTGGCGCTGACGGTGGATGCGCAGCTCGTCGCGGGCCGCAGCAGCGCGCCAGTGCAGGGCCGCTTCGAGGCGCCCGAGGCGCTGCGCCGCGCGCTGGCCGGCTCGGGCCTGGAACTGCTGGCGACCACCAGCGGCGGCTACACGCTGCGCACGGCTGCCCCGGCGGCGCCCGCCGCCGCGCCCAGCGCCAACGCCCCGGTGCTGTCGCAGGTCACGGTCACGGCGCAGGCCGAGGACGCGGGCGGCTTGCCCCCGGCCTACGCGGGCGGCCAGGTCGCCCAGGGCGCGCGCCTGGGCCTGCTGGGCAATGCGGACGTGATGGACGTGCCCTTCAGCATCACCAGCTACACGGCCGAGACCATGGAGAACCAGGGCGCGCGCACCGTCGCCGACGTGCTCAAGAACGACCCCGCCGTGCGCTACTCCACGTCCGACGGCCACCCGTTCGAGAACTTCCGCGTGCGCAACTTCTCGGTCAACCAGAACGAGCTGGTGCTCAACGGCATGTACGGCCTGGTCCCCTACGGCCGCACGCCGGTGGAGATGTTCGAGCGCGTGGAGCTGCTGCGCGGCCCCAGCGCGCTGTTCACCGGCATGGCGCCCGCCGGGGCCCTGGGCGGCACGATCAACCTGGTGCCCAAGCGCGCGAGCGACGAGCCGCTGTCGCGCGTGTCGCTCGACTACGTCTCCGAAAGCCAGCTCGGCACCAGGTTCGACCTGGGCCGCCGCTTTGGCAACGACAAGGAGTGGGGCGTGCGCCTGAACGGCTCCTTCGCCGATGGTGACACCGAGCTTCATGGTCAGTCGCGCCAGCGCCAGCTGCTGTCGGCCGCGCTGGATTACCGCAACGGCGGCTTCAAGGGATCGCTGGACGCCTACTACACGAAGGAGAAATTCAGCGGTGGCACGCCCGCCGGCATCTTCTTCCGCAACCCCGCGCTGGGCGTGCTGCCCGCACCCGACGCCAGCCTGGGCCTGCTGCCCGCCGCCTACGGCACGTCGGAGAACAAGGCCGCCATCTTGCGCACTGAATACCGCTTCAACGACATGGCCACGGCCTTCGCCAACGTGGGCGTGCGCCACGGCAAGGTGGAAGGGCTGTTCACCGGCTCGTGGCTCATCGTCACCGGTGCGGACGGCGCGGCGATGGTCTCCATGCCCGGCCAGCGCATGTACGAGAAGAACGTGAGCACCGAGGCGGGCCTGCGCCTGAACTTCGACACCGCCGGCGTGGGCCACGAGCTGACGCTGCAGGCCTCGCGCCTGAAGATGGACTACGGCTACGACAACACGTCCAACGGCGGCACGACCCACATCTACAACCCCACGTTCGTGGCCATGCCCGCGCTGCCTGCATCGGCCAAGAAGTGGTCGGACAAGACCTTCGACAGCCTGGCGCTGGTCGATACGCTCTCGCTGCTGGACGACAGGCTCAAGCTCACGCTGGGCCTGCGCCACCAGAGCTTCCAGGTGGACCCCACTGCCGACGGCCTGACGGCGGGCGGCGAGGTGGCGTACGACAAGAGCGTGGTCACGCCCGCCGTGGGCGCCGTCTTCAAGCCCTGGGGGCCGGGCGTGTCGCTGTACGCCAGCTATGTGCAGGGCCTGAGCCAGGGCGGGCGCATCGGCACCGACAACGGCTACGTGCGCAACCACACCTTCGCGCCGTACAAGACCAAGCAGACGGAAGTGGGCGTGAAGTGGAACGCGGGCACCTTCACCCACACCGCCGCGCTCTACCAGATCACCAAGCCCGAGTTGATCACCTTCACCACCAGCGCGGGCCTGGATGCCACCGACGGCGGCGAGAAGCGCGTGCGCGGGCTGGAGTGGAACACCTTTGGCGAAGTCGCGCGCGGCGTGCGCGTGCTGGGCGGCGTGGTGTATTCGCAGGCCACCCAGACCAAGACGCAGGGCGGCTTGCTCGACGGCTACGGCGCCGTGGGCTCGCCGCGCTGGCAGGCCAACCTGGGCGCGGAATGGGACGTGCCCGGCGCGCCGGGCCTCACCCTCACCGGCCGCGTGCAGGCCAGCGCGGGCCAGTGGCTCACCAACAACCACACGCTGCGCCTGCCCGGCTGGGCCGTGCTGGACCTGGGCGCGCGCTACGCCACCAAGGTGGCGGGCCGCACCACCGTGCTGCGCCTGAACGTGGACAACGTGGCGGGCCGCAACTACTACTCGGGCATCTTCCGCGAGGGCGCCAACATCGGCACGCTGGGCGCGCCGCGCACGGTGTCGGCATCGGTCACGGTGGATTTCTAAGCCAAAACAGGCTCCAGCGCTTGATGGACAACCGCTGGCAGCTATCAATTTTGAAAATACCGACATGACCCTTGCCGCCTTGGCGCTCACCATCCTGGCCTGCGCGTGCCTGTACCTCGTCAGCCCCAACCAGCGCTGGCGCGCGCAGCCGCTGCCCATGGCGCCGTTCCTGGCGCTGGGCATCGTTCTGCTCATCGCAGGCACGTGGCTATGGACCACGGCGCTGCAGCCGCTGGCGGGCTTCTGCATGGCGGCGCACGTGGTGATGGCGTGCCTGTTCGCCTTTCCCTACATCGCGGTATTGAAGAATGGCCCCCACGCTCCGCCGCTGCGCGGGTCGCTGCCCCCCGAGGGGGCCGCTTTTTCATCTTGGGGCGGCCCGGCGATGAAAAAGAAAAGAGGCTGACATGGCGGCACGCGACATTCGCCCGGACTGGTGGGCCAAGACCCTCGCCGGGTTGCTCCTGGGCTTCGGCCTCGCGATGGCGCTGGTCGGCCTGCTGGCTTACCTGGGGCCGGGCGGCATCAGCGCGGCGGACGGGCGCTTCACCACGCTGCGCTTCCTCATGCCCTTCGCCTGGATCACGGTGTTCAGCCTGTGCTACTTGTTCCGCACCGGCCTGGTCGCGTGGCTGTGGCTGGGCGGCGCCAACCTGGCGGCCTTCGGGCTGCTCTTCGCCTGCCGCTTCTGGTTCTTCGCATGATCCCCGCACCCATCGTCAAGATCTACAAGACCGTCCACACCTGGACGGGCATCACCTGCGGCTTCGCGCTGTTCATCGCGTTCTACGCGGGTGCGCTGACCATGTTCATGGAACCCGTCGCGCGCTGGGCCTCGCCGCCCGCGCCGGGTGTGGCCCAGACGCAGCTGGCCGACGTGCCCGAGCTCATCGACAAGCTGACCGCCGCCCACCCCGAGGTGCGCGAGCACGGCTTCACCGTCCACCTGTCGCCGCGCGAGAACCTGCCCGCCCGCGTCACCTGGGAAGTAGAACTGCCCCACGACGAAAGCGACCCCGGCCACACGCACGAACACGCGCACTGGTGGGCCGCGCTCGGCCCCGGCGGCGAACTGGTGGCCCGGCAGGAAGAGCCGTCGGAGCTGGGCCAGTTCATCAACGAGATCCACATGCGCGTCGGCATTCCGGGGCAGTGGGGCTCGGGCTTCATGGGTACCGTCTCTCTGCTGTATGGCGTGGCGCTCATCTCCGGCCTGATCGTGCTGCTGCCCTCGCTGGTCAAGGACTTCTTCGCGCTGCGGGTGGGCAAGAACCTGAAGCGCATGTGGCTGGACGCGCACAACGTCGTCGGCATCACCGGCCTGCCGTTCCACATCATCATCGCCACCACCAGCGTGGCCTTCAGCCTGGGCGCACTGCTGTTCGGCGCGCAGGGCACGTTGATCTACGGCGACAAGCACCGGGCCACCATGCAGCGCTTCCAGGCCCAGTTCCGCCAGCCGCAGGCCACGGGCGAGGCCGCGCCCCTGCTGGCGCCCGCGCAACTGCTGGAGCGCGTGCAGGCGCAGGCCCCCGGCTTCGTGCCCGAGGCCATCACCTACCAGAAGGCGGGCGACAAGGCCGCCGTGGCGCGCATCACCGGCCACGAGCCCGGCTACGTCATGGAACACCGCTACGCCGCCGTGGTGCTGAGCGCGGTGACGGGCGAGGTCGTCACCGACAAACTTCGCCCGTCGCAGCAGGAGCCGTGGTGGCGTACCACGATGACGCTGGCGGGCCTGCACTTCGGCCAGTACGGCGGGGCGGTGGTGCGCTGGAGCTACTTCCTGCTGGGCCTGGCGGGCGCGTGGCTGTTCTACGGCGGCAACCTGCTGTGGGTGGAAACGCGGCGCAAGGCGCAGAGGAAAGCTGGCGACGAACTGCCCACGCAGCGCCGCGACACTTATTGGCTGGCGGCCGGCACCGTGGGCGTGTGCCTGGGCTGCGTGGCCGGGCTGTCGCTGACCATCGTGGCGGGCAAGGTGCTGTACGGGCGCGTGGGCGACCTGCATGCGTGGCACCAGTACGTGTACTTTGCCGTGTTCTTCGGCAGCACCGCCTGGGCCTTCGCGCGCGGCGCGGCGCGGGCGGCGGTCGATCTGCTGTGGCTGTCGGCGGCGTTCACGCTGGCGATTCCGCTGGCCACGCTGGTGGCTTGGGCGGTGCCGTCCACAGGCTTGTGGGCCCATACCAGTGCCGAGGCGCTGGGCGTGGACGCGACGGCGTTCATTGGAGCGCTGTGCTTCGCGTGGATGGCGCGGGTGACGGCGCGGCGCGTGCGGCACGGAGCGGCGGACAGCGTCTGGTCGGCGCGTGGCGCGCAGGCGGTGGCGAGCCTGTCTTGATGGTCAAACAGGGCTGCAGCGCTTGTCAGTCAAGCGCTGGGAGCTATTCTTTTTGATGATCAGAGTTCTTGCGCGTACACGATGAAGCCATGGTGCCTGGCCAGCTTGTCGTACAGCAGGCGCCCTGCGGCATTGGTCTCGTGCGTCTGCCAGTACACGCGCGAGGACTTGGCCGCGCGGGCCGCGCCGTACACCGCGCCGATGAGCGCACGCCCCACGCCCCGGCCGCGCGCGGCCTCGCGGGTGAACAGGTCGCTGAGGTAGCAGACGGGTTCGATGCGCGTCATGCTGCGGTGAAAGAGGTAGTGCGCCAGGCCCAGCAGTTCGCCGCTGGCATCGTCCTGCGCCACCAGGCAGAAGACGGGTTCCGCCGGGTCGTGGAACCGCTGCCACGTCGTCTCGGTGATGTGCGCGGGCAGGGCGGTGGCGCCGAAGCGGCCGTAGAACGCGTTGTAGCCGTCCCAGAGCGGGCGCCACGCGGCCAGGTCGCCGGGCGTGGCGGGGCGGACGGTGACCGGGCGCGCCGTCATGGCGCGGCGGACAGCACCCGCCCCGGGTTCATGATGCCCTGCGGGTCCAGCGCCTGCTTGATGGCGCGCATCATCGACAGCGCCACGGGCGACTGGTACTTCTGCAGCTTGCCGGCCTTCAATTCACCGATGCCGTGCTCGGCCGAGAACGAGCCGCCGAACTCGGCCACGGCTTCGTAGACAAGGTGGTTCACGTGTTCCTCGTGGTCGCGCAGGAAGGCCTTGGCATCGCCCTCGGCGGGGGCCTGCACGTTGTAGTGCAGGTTGCCGTCGCCCAGGTGGCCGAAGTTGACCAGTCGCACGCCGGGGATCTCGCGCTGCAGTACCGCATCGGTATGCGCGACGAAGGCGGGGATGCGCGAGATCTGCACCGAGATGTCGTGCTTGATGTTCAGCCCTTCCTCGGCCTGCGCGAGCGGAATGCTCTCGCGGATGTGCCAGAGCTGGTGCGCCTGTGTCAGGTTCTCGGCCACCACGGCGTCGGTCACGCAGCCCATCTCGAACGCGGTTTCCAGCAGCGCCTCGAAGCGCGCGCGGGCGTGCTCCTCGGATTCGCTGTCGGAGTTTTCGAGCAGCACGCACCAGGGCGCGTTCTCGTCGCCCAGGAAGGGCACGCGCAGCTGCGGCATGTGCTTGCCCACCAGGCTCAGCGCGAACTGGCCCATCACTTCGAAGCCCGTGAGCCCCGCGCCCAGTTGTTTGTGCGCCAGCCCCAGCAGCGCCACGGCGTGCTCCATCGACGGCACGGCGGCCCAGGCCGTCAGGTTGGCGGCGGGCTGGGGGTAGAGCTTCATCGTGGCGGCGGTGATGATGCCCAGCGTGCCCTCGCTGCCGATGAACAAATCGCGCAGGTCGTAGCCCGTGTTGTCCTTGCGCAGCCCTTTCAGGCCGTCCCACACCTCGCCCTGCGGCGTGACCACTTCCAGGCCCAGGCACAGCTCGCGTGCGTTGCCGTAGCGCACCACCTGCGTGCCGCCCGCGTTGGTGCCCAAGTTGCCGCCGATGGTGCAGCTGCCCTCGGCCGCGAGCGACAGGGGGAACAGCACGCCCGCGTTCTGCGCCGCGTCCTGCAGGTTCTGCAGGATGCAGCCGGCCTCCACGGTCATGGTGAGGTTGTCGGTGTCGATGCCGCGCACGGCGTTCATGCGCGTGAGGCTCAGCACCACCTGCGTGCCCGAGCCATCGGGCGTGGAGCCCACGGCCAAGCCGGTGTTGCCGCCCTGGGGCACGATGGCGGTGCCGGCCGCCGCGCAGGCCTTGACGACGGCCGCCACCTCCTGCGTGCTGGCGGGCCGCACCACGGCCAAGGCCTTGCCGCGCACGCGGCGGCGCCAGTCCTGCTCCCAGGCTGTGAGGTCGCCCTCGATGATGACGTGGGTGGGGCCGACGATGGCGCGCAGTTGTTCGATCAAGGCTTGCATTCGTTCTCCGGAATTCGTAGTGGGCGCGCGTGGCGCTGTGGGGCGCTCAGGCCGGCGCGCGCTGCGGCGCCAGGAACGCATCCAGCAGTCTACAGACTGTGGCGGGCTGTTCCTGCATCGGGTTGTGGCCTACGCCCGGCAGAACCTCCAGCTGCGCCCCGGCAATGCGGCTGGCCAGCTCGACTGCCGCGCCCACCGGGCATTCGGGATCGGCATCGCCATGGATGAGCAGCAAAGGGGCATGGATCGGCGGAAGGTCCCGGAGAAAGTCGCGCTCCTTCACGCTCATCCAGGCTGCGGCCACGGCGAACGGGTCCGCCGTGTCCAGCATCTGCTTGGCCCGGGCGCGCTCCAGCGCCTCGGCCTGCGCAGCTTCGGCCGTGGGGCCGGTGAACCAGCCCTCGGTGCCTGCGGCGGAAGGCGAGCCTGATACCAGCACCCAGCGGCCGATGCGCTGGCTGGCCGGCCGGCTGGCAAAGGCCATGGCGACCGAGGCGCCCATGCTCCAGGCCACCAGCGCCAGCGGCTGCGGCTGCGGCGCGGCCAGCACGATGGCTTCGAGGTCATCCACCAAGCGTTCGAGCTGGTAGTCCTCCACGCGCTGCGGCACCTGCGACAGGCCGCGGCCGCGCAGGTCGGGCCGCAGCACGCAGTGGCGCGGCGCCAAGTGTTCGGCCATGCTGGCCCACACCGAGCCCGTGCGCTGGATGCCGTGCAGCAGCAGCACCGCCGGGCCCGTGCCCTGGCGCGTATAGCCGATGGCGGTGCCGTCGCGCGAGGTGGTATGCAGTTCTTCGATGGTGGAGCGCGTCATGTTCCGTGCGGCGGGTTCAGTCGATTCGGATGTTGGCCTGCTTGATCAGTGCGCCCCACTTGGCCGACTCGGCCTTGATGTGCGCGCCGAATGCGGCCGGTGTCCCGCCCACGGCCTCGGCACCCAGCTCGCGGTAGCGCTGCTGGACTTCGGGCAGTGCCAGCAATGCGGCGCTCTGGCGGCTGATGAGCGCGGTGGCCTCGGCAGGCGTGCCGGTGGGAGCCATCAGGCCGATCCAGGCGGTCACGTCGAAATCGGGCACGCCGGCGTCGGCAAAGGTGGGCAGGTCTGGCAACTGCGCATCGCGCTGGGGCGCGGCCAGCGCGATGGCGCGCAGGCGGCCGTCCTTGAGGTAGGGCAGGGCGCCGGTCACGTGGTAGAACATGAATTGCAGGTTGCCCGAGAGCAGGTCGCCAATCGCTTCGGGCCCGCCGCGGTAGGGCACATGCGTGGCGCTGATGCCGGTGCGGCTCTTGAGCATCTCGCCAGCCAGGTGCGGGGATGTGCCATTGCCTGACGATCCGAAGTTGAGCTTGCCCGCGTTGGCCTTGGCGTAGGCGATGAATTCGGGCAGCGTCTTCACGGGCAGGCTGGGATTGACCAGCAGCAGGTTGGGCACGCGCGCCACCTCCACCACGGGGGTGAACTGGCGTTCCACGTTGTAGGGGATCTTGGCGTACAGGTGCTCGTTGATCGCCAGCACGCCGATGGTGCCCATGAGCAGGGTGTAGCCATCGGCCGGAGCGCTGGCCACGGCCTGCGCGCCGATGCTGCCCCCCGCGCCGGTACGGTTTTCCACCACCACGGGGTTCTTGAGCCTGTCGGCCAGGCGCAGCGCGAGTTCGCGCGCCAGCACGTCGGTGCTGCTGCCCGCGCCGGTGGGCACGATGATGCGGATGGGCTTGCCGCCGGGGTAGTCGGCGGCGTGGGTGCCGGGGGCTGCCAGGCCGAACAGGGTGCCGGCCAAGGCCAGGCCGATGCTGAAAATCTTCATGCGTTGTCTCCGTTCTTTGCGTAAAGCGCGAAGCGTACGGGCAGGCTAAACTGAAGGCAATTTGAATAATTAGCTTGTTTATGCCGGTTTTTCCGAATAATGTGAGCTTGCGCCAGTTGCGCGCCTTCCAAGAGGTGGCGCGGTGCGGCGCCTTCGCGCCGGCGGCCCGGCAGCTGTGCATCACGCAGTCGGCGCTGTCCGAATCCATCCGCCAGCTGGAGGATGCGGTCGGAGTGCGCCTGTTCGACCGCACGACGCGCACCGTGGGGTTGACCGACGCCGGCGCGGCCTTTCTGCAGGACGTGCGCCAGGCACTGCAGTCGCTCGAACAGGGCCTGCGCCGCATGGACGACCTTTCGGCGCTGCGGGGCGGCGAGGTGCGCATCGCCGCCGCGCCCTCGGTGCTGGCGGGCATCGTGCTGCCCAGCCTCCCGGCGCTGCGGCGCAGCCACCCGGGCATACGGGTGCAGTTGTACGAAGAGGGCGCTGACGCCATCGCGCGCGTGGTGCGTGAGGGGCAGGTGGATTTCGGCATCGGCGGCTGGCACCCCACGGTGGACGATCTCGACGCCCGGCCGCTGCTGCGCGACCACATGGGCCTGCTCGCGCTGCCCGACGAGCCGCTGCTGCAGACCCCGGCGCTGCAGGCCGCACAGCTTGGGGGGCTGCCATTCGTCGGCCTGACGGAGGACACGGCGATCAGCCAGTTGCTGCAGGCGGCTGATGGCATGCCTGGCAACGTGATCTGGCCGCAGCTGCGTGTGTCCAACACACTGCTCTTGTTTCAGGCAATTCGGCAGGGGTTGGGTGTTTCCATCGTGCCGGCGCTGACGGCGCGGCATCCGCTGCTGCGGGACCTGCGCTTTCAGCCGCTGGCCGCGCCGCGCATCGTGCGCCGCATCATGCTGCTGATGCGGCCGCGCCGCTCGTTCTCGCCCGCCGCGCAGGTGTTCTGCGACGCCATCGTGCACCAGGCGGCCACAGTGGCCTGCTACCCCGGCATCGAGTGCGAGGACGCGGGGGCGTAATCAGCTGCCCGGCTGCCCGGCCGCGCGTGCATTGCGCTGGCGCAGCCGCACATGCAAGGTGCATGCGGTGAACAGCACCAGGCACAGCGCGATTTCCACCCAGGCCAGCCATTGCGAGGGCGGCTTGTCGCTCCAGCCGCGCACCACGCCTTCGGTGAAGTACAGCCAGATCACCAGGCTGACCCAGCGGTAGGTGTACATGCGGTTCTTGAGGATGCCCGCGAGCGGAATGCACAGCGGCAGGGCCTTGAGCGCGAGCCAGGAGCCGCCGGGCCGCACGGGCGCGAGCAGCAGCTCCCAGGCCAGGCAGAGCATGATGAGCGCGATCAGGCTGGCCGTGGCGAGCCAGCGGGTGGCGGCGACGGCGGGGCCGGGAGCGGAGGCAGTGGCGGGGCGGGGGGCATGCATTGGGGTGGCATCATATCGGCCATGCCCTTGACCTTACAGACAGTGGCGCGGCGCACCGAGGCGCTGATGTCCGAACTGTCGCACTTTCCCTGGAAGACCACGGCCCAGACGCTGCGCGAGCGCTTCCGCGAGGACCACCTGGGGCTCACAGCCAGCAGCCTCACCTTCACCACCATCCTGGCGCTGGTGCCGTTCTTCACGGTGGCGCTGGCGGTGTTCACCGCGTTCCCCATCTTCGGCAAGCTGCAGGACGCGCTGCAGGGCTGGCTGGTGAGCAGCCTGGTGCCCGACAGCATCTCGCGCCAGGTGCTGGGCTACCTGAACCAGTTCTCCGCCAAGGCCAGCGGCCTGGGGGTGGCGGGCTTTTCCATCCTGCTGGCCACGGCGTTGGCGCTGATCCTGACCATCGACCGCACGCTCAACGGCATCTGGCGCGTGCAGCGCCTGCGGCCGCTGGGGCAGCGGGTGCTGATCTACTGGGCCGCCATCACGCTGGGGCCGCTGCTGCTGGGCGCAAGCCTGGCGTTTACCTCCTACGTGATGTCGGCTTCGGGCGGGCTGGTGCGGCGCCTGCCGGACGGCGTGCAGCTGCTGTTCGATTCCATCCAGTTCATCGCGCTGGCGGGCGGCATGGCCTCGCTCTACCACTACGTGCCCAACACGCCGGTGAAGTGGCGGCATGCCTGGACGGGCGGCGTCTTCGTGGCCGTGTGCATCGAGCTGGCCAAGAAGGTGCTGGCGCTGTATTTGGGCAAGGTGCCCACCTATTCGGTGGTCTATGGCGCGTTCGCCACGCTGCCGATTCTGCTGGTCTGGATCTACGTGGCCTGGGTCATCGTGCTGCTGGGGGCTGTGGTCACGGCCTACCTGCCCAGCCTGCTGGCGGGAGTGGCGCGGCGCGGCACGGTGGCGGGCTGGACATTCCAGCTCGCGGTGGAGGTGCTGCAGGAGCTGCACCGCGCCCGCCGCCACGCCATGAAGGGCCTGCGGCCCAGCCAGCTCGCGCAACTGCTGCGCGTGGACGTGCTGCAGCTCGAACCCGTGCTGGAGGTGCTGACCGCGCTCGATTGGGTGGGGCAGATCAACGATGCGGCGGTGAGCGCGTCCGACGTGCCCGAGCCGCGCTACGTGCTGCTGGCGGACCCGCACAACACCCTGCTGGAGCCCCTGGTGCAGCGCCTGCTGCTGCTGCGGGTGGACAGCCTGGCGCCGCTGTGGGAGCGCGCGGGGCTGGACGGGTTGCACCTGGCGGACGTGCTGCGCCGCGAGAATGCTATTGAATAAATAGCTGCCAGCGCTTGCTGGACAAGCGCTAGAGGCCGATTTGGCTTAAAACTTGATCTTGCCCGTCCAGATGTCCTTGTACATCACCCAGTCGCCCATGAAGCTGTACAGCGGGCGCTTGAAGCTCGCGGGCCGGTTCTTCTCGAAGCCGAAGTGCCCCACCCACGCAAAGCCGTAGCCGCACAGCAGGCCGTACAGCAGGTACTGCGGCTTGCCCGTGGCGACGAGCATGGCGAAGCAGGCCAGCGCCAGCGTGCTGCCCACGAAGTGCAGGCGGCGGCAGGTGCGGTTGCTGTGCTCGGTCAGGTAGAAGGGGTAGAACTCCGCGAAGCTCTTGAAGCTGCGCGGGTCGGCGCTGGCGGGGGCGGTGGCGTCCATGGGGCTGTCTCCTGTCGTTATGTGGTAGCGCCAGTCTATCCCCGGCCCAGGAAGTCGCGCAATGCGAACAGGGTCTCCTCGGGCGCCTCGGTCATCTGGTTGTGGCCCACGGGCAGATGGGCGATGCGCACGTCCCGGCCCGCCGCGCGCGCGGCCTGGATGAGGCCCTGGGCGGCCTTGGGGTGCGTCATCTGGTCCTGCGCGCCCAGCGCGAACAGCACGGGGCAGGTCATCTGCGCCATGGCGGCCTCGCCGCCCGCGTAGCTGTCGCAGGCCACGAAGCCCCGGTGGAACACGTTGACGGCCGGGTTGCTGCGCAGCACCTTGCGGCCCAGCGCCATGCCCGCGCTGTACACCCAGGTGCCGGGGCCCAGGGCCGACGGCGGCGGCGCGAGCGTGCTGCGCGAGAACACGTTGACCATGCGCAGCGCCTTCTCGGGCTCGTTCAGCGATGCCTCGATGAGCGCGGGCGACACTTTCATCGGGAAGGCCGTGCCCACGAGCACGAGGTGGCTGATGCGGTCCTTGAGCCGTGCCGCCGCCTCCATGGCGATGAGCGAGCCCCAGCTGTGACCCACCAGCGCCGCGCGCTGCACGCCCGCCGCGTCCAGCAGCGCCGCGATGAAGTCCGCGCCCTGCTCGACGGTGGCGGGCGCGTCGCCGCCGCTCCTGCAATGGCCCGGCAGGTCGATGGCCAGCACGTTCCAGCCGTGGTTGGCCATGTAGCGGCTTTGCAGCGCCCACACGCTGTGGTCGTTGAGCACGCCGTGGATGAACACCACGGTGGGCCTGGCGGCGTCGAAGGGCTTGCCGCCGGTGTAGCAGTAGGTGGGGGCGCCGTTGACTTCGATGAGCATCATGCACCTGCCTTTTCTGCGGCTTTCAGAGCGCGCTTGAGGTCGTCGATCAGGTCGTCTGCATCCTCCAGCCCGATCGACAGGCGGATCGTGCCCTGCGTGATGCCCGCGCCCGCAAGCGCCTCGTCCGTCATGCGGAAATGCGTAGTGCTGGCGGGGTGGATGACCAGGCTGCGGCAGTCGCCCACGTTGGCCAGGTGGCTGAAGACCTTGAGCGTCTCGATGAACTTCTTGCCCTGCTCGCGGTTGCCCTTGAGGTCGAAGCTGAACACCGAGCCCGCGCCGCGCGGCAGCAGCTTTTGCGCCAGCGCGTGGCTGGGGTGCGATTCGAGCAAAGGGTGGCCCACGCGCGCCACGAAGGGCTGTGCGGCCAGGAACTCCACCACCTTCTGCGTGTTGCGCATGTGCCGCTCCATGCGCAGCGGCAGCGTCTCGATGCCTTGCAGGATGAGCCAGGCCGTGTGCGGGCTCATGCACGCGCCGAAGTCGCGCAGGCCTTCGCGCCGCGCGCGCAGCAGGAAGGCGCCCACGGTGCTTTCCTCGGTGAACACCATGCTGTGGAAGCCGTCGTAGGGTTGCGTCAGCTCGGGAAAGCGGCCCGAGCCGTCCCAGTCGAAGCTGCCGCCGTCCACCAGCACGCCGCCGATCACCGTGCCGTGGCCCGAGAGGAACTTGGTGGCCGAGTGGTAGACGAGGTCGGCCCCGTGTTCGAAGGGGCGGATGAGCCAGGGCGAGGTGAGGGTGGAGTCCACCAGCAGCGGCACGCCCGCCGCGTGCGCTATGGAAGACACGGTGGGAATGTCCAGCACGTCCAGCCCCGGGTTGCCCACGGTCTCGCCGAAGAGCAGCTTGGTGTTGGGGCGTATGGCGGCGCGCCAGCCGTCGATGTCGCCGGGCTTGACGAAGGTGGTCTCGATGCCGAAGCGGCTGAGCGTGTAGTGCAGCAGGTTCTGCGAGCCGCCATACAGCGCCGTGCTCGCCACGATGTGGCTGCCCGCGCCCATCAGCGTGGCAATGGCCAGGTGCAGCGCGGCCTGGCCGCTGGCGGTGGCGATGGCGCCCACACCGCCTTCGAGGGCGGCCACGCGCTGCTCCAGCACCGCGTTGGTGGGGTTGCTGATGCGGCTGTACACGTGGCCGCCGCGCTCCAGGTTGAACAGCGAGGCCGCGTGGTCGCTGGATTCGAAGACGAACGAGGTCGTCAGGTGGATCGGCGTGGCGCGCGCGCCGGTGGCGGGGTCGGGGCTGGCGCCTGCGTGCAGGGCCAGCGTGTCAAAGCCGGGGTCGGAGTAGCCGGGCATCTTAGGTGTCTCCCAGGTTGTCAGTGCAGGCGGGGATTGTGGGCTATATTTCCCTGAGAACCTGTCCACCTCGCGCGCAGCGCCCCCGGAGAAACCGCACCATGAAAGTCAGCGACATCCTTCGCGTCAAAGGCAACACCCTCTACACCGTCACGCCCGACGAGCCGCTGGCGGGCGCTGTGGAGGTGATGGCTGAGCGGGACATCGGCTCGCTGGTGGTGATGGAGCTGGGCGACCTCGTGGGCATGCTCACCTTCCGCGAGGTGATCCAGGCCATCGTGAAGAACGGCGGCAGCGTGGGCACGCTGCAGGTGCGCTCGGCCATGGACGATGCGCCGCTGACCTGCACGCTGGAGACCGAGATGGACGAGGTGCGCCGTATGATGCTGGACCGCCATGCGCGCTACATGCCCGTGATGGACCGCCGCATGCTCATGGGCGTGATCAGCTTCTACGACGTGGCCAAGGCCGTGGTGGACAGCCAGAACTTCGAGAACAAGATGCTGAAAGCCTATATCCGCGACTGGCCGGAAGACGAATCCCGCCCCTGAGCCTTCAGCCAGGTTTCGATGCCCTCGGACGGCAGCGGCTTGCCGAACAGGTAGCCCTGCATCACCGGACACCCGTGCGCCTGCAGCCACTGCTGCTGGCCGGGGGTTTCCACCCCCTCCGCCACCACCACCATGCCCAGGCTGTGCGCGATGCTCAGCACCGACACCGTGAGAGCGCGCGCGGTGGGGCTGGTGGTCAGGTCCTGCACGAAGGCCATATCGAGCTTGAGCTCGGAAATCGGCAGGCGGTGCAGGTAGCTCAGGCTCGAATAGCCGGTGCCGAAGTCGTCCAGCGACAGCTTGAAGCCCTGCCGGTGCAGGGTCTCGATGTTGGCCAGCGTGACGGGCCGGGCGTCCATCATCACGCTCTCGGTGATCTCCAGCAGCACGTCGCTGGTGCGCAGGCCGTGGCGCTGCAGTGCATCGCCGATCTCCTGGGCGAACTCCGCCTGGTGGAAGCTGCGGCCCGAGAGGTTCACCGCCACGCAGGGCACGGCGTGGCCCGCCGCGCGCCAGGCGGCCAACTGCCGGCAGGCCTCGTCCAGCAGCCACAGTGTCAGCTCGTGGATCAGCCCGGCCTCCTCGGCCACGGGGATGAAGCGGCAGGGCGGCACCACGCCCAGCTCGGGGTGGTGCCAGCGCGCCAGGGCCTCCACGCCGTGCAGCGTGCCGGGCGAGCTGCTGAGCACCTGGGGCTGGTAGTGCAGGCTCAGGCTGCGCTCGGCCAGGGCCTGGCGCAGGGTGCGCTCCAGGGCCGAGCGCTCCTGCGCGTGCCGGTTCATCTCGGCGCTGAACAGCTGCAGGCTGTGCCGGTGGTCGCTCTTGGCCTGCACCATGGCCTGGTCGGCATGGCGCAGCAGCGTGTCGATGCCGTCGCCGTCATCCGGGAACATGGCCACGCCCACGCTCGCGTGGCAGACGTGGGCCTGGCCCTGGACCTGCATGGGCCGGGCGATGGTCTCCAGCATGCGGCGGGTGGTCTGTACCGCCTGCTCGGTGCCGCATTCGGACAGCAGCAGCACGAACTCGTCGGCCGCCAGCCGTCCGATCAGGTCCCGCGCGCGCAGGCCCTGCGTGAGCCGCCCGGCCACCTCGCACAGCACGGCATCGCCCGCGGCGAGCCCCTGCGTCTCGTTGACCTGCTTGAACCGGTCGAGGTTGACGAACAGCAGCGCGCCCTGGTGGCCGTCGCTGCGCAGGCTGGCCAGTGCGCGGTCGGCGCTGCTGCGGAACATGGCGCGGTTGGGCAGGCCGGTGAGCCCGTCGAAGAAGGCGAGCTGGTGGATGCGCTGGCGGGTGGCGTTGCGCTCGATGGCCAGCGCGCACAGGTGCAGGCACACGTTCACCAGCTGCTGGTGCAGCGCGCTGGGGACGCGGGGCTCGCGGTAGTAGAACGCGATGGTGCCGACGGGCCGGCCCTGGTGGTCGGGGATGGGGCTGGACCAGCAGGCGCGCAGCCCGCTGCCGGCGAACGGCGCGCGGTGGCCTTCCCACAGGGGGTCGGTGTCGATGTCTTCCGTCAGCACGGGCTCGCGCCGGAAGGCCGCGGTGCCGCAGGCGCCGGCGGCGGGGCCGATGAGCTGGCCCTCGACGGCCTCGCAGATCGCGGGCCGCAGCCCCGGGGCCGCCAGCGTGTGCAGGCGGCCTTCCTCGTCCACCGACAGGATCGAGGCCGTGACCTCGGGCGCGATGCGCTCCACCTCGTGGCACACCAGCGCCATCAGGTCGGGCAGCGGCAGCTCCTTGACCAGGCCTTCGAGCACGCGCTTTTGCAGCACCTCGTGCATCTTGGTGAGCGTGATGTCGGTGAGGATGGTGATGGTGCCGCCGGGGCCGCCCGCGTCCTCGGCCGATGCGTTGATCATCATCGACACCCAGCGCGGCTGGCCGGACTTGCCGTACAGCAGCGTCTCGATGTGGAAGGCCCCCGTGGCGCGCACGCTGCTCCGGATTTCGTCGAGCAGCCCGGGATCGGCGCGCGGGCCGATCAGCACATGGCTCAGGTTCCTGCCCAGCACCTCCTGCGGCTCGAACCCGAACAACCGCGTGAAGCCTTCGTTCACGTACACCACCTGCCGGGCGGCGTTGCTCATCACGATGGCGTTGTCGCTGTCGTCCAGCGCCTTGCGCAGGGGGGCATCGGCCAGGGGGGCAGGCATGGGCGGGCCGATGGGGCTGGGGAGGCTGGAGGTGTGCTGGGCGGAGGCGGGCATGAACGTCCCAAAGTCGTGCGAGGATGCTAGCAAGCGTGCAGGCCAATGCCAAGCACATTGCGTGCGCGCTTGCGCGCCGCGCCGTTGCGCGGACGGCTGGCGTGGCTCTGGGATAATCCCGCGCCATGAGCGGCAACACCTTCGGCACCCTATTCGCAGTCACCAATTTCGGTGAATCCCACGGCCCGGCCATCGGCTGCGTGATCGACGGCTGCCCGCCCGGCATGGCGCTCACCGAAGCCGACATCCAGGCCGACCTGGACCGCCGCCGCCCCGGCACCAGCCGCCACGTCACCCAGCGCAACGAGCCCGACGCGGTGGAGATCCTTTCCGGCGTGTACGAAGGCAAGACCACCGGCACGCCCATCGCGCTGCTGATCCGCAACACCGACCAGCGCAGCAAGGACTACAGCAACATCGCCGAGAGCTTCCGCCCCGGCCATGCCGACTACACCTACTGGCACAAGTACGGCATCCGCGACCCGCGCGGCGGCGGCCGGTCGTCCGCCCGCCTGACCGCGCCCACGGTGGCGGCGGGCGCGGTGGCCAAGAAGTGGCTGGCCGAGAAATACGGCACGCGCTTGCGCGCCTGCATGGCGCAGCTCGGCGAGCTGGAAATCCCCTTCGAGAGCTGGGATCACGTGCCCCACAATCCCTTCTTCGCGCCCGTGGCCGACGTGGCGCGATTCGAGGACTACATGGACGCCCTGCGCAAGGCCGGCGATTCCTGCGGCGCCCGCATCCGCGTGCAGGCCGCCGGCGTGCCGGTGGGGCTGGGCGAGCCGCTGTACGACAAGCTCGACGCCGACATCGCCTACGCCATGATGGGCCTGAACGCCGTGAAGGGCGTGGAGATCGGCGCAGGATTCGCCAGCGTGGCGCAGCGCGGCACCACGCACGGCGACTCGATGGCGCCCGAGGGCTTTCGCAGCAACAACGCGGGCGGGGTGCTGGGCGGCATCAGCACGGGGCAGGACATCGAAGTCAGCATCGCGATCAAGCCCACCAGCTCCATCATCAGCCCGCGCGAGTCCATCGACATCCACGGCCGCAGCGCCGAGGTCGTCACCAAGGGCCGCCACGACCCCTGCGTGGGCATCCGCGCCGCGCCCATCGCCGAGGCCCTGCTGGCGCTGGTGCTGATGGACCACGCCCTGCGCCACCGCGCCCAGTGCGGCGACGTGGTGCAGCCCGTGCCGCCCATCCAGGCGTCGTTTCTTTAAGACCGCGGCCGCAGCGCCGCCAGCCAGCGCATCGGGTTGAAGCCCGTGACCAGGCTGGTGGCCACCAGCACCAGCGTGCCGCCCCACAGCATGCCCGGGCCCAGGGCCTCGCCCAGGAACACGTGGCCCCAGGCCACGCCGAACAGCGGGATCATGAAGGCCGAGCTCATCGCGGCCACCGGCGAGACCTGGCTCAGCACCCGCAGGTTGAGCCAGTAGGCCAGCCCTGAGGTCACGATGCCCATCACCGCCACGGCGGCCAGCGCGAGCGGCGTGAAGCGGGCCTGCGGCAGGCTCCACGCGGCACCGGGCAGCAGCAGCACCAGCGCGGCGGCGTGGATGCCCGCCGCGATCGACAGCGGCGACATGCGCATGGTGGCGCGCTTCATCCAGGTGGTGGAAACGCCATAGCAGGCCGATGCCGTGACGCAGGCCAGCGCCGCCGTCAGCAGCGCTGGCGTGGGTTCCACGGGGCCCAGCTGCACGATCAGCGCTACGCCCGCGAAACCGCACAGGCAGCCCAGCCACTTGCGCAGGCTCAGCGTGTCTTCCTTCATCCACGCGGCGGCCAGCACGCCGAAGGGCACCGCCATGGTGTTGAGCAGCGAGCTGTAGCCCGCCGGCAGGTGCAGCGCAGCCCAGGCGTAGAGCAGGAAGGGCAGGGCGACGGTGAGCGTGCCCAGCCCGAACAGCTCGCGCCAGTGGCGCCACGGCCAGGATTCGCCGGCCACGCGCATGATGCCGATCAGCGTGAGCGTGGCCAGGCCGATGCGCAGCGCGGCCATGACGTTGGGCCCCAGCACCGGGCTGGCGACGCGGATGAAGAGGAAGGAGGCGCCCCACAGGGCAGACAACAGCACGAGCTGCAGGAAGTGGCGGGTTTTCACCGGCCCTATTGTCGGCCAGCGGCGGCATGCGCGCTGGCGGTGGGCGACTGGTTTGCTATTAAATGAGTAGCTGCTCGCGCTTGTGCATCAAGCGCTGGAGGCCGAAAAGGCTTGAAGTCCCCAGGTGCTTGCCTGCCTACTTGCGCACTTCGTCGACCATGGCGCGGAAGTCGTCGATGTCCTCGAAGCTGCGGTACACGCTGGCGAAGCGGATGTAGGCCACCTTGTCGAGCTTCTTCAGCTCGCGCATCACCAGCTCGCCGATGCGGTTGGAGTTCACTTCGCGCTGGCCCAGGTTGAGCAGCTTTTCCTCGATGCGCTCGATGGCGCTGTCGATCTGCGTGGTGCTCACGGGCCGCTTGCGCAGCGCTAGGTTGAACGAGCCGAGCAGCTTGCCGCGGTCGTACTCGATGCGCCGGCCGTCCTTCTTCACGATGGCCGGGAAGCTCACTTCCGGCCGTTCGTAGGTGGTGAAGCGCTTGTCGCAGGCGCCGCACTGGCGGCGGCGCCGGATGAAGACCCCGTCCTCGGACACCCGGGTCTCGACGACCTGCGTTTCGAGGTGGCCGCAGAAAGGGCACTTCATGGCAGCGCTGCGGCGGGATCAGCGGTAGACGGGGAAGCGCGCCGTCAGCGCGTTGACCTTCTCGCGCACAGCGGCGATGTTGGTTTCGTCGCGCGGGTTGTCCAGCACGTCAGCGATCAGGTTGGCCGTGGCGCGGGCCTCTTCTTCCTTGAAGCCGCGCGTGGTCATCGCTGGCGTGCCGATGCGCACGCCGCTGGTCACCATCGGCTTTTCGGGGTCGTTGGGGATCGCGTTCTTGTTGATGGTCATGTGGGCGGCGCCCAGCACGGCCTCGGCTTCCTTGCCGGTGATGCCCTTGGCGCGCAGGTCCACCAGCATCACGTGGCTTTGCGTGCCGCCGGAGACGATGCGCAGGCCGCGCTGCGTCAGCGTCTCGGCCACCACCTTGGCGTTCTTGACCACCTGTTCCTGGTAGGCCTTGAACTCGGGCTGCAGCGCTTCCTTGAAGGCCACGGCCTTGGCCGCGATCACGTGCATCAGCGGGCCGCCCTGCAGGCCGGGGAAGATGGCGCTGTTGATGGCCTTCTCGTGCTCGGCCTTCATCAGGATGATGCCGCCGCGCGGGCCGCGCAGGCTCTTGTGCGTGGTGGACGTC
>Ga0222427_100584_pt1 | contig 45403 bp, 43 predicted proteins | sample 2B20Ametagenome_FD_182890 | JGI IMG/M metagenome (GOLD analysis project Ga0222427, IMG submission 182890) | Enriched microbial communities from leaf-cutter ant dump, University of Wisconsin, Madison, United States - 2B20A (version 2) | ecosystem: Environmental > Terrestrial > Nest > Insects nest...
TGCGTTTGAGCAGGGTGGTCTTGCCCGCACCGAGAAAGCCGGTGAGGATGGTGACGGGAACCATTTTGTCCAAACTGCGCGGGGTATTCATGGCGAAGCTGCTAGCGTGAAGTCAAGGCGTTAAACAGGGACTCTCGGCGCGGGGATCTGGCACCCTTCCATACATTCTGGAACGGGGTTTTCCACACTTTGCCGGAGCATGTTTGCCACAGGCTGCGAAGGCCGCCGACAGCGGCCGGACGCAGGATTACAGCACAGTCGGGGGCAGGGGGCAAACCCAGGGTCTACCCTGGGGCCCGGCCGGCCCGGATCGATGCCGTACGCCCTTCGGTGCATCGGGCGATACCACTATTTTGGGGCGCTTCCCGGGATTTCAAGGGCGGACGGGTCCGCATGGATGAGGCCCGCGCCGGGCGCTGCGACGATGGGAGTAGAGCGGACGGGGGGATCCGCCCGCGGCGGCCCCGTTCAATGATGGTGGTGATGGTGTCCGGCGGCGTCCGCGGGCTGCTGCTTCTGGCACTGCGGGCACAGCGCGCGAATTTCAGTTTCGTGCGTGGCCAGGGCATAGCCGGTCTGGGCGACGCGCTCGGCCAGTTGCCGGCTCATGGCGGGATCGGACACTTCCGCGACCGCGCCGCAGCCGGTACAGACCACCAGCAGGTCGTGGGGCGCGCCGCCGGCGTCGTGGCAGGCGCTCCAGGCGTTGACCGCGTCCAGGCGGTGGATCAGGCCTTCGTCCATCAGGAAGTCCAGGGCGCGATACACCGTGGGAGGCGCGGCGCCCGGGTGCACCGCGCGCATGGCATCCAGCAATTCATAGGCCTTCAGGCTGCGGCCGTGGCGCAGCAGCAGTTCCAGCACCTTGCGGCGGATGGGCGTGAGGCGGCGTCCGCGCTGCTCGCACAGCGTCTCGGCGACGCCGAGCTGGGCGTCCACGGTGTCGCTGCGGGGGGAGCGGGGCGTAGCGGGCATGGCTGGATTCATGTGTATAGGTAACGCGCGCGATGCGCGCGAGATGCCAGGAAGGTAGCAGAAAACACCCAGATGCGGGCGAAACCCCGAAGAATCAAGCATTTTGGTTATGATATAACATAATAAAACTGATGGTCTCTTCCTGATTCCCCATGTCGCATTTCACGCTTTTGCCTCCGCGGCCCGGCGCCGCGCCCGGGCAAAACCTGCCGCCGCGCTCCGCTTTCCTGGTTTCCGCCTGGCGCCGCATGGCGGCCGCGCTGGCGGCGGCGGCCGTCCTGTGGGCCTTGACCGGATGGGCGCTGGACTGGTGGCCGCAATGAGCGCGCCGGTCACCATCGAACTGGACGACGCATCCTTCGGCTGGCACGGCCACCCCGCGCTCAAGTCGGTGTCGGGGCGCTTCGCCGCCGGGGGCATGACCGCCGTGGTGGGTCCGAACGGCGCCGGCAAGTCCACGCTGATCAAAGGCATCATGGGCGTGCTGCGCCCCATGACCGGCAGCGTGCGCATCACCGGCGCGGGCCGCGCCGGGCTGGCCTGGCTGCCCCAGGCCGCCGAACTGGACCGCTCGTTCCCTGTGTCGGTGCTGGAATTGGTGGCGATGGGCGCCTGGCGCCGCGTGGGCGGATGGCGCAGGGTCGGCGACGAAGAGCTGGCGCGCTGCATGCACGCGCTGGAAACGGTGGGCCTGGCCGATGCGGCCGCGCGGGGTGTGGGCACGCTGTCCGGCGGGCAGATGCAGCGCGCGCTGTTTGCGCGGATGCTGGTGCAGGACGCGCCGGTGCTGCTGCTGGACGAACCGTTCGCCGCCGTGGACAGCCACACCGCCGACGAGCTGATGGCGCTGCTTTGCGGCCTGCATGGCCAGGGCCGGACCGTGATCGCGGTGCTGCACGACCTGGACCTGGTGCGCGACCACTTTCCCGAATGCCTGCTGTTGTCGGGCGCGGTGGTGGCCTGGGGCGATACCGCCAGCGCGCTGGACGACGCGCACTTGAAGGCGGCGCGGCAATGGCATGCGAGGGCCCGAGCATGAGCCTGGCGCAATGGGTGGTGTCGCCCTTCCTGGATTACGGCTTCATGCGGCGGGCGCTGGCGGGCGCCTGCGCGCTGTCCCTGGGCGCGGCGCCGCTGGGGGTGTTCCTGGTGCTGCGGCGGATGAGCCTGATGGGCGACGCCATGTCCCACGCCATCCTGCCCGGCGTGGCGGCGGGCTTCCTGCTGTCGGGGCTGTCGCTGGGCGCGATGATGCTGGGCGGCATCGCCACGGGCCTGGCCGTGGCATTGCTGGCGGGCCTGGTCGCCCGCCTGACGCCGCTGCGCGAAGACGCCAGCTTTGCCGCGTTCTACCTCATATCGCTGGGGCTGGGGGTGCTGCTGGTGTCGCTGCGCGGCTCCAACATGGACCTGCTGCACGTGTTGTTCGGCACCGTGCTGGGGCTGGACGATCCGGCGCTCCTGCTGGTCACCGCGGTGGCCAGCGCGACCCTGCTGGCGCTGGCGGCGATCTACCGGCTGCTGGTGGCCGAATGCCTGGACCCGGGGTTCCTGCGCGCCAGCGGCGGCGCGGGAGGCTGGGTCCACATGGGTTTCCTGGTGCTGGTCGTGTTGAACCTGGTGGCGGGGTTCCAGGTGCTGGGCACCCTCATGGTGGTCGGCATCATGATGCTGCCCGCCGCCGCGGCCCGCTTCTGGGTCCGCTCGGCGGCCGGCCAGATTCCGCTGGCCGCCGGCCTGGGCGTGGCGGCTTCGGTGGCCGGCCTGCTCGTCTCGTATCACTTCAATGTGCCGGCATCGCCCGCGATCATCCTGGCCGCCGGCGCCTGTTACCTGTTTTCCATCGTGGGCGGCCCGCAAGGCGGGCTGCTGCGGACGCCGCGCCGCCTGCGGCGGGCCTGACTTCCAAGGAGATTCGCCATGCGTTCCATTTCCCCCGTGCGCCGTCGCGCGCTGCTGGCCGCGGCCGGCCTGTGCCTTGCGGCCGTTTTCGGAGTCTCGCATGCCGCCGCGCCGCTGCAGGCCGTGGCGAGCTTTTCCATCCTGGGCGACATCGTGCGCGAAGTGGGCGGCGAGGACGTCAACGTTTCCACGCTGGTCGGGCCCGACGGCGACGCGCATGAATACGAACCCACGCCGGGCGATGCGAAGAAGCTGTCCGCCGCCGGCGTGCTGTTCGTGAACGGGCTGGATTTCGAGACGTGGATGCCGCGCCTGGCGAAGTCCTCGGGGTTCTCCGGCCAGACCGTCGTGGCCTCCAAGGGGGTGAAGCCGCGCAAGTTCGCCGAAGCGGGCGGCGAGCACCATCATGACGACCACGACCACGACCACGACCACGACGATGACCATGGCCATGGCGACAAGCACGGCCATCATCACCACGGCGATGCCGATCCGCACGCCTGGCAGGACCTGTCCAACGGCGTCATCTATGCCCGCAACGTCGCGGAAGGGCTGGCCGCCGCCGATCCGGCGCGCGCGGACGCGTACCGCCAACGCGCCCAGGCCTATATCGCGCGCCTGCAGGCGCTCGATGCCGAGGTCCGCAAGACCTTCGCCGCGATTCCCGCCGAACGGCGCAAGGTCGTGACCTCGCACGACGCCTTCGGCTATTTCGGCGATGCCTACGGCGTGGCCTTCATCCCCGCGATGGGCGTGTCGACGGATGCGGAACCCTCGGCGGGCGACGTGGCGCGCATCATCGAGCAGGTCAAGCGCGAACGGGTGCCGGCGGTATTCGTGGAGAACATCAGCAGCCCCAGGCTGGTCCAGCAGATCGCGCGCGAAACCGGCGCCAAGGTGGGTGGTACGCTTTATTCCGATGCCTTGTCCAAGCCCGGACAGCCCGGCGCCACCTACCTGGAAATGTTCGAATGGAATGTACGTCAGCTCGCCGCGGCCTTGCAGCCCTGATCGGCGCGGCGGGCCTGCTTGAGGCGGGCGCCGCCGGCGCGCACCCGCATATGTGGATCGACGCCCGCGTGGCGATCGAGATCGATGCCGACCGGCGTGTCGCGGCGCTGCGGCAGGTCTGGCTGTTCGACGAGATGTTCGGCGCCTACGCCACGCAGGGCCTGAAGAAAGGCAAGGACGGTTCCTTGCCCGCGGATGTCCTGCAGGGCATGGCGCAGGACTGGATGAAGGCGCTGGGCGAGCCGGTATCGCACTACTTCACGCGCGTCACGGTGGCCGGCAAGACCGCGGCTTTCGCGGCGCCGCGGGACGCCCGCGTCGACTGGAATCCCAAGACCTCGCGCCTGGCCCTGTCCTTCACGCTGCCGCTGGCCGAGCCGGTGGCGCCGGGCGCGGAGGGCGCGCAGGTGGATATCTACGACCCGACTTACTTTGTCGCTTATGCCTTCGATGGCAAGGGCGCGGTTTCCCTCGACGGTCCGCAAGGCGCGGCCTGCGCGTCGGCGTATCGCAAGCCCAAGGAACTGGATTGGAAAACCATGCAGCAACTGGCCGCGATTCCGGCCGATCCGGAAGCGTTGCCCGACGAACTCTTCGCCATTACCAAGGGGCTGACGCACCGCATCGAGGTGCGATGCCCATAGCGCGGCCGCTGCAGCCCGTTTTCGCGCTGTTGCTGTGGATCGGCCTGGGCTGGCTGGCGACCGCGGCGGCCCAGGGCGCGCATCCTTTCGGCGTGCCGGAAAGCGGCGGCGCGGCCGGCCCGGGCTGGCTGTCCGGCTTCTTCGGGCAGGTTTCCATCTGGCAGACCCACTTCTACCGGCAGTTGACGGGCGCGGTGCGCGCCTGGCAGGACGACGGCGGGGCCGCCTGGGTCCTGGTCGGCCTGTCGTTCGCCTACGGCGTCTTCCATGCCCTGGGGCCGGGCCACGGCAAGGCGGTCATCTCGTCCTACGTGCTGGCGAACCGCCAGACCGCCCGCAACGGCGCGCTGCTGGCATTGTTGTCCGCCTTGATCCAGGCGCTGGTGGCGATCGCGCTGGTGGCGGTGCTGGCGATGGTCTTCAATGCCACCGCGGCCGCCATGAACGCCGCCACGCGCTGGCTGGAGCTGGCATCCTATGCGCTGGTGACGGCGCTGGGCGCGTGGCTGGTCTGGGCCAAGGCGATCCGCCCGTTGCGCGCGCGCGCCGCCGCGTCGCCGCTGGGGCACGACCACCACGGACATGACCACCATGGGCATGCCCACGATTGCGGCTGCGGACATGCGCATGCGCCCGAGCCCGAACGCGTCGCGGGTCCGCTGGACTGGCGGCGCGCGGGGTCGGCCATCCTGGCCGTGGGCTTGCGCCCCTGCAGCGGCGCGTTGATCGTGCTGGTGTTTGCGCTGTCGCAGGGATTTTTCCTGGCTGGCGTGGCCGCGGCCCTGGCGATGGGCCTGGGCACCGGCCTGACCGTCGCCGCGCTCGCCTGCCTGGCGGTGGCCGCCGGTGGCGCGGCCAACCGCCTGGGCCGCAGGCTGTCCAGCGCCGGCGCGGCGCGCCTGCGCTATGGCGTGGAGGCGCTGGCGGCGTTCGCGGTGCTGTTGCTGGGCGTGATGCTGCTGGGCGGCGTGGTGGCCGGGGGCGCCTAGGGGGCGTGGCGGCACGCCCCGGGCTGCGCGCAAATCAGGACTTGCGGCCGGCGCGCGGATGCGCCTGGTCGTAGGCGCGGGCCAGATGCTGGAAATCCAGCCGCGTATAGACCTGGGTGGTGGAGATGTTGGCGTGGCCCAGCATTTCCTGCACGGCGCGCAGGTCTTGCGCGGATTGCAGGACATGGCTGGCGAAGCTGTGGCGCAGCACGTGCGGATGCACGTGGGTGGGCACGCCGGCCGCCTGCGCGACGCGCGCAAGCTGCAGTTGCACCACGCGCGGCGAGATGCGGCGCCCGCGCGCGCCCAGGAAGAGGGCGGCGGCGTCTTCGGGGCGCGCGCTGAAAGGCGCCAGTTGCGGACGGACCGCGATCCATTTGCGCAGGGCGTCCAGGGCCGCCTGGCCCACGGGGACGGACCGGCGCTTGCCGCCCTTGCCCAGCACCACGACCTCGGCTTCTTCCAGGCTCAGCCAGCCGCGCGATTCGTAGCCGCCGGCGCGTTCATAGCGCAGGTCCAGCCCAACCAGTTCCGACAGCCGCAGGCCGCTGGAATACAGCAGTTCGAACATGGCCTGGTCGCGCAGCGCGGCGGGCTCGGTCGCCACCTGCGCGGGCGCGCGGTCCAGCAGGGCCTGGGTCTGTTCCACCGACAGGGCCTTGGGCAGGCCGCGCGGCGCCTTGGGCGCGCGCACGCCCGCCACCGGGTTGCCGGCCAGTTCGATCGCCGGCGCCCACCATTGATAGAAGCCCCGCCAGGCCGCCAGCGTGCGCGCCAGGCTGCGCGGGCCGCGGCCCTCGGCATGCAGGCGCGCCACGAACTGGCGGATGTGGCCGTTGCCGACCTTGTCCAGCGGCAGGCCGGCCTTGTCGGCCAGCGCGCGCAGGAAGCGCAGTTCGCGGCGATAGCCGTCCAGCGTGTGGGGCGAATAGCGGCGGTTGGTTTCCAGGTGGCGCAGCCACGCGTCCATCGCCTCGGGCAGGGGAGCCTCCGGCGGATCTGCGTCTGGCGTGGCGTTCTGCATGGCGTGCTCCGTGTCCGCCCGTGCCGGGACCTAGGCCTTGGGGCTTGCCGGGTTCAGGCGATGCAGCGCCGCCGACGCCAACTGCCCGATGGATTCGAGGAAGGTGGTGCCCATTTCGGGGGTGAAGCGTTCGACGTCGTCGGAGCCCAGCACCAGCAGGCCGACCGCCGGGCCGTCCGCTTCCAGGCGCAAGGGCACTAGCGCCAGCGACTTGGGCTTGGCGTCCAGCCAGCCCGCGGCTTCGAAGCCGGTGTCGGTGCCGCAGTACGGCGCCTTCAGGCTGTCGGTGAAGGTGCGTACGTCCTGGCTGACGGGTTCGCCGTAGCCGGTGGCGGGCAGTTCCGAGAGGCCCCACAGGCGCAGGGCCACGTGGTCCACGTCGAATTGTTCGGCCAGCCCCAGGGCGATTTCGCCCGGCACCCGCTGGGCGTCGCATTCGGACAGCAGGCGGCTGCACCACTTGGCCACGTGCGTGCCGATGGTTTCGTTGGCCGTGGCGTTGCGCACGAGTTCGCTCAGGCGCCATTCCAGTTCGCGGTTGCGTTCGCGCAGCGTCATGATCTGGCGTTCGCCCAGCGAAATGGCGCGCGAGCCATGCGGATGGGGCACCTGCAGCGTGGCGAAGACGTCTGCGTGTTCTTCGAAAAAGCCGGGATTCTCTTGCAGGAAGCCTGCGACGTCCTCGGCGGTAAAAGCGGTATCAGTCATGGCTTAGCGGTTCAGCCCCATGGAGAAGACGAGCTTGTCGATGTCGACCTGCCCCGTGAAAACGGATTCCGCCGGACCGGTCATGCGCAGTTGTCCGCCGTTCCATGCGACGGTCAGCATGCCGCCGCGCGTCTGTACGCGCACCGGGGAATCGAGCAGGCCGCGGCGGATGCCGGCCGCGACGGCGGCGCAGGCGCCGGTGCCGCAGGCCAGGGTTTCGCCCGCGCCTCTTTCGAAGACGCGCAGGCGGATGTTGTTGCGGTCCACCACTTGCATGAAACCGGCGTTGACGCGGCGCGGGAAGCGCGGGTGGGTCTCGATCAGCGGGCCCAGGACGGAGACGGGGGCGGTGTCCACGTCTTCCACGACCTGCACGGCGTGCGGATTGGAGATCGCCACGGCGGAGACCTGGACGGTGTGCGGCAGGCCGGCGGGCGCGTCGAGTTCCAGTTCCCAGAGCGTGTCCTCGCCCTGCGCGCGCGAGGCCAGGCCGTCGGTGTCGAACGGCAGGGCGGCGGGGTCGAAGCGGGTGCTGCCCATGTCGACGGTGACCTGTTCGTCGTCGCCTTCGTTCAGGACCAGGATGCCGGTGGCGATCTCGGCGCGCAGCGGGTTGCGGTCGGACAGGCCTTGTTCGTGCACGAAGCGCACGAAGCAGCGGGCGCCGTTGCCGCAATGTTCGACTTCGCTGCCGTCGGCGTTGAAGATGCGGTAGCGGAAGTCGGCATCCGGCCGGGTGGCCCGTTCGACCAGCAGGATCTGGTCGGCGCCGATGCCGAAATGCCGGTCGCCCAGGGCGCGCGCGCGCTCGGGCGTCATGTCGATGGCTTGGCGGACCCCGTCGAGCACGACGAAATCGTTGCCGGCGCCATGCATTTTGGTGAAGTTCCAGTTCATCGCTGGATTATCGCCCATTATTGGGGCGCGGGCGGGCTCAGTAGAGTTTGGGCTCGCCCAGCGGCCGCGTCTTGAAACGGCGATGGACCCAGTAGTACTGGCTGGGGCAGCGGCGCACCCAGGATTCCAGTTCGCGGTTCAGGCGGGCGGTGGCGTCTTCCAGCGAGTCCTCGCCCGGGAAGTCCGCCAGCGGCGGCAGCACGTCCACGTGGTAGCGGCCGGTCTCCGGGTTCCAGAAACCCACGATGGGCATGACGGCGGCATTCCATTTCTTGGCCAGTTGCGCGGTGGCGAGCAAGGTCGCGGCCGGCACGCCGAAGAACGGCACGAACACCGAGCCCTGGCGGCCGAAGTCCATGTCGGGCAGGTAGTAGACGGGGCGCGGCGCGCGCAGGTGGCGCAGCAGTTCGCGCACGCCGTCCTTGCGGCTGACCAGGAAGACTTCGTTGAAGCGGGCGCGGCCCGCGGCCACGACGGCGTCGATGTGCGGGTCGCTTTGCGGGGTATACATGGTGGCGGCGCTGGGCACGTCCATGGTGAGCCTGGTCGCCGCGGCGTCCAGCGCGATGAAGTGCGGCGCCAACAGGATCACCGAGCGGCCTTCGGCGATCAGTTCGTTGATGCGTTCGCTGCCGGTCTGCGTCACCATTTCCTTGATGGCCTCCGGCGTGCCGTACCAGAGCACGCCGCGGTCCACGATGGATTGCGCCAGGGCGCGGAAATGCTCGGCCAGCCACCGTTCGCGCACGGACTCGGGCTGGTCGGGAAAGCACAGCTCCAGGTTGCGCCGGACGATGCGTGCGCGCGACTTCGCCAGGCGCGGCGCCAGCCAGCCCAGGCAGGCGCCGATGCGCAGCCGCGTCGACGGCTTGATGCGACCGAACCATTTCAACAGGGAGACCAGCGCGCGCGTTTTGAAATCAGTCATAGTGTCAGCAGGGGAACGGGCGGGGCGCGGCGGGTTCAGCCCGCCGTGGAGGCCGTATCGGCGGCCGGCGCCGGCGGGGCCCCGCGCGGCGTCTTGTAGCGGTTGTAGCTCCAGAGATATTGCTCCGGGCAGCGGCGGATCAGCGTTTCCATGGCCGCATTGAGCAGAGCGGCCTGCGCCTGGGGATCGGCGGGCAGCGGTTCGGGCACCCGGACATAATGGATGCGCCAGCCCCGCCCCTTGGGCAGCCTTTCACCGGCGGTCAGGATGATGGAAACGCCGGTCTGCGTGGCCAGCTTGCCTGGCAGGGTCATGGTGTAGGCCATGCGTCCGAAGAACGGGGCCCAGACGCCGTCGCCCACGCTGGGCGCCTGGTCGGGCAGCATGCCCACGGATTCCCCCCGGCGCAGGGCGCGCACGAATTCACGCACGCCTTGCATGGTGGCGGGCACCGCGTTGACCGCCGAGCTGTTGCGCGCGGTTTCCAGCAGCGGGGCCAGGATGTCCTTGCGCGGCGGGCGGAACATAACCGTCATCGGCATCTGGCGGGCCAGGTAGCGGGCCGTGATTTCGAAGCAGCCCAGGTGGGGCGTCAGGAAAAGGATGCCCCGGTTTTCGGCGCGGGCCGCGCTGACCACGTCGTTGTCGTCCGAGACGACCCGGGCCAGGCTGTCTTCGTTGCGGAACCAGACCCGCGGGCTTTCGAGGATCATGGCGCCGATCTCGCCGGCCGCGCGGCGCGCGAAGGCCGGGTCCGGATAGCCTGCCTGGGCGGCGTTCGCCTGGAGCCGCCGCCGGTACTTGCCTGGCCAGGCGTAGATCGCGCGCCCGGCGAGGTGCCCCAGGGCGTGCGCGACGGGGAGAGGAAGGGCGGCGAACAATCTGAACAGGAAGAGCAGCATGCGGCAAAGGTAAGGGGCTGGCAGGGGGGCGCCCGGGCCCCGGGAACGGGCAGGCGCCCAGGCACGAGCAGCAGAACGGCATTTTCGCCTAAAATGAGCCAGTCGCCGAGTTAACCGACAACTTGCGGGGCGACGGCAAGGGTGTAGCGCGTTGCGCGTCCTTTGCCAAATCCGCTAAAGCGTCGCGCCCAGATCCGGGGTATGCCGCAAGGCATACGGTTCGAGGTGCTACGCGCCTCGTGAACCTATGCGCCGGCAAAGCCGGGCACGTAAGGACGCATCTGTGGCCAACAACGACTTTCTCTTCACCTCCGAATCCGTCTCTGAAGGGCACCCCGACAAGGTAGCCGACCAGATTTCAGACTCCATCCTCGACGCCATCTTCACCCAAGACCCCAACGCGCGCGTTGCGGCAGAGACCCTGTGCAACACGGGCCTGGTCGTGCTGGCCGGCGAGATCACCACGAACGCCAACGTCGACTACATCCAGGTCGCGCGCGACACGATCCGCCGCATCGGCTACGACAACACCGACTACGGCATCGACTACAAGGGCTGCGCGGTGCTGGTCGCCTACGACAAGCAATCGCCCGACATCGCCCAGGGCGTGGACCGCAGCTCGGAAGACTATCTGAACCAGGGCGCGGGCGACCAGGGCCTGATGTTCGGCTACGCGTGCGACGAAACCCCCGACCTGATGCCGGCCCCGATCTGGTACGCGCACCGCCTGGTGCAGCGCCAGAGCGAACTGCGCAAGGACGGCCGCCTGCCGTGGCTGCGTCCCGACGCCAAATCGCAGGTGACGTTCCGCTACATCGACGGCCGTCCGGCGGAAGTCGACACGGTGGTGCTGTCGACCCAGCATTCGCCCGAAGTCACGCAAGAGACCATCCGCGAAGCGGTGATCGAAGACATCATCAAGCCGAGCTTCCCCGAAGGCCTGATCACGCCCAAGACCAAGTTCCTGGTGAACCCGACCGGCCGCTTCGTCATCGGCGGGCCGCAAGGCGATTGCGGCCTGACCGGCCGCAAGATCATCGTCGACACCTACGGCGGCGCTTGCCCGCACGGCGGCGGCGCGTTCTCGGGCAAGGATCCCTCCAAGGTCGACCGCTCGGCCGCCTACGCCGCCCGCTACGTGGCCAAGAACATCGTGGCCGCCGGCCTGGCGCGCCAGTGCCAGGTGCAGGTCAGCTACGCCATCGGCGTGGCCGAGCCCATCAACATCACGGTCTACACCGAAGGCACCGGCGTCATCCCCGACGACCAGATCGCCAAGCTGGTGCGCGAGCACTTCGACCTGCGTCCGAAGGGCATCGTGAACATGCTGGACCTGCTGCGCCCGATCTACTCGAAGACCGCCGCCTACGGCCACTTCGGCCGTTCGGAACCGGAATTCTCGTGGGAAGCCGCGGACAAGGTGCAGGAACTGAAGAAGGCCCTGTAAACGGCCCGGCAAGCGGTCCCGCTACGGCAAACGCCCCCATTGGGGGCGTTTGTTTTTGCGCGGGGCAATGCGGTCCGGCGCCCTAGCCGCCCAGATACGCGCGGGCCAGCGCCCCGTCCTGCGCGATTTCCCGGGCCGTGCCCTGCGCCGCCACGCGGCCGGATTCCAGCACATAGGCGCGGTCGGCCAGCGATAGCGCCAGCGCCGCCATCTGGTCCACCAGCAGGATCGTCATGGACTCTCCGCGCAGTCGGTCCAGCGAATCGAACAGTTCGTCGATGATCTTGGGGGCCAGGCCCAGCGACGGTTCGTCCAGCAGCAGGATCACGGGCTTGGACATCAGGCCGCGCGCGATCGCCAGCATCTGCTGTTCGCCGCCGGACAACAGGCCGGCGCGCTGGTGCAGCCGCTCGCGCAGGCGCGGGAACCGCGCCAGCATTTCCTCGACCCGCGCCTCGCGGTCCTGCGGATGCAGGAAGGCGCCCAGGCGGATGTTGTCCAGCACGCTCAGGCCCGGAAAGACCTGGCGGCCTTCGGGCACGAGCACCAGGCCGCGCGCCACGATGCGGTCGGCGGCCAGGCCGTTCAGCTCCTGTCCCTGCAGGTGCATGCCGCCTTGCGCGGGCCGGTGCAGCCCGGCCAGCGTGCGCATCAAGGTCGATTTGCCGGCGCCGTTGGCGCCCAGCAGCGCCACCATTTCACCTTGCCGCACTTGCAGGTCGATGCCGTGTAGCACGGGATTGGCGCCGTAGCCGGTGACCAGATTGCCCACCCCCAGCACCTCCGGCGCGATCGCGGCGCCCGCGGGCCGCTGCCGGGCCGCCGGGGCGCGCCGGGCGGCCTCGTCGCCCAGATAGGCCTGGCGCACGGCGGGCGCCTGCTGGATGTCGGCGGGGCTGCCCTGCGCCAGTTCGCGGCCGGCGTCGATGGCGACCACGTGATCCGACACGCCCATCACCAGCCCCATGTCGTGCTCCACCAGCAGCACGCCCGCGCCGGCTTCGGCGATGCGGCGCAGCAGGCCGGCCAGCCGCGCCTTGTCTTCGCGCGACAGGCCGGCGGCGGGTTCGTCCATCAGCAGGATGTCGGCGTCGGTGGCCAGCGCGCGGGCGATCTCGACCAAACGCCGGTCGACGTGCGGCAGGTCGGCGGCGGGGGTATCCAGCGCGCCTTCGTAGCCGCAGAACGCGAGCAGCGCCCGCGCCCGTTCGCGCACGTCCGGCGCCAGGTAGCGGCGGGACGCCAGCAGCCCGCCCAGCCGGCCCCGCAGCATGCCCAGCGCCACGTTGTCTTCCACGCTCAGCGTGTCGAACAGTTGCGAGGTCTGGTAGGTGCGGCCGATGCCGCTGCGCGCCACGCCGTAGGCGGGCAGGGACGCCAGCGGCGCATCGCCCAGCGCCACCGCGCCGCCGGTCGGCTGGTAGTAGCCGCTGAGCATGTTGATGACGGTGGACTTGCCCGCGCCGTTCGGTCCGATCAGCGCCGTCACGGCGGCCGGGGCTACCGTGAACGACACGGACTGCACGGCGCGCACGCCGCCGAACGTCATGGTCAGCGCGTCGGCGCGCAGCGCGCGCCGCGGGCGGCCGCCCGCGGGCAGCGCGCTCTTGTGGCGCGGCGTCAGCGCCTGGCCCGCCGCGTTGCGGCGCCAGCGCGCCAGCATCCCGGCCACGCCTTCCGGCGCGACCCATAGCACCACCAGCAGGAAGGCGCCGAAGAACAGCAGGCGGTATTCCTCCAGGCTGGACAGCAGTTCGGGCAGCAGTCCCACGACGACCGCGCCCAGCAGCGGTCCGGCCAGCGAGCCCGCGCCGCCCAGCGTCACCGCCAGCACGAACAGGATCGACTGCATGAAATTGAAGTTGTGCGGCGTGATCATGCCGGCCTGCGGGGCGTAGAGCCCGCCCGCCAGTCCCACCACCGCCGCCGACACCATGAAAGCCACGGCCTTGACCGCCAGCGGGTTGATGCCGATGGATTCGCTGGCCGTTTCGCTGTCCTTGACCGCGCGCATCGCCGCGCCCCAGGTGCCGCGCGACAGCAGCGCGTAGCCCGCCAGCGCCGCGAACACCGCCACGACGGCCAGCATGGCCACGCCGCGATCCCCGCCGATGCCGGCAAGCGAGGGCTGCGCGATCCCCATCAGGCCGTTCTGGCCGCCGGTGAGGTCGCCGCCTTCGATCAGCGCGTGTTCCACGATGAAGCCGAAGGCGATCGTGATCATCGCCAGGTAAGGGCCTTTCACGCGCAGCGCGGGCAGCGCCAGCAACAGGCCGAAGGCGCCGGCGACGAGCGCCGCCGCCGGCCACGCCAGCCAGAAGCTCCAGCCGGCCTGGCCGGTCAGGATGGCGACGGTGTACGCGCCGATGGCGTAGAAGCCCGCATGGCCGAACGACATCTGTCCGGTCAGCCCCAGCAGCACGTTCAGCCCGATGCCGGCCAGCGCCAGCAGCGCCACGTTGCCCAGCACGAAGACGTAGTAGCCGTTGACGGTGGCCGCCAGGGCCAGGCCGGCGGCGGCCAGCAGGGCGTAGAGCGCCAGCGGCAGCCAGCGCGATGCAAGTCGCTTATTCATCAGACCTTCCTGACATCGGCGCGTCCGAACAGTCCGTTGGGACGCACGGCCAGCATGACGATCACCAGCGTGAAACTGATGATCTGGGTGTATCCGGAGCCCAGGGCCACGGTGATCAGCGCTTCGACCACGCCGAACAGCAGGCCGGCGACCATCACGCCCCAGGCGCTGGTGATGCCGCCCAGGATCGCGACCACGAAGGCCTTCAGGCCGAAGAGCGTGCCCATGTCGGCCTGCACGTTGAACAGCGGCGCGACCAGCGCGCCCGCCACGCCGGCAAACAGCGTGGACACGGCAAACGCCGCCATGATGGCGTGGCGCACGGGAATGCCCATCAGCCGCGCCGCGCCGGGGTTCTGCACTACCGCCAGCAGCGCCACGCCCCAGCGCGTGCGGCGCGACAAGGTGTGCAGCGCCGCCGCCAGCGCCAGCCCGACCAGCGGGATCAGCAACTGCAGCGGATAGACGCCCAGGCCCAGTCCGCCGATTTCAAGCGGCGCCTGGGCCAGGGGCGAGGGCAGGCTGCGCGGCTCTTTGCCGAAGGTGAACATCACGACGTTGTCCAGCACGATGCCGAGCGCCACCGTGGACATCAGCCAGGCGTTGGAGCCGCGGCTGGCGAACGGCCGCACGGCCAGCCGTTCGACCACCAGGCCGTACAGCGCGCACAGCGCCAGCGCCGCCAGCAGGGCGGGCGCCAGCGGCCAGCCCAGCGTCTGCGCGAACGTATAGGTCAGCACGGCGCCCAGCATCATGGAACTGCCCTGGGCGAAGTTCACCGTGCCCGACACGGCATAGGTCAGGTAAAAGCCCAGCGCCATGAGCCCGTACATGCTTCCCAGGCCCAGGCCGCTGACAATGGCGGACATCAACAACATGCGCGTCTCCCGCTTGGTTCCGCCGGCTTACTGCACGCCCTTGACGGGCAGGATGCGGTTGTCGATGAAGTGCGTCCACACGTAGTCGTCTTCGCGCAGCGCGTCGTGCGACGCCGGCGTGAAGGGCTGTTCGTACGTCTTGATCAGGCCGTCGTACCTGCCGATCTTGTAGAAGCCCTGGCGCACGGCGTCGCCATCGGTCGATCCGGCCTGTTCGATGGCCAGCGCGGCCAGTTGCATGCCGTCGTAGGCGTTGGCCACGCCCACGGCGGGCGTGATGTCCTGCGGGCCCTTGATGTCGGAGTACTTGGCTTTCAGCGCCTGCATCACCTTCTCGCCCACCGGCCCCTGCTTGCCGAAGAAGCTGTAGGTCTGCACGAAGTGCACGTTCTTGGCGTTGGGGCCGGCCAGCTCGGTAAAGCGGCCGCCCGCGGGCCCCCAGTGCGACACGATCGGCACCTTCCAGCCCATGCGGTCCAGCGACTTCACCACCTGCGCCGACGGACCGACGTTGCCGACCAGGAACAGCGTGTCCGCGCCCGCCGCCTTCAGGCGGCTCAGTTGCGGCACCACGTCCAGGTCGTTGGGCTGGAATTTCTCGACGCCGGCGGGCGCGACCTTGGCCGCGGCCAGCGCGGCATTCAGGCCCTTCTCGTTGGATTCGCCCCAGGGGTTGTTCACCAGGATCATGCCCGGCCTGGCGGTCTGGAAGGTCTTTTGCGCGTACTGGACCATCGCGCTGTCCACGATTTCGTCCATGGCCGACACGCGGAACACGAAGTTCGGCTTGCCCGCGTTGTGGGTGATGGCCGTGCCGGCCGCCCAGGGGCCCATGAACGGCACTTTCTCCTGGTTCACGATGGGCACGATCGCCATGGACACCGGCGTGTCCAGGCCGCCGAACAGCACCGCGACTTTCTCCTTGAAGATCAGTTCGCGCGCGGCGGCCATGCCCTTGGCGGGATTGCCTTCGTCGTCGCGGCGCACCAGCACGACCTGGCGGCCGTCCAGCAGGCCGCCCTTCGCATTGATTTCATCGATGGCGATGGCCATGCCGCGGGTCAGGGCCTCGCCCGCGCGCGCCGACTCGCCGGACAGCGCCGTGATCAGGCCGATCTTGATGGGGTCGGCGGCAAGCGCCGGTTGCAGGGCGAGGCCGGCCGTGCAGAGGGCGGCGGCGGTGGCGCGAAGCAGAAAGGAACGGCGGGTCGGGACCATCGGGCACTCCTGGAAAAGTGGAACGGATCTTGCATGGGGATCAGTGCTGCTGCGCTTCTCCATGCAAGATCCGTGCCATCCGATCCGCTTCGGCCCGCAGGCGCCGCTGCCAGGGGAGGCGCCGCCGCTGGAGGCGGTTTGTCGGCGCCGGATCTCGATTTCGTTTCCAAAGCGCCACAGATTTTGTCAACAATCATGCATCAGGATTTGCACCAAAATGAATCCAGCCTTGCTTTCAAGCACTAGTCCGGGGCGCGGCGACACGTCCGCGTGGACGCCCGCGCCGCTGGCCTGCCACGGCCGCTTCGCCTATCGTCCGATCGCCGGGCGGCCGGACTACGCCTGGCCCAATGGCGCGCGCCTGGCCGTGTATCTCGGCTTCAACATCGAGCACTTCGCGTTCGGGGAGGGGCTGGGGGCCGAGCTGGGGCCGGCCTCGCCCCATCCGGACGTGCTGAACTACGCCTGGCGCGAATATGGCAACCGCGTGGGCGCGTGGCGCTGCCTGGAACTGTTCGACGAACTGCGCCTGCCGGCCGGCGTGCTGGTCAATACCGCCCTGTACGAGCATTGCCCCGAATTGATGGACGCCTTCCTGGCGCGCGGGGACGAGCTGATCGGGCACGGCTACAGCAATGCGCATCGGCAGGGCGGGTTGCCGGAAGCCGAAGAAAGCGCGCTGCTGGCGCATTGCCGCGACCGCATCCGGCGGCATACCGGCAGCGCGCCCGCCGGCTGGCTGTCGCCGTGGATATCCGAAAGCCGCGCCACGCCCGACCTGCTGGCGGAGGCGGGCTACCGCTACACGCTGAACTGGTGCCATGACGATCAGCCCATGCGCATGCGGACCCGGGGAGGCGGCCTGTGGGCCATTCCGTATCCGCAGGAACTCAACGACATTCCCATGATCATGGGACGCAAGATGGACGCGCGCGACTTTGCCGACATGATTCTCGACCAGTTCGAGGAGATGCGCACGCAGGCCCTGCGCCAGCCCCTGGTCATGGGCATTGCGCTGCATCCTTATATCGTGGGCCAGCCATACCGGCTGCGGCACCTGCGGCGCGCGCTCGCGCCGCTGGCCGCCGCCCGCGACCGGGGCGAAATCTGGTTCACCACGCCAGGCGAGATCTGCCGGCACGTGGACGGCCTGCCGCCCGGCGTGATCGCCGCGCCCTGATGCTTTTTATCCATCCGTCCGTAAGAACGAGTCCTCCATGCCGACACGCACCCCCTCCAAGACCCGCGCCAGGCCCGCCGCCCGCGGCCGGCCCGCGGCCGGCCCGATCGCCCCGGACGCCCTCGACACCGACATGGAGCGCCGCATCTGCGAAGCCGTGTATGAAAGCGTGATGAGCCAGCGGCTGACGCCCGGCACCAAGCTGCCCGAGGCCGCGATCTGCGACCTGTTCGGCGTATCGCGCTCGGTGGCGCGCAAGGCTTTGCAGCGGCTGGCGCACGAGCACGTGGTGGACCTGCACCACAACCGCGGCGCCGTGGTGGCGGAACCCACGCCCGAGGACACGCGCCAGATCTTCCAGGCACGCCGCGCGCTCGAAGCGGCGCTGCTGCCCTTGGCCGCGGCCCGCGCCGGCAAGGCCGACTACGCGTCGCTGCGCAAGCAGCTACGGGACGAGCACGCCTTGCTGCACCGCGCCGGCCAGCCCGCCTGGGCGCGCCAGGCCAGCGCTTTCCACCTGCGGCTGGGCGAGCTGTCCGGCAACGCCATCCTGCAGGGCTATCTGGCTGAGCTGGTGTCGCGGTGTTCGCTCATCGTGGCGCTGTACGAGCCGCCCGGCAACGCCGCATGCGAACATGGCGAGCACGTGCTGATCGTGGACATGATGGAACGGGGCGACGTGGCCGAGGCCGTGAAGACCAACGACAACCACCTTGCGGACCTGGAGCGGCGCATCAGCCTGGAGCGCCCGCAACCCGCGCAAACCCTTGCCCAGATGCTGGGACTGGCCTGATATGGAAATCGATTTCGACGCAATCACCGAATACCAGCGCTACAAGCTGATGGCCAGCCTGATCGTGCCCCGGCCGATCGCGCTGATCACCACCCTGTCCGAGACCGGCGTGGTCAACGCGGCGCCGTTCAGCATGTTCAACATGCTGGGCGAGGACCCGCCCATCGTCATGGTCAGCATCAACCGCCTGGAGGACGGCGGCTTGAAGGACACGGCCCGCAACATCGCCCGCGACGAGGAATTCGTGGTGCACCTGACCGACGAGGCCATGGCCGAGCGCATGCACCGCTGCGGCGACCGCCTGCCCGCGGATGTCAGCGAGCTGGCGCACGCGGGCCTGGACGCGGCGCCCAGCCATCACGTCAGGCCGCCCCGCATCGCGCAGGCGCCCGTGGCCTTCGAGTGCACGCTGCACGAAACCATGGAAACCGCCAGCCGGCAGATCTTCATCGGGCGGGTGCGCTGGCTGCACGCGCGCGACGGCCTGATCGACACGGCGACCTGGCGTGTGCGCTTGCAGGACTACTTTCCGGTGGGACGATTCGGCGCCAGCTTCTACGTCACGACGCGCGACCGCTACGCCATCGGCGAGAACGGCGCGCCGGCGGGCGCGGGCGCCAGCACGGCGATCGACGAGATCTGAGGCAGCGTCTTCACCACACGGTTTGTTGCCCGCCCGGCGCCCGCAGATACCGGGCGAAGCGCTGCGACATGAATTCCACGAACGCGATCGTCTTGGCCGGCAGGTTCAGGCGTTCGGGGTACAGCGCGTGGATGTCGGCCGGCGGCGTGCGCCAGTCGGCCAGCACTTCGCGCAGCCGGCCGGCGCGCAGGTAGGCGGCGGTCTCCCATTCGGACCGCATCACGATGCCGTGGCCGTCCAGCGCCCATTCCAGGGCGCTCTGGCCGTCGTTGGAGCTGACCGGCCCGCGCACCTTCACGGTTTCCGCGCGCAGGCCCGATTCCAGCCGCCAGGTGCCGTAGGCCACGTCGTTCTCGCGCACCACGATGCAGCGGTGGCGCTGCAGGTCGAGCGGCGCCCGCGGCTCGCCATAGGTGTCCAGGTAGCGCGGCGAGGCGCAAAGCAGCCGCCGGTTCGAGGCGATCTTGCGCGCGGTCAGGCGCGCGTCCGGCAGGTCGCCGAAGCGCACCGCCACGTCGAAGCCTTCCTCGATCAGGTTGAGCGGCCTGTCCGTCAGCCGCATCTGCACTTCCACCTCGGGATATTGGCGCGCGAAGTCCGACACCGCGGGCACGATGTGGGCGCGCCCGAAGCCGAAGGTGGCGTTCAGCCGCAGCAGGCCCTGGGGCTGCGCCCGGGCGCTGGACACCGAGCGTTCCAGGGCTTCCAGGTCCGCCAGGATGCGTCCGCCCTCGGCCAGGTAGAGCTCGCCTTCCTGCGTGACGCTGACCCGGCGGGTGGTGCGGTTCAGCAGCCGCACGCCCAGGCGCTGCTCCAGCTTGGCCAGCCGGGTGCTGACCGCGGGCGGCGTCAGGCCCAGCTCGCGCGCGGCGGCGGACAGATTGCCGTGCTTGACCACCAGCGAGAAGAAGGCGAGATCCGAGAGGGCGTCCATGGGCTTATTTATAAATCAAATTTAATAAAGATTTAGTTGGATTATTAATTATAAGAATCCAACAGGCCTATACACTGACCTGACCCTATAGAGCCGCCCATCGCGGCCACACGAGGAGACCAGGAATGAAGATCAACACCGCGGCCGGCGCCCTGTGCGCGGCCCTTGCCGTCGCATCCTGTTGGACCCAGCCGGCCGCCGCCGCCGGCGCCTTCCCCGAACGCGCGGTGACGCTCATCGTGCCGTTCGCGCCGGGCGGCAGCGTGGACATCGCCGCGCGCCTGATCTCCGACGCCTGGGGCCGCGCGCTGGGGCAGAGCGTGATCGTGGAGAACCGCGCCGGCGCCTCCGGCAACATCGGCATGGCCGCGGTGGCGCGCGCCGAGCCCAACGGCTATACGCTGGCCATCAACACCATGTCGCTGGCCATCAACCCCGCGCTCTTCCAGAGCATGCCGTTCGACACGAAGAAGGACCTGCGTTCGGTAGGCACGGTCGGAACGTCGCAGCACGTGCTGACGGTGACCAACGGCCTGCCGGTGGCCAATGTCGGCGAACTCCTCGCCTATGTGCGCGAGCGGCCCGCCAACGACCTGAGCTTCGGCTCGGCGGGCACGGGCAGCACCTTCCACATGGCGGCGGAATTGTTCAAGTCCGTATCGCGCACGCAGATCCTGCACGTGCCGTACAAGGGCGGCGGTCCCGCCATGCTGGACACGATCAGCGGCCAGGTGCAGATGAGTTTCCCGGTGCTGTCCGCGGCCAAGCCGCAGGTGGACGGCAAGAAGCTCCGCGCGCTGGGCGTGACCGGCAGCACGCGGTCGCCGCTGCTGCCGGACGTGCCCACCATCGCGGAATCCGGCCTGCCCGGCTACGAGTTCAATACCTGGTTCGTCATCAGCGCGCCCGCGGGCACGCCGCAGCCGGTGATCGACACGCTGAACGCCAAGCTGGCGCAGGCCCTGCGTTCGCCCGAACTGGCGCAGCGCATGGGCAAGGAGGGTTTCGATCCGCTGATCTCCACGCCCGACAAGACCGACGCCATGGTGGCCGACGAAATGACGCGCTGGGCCGGCATCGTCAAGGACGCCGGAATCCAGGCCAACTGAGCGCCCACGATACGCGCCCCGCGCGGGCGCAATACTTTCAGGATGCAAGACATGCCCGGCATGACGCTGTACGACAAACTGGTGGCCAGCCATGAGGTGGCCCGCATCGACGACGAGCACGTCCTGCTCTACGTCGACCTGCACATCATGAACGAATACACCAGCCCGCAGGCCTTCAGCGGCCTGGCCGCGCGCGGACGCGAGGTGCTGCGTCCCGGGCAGCAGATGGCGGTGGTGGACCACATCATTCCCACCCACCCGGTGCCATCGGCGCTGCGCGTGATCGCCGACGAGGCGTCGTCCCGGCAGGCGCTCAACCTCAAGCGCAATTGCAACGCGCAGCGCATCGCGCTGTTCGACACGACGGATCCGTTGCAAGGCATCGAGCACGTGATCGCGCCCGAGCACGGCATGGTGCTGCCCGGCATGGTGGTGCTTTGCGGCGACAGCCACACCACCACCTACGGCGCGCTGGGCGCGCTGGGCTTCGGCATCGGCACCTCCGAAGTCGAGCATATCCTGGCCACGCAGACGCTGGCATACCGGGTGGCGCGCAATATGCGCATCCGCGTCGACGGCGTGCTGCCCCGCGGGGTCACGGCCAAAGATCTGGTCATCTGCGTGGTGCACCGCATCGGCGCGCAGGGCGCGCGCGGCCATGCGGTGGAGTTCTGCGGCGAAGCCATCGACGCGCTGTCGGCCGAGGCCCGCATGACCCTGTGCAATATGACGGTCGAGGCCGGCGCCCGCGCCGCGCTGATCGCGCCGGACGCGACCACCGACGCCTACGTCACCGCGCACGCGCCGCAGTTGCGGGGCGAGGCCCTGGCGCAGGCGCGCGCCTGCTGGGCCGGACTGCGCTCGGACGACGGCGCCGTGTTCGACGTGGAGCATGCGCTGGACGCCGCCTCGATCGCGCCCTTCGTCACCTGGGGCACCAGCCCCGACCAGGCCATGCCGATAGACGGGGTCGTGCCCGATCCGCAGGCCGAGCCCGACGCGCTGGCCCGCCTGGCGCTGGAAAAGGCCATGGACTATATCGGCCTGCAGCCGGGCGCGCCGATAGCGGGCCTGCCGATAGACCGGGTGTTCATCGGGTCCTGCACCAACGGGCGCATCGAGGACCTGCGCGCGGCGGCGAGCGTGGCGCGCGGACGCAAGGTCGCGGCGGGCGTGCGGGCCATGGTGGTGCCGGGATCGGGCGCGGTGCGCGCGCAGGCGGAGGCCGAGGGCATCGCCGCGCAACTGATCGCGGCGGGCTTCGAATGGCGCCAGCCGGGCTGTTCGATGTGCCTGGCCATGAACGACGACGTGCTGGCGCCGGGCGAGCGCTGCGCGTCCACCACCAACCGGAACTTCGAAGGCCGGCAAGGGCGGGCGGGGCGCACGCACCTGATGAGCCCGGCCATGGCCGCCGCCGCCGCGCTGGCCGGCCGCATCGTCGACGTCCGCGAATGGGAGCCGCGCGCATGAACCCGATACTGGAAGGCGTGGCCGCGCCCTTGCCCTTTTCCAATCTGGACACCGACCAGATCATGCCCAAGCAGTTCCTGCGCATCATCGACAAGTCGGGGCTGGACCGGGGCCTGCTGCACGATCTGCGCTTCGACGCCAGCGGCGCGCCGCGCCCCGGTTTCGTGCTGAACCAGCCGGCCTATGCCGGCGCGTCCGTCCTGGTGGCGGGGCCCAACTTCGGCTGCGGCTCCAGCCGCGAACATGCCGTGTGGGGCCTGCAGCAGTTCGGCATCCGCGCCGTGATCGCATCCAGCTTCGGCGAGATCTTCTACTTCAACGCAGTGAACAATGGGCTGCTGCTGGTCACCCTGGCGCCGGCCGAGGTCGACGCCTTGCTCGCCCGGGTGTCCAATACGGCCACGAACCGCGTAGGCATCGACGTGGCGGCCGGGCGCGTGAGCGCGGCCGGCGGCTGGACGGCGGACTTCACCCTGCCCGAGCGCCACCGCCGCATGTATGCCCAGGGGCTGGACATGGTGGGCGCATCGCTGCAGCGGCTGGACGAGGTGGCGCGCTTCGAGGCCCGGCATTGGGCGCGCCATCCGTGGATGAAGGACGTGGCGCGCCGGGTGCGCGACCGCCTGGACCACGCCGACTGAGGGAGACCCATGACCGATTTCTTCGACCTGCCCGTGCGCCGCATCGAGGCCAACGGCATCCGCATCGCCGCGCGCATCGACGGGTCCGGCCCGCCGATGCTGCTGCTGCACGGGCATCCGCAGACCCATGCCATCTGGCATCGCGTGTGGCCGGAGTTCACCCGGCACCGCACCTGCGTGGCGGCGGACCTGCGCGGCTACGGCGACAGCGACAAGCCGGCCGCGGCCGCGGACCACTCGGCGCATTCCAAGCGCGCGATGGCGGCCGACATGGCCGGCCTGATGCGGGCCCTGGGCCATCCGCGCTTCGAGGTGCTGGCGCACGACCGCGGCGCGCGCGCGGCGCACCGGCTGGCGCTGGACCATCCCGACGCCGTCAGCCGCATGATGCTGCTGGACATCGCCCCGACCCTGGACATGTACGAAGGCACCACGCGCGCCTTCGCCCAGGCGTATTTCCACTGGTTCTGGCTGATCCAGCCGGCGCCCCTGCCGGAAACCATGATCGAGCGCGACCCCGTTTTCTACCTGCGTTCGGTCATGGGCGGGCGGCCCGGCGGGCTGGCGCACTTCTCCGATGCGGCCATGGCCGAGTACGAGCGTGCCGCCCGGCAGCCGGGCTGGGCCACGGGCATCTGCGAGGACTACCGCGCTTCCGCCACGCTGGATCTGGAGCACGACCGCGCGGGCCGCGCCGCGGGCGAGCGCCTGCGCCAGCCGCTGCGGGTGCTGTGGGGCGAGCGGGGCGCCGTGGGCAGGAATTTCGATGTCCTGGGCCTGTGGCGGGCGGTGGCGGACGAGGTGTCCGGCGGCCCGCTGGCGGGGGCGCATTATCTGGCCGAGGAATGCCCCGACGCGCTGCTGGCGCAGGTCCGGGAGTTCTTCGGCTGGGACCAGGGGGCGGGCCGATAGCGGCTGGGGCGCGGGCTGTCAATCAAGCCTGGACGGGCAGTAGGGCCATCCAAAAAGGGACGCAGCCCCGGTGTTAACCTTCGCCCCATGAACCGCTACTTCGCCGACCTGTCCGAACTGCCCGCCGCCGAAGACGCGCAAAGCGCCTTCAAAGCCACGGATTCGCCCTGCGTAGCGGTTTGCTCCACGCTGTTCGACGACATCTGCCGCGGCTGCGGCCGGACGGCCATGGAGGTCGCCAACTGGGTCTTCATGACCGAAGAGGAAAAGCGCGAGGTCTGGGTGCGCATCAAGGCGCAAGGGTATCCCCGCCGGAATAACTAGAGCCGTCTTGGGCGTGTCACATGGCGCGGGCTAAATCGCGCTTGTCGCCCACTTCCGGCTCCATCATGCGCATCGTCCTGGTCACGGATGCCTGGCATCCGCAAGTCAACGGCGTCGTCCGAACCTGGACGACCATGCAACAGATCCTCGGCGAATGGGGCCACGAGCTGATCGTGGTGAACCCCCAGGGCAGCCGGACGGTGCCGGCGCCGTCCGAGCCGGACCTGCGCCTCTGCCTGCAGCCCGGGCGGCAACTGCGCCGCATCCTGGGCGATACCGTGCCGGACGCGCTGCACATCGCCACCGAAGGCCCGCTGGGCCTGGCCGCGCGCCGCATGGCGCTGGCGCGGGGCTGGCGCTTCACGACTTCGTTCCACACCATGTTCCCGGACTACCTGCAGGCGCGCATGGGCATACCGGCGGCCTTGCCCTGGCGCTACCTGCGCTGGTTCCACCGGCCCTCGCAGCGCGTGCTGGTGCCCACGCCCACCGTGCGCGACATCCTGGTGCGGCGCGGGCTGGCCAACCTGCGGATCTGGTCCCGGGGCGTGGATCCCCGCAAGTTCCAGCCCGGCCCCAGCACGGCGTTCGAGGGCCTGCCCCGTCCCGTATTCCTGAGCGTCGGCCGCGTCGCGCGGGAGAAAAACCTGGACGCCTTCCTGGCGCTGGACCTGCCGGGCAGCAAGGTGGTCGTCGGCGCCGGACCGGACGAGGCGCGCCTGAAGAAGCGCTTCCCCGGCGCCATCTTCATGGGCATGCAGCAGGACGGCGCGCTGCCGGGGCTGTACGGCGGCGCCGACGTATTCGTGTTCCCCAGCCTGACGGACACTTTCGGCCTGGTCATGCTCGAGGCCATGGCCTGCGGCACGCCGGTGGCGGCGTTCCGCAGCGAGGCCCCGCTGGCCGTGGTGACCCCGGGCGCGACCGGCTTCGTGGACGAGGACCTGGGCCACGCCTGCCGCGCCGCGCTGTCGCTGGACCGCCATGCGGTGCGCGAACATGCGCTGACCCGGAGTTGGGACGCGGTGGCGTCCGACCTGCTGGCGGCGCTGGTGCCGCTGGACGGCACCGCCCTCGGCGCGGCCCATGCGGACGCGTCCTGCGTTCCGGAAGGCGCGGTTAGCGGGTACAATGCCCGGCAATCCTGAGGAGCGTTGCGACGACCCTGCGGTTCGCACGGCACAGCCTGCCGGCGGAACCCGGCTCGCCAGGCTCAGGAATCCTTGTTCAAGCGGCGCGCCTTGCGCGGCGCTACAGCAACGGCGCTCACCTTTATCGCATATGGCGGAAAAGGCGGGCACTCGACTGTCGTGGTGTTTTCGCGTTGTCCGGCCATCTTGCGCGCCGTTCGTATTTCACGTGGAGCCTACACACCATGAACGCTGTGACTGACAAATCCTTTACCGACTACGTCGTTGCCGACCTGTCGCTGGCCGGCTGGGGCCGCCGCGAGCTCGCCATCGCCGAAACCGAAATGCCCGGCCTGATGGCCATCCGCGAGGAATTCGCCGCCCAGCAGCCGCTCAAGGGCGCCCGCATCGCCGGCAGCCTGCACATGACCATCCAGACCGGCGTGCTGATCGAAACGCTGGTGGCCCTGGGCGCCGAGGTGCGCTGGGCCTCGTGCAACATCTTCTCCACGCAGGACCACGCCGCCGCCGCCATCGCCGCCTCGGGCACGCCGGTCTTCGCCGTCAAGGGCGAGACGCTGGAAGAGTACTGGCAGTACACCCACAAGATCTTCGAATGGCCCAACGGCCAGAACGCCAACATGATCCTGGACGACGGCGGCGACGCCACCTTGATGCTGCACCTGGGCACCAAGGCCGAGAAGGACATTTCGGTGCTGGCCAACCCGGGCAGCGACGAAGAGCGCATCCTGTTCGCCGCCATCAAGGAAACGCTCAAGCGCGATCCCAAGTGGTATTCGACCCGCCTGGCCCAGATCAAGGGCGTGACGGAAGAAACCACCACCGGCGTGCACCGCCTCTACCAGATGTCGCAGAAGGGCGAACTGGCCTTTGCCGCCATCAACGTCAACGACTCGGTCACCAAGTCCAAGTTCGACAACCTGTACGGCTGCCGCGAATCGCTGGTGGACGGCATCAAGCGCGCCACCGACGTCATGGTCGCCGGCAAGATCGCCGTCGTGGCAGGCTACGGCGACGTGGGCAAGGGCTGCGCCCAGGCCCTGGTTGCCCTGCGCGCGCAGGTCTGGGTCACCGAGATCGATCCCATCTGCGCCCTGCAGGCCGCCATGGAAGGCTTCAAGGTCGTGACGATGGAAGAAGCGGCCGCGCACGGCGACATCTTCGTCACCGCCACCGGCAACTACCACGTCATCACGCGCGAGCACATGAACGCCATGAAGGACCAGGCCATCGTGTGCAACATCGGCCACTTCGACAATGAAATCGACGTCGCCAGCCTGGCCGACTGCAAGTGGGAAGAGATCAAGCCGCAGGTCGACCACGTCATCTTCCCGGACGGCAAGCGCATCATCCTGCTGGCCCAGGGCCGCCTGGTGAACCTGGGCTGCGCCACCGGCCACCCGTCGTTCGTGATGTCGTCGTCGTTCGCCAACCAGACCATCGCCCAGATCGAGCTGTACACGCGCAACGAGGCCTACAAGTCCGGCGAAGTCTATGTGCTGCCCAAGCACCTGGACGAGAAGGTCGCCCGCCTGCACCTGAAGAAGCTGGGCGTGAAGCTGACCACCCTGCGCCAGGAGCAGGCCGACTACATCAGCGTGCCGGTCGAGGGGCCCTACAAGCCCAATCACTACCGCTATTGATCGGTTGATAGCAAAATAGGAAAGGTGCCGCGCCATGTCGGCGCGGGCTTTCCGGTCCGCGGAGTTCCCTCGCGACCGCATGGCGGGCGCGGGGCCGACGGGCCCAAAACAGGAGGCCGAAATGGCATTGATACTCGTCTGGATCCTGAACGCGGTGGCCCTGCTGGCCGTTGCCTACCTGCTGCCCGGCATCACGGTGGCCAGTTTCGGATCGGCGCTCATCGCCGCGCTGGTGCTGGGTCTGGTGAACATGCTGGTCAAGCCGGTGCTGGTGCTGCTGACACTGCCCATCACGATCGTCACTCTCGGCCTCTTCCTCATCGTCATCAACGCCCTGTTGTTCTGGTTCGTCGGCTCCGTGCTGAAGGGATTCCAGGTCAACGGGTTCTGGTGGGCCGTGGGCGGTGCGATCCTGTACAGCATCATCTCGGGCCTGCTTACCAAGCTGATCCCCTAAAGTAGACCTTAACCCTGAAAGGTTACCCCCCGAGCGCTGGGCGCTTCCCCCAGGGGGGCATGCCTGCGGACCGGCGGAGCCGGATCCGCGGCATCCCGATGGGGGCGGGGCCTGCTTCAAGGGCCGATGTGTTCGGCGCCATGGATAATTGAAATGTCCGATTCGATTTCTCCTGCATTCAGTCTGGAGTTCTTTCCCCCGCGCGACCTGGCCGGCCAAGAGCGGCTGGTGCGCGCGGCCAAGCAGATGCTGGCCATCCAGCCCAAGTACGTCAGCGTGACGTTCGGCGCGGGCGGTTCCACGCGCGCCGGCACGGCCGACGCCGTGCGCACGCTGCGCAACCTGGGCTGCGACGCGGCGCCGCACCTGTCGTGCGTCGGCGCCACCCGCCAGGACCTGCGGGACATTCTCCAGGCCTACAAGAACGAAGGCGTGCGGCGCGTAGTCGCCCTGCGCGGCGACCTGCCCTCGGGCATGGGCGGCGACGCCGGCGAGCTGCGCTACGCCAACGAACTGGTGTCGTTCATCCGCGAGGAAACCGGCGACTGGTTCCACATCGAAGTGGCCGCCTATCCCGAAATGCATCCCCAGGCGGCCAACCCCTCGGCCGACCTGGACCATTTCGTGCGCAAGGTGCAGGCCGGCGCCGATGCGGCGATCACGCAGTACTTCTTCAACGCCGACGCCTATTTCGACTTCGTCGACCGGGCCCAGGCCAAGGGCGTAGGCGTGCCCATCGTGCCGGGCATCATGCCCATCACGAACCACACGCAGCTCCTGCGCTTCTCGGAAATGTGCGGCGCGGAAGTGCCGCGCTGGATCCGCCTGCGCCTGGCCGAGTTCGGCGACGACAAGGCCTCCATCCGCGCTTTCGGCGTGGACGTGGTGACCGAGCTGTGCCAGACGCTGCTGGACAACGGCGCGCCCGGCCTGCATTTCTACACCTTGAACCACGCGGAAGCCCCGCTGGCGGTGTGGAAGGATCTGTCGTTGCAGGACTAGTCCGCGCGCCGGCATGCCGCGCGGGCCAGACAAGCCCACCCGCGAGGGTGGGCTTTTCCTTGCCCGCCGGCGGCCTATTCCGGCTGGATGCCGGCCTGGCGGATCTGCTGTCCCCAGGCGTCGTACTGGGCCTGGACGAACTGTTGCAGCGGTTCGCCGACTGCCAGGTCGGGCTCCATGCCCATGGCGCGCAGCCGGTCCTGCACCGCGGATTCGCGCATCGTCGCCGTCAGTTGCTCGGACCACCACGTCGCGGCCTCGGGCGCCAGCCCGGCCGGACCCGCCACGCCGATCCAGCCGGTCAGGTCCAGGCTGCCCATGCCCAGTTCCTGGGCGGTGGGCACGGCCGGAAGAATGGTCGAGCGCTTGCTGGACACCAGGGCCACGGCGTTCAGGTTCTGGGCGCGGATCTGCGGCAGCACCGCGCCCAGGTCGGCGGCCACGAAATCGATGCGTCCGCCCAGCAGGTCCGTCACGGCGGCCGGCTGGCCCTTGTACGGCACGCCCAGCACTTCGGCGCCGGCGGCGCGGCTGAAGGCCGCCGCGACGACTTGGCCGGTGCCCGAGCCATAGCCGCTCGTCACGGCGTTGGGTTTTTCCTTGGCCGCCGCCACCAGTTGGCGGGCGTCGCCGTGTTTGCCCGCTGCGCGCGTGACGATCACGACGTCGAACCGGACCACGCGCCCGACCTGGGTGAAGTCCTTGATGGCGTCATAGCGCTGGAAGGCCTTGGACAGGTAAGGGCCGGACGAGCTGGTGGCGCTCGAGCTCGGCATCATGGTGTAGCCGTCCGGCGCCGCGCGCGCCACGGTGTCCACGCCCAGCACGCCCAGCGCGCCCGGCTTGTTCTCGACGATGATCTGCGCGCCGGTGCGGGCGCGGATATCGTCGACCACCACGCGCGAGACGTTGTCGATGGTGCTGCCGGCGGGAAAGCCGACGACGAAGTGGATGGGCTTGTCCGCTTGTGGGTAGCTGGGGGCGCCTGAGCTGGGGGCGCCTGAGCTGGGGCCGGCGGCGCCGGCCAGCGCGGGCAGGCAGAGCGCGGCCGCGATGACGGCGGATCGGGTCGTTGTTTTCATGTTTGTCTCCTCGTGCTTGTATCGTGGTCTCAGTCCGCCCGTCCGGCGCCGGCCTCCGCCAGGATCTCGGCGGTGTGCTCGCCCAGCCCGGGCGGGTGCCGCCGGATCTCGCCCGGCGTGCGGCTGAACTTGACCGGCAGGCCCGCCTGGACCAGCCTGCCTTCCGTGGGGTGTTCCGATTCGTGCCAGAAGCCGGTGGCCCGCAGGTGGGGATCGGCCAGCAGTTCCTCGAAGCCGTTGACCGGCGCGAAGGGGATGTCGGCCGTCGCCAGCAGTTCGGTCCACTGCGCCGTGCTGCGTTCGGGCAGCACCGTTTCGACGTAGCGGTACAGTTCCGGGAAGTGCCGGCTGCGGCTGTTGAGCGTCCGGTAGCGCGGGTCCTGCGCCATGTCGGGATGGCCGGCCAGGGCGAAGAAGCGCTGCCATTGCGGCGTGGTGTAGGGCACCACGCTCATGTAGCCGTCGCGCGTGCGGAACGGGCGGCGATACTCGTTCAGCAGGCGCGCATAGCCCGCCGGGCCCTCCGGCGGGACGAAAGTCAGGCCGGCCAGGTGCTCCGGCGCCAGGAAGGCCACCATGCATTCGAACATCGGCACTTCCACCGCCTGGCCGCCGGCGCCGCGTTCGCGCGCCAGCAGCGCGCTGGTCACCGCGTTGGCCACGTACAGCGCCACGACCTTGTCGGCGACCACCGAGTTCACGTAGCGGGGAGCGCCTGCGCCCGCGCCGCCCTGCAGCCAGGCCATGCCGGAGGCGGCCTGGATGGTGTCGTCGATGGCCGCGCGTCCCGCGTAGGGGCCATCTTCCGAATAGCCGTAGCAGGCGCAATAGACCAGGTCGGGAAAGCGCGCCGCAAGCGCCGCGTAGTCCAGGCCCAGCCGGCGCATCGCGGGGGCGCGCATGTTCGAAATGAACACGTCGGCCCCGCCGATCAGCGCGTCGAGCTGCGCCCGGCCCTCGGCGGTCTTGGCGTCGATCACCGCGCTGCGCTTGTTGCGGTTCAGGTTGAGGTGGGTGTGGCTCATGGCGGCGTGGCGCTGGGGGGTGACGTGGCGGAACACGTCGCCTTCCGCGGACTCGATCTTGATCACGTCCGCGCCCATGTCGCCCAGCATCTGGGTGGCCATGGGCCCCATGCCGACGCTGGTCATGTCGACGACCCGTATGCCGTGCAGCGGTCCGGGCATGTTCAGTCCTCCCCCAGCAGCCGGCGCGCCAGGCGCAGGTGCGGCCGGTCGATCATCCTGCCGTCCAGCCGCAGCGTGCCCGCGGCGGGGTTTCCGGCGAACGCGGCGACGACGGCCCGCGCCCATTGCAGTTGTCCTTCGTCGGGACTCAGCGCGGCGTTGACTGCGTCGACGTGGCGGGGGTGGATCGCCATTTTGCCGACGAAGCCGTCGCGGAACGCCTCGCCGGACTCGGCGGCCAGGACCTCGGGCGCGTCCAGGTCGACGCAGACGGTGTCGATGGCGCGGACGCCGGCGGCCGCGGCGGCCATCAGGCACAGCGAGCGCGCCAGGCGGAAGGGTTCGGTGTAGCGGCCCGCATCGCGGTTGCGCAGCGCGCCGACGTCCGCCGCCAGGTCTTCGCCTCCCCACGACAGTCCCCACAAGCGGGGCGTGGCGTCGCGGTAATCATGCAGCCCGAACAGCGACTGCGCGGTTTCGGTGACGATGGCCAGGATGCGGGTGGCGCCCGGGACGGCGCCCGCCGCGGCCTCGAACGCATCGAGGTAGTGGGACAGTTGCCGCAGGCCTTCGCGGCCGGCGCACTTGGGCAGCACGATGCCGTAGGGCGAGGCCGGCATCACGGCGGCCAGGTCGGCCAGGGCGTCATCGCCGTCCAGCGCGTTGATGCGCACCCACAGCGGCTTGCCGGCGGCGCCGCGTTCCAGCATGGCGCGGACCTGCGCCCGCGCCGCGGGCTTCTGGTCGGGCGCGACGGAGTCTTCCAGGTCCAGGATCAGGGCATCGGCGGCGCTGGCGGCCGCATGGTCGAACTTGCGCCCGGAATCGCCGGGCACGAACAGCAGGGATCGGGTCATGGCGGCGTTCCTAGGCGGGCCGCTTGCGCATCAGGGCGGAGCGCTTGCAGACGGCGACCACTTCGTCGCGGTGATTCAGCGCCGTGTGCTCGAATTCCACGATGCCCGCGTCGGGCCGGGACTTGCTTTCGCGCATGGACAGCACGCGCGTGCGCACGTGCAGGGTATCGCCGGCGAAGACGGGCTTGGGGAAGGCCACGTCGGTCATGCCGAGGTTGGCCACCGTGGTGCCCAGCGTGGTGTCGTTCACCGTCATGCCGATCAGCAGGCCCAGCGTGAACAGGCTGTTGACCAGGGGCTTGCCGAATTCCGTCTGCGCGGCGAAATGCGCGTCCAGGTGCAGGGGCTGCACGTTCATCGTCAACGAACTGAACAGCACGTTGTCCATTTCGGTCAGGGTGCGGGTCCAGGCGTGATCGAAAGCCTGCCCGGCGGAAAACTGTTCGTAATAGAGGCCAGCCATGTTCCTTCCTTCAGGGGAGAGCGCCGGGCGCCAGCCCGGATCCGGAGCGGCCACGATCGGCATGTCCATGACCGTGTTCTCACTCTTGAACAAAAGTTTATATTCATGAACAATGATCGGCAACGGTTTTCGCTTGGCGTAAACCCGCAAGCCCGCCGCGCCGGGCAGGCGGCGCGAAGCCGCGCCGACCCGGATGGGCATGCAGAGGAGGGGAAAAGAAAGAATCGGCCGCGAGGCCGGAGGAGGCGCGGCGCTTGCCGGGGGATTACACCGCGGGCGTGGCGGCCGCGGCGCCGTCGATGCGCTGGGCCAATTGGCGGCTGGCGGCGAGCAGGGTCTGGCCGATGGCGTCGGCCTTGGCCGCCGAGCGGTCCAGCGGGGCGCCCACCACCAGCGCCAGCACGGTGCCGTACAGCACCAGCGGCGCGGCGACCGACAGGGTGTCGGCCTGGTGCTCCGCGAGGTTCACGTGCCAGCCCCGGGCGGCCTCGGCCTCGACCACCCGCAGCAACTGCTTGTGGGTTTTGACGGTCTGGCCGGTGTAGCGGTCCAGGCTGAGGCGGGCGACCAGGGTTTCCCGGTCGGCGGGCGCCATGGCGCCCAGCAGCGCGCGCCCCGACGCGGACGCGTGCAGCGGCTTCTGCTGGCCCACTCTGGCCGTGAAGCGCACGATGCGGTCGGGTTCGGCCACGTCCAGGTAGACCACGTGGTCGCCCGACCGCTGCGCGAGGATCAGCGTTTCGCCGAGTTCGTCGCGCAGCGCTTCCAGCGTGGGCCGGATGCGCGTGGTCAATTGGTCATGTTCGGCGACGGTAAGGGCCTCGTTCAGCCAGCGCCGCGTCAGGTAGTAGCGCCCCGCCGTCTGGTGCGCATAGCCGTCGCCCTCGAGGGTGTCCAGCAGGGCCAGGCAACTGGACTTGGGGATGCCCAGCCCGGCCGAAATCTGCGACAGGGTGGCGGGAGCCCGCGTATTCGCGAAGAACTGCAGGATGTCCAGCACGCGCCTGGCGCTTTTTACGTCGTTCGTACTCATGCACGGGAATATATATTCATGAACAGGCAGCGGCAACCGCCGCTGCCCGCCGCGCTTCAGTCGGCGTACACCCCCGCCTTGCGGATGACGCCGCCCCACTTGTCGACTTCGCTCTGCAGCCAGGTCTGCAGGCCTTCGGGCGTCTGTTTCGATTCCGGCACGATCTCGGCGCCGAGTTCCGCCATCTTCTGGGTGAAGGCGGGGTCCTTGAGCGCGGCGCGCAGGGCCTCGTTGAACTTGGCGACGGCCTCGGGCGGCGTGCCCTTGGGCGCGTAGACCCCGTGCCACACCTTGACTTCGAAGTCCTTCAGGCCGTTTTCCTGCAAGGTCGGCGCGTCGGGCAGCGTCTTGATGCGCTCCAGCGTGGTGACGCCGTACAGTTTCACGCGGTCCGCCTTGATCTGGGGAATGGTCTGGGTGGTCTGGTCGCACAGCACATCCACCTGGCCGCCCAGCAGCGCGGTCATGGCCGGCGCCGTGCCGGCGTAGGGCACCGTGGTGAACTGCACGCCCAGCGATTCCTGCAGCAGCATGCCGCAAAGCTGCGACACCGCGCCCAGGCCGGCGTTGGCCAGGTTGATCTTGTTGCCGTTTTCCTTGGCGTACTTGATGAAGTCCTTCATGCCGTCCGCGGGCAGGTCCTTGCGGCCCAGCAGCGTCATGGGCACGTCCGCCACCTGGCCGACGTAGGCGAAGTCCGTCAGCGGATTGAACGACAGCTTGCGGTACAGCGCCGGCGCGGTGGCCATGCCGTTGTGGTGGATCAGGAAGGTATAGCCGTCGGGCGCCGCGCGCGCCACGTGCTGGGATGCCAGCGTGCCGCCCGCGCCCGTGCGGTTCTCGATGATGATGCTCTGGCCCAGCGTCTTGGACATCGACGCCCCCAGGCTGCGCGCGACCACGTCGGTGGGCCCGCCCGCGGCGAAGGGCACGACCAGCGAAATGGGATGGTTGGGGTAGGCGCCTTGGGCGGCCGCAGTGCCCGAAGCCAGGCATGAAAGGGCCAGGATAGGCCAGGCGGCGTGCTTGGACGCACGCGCGAAAATAGGGGGCATGTCTCGCTCCTCGTGGTTTTGTCGGGGCCCCCAGGGCAAAGCATGACGGGCCGACGCCAGTGTGGCCTACCCGCGCCCGGATGAGAATTCGTTGTTCTGCAAGCCGGGTTTCGGTTGATGGAAAGGAGGGTTTACACGGGATCGACGCAAGAGGCCGGGCGGCCTAAACCGCCTCGAAGACGTTGCGAAATTTCCGAATTGGACTGAATTTCCTTGGAAACCGGCCTCGTCAGCCCGGCCCTAATTCGCCTGATCCTTGCCCGGATCCTCTGCCAGCACCTGCGGCGCCGGGTAGCTTTCCGCAGGCTCGTCCACCGGCTCGGCGCGCAGCGGCTGGTGCACGCGGCTGGACGGCACCAGGGAGACGGGATCCTCCGGGCTGGTCCACAGCGGGTCCGGGATTTCGGCGAAGACCTGCCGCAGGCGTTCGCCCCAGGTGCCGCGGATCATGCGGAAATACTCATTGTGCTCGTCGATGCTGGCGAAATGCGTGACGCGCAGCGCGTCCGCGTCGTAGACCAGCAGGTCCAGGGGCAGGCCCACCGAGATGTTCGAGCGCAGCGTGGAGTCCATGGAGATCAGCGCGCACTTCGCGGCTTCGTCCAGCGTGGTGTCGGGGCGCAGCACGCGGTCCAGGATGGGCTTGCCGTACTTGGCCTCGCCGATCTGGAAGTAGGGACACTCCTGCCCCGCCTCGATGAAGTTGCCGGCCGAGTACACCTGGAACAGCCGGCAGCGTTCGGCGCCGATCTGGCCGCCGAAGATCAGGTTGACGTTGAAGTCCACGCCCTGCTCGTGCAGGGCGGGGGCTTCGCGGTGATAGACGTCGCGCACCGCCGCGCCGACTCGGTGCGCGGCCTCGAACATGTCGGGCGCGTTCCAGAGCGTCTCGCCGCCTTCGGCGTGCTGGCGCTTCAGGGCGTTCAGCACGGCCTGGCTGACCGCCAGGTTGCCGGAAGTCATCAGCACCATCACGCGTTCGCCTGGGCGCTCGAAAACGGTCATCTTGCGGAAGACGCTGATCTGGTCGACGCCGGCGTTGGTGCGGGAGTCGGACAGGAAGACCAGGCCGGAATCAAGGCGGGCTGCTACGCAGTAGGTCATGATCGGAAATAGGGAAAACCACGCCGCATTGTATTGCGGCGCGGCCTGGCGAATGTTACTGCTGGACGCTGGTCTGGACCTGCACGCTGACTTCCATGGATTCCTTGCCGCCGCCGCTGCGCACGCCGCGCACCGGCGACGCCGAATCGTAGTCCCGCGCCACCGCCAGCCGGCAATGGCAGTCCGAGGCGAACTGGCGGTTGGTGATGTCCACGCTGGTCCAGCCCACCCCGGCCAGCCAGACGTCGGCCCAGGCATGGCTGGCCGCGTGTTCGGCGGTGGTGTAGAGATAGCCGCTGACGTAGCGGGCGGGCACGCCCAGGCCGCGCACGCCGGCCAGGAACAGGTGGGCATGGTCCTGGCAGACGCCGTGGCCCATCGCCAGCACTTGCGCCGCGGCCGTGGTGACGTCGGTGGTGCCGGGTTCGTAGGCGACCCGGTCGCTGATGGCGGTGGCCAGGGCCAGGATGTCGTCCGGCGTGTTCAGGCCGCCCGGCAGCGTTTCGCGCACGAATGCCATGACGGTGTCGTCCGCCTGGGTCAGCGGCGTCTGCACGCAGTAGGCGTGCACCGGCAGCCGGCTGTCTTCGCCGCCGAGCAGGCCGCGTTCCAGCGGCGCCACCACCACCTGTCCGGACACGCGCAGCTCGATGTCGGTATGCGGATGGTTCAGCGTCAGCGTGTGCGTGATGTTGCCGTAGGCGTCCACCTGCTTCTCCAGCGCGCCGGGCGCTTCGATATGCCAGCGCAGGACGCGCTGGTGCTCGTCGTCGCGCGGGGTCAGGCGCAGGGTCTGGATGCTGTAGGTGACGGGCGCGGTGTAGCGGTAGTGCGTGAGATGCGTGATGATCTGCTTCATTCCTGTCTCCGTGTTATGCCGACAGCGGCACCAGGAAGTCCTGGCTGATCCGGTTGCCCAGGTCGTTGATGCGGTCGAGGAAATGGTCCAGGTACTGGTGCAGCCCGCTGGCCAGGATGTCTTCGACCCGGCCGTATTGCAGTTCGGCGCACAGCATGCCCGCGCGCCGTTCGGTCTCGGTCGAGCGCTGGTTGGAGACGCGCGCCAGGTCGTCGGCCACCGCCCGCATCGAGGCCAGCAGCGAGCGCGGCATGTCGCCGTGCAGGATCAGCAGCTCGGCCACGCGGTCCGGGGTGATGACGTCGCGGTACACCTTGCGGTAGATCTCCAGCCCCGACACCGAACTCAGCAGCGCCGACCAGCGGTAGAACTCGCTTTGCGGCGCCGCGCCGGCGGATTCGCCGCGGCTCTCCTGGCCGTTGCCGTCGCGTTCGTGGAACTTCACGTCCAGCATGCGCGCGGTATTGTCGGCGCGTTCCAGGTGCATGCCGATGCGCAGGAAGTACAGGGCCTCGTCCTGCAGCATGGTGCCGATGGTGACGCCGCGCGCCAGGTGCGAGCGGAATTTCACCCATTCGAAGAATTCGCCCGGATTGCGCTCCAGCAGGCCGGTGTGCAGGTGCTTCAGCAGTTCGAGCCAGGTGGTGTTGTAGGTTTCCCAGACCTCGGTCGTAAGGCTGCCGCGCACGGCGCGGGCATTCTCGCGGGCCGCGCGCATGCAGGAAAAGATGGACGAGGGGTTTTCGGGGTCGCGCACCATGTACTGCAGCACGTCGTGCGGCGAGATGGACGCGTACTTCTGGCCGTACAGGCCCTGCAGCTCGGAGATGCGCAGCACGCCCAGCCACGAGCCCTCGCGCGTCTGCGCGTCCTGCGGCAGCAGCGACATCTGCAGGTTCACGTCCAGCATGCGGGCGGTGTTCTCGGCGCGCTCGGTGTAGCGGCACATCCAGAAGAGGTTGTCGGCGGTTCGGCTCAGCATGCTCAGTCCTCCTCCAGTACCCAGGTGTCCTTGGTGCCGCCGCCCTGGCTGCTGTTGACCACCAGCGAGCCCTCGGTCAGCGCCACGCGGCACAGCCCGCCGGGCACGGTCCGGATGTCCTTGCCGCACAGCACGTAGGGCCGCAGGTCCACGTGGCGCGGCGCCACGCCCGAATCGACGTAGGTCGGCACGGTGGACAGCGCCAGCGTGGGCTGCGCGATGTAGTTGGCGGGGTTGGCGCGCACGCGCTCGCGGAACGCGTCGACCTCCGCGCGCGAGGCGGTCGGGCCCACCAGCATGCCGTAGCCGCCTGAACCGTGGACCTCCTTCACCACCAGTTCATCCAGGTGGGCCAGCACGTGCGACAGTTCGTCCGGCCGGCTGCAGCGCCAGGTCGGCACGTTGGACAGCACCGGCTCCTCGCCGAGATAGAAGCGGATCATGTCCGGCACGTACAGGTAGGTGGCCTTGTCGTCCGCGATGCCGGTGCCGATGGCGTTGGCCAGGGTGACGCGGCCGGCGCGATACACCGACAGCAGGCCGGGCACGCCCAGCGCGGAGTCGGCGCGGAACGACAGCGGGTCGAGGAAGTCGTCGTCCAGCCGGCGGTAGATCACGTCGACCTTCCGCGGCCCCTGCGTGGTTCGCATGTAGACGGTGTTCTGCTCGACGAACAGGTCCTGGCCTTCGACCAGCTCCACGCCCATCTGCTGGGCCAGGAAGGCGTGCTCGAAATAGGCCGAGTTGTACATGCCCGGCGTCAGCACCACCACGGTGGGATCGTCGCCGCCGTGCGGCGCGACCTCGCGCAGGTTGTCCAGCAGCAGGTCGGGATAGTGCGCCACCGGCTCCACCTTGATGCGGCTGAAGGCGTCGGGCATCAGCCGCATCGACATCTTGCGGTTCTCCAGCATGTAGGACACGCCGGACGGCACGCGCAGATTGTCTTCCAGCACATAGAATTCGCCCGCGCCGGCGCGCACGATGTCCACCCCGGCGATGTGGCAGTAGATGTCCTCGGCCACGTCCACGTCCTGCATCTCGGGACGGTACTGGGCGTTGAGGAAGACCTGTTCGGCGGGCACCACGCCGGCGCGCACGATGTCGTGCCCATGATAGATGTCGTGGATGAACATATTGAGCGCGCGCACGCGCTGCTTCAGGCCGGCCTCCAGCAGGCGCCATTCGTCGGCGGGAATGATCCGCGGGATCAGGTCGAAGGGGATCAGGCGCTCGGTGCCGGCGGCGTCGCCGGCGACCGAGAAGGTGATGCCGACCCGGCGAAAACTCAGGTCCGCCTCCAGCCGGCGCACGGCCATGGCTTCAGCGGATTGCTCATCGTGCCAGCGCTCGAAGGCCTGGTAGTGGGAGCGTATGCCGCCTGCGCTGTCGCGCATTTCGTCATAGGCGGCGGGACGGGATGTTCTGTCCTTCATGGCTCCTCCGGTACTGTGGTGCTTGTGGCCGGCTTGCGCGCGGCCCTTGCGGGTACAAGCAACACGCATGCCAGCTTCGTCGGGGCGAGGGCGAGCGGGCCCCTAGCGGACAATATCCTCCCAAGGACGTGGGAATGCCATCCCCACGGCGGTTGACGCCGGGGAGAGGTCCGCGCAGCCATGTTTGCACCAAAATGGTGCAAACCGCCGGGGCGATGCTGGTGCGTCAGTTCATCCGGTAGCTGTGCAGGGTGGTGCCGCCTGCACCGCCTTGTTCCAGCGGCGCCTGGGGCACCCAGCCGTCCTGGGTCAGTACCGCGTCCAGGCGGAAATCATGCGCGGCGGGCTCGTAGTCGGCATCCAGTTCGCCGCAGCTCCAGGCGATGCCGATCGCGATGAACGGATGGCCTCGGTCGCGCAGGGCGGCCAGGCTGCGGTCGTAGTAGCCGCCGCCGTAGCCCAGGCGGTCGCCGTGTTCGGTGTAGCCCAGGGTGGGCACCAGCACCACATCGGGCAGCAGTTCGGGGCCGTGGACCGGTTCCTGGATGCCGTAGGGGCCGGCGCGCAGCTCGGCGTCCGGCGTCCAGGGCAGGAAGGCCAGCGGCGCGTTGCGTTCCCGCACCACCGGCAGCGCGACCGCCACGCCGCCGTCGACCCACTGCTGCAGCAAGGGACGCAGGTCGGGCTCGTCCGCCATGGGCCAGAAAGCGGCCACGGTGGCGGGCGCCGGACGACCGGCGCGGACGGCTTCGTCGCGCGCCACGTTCAGCCAGGTGAACAGCCGGGCGCGCATCAGCAGACCGCCGCGGCTGCGCTGGTCTTCCGCCAGTTCGGCGCGCATTTTCCGCAATCGCGTGCGTAGCTGGACTGCGGTATCCTCTGGAGTATTTTGCGTAGTCATGCGGTGGCTGTGATGGGGATGGACAAAGATGGCGGACGGGCGGACAGGCCTGCGGATGGCCAACATGCATGGCCAACATGCGGGCTTGCGGCAAGCCCACTGTATGAGGGACGGGGCATGACACAGACTCTGCAACCCGGAAAGTATCAGAAAACCGCGCGCGCCGTCGCCGAGGCCCGTTCCGGCCTGCGCCGCTGGCTGCCGCTGGTGGCGCTCTTCACCGCGGCCTGTGCGCCGGTCGACGCGCAACAGCGCAGTGCCGCCATCAATACCCAGCCCCAACCCGCAGCCCAGGCCGCGCAGCCCGTCATCGCGGTGCCGCCCGCGGTGCTGGCGGGCCTGCCGCCCACCGCCGATACGCCCGCCCTGGCCGCCGTGGTCGCCGCGCGCGAGGCCATGAACCGCAAGCAATGGTCCATCCTGGGCGCGCTGGTGCCGCAGGCCAAGCCGGACCCGCTGGGCATGTACCCCGAATACTGGCTGCTGCGCTACCAATTGTGGACGCCGCCCGCCACCGGCCGGCCCACCGCCGCGTTGCAGCAGTTCATCAGCAGCAACCAGGACGCCTACCTGGCCGACCGCCTGCGCGGCGACTGGCTGCTTGCGGCCGCGCGCAGCGGCGACTTCGAAACCGTCCGCAAACTGGCGCCGGTGAAGAACGGCAACGCCCAGATCGAATGCGCCATCCTGGACGCCAGGCACATGACCGGGCAGCGCGCCACCGCCGCGCAGGCCACGGCGGCGTTCGCGCCGGGAAGCGCCTGCTGGGCGCTGTACGACCAGCTCGTGGCCGACGGCGTGCTGGGGTGGGAACAACTGGAACCGCAGTTCCGCGATGCCATCGAAGCCAACAAGACGACCGACGCTCGCAAGTTCGCGCAATACATGTTCGAGCCGCGCGACCTGAAGGTCTACGACCAGCTCATGAAGGACCCCATGAAGTGGCTGACGCGCCAGGACCGTCAGCCCGTGGGCCGCAACGAGAAAGAACTGGTGACCATCGCGCTGGCCCGCCTGGCGCGCTCCGACGTCAGCGTGGCCGATTCCTATCTGCGCCGCGAATGGGGCAAGTCCGGGGACTGGTCCAAGTCCATGGCCAAGTCGAACCTCGCCTGGGTGCGCGGGCAGTACGCGCTGGTGGCCGCGCTGAACCTGGACAGCCGGGCGGACGATTGGTACCGCGAGGCCGGCCATATCCGCATGACGGAATACAACGCCGCCTGGAAGGTGCGCGCCGCCCTGCGCCAGCCCAGGATCGACTGGAAGTGGGTCATCGGTTCCATTGAGCAGATGCCGGCCGCCCAGCAGGCGGATCCGTCCTGGGTGTACTGGAAGGCGCGCGGGCAGGCGGCCCTGGGCAAGAAGGAGCAGGCCGAGGCCGCTTACGCCAGCATCGCGGACCGCTTCGATTTCTACGGCCAACTGGCCGCCGAGGAACTGGGCCGGCGCATCAATGTGCCGCCGCGTCCCGCGCCCGTCAGCGACCAGGAAATCGCCGAAGCCCGCGCCAATCCCGGCCTGCGCCGCGCGGTGCAGTTGTTCCGCCTGGGCTGGCGCGCCGAAGCCGTGCCCGAATGGAACTACAGTCTGCGCGGCATGAGCGACCGCCAGCTCCTGGCCGCCGCCGAACTGGCCCGCGCCGAGAACATCTACGACCGCGTGGTCAATACCTCCGACCGCACCGAAAAGGAATTCGACTTCAGCCAGCGCTTCATCGCGCCCTTCGAAGGCCGCGTCACCGCCAAGGCCAACGCCATCGCGCTGGATCCGGCCTGGGTCTACGGCCTGATCCGGCAGGAGTCCCGCTTCATCATGGACGCGCGTTCGCACGTGGGCGCCTCCGGCCTGATGCAGCTCATGCCGGCCACCGCCAAGTGGGTGGCGGGCAAGATCGGCATGAGCGACTTCACGCCCGCCAGCGTCAACGACTTCGATACCAACACCGTACTGGGCACCAACTACCTGAACATCGTGCTGCGCGACCTGAACGGTTCGCAGATGCTGGCCAGCGCGGGCTACAACGCGGGTCCGCGCCGTCCGCACAACTGGCGCTCGACGTTCACGCATCCGGTGGAAGGCGCCATTTTCGCGGAAACCATTCCGTTCACCGAAACGCGCACCTACGTGAAGAACGTGATGTCCAACGCCGTGTATTACGCGGCCATGTTCAGCGGCCAGCCCCAGTCCCTGAAGGAGCGCCTGGGCAACGTCGTGCCGCTGGGCGACGAAAGCACGTCGGTCCCATGAGCCGGGATCCGGCCACGGAGGGCTTGCAGGTGTATATCGTGGGCGGTGCGGTGCGCGATGCGCTGCTCGGCCTGCCGCCCGGCGACCACGATTGGGTCGTGGTGGGCGCCACGCCCGAAGACATGGCGCGCCGCGGCTTCATTCCGGTGGGCGGCGACTTCCCGGTTTTCCTGCACCCGCGCAGCAAAGAGGAATACGCGCTGGCGCGCACCGAGCGCAAGTCCGGCCGAGGCTACAAGGGCTTCACCTTCTATACCGGCGCCGACGTCACGCTCGAGGACGACCTGCGCCGCCGCGACCTGACGGTCAATGCCATTGCGCAGACGCCGGAGGGCGGGCTGGTCGATCCCCTGGGCGGCGAGGCCGACCTGCGGGCCAGGGTCCTGCGCCACGTGGGCGGGGCCTTCGAAGAGGATCCCGTGCGCATCCTGCGGCTGGGCCGCTTCGCGGCGCGCTTCGGCGATTTCAGCGTCGCGCCCGCCACGCTGGAATTGTGCCGCCGCATGGTCGAGGCCGGCGAGGCCGATGCGCTGGTGGCCGAGCGGGTCTGGAAGGAACTGTCGCGCGGCCTGATGGCGGCCGCGCCTTCGCGCATGCTGGGCTTGCTGCACGACTGCGGCGCGCTGGCCCGGGTGATGCCGGAACTGCGCGGCGTGGACGAGGTGGGGGCGGACGTGGACCGCGCGGCCGGCCTGGGCCTGTCCCTGCCGGGTCGCTACGCCCTGCTGTGCCGGCTGACGCCGGCGCGCGAGGCGCTCGGCCGCCGGTTGCGCGTGCCCACGGAATGCAATGACTATGCGCGCCTGCTGCCCGAAGTGCTGGCCGGCCTGGACGCCGCGCAGGGCGGCGGGGATGCCGTCGGCGCGCAACTGGCGCTGATGGAGCGCGCCGACGCTTTGCGCAAGCCGGAACGCTTTTTCGACCTGCTGGCGGCGGCGTCGGTGTTGCGCCCGCTGGACCGGGAGGCGTGGCGCGCGCGCGTGGACGCGGTGCGCGGGGTCGACGCCGGGGCCATCGCCAAGGCCTGCGCCGGCGATCCGGCGCGCATCAAGGAGCGCGTGCGCGAGGCCCGGCTGGAGCGCCTGCGGGCCGGCGCCGCGCCGCTATCGCTATAGCTTGCCCAGCCTGTCGCCGCGCGAAAAACCCGCCAGCGGCTCCGTCATGCCGCGTCCCACCGCCAGCACCTTGAACAGCTCGCCCATTTCCGCCTCGGACAACAGTTTCTGCACCGGCGCGACGGTCTGCGCGTAGTTCTGCACGTCCGCCGGATCGAGCTGCGCCAGCAGTTCCATCAACCCGGCGTTCATCAGGAAGCGGGCCTGCGAGGTATAGCCCAGGACTTGCAGGCCGGCCGCCTGCGCCGCGTCCGCCATCGCGGTGAAATCGACGTGCGCGGTGATGTCCTGCAGGCCGGGGGCGGTGAACGGATCGCCGTGCGCGTGATGGCGCAGATGGCACATGAGCGTGCCGCCCGTGCGCTGCGGGTGGTAGTACTCGCAGCGGGGAAAGCCGTAGTCCACCAGCAGCGCCGCGCCGCGTTCGAGCCAGCCGCCCATCGCGGCGATCCAGGCTTCGCCCTGCGGGTTGATTTCGGAGACGTAGCCGGGCAGCGCCGGCATGCGGGCGGCGACGGCGGAGGCCAGCGCGGGCGGCGCCGGCCGGTCTTCCCAGATGAAGGCCCGGGCGGCATCCAGCGCCACGCCGCGTTCCAGCACCGTGCCGTCGTCGCTCCAGCGGAAGATCGAGACCGGCATCGCGTCCAGGACTTCGTTGGCCAGCACGCAGCCGGCGAAGGTGCCGGGCAGCGCGTCCAGCCATTGCACGCGGTCGCCGAACGCCGCCAGCCTTTCGGCCTGGCGCGCGCGCAGGTCGGCGGAGACTTCGAGGATCAGGTAGCGGGTGCGCTCCAGGCCCATGGCGTCCAGTTCGGCCAGCACGCCTTCGGCCAGCGCGCCGGTGCCGGCGCCGAATTCCAGCACGGCGTCCGTCTGTGTCTGGCGCAGCACCTGGGCGGCCTGGCGGGCCAGCGTGCGGGCGAACAGCGGCGTCAACTGCGGCGCGGTGACGAAGTCGCCGGTCGGCATGCGGGCGTCGCCGTCCGCCTCGGCCAGCTTGACGTTGCCCGCCGCGTAATAGCCCAGCCCGGGCGCGTACAGCGCCTGCGCCATCCAGCGGTCGAACGGCAGCCAGCCGCCGTTGGCTGCGATGGCGGCGCGCAGGTGGGCGGCCATGGTCGCGCTGTGCTCGAGGGCGGCGGGGGGCAGGGCGGGCAGGTTGGCGGGGGAGGGGCGTTGCATGTCTGGATGGGGGGCGGTCGATACGGCATTTTCCCAAAAAATGGGCCCCTGCGCCGCGCGTGCTTGCTGCCCCTTCGCGGGGACGTCTTTGTCTTGCGACGACAAAAAAACCCCGCGGCGCGCGCGGGGTTTCGGGGACTCAGGCCTGCCGCTCAGCCGCGGCGGTCGGCCGACTTGGTGAAGCGCTTGGCGGGGCCGCCGGGGCGCTTGTCGAACGAGGGCTTGGCGCGGAAGCCGCCTTCCGGACGGTCGCCGCCGCGGAAGCCGCCTTCGCGCTGAGGACGGTCGCCGAAGCTGGCGCGGTCGTTGAAGCTCGGACGCGCGTCGCGGTCGGCGCCGCGGAAACCGCCTTCACGCTGCGGGCGCTCGCTGAACGGGCGCGGATCGCGTTGGGGACGGTCGCCGAAGCTGGGGCGGTCGCTGAAGCTCGGGCGCGAGTCGCGGTCGCCGCCACGGAAGCCGCCTTCACGCTGGGGACGATCGCCCCAGGGACGGTTGCCCTGGTAGCCGCCTTCGCGTTGGGGGCGGTCGCCGAAGCTGGGACGGTCGCCGAAGGAACGGGCCGGGCGCGCATCGCGATCGCCGCGGAAGCCGCCTTCGCGGGCACCTTGGTAACCGCCTTCGCGCGGCTTGAATTCGCCTCGCGGTCCGCCGAAGGAGCGGCCCTCGCGGTTGCCCTGGTAGCCGCCTTCGTGGCGCGAGCCGCCGAAGCCGCCGGGGCGCTTGCCGAAAGGCTTGCCGCCGCGCGGGCCGCCGGTGGACGGACGCGGGGTGCGCTTGGGTTCCAGGCCGGCGATCACTTCAGGGGTGATCGATTGGCCGATGTAGTGCTCGATGCGGCGCACCTTGTGGCGCTCGGAATGCGTGGCCAGCGTGAAGGCCAGGCCGTTGCGGCCGGCGCGGCCGGTGCGGCCGATGCGGTGCACGTAATCTTCGGCCTGCATCGGCAGGTCGAAGTTGACGGCGTGGCTGATGCCTTGGATGTCGATGCCGCGGGCGGCTACGTCGGTGGCGACCAGGATGCGCAGTTGGCCGCGTTGCAGTTGCGACAGGGTGCGGGTGCGCTGGCGCTGGTTCATGTCGCCGTGCAGGGCGGCGGCGGCGAAGCCCTGGTCGGCCAGGTGGTCGGCCAGGTCGTCGGCGCCGCGCTTGGTCGACGTGAAGACGATGGCCTGGTCCAGCGAGGCGTCGCGCAGCACGTGGTCCAGCAATTGCATCTTGTGGCTGGCGTCGTCCGCGTACAGCAGGCTCTGCGTGATGTTGGTGTGCTTTTCCTTGGCGCCGGCGATTTCGATGCGCTGCGGCTCGCGCATCATGCGCGCGGCCAGCTTGGCGACGGTGCCGTCCAGCGTGGCGGAGAACAGCAGCGTCTGGCGGCCTTCCGGCAGGCGCTCGACGATGGTCTCGATATCTTCGATGAAGCCCATGTCCAGCATGCGGTCGGCTTCGTCCAGCACCAGCGTGTGCACGGTGTTCAGCTTGACGCGGCCGGATTGCAGGTGGTCGATCAGGCGGCCGGGGGTGGCGACCAGCACGTCCA
>Ga0222427_100586_pt1 | contig 44890 bp, 37 predicted proteins | sample 2B20Ametagenome_FD_182890 | JGI IMG/M metagenome (GOLD analysis project Ga0222427, IMG submission 182890) | Enriched microbial communities from leaf-cutter ant dump, University of Wisconsin, Madison, United States - 2B20A (version 2) | ecosystem: Environmental > Terrestrial > Nest > Insects nest...
CAAGCAGGCCAAGATCAACCTGACCGGCGACGACATGCGCGAAGGCATGATCGCGGTGCTGTCGGTGAAGGTGCCGGACCCGAGCTTTTCCAGCCAGACCAAGGAAAAGCTGGTCAGTTCGGATGTGCGCCCGGCGGTGGAAAGCGCTTTCGGTGCACGCCTGGAAGAATTCCTGCAGGAAAACCCGAACGAAGCCAAAGCCATTGCCGGCAAGATCGTCGATGCCGCCCGTGCCCGCGAGGCCGCGCGCAAGGCGCGTGACCTGACCCGGCGCAAGGGCGCGCTGGACATCGCCGGCCTGCCCGGCAAGCTGGCCGACTGCCAGGAGAAGGACCCGGCGCTGTCCGAACTGTTCATCGTCGAGGGTGACTCGGCAGGCGGCTCGGCCAAGCAGGGCCGCAACCGCAAGAACCAGGCCGTGCTGCCGCTCAGGGGCAAGATTCTCAACGTGGAACGCGCGCGTTTCGACCGCATGCTGGCTTCGGATCAGGTCGGCACGTTGATCACCGCGCTGGGCACCGGCATCGGCCGCGACGAGTACAACCCGGACAAGCTGCGGTACCACAAGATCATCATCATGACCGACGCCGACGTCGACGGCGCGCACATCCGTACCCTGCTGCTGACTTTCTTCTACCGGCAAATGCCGGAGCTGATCGAGCGCGGCCACGTTTTCATCGGCCTGCCACCGCTGTACAAGATCAAGCAGGGCAAGACCGAGCTGTACCTGAAGGACGACCCGGCGCTGGATGCTTACCTCGCCAACAGCGCGGTGGAGAACGCCGCACTGGTGCCGGCCGCCGGCGAGCCGCCGATCGAGGGCGTGGCACTGGAAAAGCTGCTGATGACCTACGCCGCCGCGCAGGATGCCATCGACCGCAACGCCCACCGCTACGACCGCAGCCTGCTCGAAGCGCTGGTCGATTTCACCCCGATGGACCTGGAGCACCTGCGCAGTGCCGCTGCCGGGGAAGGTCTGGACGCACTGGCCAGCCGCCTGAACCAGGGCAGCCTCGGCACCCCGCGCTTCACCCTGACCCTGCAGGAACCGAACGAACAGCGCCCGGCCGCGGTGTTGGTCACCCGCCGCCACATGGGCGAGGAGCACATCCAGGTGCTGCCGCTGGCCGCGTTCGAATCCGGCGAACTGCGTCCGCTGCACCAGGCCTCGCAACTGCTGCACGGGCTGATCCGCGAAGGCGCCACCATCAACCGTGGCAACCGCTCGGCCGGGGTTACCGGCTTCGCCCAGGCGCAGGCGTGGTTGATGGAGGAAGCCAAGAAGGGCCGCCAGATCCAGCGTTTCAAGGGCCTGGGCGAAATGAACCCCGAGCAGCTGTGGGACACCACCGTGAACCCCGATACCCGCCGCCTGCTGCAGGTGCGGATCGAGGATGCGGTGGAGGCCGACCAGATCTTCAGTACCCTGATGGGCGACGTGGTCGAACCGCGCCGCGACTTCATCGAGGACAACGCGCTGAAAGTGATGAATCTGGATATCTGACACAATCGGCCGATCAAGGCGGGAGCCCCACCCTGTGGCGCCCGTTTTCATGGCGCACATCCCTGTGCGCCACCCTTCGGGCGGTTTTGCCGTGAAGACGGCTCTCCTGCCGTTTTTCGTGTCCGCCCGCCGCCACTGCACAGGTTTGCGATGTCCGCTCCCCCGTCGGTCCCGATCCCTTCCCCGCTCCCGCCTGCCGCCACTCCACGCCCGGCTTCACCGCTGGCCGCTTTCTGGCTGGACCTGCTGATCGCCGCGGCGACCCTGTTCGGCCTGAGCTTGTTGTGCGGCCTGGCCTGGGGCATGTGGCACGGCATCCAGGTCGGCATCGAGGCCGCGCGCAGCGGCGCCGGGGCCCCCGCTGCGCAGGAAGTGGCCAGGCTGATGGGGACCCCTGGCGCCCTCGCGCAGCTGCTGATGGCGCTGGTTTCCACCGGTGGCGCCGCCCTGCTGCTGTATTTCTGGCGCCGTCGCGCCGCGCCGGCCGAACGGGCCGCCTCCGGGCAGGCCGCGCGGCGGGTTTCCACCTGGGGCTGGACCCTGCTGGTGGCTGCCTGCGTGTTTGCCGGTAGCAGCCTGATCGCCTGGATCGGCAAGCAGCTCGGCATCGAGCCGGCCCCGACCAACCTGCCGTTGATGGAGCAGGCGGTGGCGCATTACCCGTTGTTCCTGGTCGCCTTCGCGGTATTCCTGGCGCCGGCTTACGAGGAACTGCTGTTCCGGCGGGTGCTGTTCGGGCGCCTGTGGGCCGCCGGTCGGCCGTGGCTGGGCATGGTGCTGAGCAGCGCCGCGTTCGCCTTGATCCACGAAATTCCCGGCACCAGCGGCAATGGCCCGGCGGAAATCCTGCAGCTGTGGCTGGTCTATGGCGGCATGGGCGCCGCGTTCGCGTGGCTGTACCGCAGGACCGGCACCCTGTGGGCCGCGGTGGCCGCGCATGCGCTGAACAACGCCATCGCGTTGGCGGCACTGGTGCTTTTCGGACTGCAATGAACGCGCATTCCGGCGCCGCGGCCGAAATCACGGAAATTTAAGCCGGCCGTTCGCACACTGCAGCCATGACAAGGGGGGAATGGCAATGAAATCCGCGTTGTCCGGCATCGCCATCGTGTTGCTGCTGGCGGCCTGTGCGACTACCACCTCGCCCACCGGCCGCCGCCAGGTCGTGGGCGGCGTGTCGCAGCAGCAGCTGGACCAGCTCGGCGCGCAGGCCTTCGCCGAAACCAAGGCCAAGCAGACCCTGAGCCGCGACGGCAAGCAGAACGCCTACGTACAGTGCGTGGTCAACGCGCTGGTGGCCGAACTGCCGCAACAATACCGCGGCGTACGTTGGGAAACCGCGCTGTTCGTCGAAAGCGAGCCCAATGCCTTCGCCCTGCCCGGCGGCAAGGTTGGCGTCAATACCGGCATCTTCAGCGTGGCGAAGAACCAGGACCAGCTGGCGGCGGTGATCGGCCATGAAATCGGCCACGTGATCTCGCGCCATCACGAAGAACGCCTGACCCGCCAGCAAGGTACCCAGGTCGGCCTCGGCATCCTCGGGGCGCTGGCTGGCGCCGCCTATGGTGATACCGCGGCCAGCGCGGTGAACCAGTTCGGCAGCATCGGCGCACAGGGGCTGATCCTGCTGCCCAACTCACGCACCCAGGAAAGCGAGGCCGACGTGGTCGGCCAGCGGCTGATGGCACAGGCCGGTTTCGATCCGGCGCAGGCGGTGGGGCTGTGGCAGAACATGATGGCTGCCGGAGGCGCGCGATCGTCGCAATGGTTCTCCACCCACCCGGACCCGGCCAACCGCATCCGCGAGCTGCAGCGCGACGTTCCGGCCCTGCAAGCCGTGTACCGGCAAGCACGGCAGGCCGGGCGGACACCGCGTTGCGGATGACTGGCGGGCAGGCCGTTCAGCTGCCGGACAGTGATGCACTACAGCATCACAAGTGATTTCTCCATCAAAATTTTTCTGTTACGTTTGGCGGCTCCGTTTTTCCAGACCGTCCGTTCCCTGCACCGCCCCGGCGGTTTCAAAGAGGTGACCCCATGATTTCGCGCAGCCACAAGCAAGCCCTGCTCTCCGTCCTCGTCGCGACCGTGCTCGGTGGCGTGGTGGTTGCCGATGCCGTCGCCCAGTCGCGTTCGGCCGGCCGCTCGGGCGAGCGCCGCAACCGCGGCTCGGACAAACCCGAGGTCCTGTATCCGGAAGCGACGCGCGAAGAGCCCAAGGCCAAGTCCTCCTCGAAGATGGGCGGCAAGCTGCAGAAGCTGTTCTCCGCCTACAACAAGCAGGAGTTCGAGGAAACCCGCACGCTGGCCGACGAGATCATCGCCGCCTCCGCCGCCAACGACTACGACAAGGCGGTGGCCAACCAGCTTGCCTCGCAGGCCGCCTACAACCTCGACGACAACGCCGGCGCCAAGCAGTACCTGCAACAGGCCATCGACCTCAACCAGCTGGACAACAACGGCCACTACCAAGCGCTGCTGATGCTGGCCCAGCTGCAGTTGCAGGACGAGCAGTACGACGAGGGCCTGGCCAACCTGGACAAGTACTTCGCCGAGTCCAAGTCGAACAAGCCCGAGGAACTGGTGATCAAGGGCCAGGCCCTGTACCAGACCGAAAAATACGCCGAGGCGATCCCGGTGCTGAAGGCCGCCATCGCCGCTTCGAGCGAACCCAAGGACAGCTGGAGCCAGTTGCTGATGGCCTCCTATGCCGAAGCCGGCCAGCTCGCCGAGGCGGTCAAGGAAGCCGAGGCGCTCGTCGCCAGGAACCCGGCGGACAAGAAGAACCAGATCAACCTCGCCAGCATGTACATGCAGGCCGACCAGATGGACAAGGCCGCGGCGGTGATGGACCAGTTGCGCGCAGCCGGGCAGCTCACCGAGGAGCGCGAGTACAAGCAGCTGTACTCGATCTACGCCAACACCGAGAACAAGGAAAAGGACGTCATCGCGGTGATCAACGAGGGCCTCGGCAAGGGCATCCTCAAGCCGGACTACAACGTCTACCTGGCGCTGGCACAGTCCTACTACTACAGCGACCAGGTCCCGCAGGCGATCGAGGCGTGGCAGAAGGCGGCCCCGCTTTCCAGCAACGGCGAGACCTACCTGAACCTGGCACGCGTGCTGCATGCCGAAGGACGCATCCCCGAGGCCAAGCAGGCTGCCCGCGAGGCCCTGGCCAAGGGGGGGCTGAAGAATCCGGCGGATGCGAACAAGATCATCAATCTGAAGTAAGCACGAATAACGCCTGAACAGCTGCATACGTGATGCGCAGCCGCTCAGGATTGGTATAAGCTTGGAGGTTCCTGCGGTGTCATGCACCGCTGAATCAGGGGGTGCCGGAACAGTGGTGCCTCGACCCCACTAACGAGTTCTTGGCGCATGACGGAACAACTGGTTTTCCACCACAGGTATGACGGCGAGAAGGAAACAGGCCTGAGCTGGCCCCGGATCGTCGGCATCGCCTTCGTAATCGCACTCCATCTGGCAGCCCTGATGATGCTCCTGATCCCTGCCGTGGCCCCGAAGGCCGCTGCGGAAAAGGAACGCAACGTCATGGTCACGCTGGTCGACGCTCCGCCGCCGCCACCCCCGCCGCCGCCGCCGCCGCCGCCGCAGGACACCCCGCCGCCGCCGGTGAAGAACCTGGCCCCGCCGAAGCCCTCGCCGCTGCCGCCGCCACCGGAGGCCCCGGTGGTCGACGTGCCGGAACCGCGCGAGTCGGACATCGTGGTGCCGCCGGCCCCGCCGTCGCCGCCTGCCCCGCCGACCGACATCCAGGCCAGCGTCGACATCTCGTCCAAGAACATGAATCCCCCGCGCTACCCGCCGGCCGCCTTCCGCGCCGGCATCCAGGGCGAGGTGATCCTGATCATTGATGTCGATGCCAACGGCAACGTCACCAATGTGTCTGTCGAGAAGTCCAGCCGTAACCGCGACCTCGATCGCGCCGCAATGGATGCGGCACGCAAGTGGAAGTTCAACCCTTCCATCATCAATGGACAGAAGGCGGCTGGCCGCGTCCGCGTCCCGGTCAACTTTGCGCTGAGCTGATCCCACTGGCGGCCCATCGGCCGCCATCCGGGAACCGTTCGATCTAGCTACACCCTTCAACACCACACACAACAAAGGTAAGCGTCATGCTGCAGGAACTCTTCATCGCCGCTGCTGCCGGGGGCAACGCAAACAACGCGCTCTCGCAGATGGGCTTCGAGCATCTGATCCACGAAATGACCTCCAAGCCGGGCGACTTCGCCGTTTCCTGGGTCGTGCTGCTGACCCTGGTGCTGATGTCGGCCATGTCCTGGTACTGGACCGTCATCAACATCTTCCGCACCACCCGCCTGAAGTCGGCCTCCGACCGCGTGCCGGGCCTGTTCTGGGACGCCGCCAATGCCCAGGACGCCATCCGTGCGATGGAAGAGCAGCCGGCTTCCGAGCCGTTCTCCAAGATCGCCCTGGACGCCGCCCAGGCCGCTGCGCACCACCAGCAGGCCGGTGCCGCCGAGACCCTGAGCCGTTCGGAGTTCGTCGACCGTGCCCTGCGCCAGGCCGTGACCCGCGAATCCAACCGTCTGCAGGGCGGCATGATCCTGCTGGCCACCGTCGGCGCGACCGCTCCGTTCGTCGGCCTGCTGGGTACCGTGTGGGGCATCTACGGCGCGCTGATCAAGATCGGTGCCACCGGTTCGGCCTCGATCGACGCCGTTGCCGGCCCGGTGGGTGAAGCGCTGATCATGACCGCCATCGGTCTGTTCGTCGCGATCCCGGCCGTGTTCGCCTTCAACTTCTTCAGCAAGATCAACAGCGCCACCGTCAGCAAGTTCGACACCTTCGCGCACGATCTGCACGACTTCTTCGCCACCGGCTCGCGCGTCCGCTAAGCCGCAGGCAGAGCAGTCCTAGCAACGAGATATAGACGGAGCCCGTTATGGCTTTCAGTAGTGGTAACAGCAGCGGCCCGATGTCCGAGATCAACGTCACGCCCCTCGTGGACGTGATGTTGGTGCTGCTGATCATCTTCATCATCACGGCGCCGCTGATGTCGCACAAGGTCAAGGTGGAGCTTCCCGAGGCCAACCTGAACATCAATCCGGACGACGCCGAAAAGCGTGCGGGCCCGATCACGGTGGCGGTCAAGGAAGACGGCACGCTCTACTGGAACGACGAAGAGGTTTCCAAGGAGACCCTGGAGTCGCGCTTCGCCACGGCGGCCCAGCAGACGCCGCAGCCGCCGCTGAACCTGCGTGGTGACAAGACCACCAAGATGAGCGTGATCAACGAAGTGACCAAGATCGCGCAGGGCCAGGGCATGCTGGACGTCGGTTTCGTTGCCACCAAAGAAAAGGGGCAATAAGCGATGGCATTCAGTAGTGGTGGAAACAGGGGCCCGATGGCCGACATCAACGTCACGCCCCTGGTGGACGTGATGCTGGTGCTGTTGATCATCTTCATCGTGACCGCGCCGATCATGACCTACCCGATCGCCGTGGACCTGCCGCAGCGTGTGCTCAACCCGCCGCCGGTGACGCGCGAGCCGCCGCCGCCGATCGACCTGCGGGTGGACGCGAGCAACCAGGTTTACTGGAACAACAGTCCGGTGAACGTGGCCGACCTGCAGCAGAAGATGGAAGAGGAAGTACAGAAGGATCCGACCAACCAGCCGGAACTTCGCATCGATGCCAATCCGGATTCGGAGTACGAGGTCATGGCCAAGATCCTGGCCCAGGCCAAGAACGCCCAGATGAAGAAGATCGGCTTCGTGCAGTAACGCAACACCAAGTCATGACGCGACTGGAAACGCCCCCGCTTGCCGGGGGCGTTTTTTATCCGGATGACCGGATTTGCGGGTAGTTCGTCGCAATGCGGCGCCGGCTGGTGAGGCCTGCCGGCAACACTGCTTTCGTAGGAGCGACGTCAGTCGCGAGCGGGCTTTGAGGCAGGGTCCCGGTCGCGACTGACGTCGCCCCTGCAGTTCTATTCCTGCCGCTGCTGCGGGTTCAGGTGCCGGATTCGATGATGCCGAGGTAGCGTTCCACGGTGGTTTCCAGGCCGTCGTACAGGGCTTCGCCGATCAGCGCGTGGCCGATGGAGATTTCCAGCACGTCCGGCACTTCGGCGAGGAAATGCCCGAGGTTGGCCTGCGACAGGTCATGGCCGGCGTTGACGCCCAGCCCTGCGGCCTGCGCGCGACGTGCGGCGGCGGCGAACACCGCCGCCGCATCGGCCCTGCCGGCGGCGAAGGCCTCGGCATAGGGGCCGGTGTAGAGCTCGATGCGGTCGGCGCCGAGTTCGGCGGCGCGGGCGATGTGCGGGTTGCCTGCATCGACGAACAGGCTGACGCGGCAGCCGTACTCCTTCAGCGCGGCGATCAGTGGCAGCAGGCGGTCGCCGTCGCGCTGGAAATCGAAGCCGTGGTCGGAGGTCAGCTGGCCGTCGCCGTCGGGCACCAGCGTGGCCTGCGCCGGGCGGGCCTGGTCGCACAGCGGCAGCAGGCCGGGATAGCCAGGGCGCGGCGGTGCGAACGGGTTGCCCTCGATGTTGAACTCGACGTCGTGCTGGCGCGTCAGTTCGGACAGCATCAGCACGTCGTCGGCGCGGATGTGGCGCTGGTCGGGCCGCGGGTGCACGGTGATGCCGTGCGCGCCGGCACGCAGGCAGGTCATCGCCGCGCGCACCACGTCCGGATCGCCGCCGCCGCGGGAATTGCGCAGGACCGCGATCTTGTTGACGTTGACGCTCAGGCGGGTCATGGCTGCGGCTGTCCCTCGGACGGCGGGTGGGAGGAAGGCGGGGCGGCGCTTGCGCGCAGCTGCTCGCGGATCGCCTGCAGTTCCGCCGGGTGCAGGGCGCGCGGCGTGGCGGTGAAGGCGTCGCCGGTGCGGGCGCGGTAGAGGCCGCGGACCCACAGCAGCAGGCAAGCCAGTGCCGCCAGCAGCGCCAGCCACAGCAATCCGGCGTGGGTGGTTGTCAGGGCGAAGAAAAAAGCGCCGATGGCGAACAGCAGGAACAACCAGTACATGGGTACCTCCCGGCAAGGCTGCCAGTTTAGCGGCGCCGGCCGCCGCGCTGCATGCGTCGCGGCTGGCATGGTTCAGAGCAGTGGCGAGGCCAGTCGGGCGAAGGCTTCCGGCAGGCGGTGGCGCCAGAGCGGGCGCCTGCGCTCCGGTTGCACCCGGGTGGCACGGGTGAACTCCTGTTCCAGCAGGGTTTCCAGCGCGGCGGTCAGGCCGCGGTCGTGGTACAGCATCGACAGCTCGAAGTTCAGGCGGAAGCTGCGGTGGTCGAAGTTGGCGCTGCCGACGATGCAGGTGTCGTCGTCGGCGATGAAGGCCTTGGTATGCAGCATGCGCGGGCCGTATTCGTAGATCTTCACGCCCGCTTGCAGCAGTTCGTCGAAATACGAGCGTGCGGCCAGGGTGACGAACAGCGAGTCGCTGCGCCGTGGCACCAGCAGGCGCGTGTCCAGCCCGGCCAGCGCAGCCGAGGTCAAGGCCATGCGCGCGGCCTCGCCCGGCACGAAGTACGGCGTCACCAGCCATACCCGGCGGCTGGCTTCCTGGATCGCCGCCACGTGCATGCGGTGGATCGCCTCCCACGACGAATCCGGCCCGGAGACCAGCACCTGCGCCTGGATCGTGCCGTCCTCGCGGCCAGGCATGCCCGACGGGAAGAGGTCCTCGCGGTCGAAATGCGCCTTGCCCTGCCCGCTGGCGTAGATCCAGTCCTCCAGGAACACCAGCTGCAGGCTGCGCACGACGTGGCCGGTGATGCGCATGTGCAGGTCGCGGTAGGCGTCGGGGCGGCGGCTTTCGTCCTCGGCATCGGTGATGTTGATGCCGCCGGTGAACGCCAGCGTGCCGTCCACCAGCACCAGCTTGCGGTGGGTGCGCAGGTTCAGCCACGGCCGCTTGAACGGCTTGAGCAGCTGCCGCGGGTGGAACCACACCACTTCGCCGCCGGCATCGAGCAGCGGTTGCAGGAAGCGGCGCCTGATCCGTGACGAGCCCACCGCGTCCAGCAGCAGGCGCACCTTCACCCCGGCCCGGGCGCGCTCGGCCAGCGCATCGCGCAGCGCGGTGCCGGCATGGTCCGGCTCGAAGATGTAGTACTCCAGGTTGACGTGGCGCTGCGCGCCGGCCACCGCATCGAGGATGGCGGCATAGGTGGCCGCACCGTCGACCAGCCACTCGACCGCGGTGGCGCTGCTGGGCGGCAGCCCGGTGGTGGCCTGGCCGACGCGCGCCAGCTCGGTGCATTCGGCATCCGGCGGGCAGACTGCGCTGTAGGCCTCCATGCCCTCGCGCGAGCGCCCGCGCCGCAGCCGTTGGCGGACGATGCGCTGCGGCCCGAACAGGTAGAACACGAACAGGCCCAGGTAAGGCAGCGCCGCCAGTGACAGGATCCAGCTCAGCGTCGCCACCGGCTCGCGCTTCTGCAGCACGATGTAGCAGGCCAGCAACAGCAGGTAGGCCACGTAGGTGGCTGCCAGTATCTGCACCAGGTGCGGAATGGCCGACACGGTGGCCCACAGGGTGTGCAGGAAGTCGCGCATGCCGGCGATTCTAGCCAGCCCGGGGGCCGGTTTGCGGATGCCGTGCGGGCCAGCCTGAACGCCGCGTCGCTGCATCTGCGACGGCGTCGCGCTAGCGTGGAGCGATGCCGACACCCATTCCGATCAAGGGCCGCGGGGCCAGCAGCCACCTGTCCGGCCGTTTCGAAACCCGTACCAGCGAAGCGGTCGATGACGGCTGGATGGCCGAGGAGGGCGAGGAATTCGCCGCCCCGCGCCTGCGCACCGACGTGCGCGCCGAAACCGCGCGCAGCATCATCAGCCGCAACGCCTCGCCGGACGTGGGCTTCGAGCAGTCGGTGAACCCGTACCGCGGCTGCGAGCACGGCTGCTCGTACTGCTTCGCGCGGCCGACCCACGCCTACCTGAACCTGTCGCCGGGGCTGGATTTCGAGACCAAGATCTTCGCCAAGACCAACGCCGCCGAGCTGCTGCGCAAGGAACTGGCCCGGCCCGGCTACGTGGTCAAGCCGATCGCGCTGGGCATCAACACCGACGCCTACCAGCCGATCGAGCGCAAGCTCGGCATCACCCGCCAGCTGATCGAGGTGATGCTGGAAACCCGGCACCCGTTCTCGCTGATCACCAAGAACGCGCTGGTCGAGCGCGACATCGACCTGCTGGCGCCGCTGGCCGCGCAGCGTCTGGTCAGCGTGCACTTCTCGGTGACCTCGCTGGACCCGCACCTGTCGGCCAGACTCGAACCGCGCGCCTCGGCCCCGCATGCGCGGCTGCGGGCGATGCGGCGGCTGCACGAGGCCGGCATCCCGGTCGGGGTGATGGTGGCGCCGGTGATCCCGTGGATCAATGACGCCGAGCTGGAAGCGGTGCTGGAGGCCGCGCGCGAGGCCGGCGCGCGCAGCGCCGGCTACGTGCTGCTGCGCCTGCCGTACGAGGTGGCGCCGCTGTTCCGCGAGTGGCTGCAGGCGCACCATCCGCAGCGCGCCGAGCATGTGATGAGCACGATCAACCAGCTGCGCGGCGGCAAGGACTACGACGGCAGCTTCGGCAAGCGCATGCGCGGCGAAGGCGTGTATGCGCAGCTGCTGTCGCGGCGCTTCGCACTGGCCCGCAAGCGGTTGGGTTTCAATGCCTCGCGCGAGCAGTGGTCGTGGCTGGACTGCAGCCGCTTCGTGGCGCCGGTGCCGCCGCGCAAGCCTTCGCCGCAGGGCGAGCTGTTCACGTAGGTCGGGGCTACGCCCCCGACGCTCCGTGCATCCGGACATCAAGTGTCGGGGGCATAGCCCCGACCTACCCGGCATCCACGGGAATGTGACGGTTCAGCCCCGTGCGTCGTACTCGCGGTGGTAGCGGGTGGCTTCGGCCACTTCGTTGCGCGAGCCGAGGAACACCGGCACGCGCTGGTGCAGCTGGCCGGGCCCGATGTCGAGGATGCGCTGGCGGCCGTCGGTGGCCGCGCCGCCGGCCTGTTCGACCAGCAGTGCCATCGGGTTGGCCTCGTACATCAGCCGCAGCTTGCCGGGCTTGGACGGGTCCTTGCGGTCCCACGGGTAGATGAAGATGCCGCCGCGGGTGAGGATGCGGTGTACGTCGGCCACCATCGAGGCGATCCAGCGCATGTTGAAGTCCTTGCCGCGCGGGCCCTCGCGGCCGGCCAGCAGGTCGGCCACGTAGCCCTGCATCGGCGCTTCCCAGTGGCGCTGGTTGGACATGTTGATGGCGAACTCACCGGTGTCGGCCGGCACCTGCATGCCGCGCTGGGTCAGCACGAACTCGCCGGTCTCGCGGTCCAGGGTGAAGGCGTGGGTGCCGTGGCCAACGGTCAGCACCAGCATCGTGCTCGGGCCGTAGATGCAGTAGCCGGCCGCCACCTGGCGGGTGCCGGGCTGCAGGAAGTGCTCGTCGCCGGGCTTGTCCACGCCGGCGGGGGCGCGCAGCACCGAGAAGATGGTGCCGACCGAGACGTTGACGTCGATGTTGGAGCTGCCGTCCAGCGGGTCGAACAGCAGCAGGAAGTCGCCGTGCGGGTATTCGGACGGCACCGGCTGGCTGTGGTCCATCTCCTCCGAGGCACAGGCGGCCAGGTGGCCGCCCCAGGCGTTGGCTTCGAGCAGGATCTCGTTGGAGATCACGTCCAGCTTCTTCTGCGCCTCGCCCTGCACGTTGCCGGTGCCGGCGTCACCGAGCACGCCGCCCAGCGCGCCCTTGCTCACCGCGATCGAGATGCTGGTGCAGGCGCGGGCCACCACCGCCACCAGTTGCCGCAGGTCGGCATTGATGCGGCCGGCGTGCTGTTCTTCGATCAGGAAGCGGGTCAACGACGTGCGGGACATGGACGGTGGCTGCCTTCAGGAAAAGGGGCGCCATTGTCGCGGGTTGCCCGGATTTTTGCGAACGCGGGACAGGAAATGTCCCTGCAAGGACAGGAACAGGCGATCGCCACTGGCCGGTTGCAGGAGCGACGTCAGTCGCGAGGGGGCTTTCCCAACGATTCCCACGGATGTGCGGGCAGTTGCAGCAGGATCTGCGCGAAAACCCTCTCGCGACTGACGTTGCTCCTACGGGAGGCGGTGCTGCAGCAAAAAGCCCGGGATCGCTCCCGGGCTTTTCACTGTGGTGCTGTGGCGAAGGCTCAGCCGCGGCTGACCTCGTAGACCGCCTTGGCCACGTAGTCCAGGTTGTTCTGGCTCAGCGCGGCCACGCAGATGCGGCCGGTGCCGACGGCGTAGATGCCGTAGTCGTCGCGCAGCCGGTCCACCTGCGCCTTGCTCAGGCCCGAGTACGAGAACATGCCCGCCTGCTGCTGGATGAAGCCGAACTCCGGCGCGCCCAGCGCCGCCAGCTTCTGCACCATGCCGGCGCGCAGGGCGTGGATGCGCTCACGCATCCCGGTCAGTTCCGCTTCCCACAGGCCGCGCAGCTCGGTGCTGCCCAGCACGCCGGCGACCAGCGCCGCGCCGTGGGTGGACGGGCTGGAGTAGATGGTGCGGACGATGCGCTTGACCTGCGACTGCACCGCCTTGGTCGCGGTGGCGTTCGGGCCCACCACCGACAGCGCACCGACGCGCTCGCCGTACAGCGAGAAGGACTTGGAGTACGAGTTGGCGACGATGAAGCTGTCGATGCCGGCCTCGGCGACGATGCGCACCGCCTGGCCGTCGGCCTCGATGCCCTTGTCGAAGCCCTGGTAGGCCATGTCGATGAACGGGAACAGCTGGCGTTCCTTCAGCAGCGCGGCGACCTGCTGCCACTGCTCGGTGCTCAGGTCGGCGCCGGTCGGGTTGTGGCAGCAGGCGTGCAGCAGCACCACGGTGCCCGGTTGCAGCTTCTGCAGGTCGGCGACCATGCCGGCGAAATCCAGGCCGTGGCTGGCGTTGTCGAAGTAGGCGTACTCGACCACCTCGAAGCCGGCGGCGGCGAACACCGCGCGGTGGTTCTCCCAGCTCGGGTTGCTGATCGCCACGGTGGCGTGCGGCAGCAGCTTCTTCAGCAGGTCGGCGCCGACGCGCAGCGCGCCGCTGCCGCCGATGGTCTGGGTGGTGGCGACGCGGCCGGCGGCGAGCAGTTCCGAACCCGCGCCGAACACCAGTTCCTGCGTGGCCCGGGTGTAGGCCGGCAGGCCGTCGATCGGCAGGTAGCCGCGCGGCTTGGCCTCGGCAGCAAGTTGTTCTTCGATCTGCTTGACCGCGCGCAGCAGCGGGATGCGGCCGCTTTCGTCGTAGTAGATGCCGACGCCAAGGTTGACCTTGGTGGTGCGGCTGTCGGCGTTGTAGGCCTCGGTCAGACCCAGGATCGGGTCACCGGGCACCTGTTCCACGTTTGCAAAGAAGGACACGGCGGTACTCGTAGCGGTGGTGGGAGGGGAGGAATTCGGCACGACCGCACGGCGCGGTCAAACCGGTTCATCCTAACAGGGCCGGCGGTGGGCGGAAGGGTTTCAGGCGGAACCGTCCCGCGCCGGCGCGGGCATGTCCGTGATCGGGGATGATGCCGGCATGAAGCGGAGCAAGCGGTATTTCCCGGTGGCCAGATGGGCAATGGCAATGGCGATGGTGTTGCCGGCGGCGGCGCTGGCCGGCCCGGCGCCCGCGGTGCTGGACGCGGTACGGGTGCAGGCGGTGCGGGTGCACGCCGTCGATGACTTCGAGCTGCCCGCGGCGATGACCACCATCGACGTGGACGAGGCCGGCAACGGCCGCGGCGCGCTGGTATCCGAGGCCATGAACGGCGTGCCGGGCCTGCTGGCGCGCGAGCGGCAGAACTTGGCGCAGGACACCCAGTTGTCGATCCGCGGCTTCGGTGCGCGCTCCGCTTTCGGCGTGCGCGGCGTGCGCCTGCTGGCCGATGGCGTGCCGGCGAGCATGCCCGACGGCCAGGGCCAGTTGTCGCACTTCAACCTGCTCGGCGCCGAGCGCATCGAGGTGCTGCGCGGGCCGTTTTCGGCGCTGTACGGCAACTCCTCCGGCGGCGTGGTGCAGTTGTGGAGCGGCGACGGCGAGGCCGGTGATCCGTGGCGGCTGCGCGCCAGCTGGGGCAGCGACGCCAGCCGCAGCCTCGGCCTGCAGCTCAAGGGCCAGGCGGCGGCCATGCACTACAACGTCGCCGCCAGCCATTACCGCACCGATGGTTGGCGTGAACACGGCGCGGCGCGGCGCGAATCGCTCAATGCACGGCTGGGGTTCGACCTCGCGCCGGGGCAGCGGCTGGACCTGCTGTTCAACGTCCTCGACGCCCCGCACGCGCAGGACCCGCTGGGCCTGACCGGCGAACAGGTGCGCGCCGACCCGCGCCAGGCCACCGCCGTGGCCACCCAGTACGACACCCGCAAGTCGGTGCGGCAGGCACAGGCTGGCGCGGTCTACACGCTGGCGCGCGAACGCCGGACCTGGCGGCTGATGACCTATGCCGGGCAGCGCAGGGTCGAGCAGTTCCTCGCCATTCCGCCGGCGGTGCAGGCCAGCCCGCTGCATGCGGGCGGGGTGATCGACCTGGAGGGTGGCTACGGCGGCGTGGATGCGCGCTGGGCCTGGCATGGCGAGCTGGCCGGAAAACCGCTGGAACTGGTGCTCGGCGCCAATGCCGACCGCCAGCGGCAGCACCGCAGCGGTTACGAGAACTTCGTCGGCGAGGCGTTGGGTGTAAAGGGCCGGCTGCGCCGCGACCAGCGCGACAACGTCGGCAATTTCGACCAGTTCGCGCAGGCCTGGTGGCAGTTCGCGTCGCGCTGGTCGTTGCTGGCCGGTGCGCGCCACAGTCGGGTGCGCTTCGAGTCCGATGACCACTATGTCACCGCGACCAATCCCGACGACAGCGGTCGCCGTGACTATGCGGCCACCACGCCGGTGGCCGGGCTGGTGTTCCGTGCCGGCGACGACCTGCGCCTGTATGCCTCGGCCGGGCACGGCTTCGAGACGCCGACCTTCAACGAGCTGGGCTACCGCGCCGATGGCGGCGCCGGGCTGGCGCTGGACCTGGCCCCGGCGGCCAGCCGCAATTACGAACTCGGCGCCAAGTGGCGCACACAGGCCGGGGCGCGGCTGGAGCTGGCGCTGTTCCGCGCCGACACCGACGACGAACTGGCGGTGGCCAGCAACAGCGGCGGCCGCAGCAGTTACCGCAACATCGGCGCTACCCGCCGCCAGGGTGCGGAGCTGGGCTGGCGGCAGCCCATCGGCGAAACCGGGCAACTGCAGCTGGCCTGGACCTGGCTGCAGGCCACGGTGCGCGAGGGCTACCTGACCTGCACCGGCCTGCCCGCGCCGTGCACCGTTCCGGGCAACCCGGTGGCGGCCGGCACCGCGCTACCGGGTGTGCCGCGCCAGCAACTGTTCGTGCGCTGGCACTGGCAACCGGGGCCGTGGCAGCTGGCGGTCGAAACCGTGGCCGCCGCCGCAACCCCCGCCAGCGACCTCGGCGATGCCCGCGCGCCCGGCCATGCGCTGCTGAACCTGGAAGCCGCCCGGCAATGGCCGACCGCGCGCGGCCCGCTGCGCCTGTTCGCGCGCGTGGACAACCTGCTGGACCGGCGCTACATCGGCTCGGTCATCGTCAACGACGGCAACCGGCGTTACTACGAGCCCGGGCCGGCGCGCGGCTGGACGCTGGGCTTGCAATGGCAGTGGACGCGACCGGCATCGTCGGACGGCAGCTGAGCCGGCCGGCGGTGCGTGCCATCCCATCGTGGATATCCGTAGGTGCCGGGCTTGCCCGGCACGGGGCTTCACCGGGAAGACTTCATGCGGGGCAAGCCCCGCATCTACAGGACGTGCATCGACTGCGGCCTGTCCCGTCGTAGGAGCGCACTTCAGTGCGCGATGAAGCTTTCCCGGTACAACCCCATCGCGCACTGAAGTGCGCTCCTACGGTGCTTTCCTGCGGTGATTCTGGGTGCTCAACTCAGCCGGGCAATACCGCCGCTGCGCGTGCCAGCCGCTCGATGCCGGCCCAGTCGCGCGCCTGCAGCAGTTCGCGCGTGGTCAGCCACGAGCCGCCCACGCACAGCACGTTGGGCAGGTGCAGGAACTGCGCCGCGGTCTGCGCGCTGATGCCGCCGGTCGGGCAGAAGCGCACGTCGCCGAACGGGCCGTTCCAGGCCGACAGCATCGCCGCGCCGCCTGCCTGCACCGCCGGGAAGAACTTGAAGGTGTCCAGCCCGTGCTCCAGCCCGCGCATCAGTTCCGAGGACGTCGCCACGCCCGGCAACAGCGGCAGGTCGGTATCGCGCGCGGCGGCGTACAGCCGGTCGGTGGCGCCTGGCGACACCGCGAAGCGGCCACCGGCGGCCTTCACCTGTTCCATCTGCGCGGCGGTCAGCACGGTGCCGGCGCCGATCACCGCATCCGGCACCGCCTCGGCCATCGCCTTGATCGCCGCCATCGCGGTGGCGGTGCGCAGCGTCACCTCGATCACTGGCAGGCCGCCGCGGAACAGCGCCTGCGCCACCTGCACCGCGTCGTCCACGTCGTCGGGCGTGAACACCGGGATCACCGGTGCCAGCCTGAGTACGGCGCGCACGCGCGGATCAGCGCCGGACATCGAACCTGCCCTCGCCCACCAGCGCCATCACCTCGGCCACGCCGACCGGGTTGAAGTCGCCGGGGATGGAATGCTTCAGGCAGCCGGCGGCCAGCCCGAAACGAATCGTCGCCTCGGCGCCGAAGCCTTCGATCAGGCCGTGCAGCACGCCGGCGGCGAAGGCGTCGCCGCCGCCGATGCGGTCGACGATGTCGGTCAGCTCCTCGGCTGGCGCCACCGCGCGGGTGCCGTCGCGGCCGAGCAGCATCGCGCCCAGCGAATGGTGGCCGACGCTGTGCGCCGTGCGCTGGGTGCAGGCCAGGTACTGCAGGCGCGGGAACGCGGCAAACGCCATCGCCGCGGCCGCGTCCACGCGCGCCTGCGCGTCGGCCTGCGCGAACTCGCCGCCCAGCACCACGCCGATGTCGCGATGGTCGGCGAACACGATGTGCGCGCAGTCGAACAGGTCGCGCAGGATCGCCTTCGCGTCGCCGCCCCAGCGCTCCCACAGCTTCGGCCGGAAGTTGCCGTCGAAGGACACCTTGATGCCCAGCGCGCAGGCCGCGCGCGCGGCGTCCAGCGTGGCGCGCGCCGCTTCCGCGCCGAGCGCCGGACTGATCCCGGACAGGTGCAGCCACTGCGCACCGTGCAGCAGCGCCGGCCAGTCGTAGCCGTCCGCGCGCGCGTTGGCGAAGGCCGAGTCGGCACGGTCGTAGACCACCTCGCTGGGCCGGTGGCCGGCGCCAGTGGTCAGGAAATACAGGCCCATGCGGCCCTCGGCGCGGCGCACCCGCGAGGTATCCACGCCGTGCAGGCGCAGTTGCCCGGTCACCGCCGCGCCCAGCGGGTTGTCGGCGACCACGCCGACCATCGCCACGGCGTGGCCGAAATGCGCCAGCGAAACGCCGACATTGGCTTCGGCGCCGCCGCAGTGCACGTCCAGCGACGGGCTCTGCAGCAGCAGCTGGTGGCCGGGGGCGCCGAGCCGCAGCAGCAGCTCGCCGAAACAGACAATACGCGGGGGATTCATCGGGACTCCTGTCGCAGGCCGGGGCTCGCCGGCATGATGGCATGATAATTTGACCATCGGTGTCATGTTGCCCGGATGTCCCTTCATTGCACCCGGATACAGTCCCGGAATGTCCCAAAGACAATGGGTTGCGACGGTCTTCCACTCTGTTGCGGCGCAAGATGCCCTCATCTGGAAGTCCTGCTAGTTTCGGTTTTGACCAGCGGTGTCATTTACCGCAGGTACGCCGATTTCACCCCGCATGTTGGCCTTTGGAGAGAGGAAGCACATGTATCCCTACCGCAAGAAGAGCAGGACACCGGTTACCTTGCTGGCAATGTCGATCGGTCTGGCACTGGCCGGCACCGCCGTTGCCCAGGACGCCGCCGGCACCGCCGCCACCGAACTGGACACCGTGACAGTCACCGGCTACCGCGCCAGCCTGGAGCGTGCCATCGACATCAAGCGCGGCGAAGCCGGCGTGGTTGACGCGATCGTCGCCGAGGACATCGCTGACTTCCCGGACCTGAACCTGGCCGAATCGCTGCAGCGCATTCCGGGCGTGTCCATTACCCGTGATGGCGGCGAAGGCCGCAACATTTCCGTGCGTGGCCTCGGCCCGCAATTCACCCGCGTGCGCATCAACGGAATCGAAGCGTTGGCCACTGGCGGTGGCACCGACACCGCCGGCGGCGTCAATCGTGGCCGCGGTTTCGACTTCAACACCTTCGCCTCCGAATTGTTCAGTCAGTTGCTGGTGCGCAAGACCTCTTCGGCCGACGTCGAGGAAGGTTCGCTGGGCGCCACGGTGGATCTGCGCACCGGGCGGCCGTTCGACTACGACGGCTTCACCCTGGCCGTCGGTGGCCAGCTCGGCTACAACGACCTAGCCAGCGAAACCGCCCCGCGCGCCACTGCGCTGATCAGCAATACCTGGGCCGATGGCCGGGTCGGTGCGCTGCTGTCGGTGGCCTATACCGACCGCACCGTCCAGGAAGAGGGCTCCGACTCGGTGCGTTGGAAGACCGCCACCGGCGACGGCGGCTTCGACCCCTCGTCCCCGTTTGCCGCCGCAAACGATGCCAGCGTCTACCACCCGCGCATTCCGCGCTACAACCTGTTCCGCCACGAGCAGGAGCGGCTGGGTGTTACCGGTGCCCTGCAGTTCAAGATTTCCGACCGCACCGAGCTGGCGCTGGATACCCTGTACGCGCGCTTCGACGCCAACCGCTGGCAGGACAACATCAATGCGGTGTCGTTCAGCCGCAGCGATACCGGCAAGCCGCAAACCGTGGTGCTGGACGGCGAGATCGATGCGACCAACAACCTGGTTTACGGCGTGTTCGACAACGTCGACATCCGCTCCGAGGGCCGTTACGACGAGCAGACCACCGAGTTCAAGCAATGGGGCTTGTCGCTGTCGCACGAGTTCAACGACAGCTTCTCGCTGGATGCCTTGGTCGGCGGTGCCGTCTCCACCTACGACAACCCGATCCAGACCACGGTCATCGCCGACAAGTTCGACATCGACGGCTACTCCTGGGACTACCGCGGCAATCGCCGCCTGCCGGTATTCGGCTACGGCAACCTCGACCCGACCGATACCAGTGACTGGACCCTGGCCGAAATCCGTCTGCGCCCGCAGTGGGTGGAAAACACCGTCGATACCGCATCGCTCGACCTGACCTGGACGGCCTCGTCCTACTTCACCCTCAAGGGTGGCGTGAACGCGAAGGAATACGAGTACCGGAGCAGGGAGTGGGGCCGCGGCACCGCGCCGGGCAACCGCGTGGAAACCCTGCCTGCCGGGTTCATGGACAGCGATGCGCTGGCCTCGTTGATGCGTCGGTTCAGCACCGGGAACGGCGGCGCCGCCGTTGTGCCGGACGTGGCCGCGTTCGCCCGCGAGCTGGGCATCCATGACAACACCGGCCTGTTCGCCCTCAGCAACACCCTCAACAACCTGGCGGCAAACAACCGTACCGTCAACGAGAAGGTCACCGGCTTCTACCTGCAGGGTGATTTCAACTTCGACATCGGCAGCGTGCCGGTTCGCGGCAACCTGGGCGTGCGCCGCGTCGATTCGGAGCTGACCAGCGATGGTTGGTCGATCGTCGATGGTGCGCCCCAGGCCACCCGTGTGGTCCACAAGTACAAGGACACTCTGCCGTCCCTGAACATCGCCGCCGAGCTCACCCCCGACCTGGTGCTGCGCTTCGCTGCGGCCGAGGTGATGGCCCGCCCGGACCTCGGCTTCCTCAACCCCGGTGCCACCGTCAGCGTGGCCGGTGGTGCGCGCACGGTCACTACCGGCAACCCGAAGCTGGATCCGTTCCGCGCCAAGACCCTGGACCTGGGCCTGGAGTGGTACTTCGGCGACGGTGGGCTGCTCTCGGCCGGCGTGTTCCACAAGGACATCGACAGTTACGTGCAGACCTCGCGTGAAACCCGTCCGTACAACACTTCGGGCCTACCCGAGTCGTTGATCGCGGGTACTGGCGCCACGGGCACCGACGAGTTCACCTTCAACCAGCCGCTCAACACCCCCGGTGGCGACCTCAAGGGCTACGAGCTGGGCTACCAGCAGCCGTTCACCTTCCTGCCGGGGCTGTGGAAGAACGTTGGCCTGCAGTTGAACTACACGCACGTGGAATCGGAGATCCAGTACTTGTCCTCGTCCGGCGCACCCAGTGCCAAGGGCCCGATGATCGGCCTGTCGGAGAACGCGTGGAACGCCACCCTGTACTACGACGACGGTGACTTCTCCGCGCGCGTGTCGGCGGCCTACCGCGACGAGTACATGAACACCGTACCCGGCCGCGAGAGTACCGACATGGAAGGCACCGCGGCCACCACCACCGTTGATGCCTCGCTGTCGTACAACATCACCAAGAACCTGACCGTGTCGCTCGAAGGCCTCAACCTGACCGACGAGTGGGTCGATATGTGGATCGACAGCAACCGCGACCTGCCGATTTCCTACACCCACACCGGCCGCCAGTACCTGCTGGGCCTGCGTTACAAGTTCTGATGCTTGACCCCGCCCCGGCGCAATGCCGGGGCGGTTCCCGATGCTGCGACGCAGGCTGTGCGGAGGCGTTGGCGTCGCTGACTTGGCCCACTGCGTGCGCTACCTTCCGTTGGCCGCACGCCTCCAAGAGACGCACGATGTCGCCACACTTCACCCGCCGCACCCTCGGCCTGCTGTTGCTGGTTCCCGCGCTGTCCGCCGCTCTCCCGGTGGCGGCGCACTCTTCGCCGGACCTGCTGTTCCGCGTCTCCGCCGATGATGGCTTCGTCGCCAGCCCGGCGCAGGGCGATGCCGTTCCCAACTTCCGCGACAAGGTGGCGCTGATCGATGACGGCGCGCACGGCCGTGCCATCCGCTGGGAAGACGACGGCGTGCTGGCGTGGAATGCACCGGGCAACATCCGCGCCGAGCGCGGCACCCTGTCGTTCTTCTGGCGCTCGCGCCATGCGGTGGGCGAGGCGCCGTTCGTGATCTTCCGCGCCGGTTACGCCGACCACAGCAGCTGGGACATGGCGTGGCTGCGCATCGACTGGAACGGCCACGGCTTCGACGCCTTCGTCACCGACGCCAACCTCGCCCGCACCCGCGTTTCCTTCCGGCTGGAGCAGAATCCGGTGCCGGAACAATGGCAGCACATCGCCTTCGCCTGGGACGAGGACAAGGGCGTGCGCCTGTTCCTCGACGGCAGGGAAGTGGCGCATGCCGACGCCAGCGGCGACTACGACGCCGCACTCGACCAGCTCGGCCTGGCCGGGCGGGTGATGGCGCCGTACCAGGTGCAGAGCCGCTACAACTTCCTGCGTGGCAGCGACTTCGACGAGATCCGCGTCTACGACCGCATGCTCGACGCCGAGGGCGTGGCCGCGCTGGCGCGCAATGCCGAGCCGCGCAGCGGCGAGCCCGTCGGTACCTCGCAACGCGCATGGTGGCACCGCTATGGCTGGGATGGCGCGCCGCCGCCCTTGCTGGCCGCGCCGGTGACGACGATCCGCAAGGTCGAGTTCGCCGACGTCAAGGACAAGAAGCAGTGGATGTGGAAGGGCACCGACGGCATCGCCGAAACCACGTGGCCCGGCGTCTACAACCGCTCGCGCCTGCCCGGCCGCAACGACTACTTCCAGCTGCCCGACTGGAACACCTATGTCGAAGGCGGGCAGAACCTCGACCTGACCGTGCCGGCGGGCGAAACCGTCAACCGTATCGAGATCCGCGGCGCGGCCTTCGGTGAGCTGCAGGGCAGCACCGGCACCCTGTTCACCCGTCCCAAGGGCGTGGTGCGCAGCGTCGACGAATTTGCCTCACAGACCGGCGGCACGCTGCGCTTCGCCAACGCCGAACAGGAAACGCCGATACAGGAAATCTGGGGCTACCACGTCAGCGACGCCGCCGAGCCGCAAGGCACGGTCAAGCAGCGCTACGTCATCGACAGCAAGGTGCTGCCGGACTACACCAACCTTGCCGCGTTGCGCGATTACATCGATGGGCGCTTTGCCCCGGACGAGCGCAGCATGGTGATGGCGCTGCCGAAGGGTGCCGGCTCGCGCACGCGTGCGGCCGATACGCTGCCGGCGCACCCGCAGCCCATCGTGCACGTGCTGGTGCCGTCCGGCGTCGGCGATGCGCCGGCGGCGCAGCCGCTGATCCGCAGCTGGGCCTACAGCTGGGAGAACATGCACGACGGCCTCGACGGCGTGGCGATCGACATTCCGGCACTGGACCTGCCGGCCACGCACGACGGCGTCATCCCGTTGAACATCCGCATCAAGGACCCGATCTGGCCGGCGCGCGACATGATCGACGTGTCGGTGTCGGTGAAGCCGGGGCAGGCGCGCACGCTGTGGCTGGACCTGCGCGACCGCATCCTCACCGCCGACAGCCTGTGGATCGCCATCGCCGCGGCCGCGCCCGGCTTCAACGCCGCCTCGCTGGACGGCGCCGAAGTGCGGCTGGTGTTCAAGAATCGACAGGAAGCATTGAAGGAACACGTCGCCGACCGCTTCAACCAGGTGCGCGACAACTGGGGCTTCCTGGTCGAGGAACACACCACCTCCAAGCGCCAGCGGCTGTATGCGCGCGTGCATGCCGACCTGAGCGACCTGCTGCGCGTCGATCCGGAGCACGAACTGGGCCGGCTGTACTGGAACTACATCAGCTACAACAGCCAGGGCCGACCGCCGTTCGCGCAGCCGCAGCCACCGAAGGGCGTGCCGCTGTGGGCATTCCGGCAGGTGGAGGAGCTGAAGTACGTGCGCCGCTTCGTCGACTGGTGGATCGACAACCGCCAGGTCGAGTACGGCGATTTCGGCGGCGGCATTTCCGACGACACCGACCTCACCCAGCAATGGCCGGGGCTGGCGCTGATGGGCGTGGAGCCGGAGCGGCTCAATGCCTCGCTGACCGCGCTGTCCGACGCGGTGTACCGCAACGGCATGTTCGCCAACGGCCTGAGCACCATCGAGACCGACGAACTGCATGCCTACGAGGAAGGCATCAACGCCAACAGCGCGATGCTCTACCTCAACTGGGGCGACCCGCTGACCGTCGAGCGGCTGATGGAAACGGTCAGGGCGTTCGACGAGCGCATCGTCCTGCGCAACCCGCAGGGCCACCTGCTGTTCTCCAGCAACTGGTACGGCGGCAACAAGGTCTACCGCGAGCCGAACTGGCAATGGCAGAAGCCGTATTCGTTCCCGGCGCTGCACCCGGCATTCCTGATCGGCGAGTACAACGCCGACCCGACCGGCCGCAAGCTGGTCACCGGCCTGGCCGATGGCTACCTCGCCCACGCCTACACCGACGACAAGGGCCGCTGGGCGCTGCCGAACGAGATCAACTGGGCCACCGGCAAGACCCGCGGCGGCGAGTTGAACCAGGGCTCGGGCGGCGGCGACGTCATGCATACCTTCTGGGCGGCGTGGCGCTGGAGCGGCGACGACAAATACCTGAAGGCGCTGGACTACCGCGTGCTGCGTGGCGGTCCCGGCGCACTGTCCAACCTCGGCGAGAACTTCATCGACGTGCTCGGCCACCAGCAGGACTGGGGCGAACAGCTGGTCGCCGACGCCGACAACGGCGGCGGCGGTTTCGCCAACGTCGTTGCGTGGCAGTTGAGCGGCGACAGGAAATATCTGGAAACGCTGCATGCCGAGGGCATCCAGGCCAAGGCGCAGCGCGAGTACATGAATACCGAAGGCCATTGGTGGAGCGATCGCGTCGAGGCGCCCAGCGAATTGCTGCAACGGCTGCGGCTGGGTGGCATCGCGCTCAAGCGCAACCAGAGCTGGCCCGGCCACACCGTGAGCTGGCGCTTCTCCCGGCCCGGCGCCGCCGAGCAGGTGGCGCTGCTGGTGCACGCGCCCTCGCGCGAACGCTTCAAGGTCATCGCCTACAACCTCGGCGACACGCCGGTGGACGCGGTGATGACCGGCTGGAACGTCGCTGCGGGCAGGTGGCGCCTTCGCAGCGGCATCGACCGCGATGGCGACGACGCCATCGACGGCAAGCCGCAGGTGCGCGAGGTGGTGCTGGAACGCAGCGTCGGCACGCCGCTGCGCTTCGCGCCGAAGCAGGCGCAGGTGTTCGAGTTCGAGTTGATCGAAGCGGGTACGCCGGTGGAAACCCGTGCCGACCTCGGCATCGGCCGTGGCGATTTGAAGATCGAGGAAGGACGCCTGCATCTGACCGTGCACAGCCTCGGTCATGTCGCCACGCTGCCCGGCCATGCGCTGGTGGAGGATGCACGTGGCCGCGAGGTGGCGCGCGTGGCGGTCCCCGCACTGGAAGCGCCGCTGGATCTACAACCACGCACGACGACGGTGGAACTGGCGCTGCCGGCGGGTTTCGAGCATGACGGCGCCAGCGTGCGGGTGGTGCAGGAAGGCGATGCGGAGGAAGTGACGCTGCTCAACAACCGGTTGCCGTTGCGCTGAGCGAGAAATAGCCATCGGCGCAGGTTGTTCCCTTCTCCCCGCGGGAGACAACCCGGCAGGATTGCCGGGTTGCACGGCGCAGCCGCCCGAAAGGGTGAGGTGCATGGATGCACCGAATGCAGGTGCCCGAAGGGCGGATGAGGGGCGAGCGAAGTCCGTGATGGTTGATCATCTGGACTTCGCTCGCCCCTCTCCCCAACCCCCGCTCCGCGCCCCAGCCCACGCCAGCGGCGTGGGTGCTCCAAGGCACGCGCGCCAATGGCGCGCAAATCGTGCCTCATCGCCCCGAAGGGAGAGGGGCTTTATCCATCGGTCCGCATCAACCGGCTCTCACGCCGGTACCAACCGTCGTGCCCGGCCTCCGGCACGAACACCGTGCAATGTTCCAGCGGCCGCTGGTAGACGTGCACCGAGATCGCGGTTTCCTTGTCGCTGGCGTTGCGCAGCACGTGGTATTCGTCCGGCGGGATCAGGTTGCCGGTGCTGCCGCGTTCGCCGGCCCGGGCGGGCAGGGGTTCCAGGCGGCTGCGGTCGCCGCGGGTTTCCAGCAGGCGGTGCGGGGTGAAGCGCAGGGCGCCCTGCCACACGCCTTCCACGCACCACAGGCCGTCGTGGTCGTGCAGCGGCGTGCCCTGTCCCGGCCCCCAGGTCATGGCGATGATGCTGTAGCCGTGGCACGCGCTGCGGTACAGCTCGCGGCGCGCGTAGTGCTCGGTGATAGGTGCGTGCACGCAGTCCGGCAGCACGATCAGCGGGTCGGCGATGGCGACCAGCAGCGCGCGCTCGACCCGAGGCACCACCGTGGCGGCGTCCGTGGCGCCGGTCGCCGCGTCGAGCGCGTCCACCAGTCGCTGGCGACCCGCGAAGTCGGGAAACCGGGCATCGGTTACATCTGAAATCATGCCGCCAGTCTAGGACAAACCGGTGAACATTCCGTTCGCCGCCGGTCGGGGCTACGCCCGACGCTCCATGCGCATTCGGCATGCTGCGCTGGAGCTTGATGCGCAAAGCGTCGGGGGCGTAGTCCCGACCGGCTTGCGTCAGAACGTGCCGCGCTGGATGAAGGGCGCCTGCCGGTAGAGCCGGCGCTCGCCGCCGCGCGGGTCGTCGGCCAGCCGGATTTCATCGTCGAACACCAGCGTCTGCCGGCGCGGCAACGTGTACGGCTCCCAGCGCGGCAGGCCGGCATGGTTGGGGTCGCCGTGGCGGGCGAAGGCGAGCAGGGCGTCGCTGATTGTCGCGGCCATGTGCGTGGCGCTTTCGCTCGTGCCGGTGCGCGAACCGGGTTGGCCGGTGTTGTCGAATACCAGCGGGATGTCGAGCGTGTGGTGCGCGCGCAGCCGGGCTGCTTCGCCGCCGCGGTCGTACCAGTCCAGCTGGTAGGCCCACGTCGGTGCGCCCTGCCGCGCGCGCGCCTCCAGCTCCTCCACCGCACCGCGCCACGAGCGGCCGGCGGTGGTGGCGGCGAAGAACACCTCCGACGGGGTGTAGTGCGGGTACAGGCGCCGGTATTCGGCGATCACCTGCGAAGGCGGCAGGTCCACGTACTGCTGCGCTTCCAGCTTCGCCGGCAGCGTGTCCCAGTCCAGCGTGAAATTGGCCGGGTCGCCGCCGAGGAAGGCGCGGGTTTCGTCGTGGGTGTTGCCGATCACCATCGGCACGTTGGCCGACTGCGCCGGGGCCTCGGGCCAGAACGGGTGCGCCGGCAGGTGCCGTCCGTCCAGCACCGGGCCGAAGTAGAGCGCGGTGTCCTCCACCCGCGAAGGGTCGCGGAGCTTCAGTGCCTCCAGCAGCGTTTGCATCGGCAGCGTGCGCAGCGCTTCGGGATCGGCCCGGAAATGGTCGAGCACCCGTTGCGCGCGCTGCGTGGCCGCGCGCGGACCAGCGGCGGTGACCTGCTGGCCGCTCATCGTCCATGCGCGGTGGAACAGTCCCCTGGCCGCCGGCATCGCCATCAGCGTGGCGATCTTGGCGCCGCCGCCGGACTGGCCGAACACGGTGACGTTGCCGGCGTCGCCGCCGAACTCGGCCGCGTGCCGGTGCACCCACTGCAGGGCCTGGATCAGGTCGAGCTGGCCGGCATTGCCGGAGTCGGCGAAGACTTCACCGCCGAGGCCGGCCAGAGACAGGTAGCCGAACAGGTTGAGCCGGTGGTTGACGCTGACCACCACCACGTCGCCACGCCGGCACAGGTTGCCACCGTCGTACAGCGCATCGCTGCCGGAGCCGTTGTTGAAGCCGCCACCGTGGATGTAGACCAGCACCGGGCGCCTGCCACCGTCGCGCAGGGCCGGCGTCCACACGTTGAGGAAGAGACAGTCCTCGCTGCCCGGTCCTTCGCCGCCGTTCTGCGGTGCCGAAGGGCCGTAGTCCAGCGCGTCGCGCACGCCGCGCCACGGGGTTTCGGGCAATGCCTGCCGGAAGCGCCGTGGCGCGGTGTCGCCGCCATAGGGAATGCCGCGGAAGACGTGGATGCCATGTTCGGTCTGCCCGGCGACGCGGCCGCTGCGCAGGCGCGCGATCGGGCTGGGCTGGCCGCGTGCGGCAGCGGCCGGCAAGGCGCCTGCCAAGCCGGCGGCGAGCGTGCAGAACGCGCCGGTACGCAGGAAATGGCGACGCTGCGGGTCGTCGGGCGCGGCGCTCATGGCGCGGCCTCTACGGTCTGTGTGGCGATCCAGTCCAGCGCCAGCCGCGGCCACGCGGCCGTGGTCAGGCCGGTGGTGCCGCGTGTGCCGAAGCCGTGGCCGCCGTGCGGGAACACGTGCAGCTCGGTGTCCACGCCGGCCTCGCGCAGGCTGCGGAACATCGAAAGGCTGTTGCCGACCGGCACCGCGTCATCGTCGGCGGCGTGCAGCAGGAAGGTGGGCGGGGTGTCGGTGCGCACCTGCGTCTGCATGGAATAACGCTGTTGCAGCTCCGGCGCGGGATGCGGGCCGAGCAGGCGTTCGCGCGAGCCGGGGTGGGTATCCGGCCCGGCCATGTCGATCACCGGGTAGACCAGCAGCTGGAAATCCGGGCGCGCGCTTTCGCCGTCGATGGCATCGGTGGCCGGGTACACCGGCTGGTCGAAACCATTGCCCAGCCGCGCGGCCAGGTGCCCGCCGGCGGAAAAGCCGATCGTGCCGACGCGCCGTGGGTCCACGCTCCATTCGCCAGCGCGGTGGCGGATCAGGCGCAGCGCGCGCTGCGCGTCGGCCAGCGCCGCCTCGCGGTCGTCGCGGCCCTCGCCCGGCAGCCGATAGCGCAGCACGAACAGGGTCACCCCGCCCTGCTCGACGAAGGCCGGCACCAATGCGCTGCCTTCCTTGTCCAGCACCACCCGCTGGTAGCCGCCGCCGGGAATGACCAGCAGCGCGGTGCCATTGGGCCGGCGCGGGCGGTACACCACCAGGTAGGGCTCGCTGACATGGGTGAGGTAACGGTCCGGCAGCGCCGGGTCGGCGCTGCGCTCGACCAGCCGCATCGGTTCGGACAGCGGTTTGTCCCCCGGTGCCAATCCGTCCGGCCACAGGGCCACGCGATCGGGCGAACCGACCCCCGGCTCGGCTTCGCCGGCAGCCCGCGCCGGCCCGCCGGCAAGTCCGGAAACCGCGGCAAGAGCCAGCAACAGCAGGGGTTTGAGGACATTCGATGGCGACATGGGAAACCTCGCGGGACGGCGCCGGGGTGCAATGTGGTGCATTGCACATTGCCATATGACACCGGTTTACCATATACAGCATCCACAGCACTGTCGATGGGCGGTGCAGCAACGCCACCAGGAGAATCACTTGAGCAACGACCCAGGCAGCCAGGATCCGGCCGTTTCCGCGCTGGACGACATCGCCCGCCAATTCGTGGAAGCGCGCCGCGCCGGCCGTTCGCTCGCGGATTTCCCCGGCCCGATCCCGCCGGATCTGGTCACCGCCTACCGCGTGCAGGACCTGGCCATCGCGCGCTGGGACGATGCGCTGGTCGGCTGGAAGATCGGCTACATCGCCGCCGAGCGCCGCGACGTGTCCGGCGACGAGCGGCTGCTGGGGCCGGTGTTTGCGCGTCATCTCCAGAATGCTACCGGTGGCATCGTGGACATCCCGGTGTTCGCCGCGGCCGGCGGCTTTGCCGCGGTGGAGGCCGAATACGTGCTGCGGATGGAGGCCGATGCCCCGCCCGACAAGCTCGACTGGACCCCGGAAGAGGCCGCCGCGCTGCCGGCGCGGTTGTTCACCGGGGTGGAAGTGGCCAGCAGCCCGCTGGCGACGATCAACGTGCTGGGGCCGCGGGTGGTGGTTTCCGATTTCGGCAACAACAACGGGCTGGTGCTGGGCACCGAGATCGGCGACTGGACCCGGCTGGACCCGTCGCGGTTGCTGGCGCGCACCGAGATCGACGGCCAGGTGGTCGGCATCGGCGGCGCCAACAACCTGCCCGGTGGCCTGCATGCGGCCTATGCGTTCGCGCTGTCGCGCTCGGCGCGGCGCGGGCGGCCGCTGCGCGCCGGCACGCTGATCGCCACCGGCAACGCCACCGGCATCCACGACATTGCCGTCGGCCAGCATGCCGTGATTCGCTTCGAAGGTTACGGTGAAATTTCCTGCAGGGCCGTGGCCGCTTGAGCGGCGCCTGCGGCGGACGAGCGTGGAGGGCGCAATGATCACTCGCAGAGGTTTTCTCGCCACCGGCCTGGGCGCGCTCGGCGCGTCGGCGCTGGCTGGCTGTTCCGGCGGTAGCAGTGGCGCGGCCGCGGGCGGCCGCCTGCTGACCGCCACCGACGTGCACGTGGCCGACTACCCGACGGTCACCGCGGTCAAGTGGATCGGGCAGGAGCTGGAGCGCCGCAGCGGCGGCCGCCTGCGGCTGGCGCAGTACCACTCCGGCCAGCTCGGTCGCGAGTCGGAGGCGATCGACATGGCGCGCTTCGGCGCCATCGACATCACCCGGGTCTATTCCGGCGCGCTGAACAACGCCTTCCCGCTGACCCGGGCGCTGTGCCTGCCTTATGTGTTCGATTCGGTCGCGCACATGCGCGCCGCGCTCGATGGTGGCATCGCCGATGCGGTGCTGGCCGGCTTCGAGAGCCGCGACCTGGTCGGCCTGGCGATCTACGACTCCGGCGCGCGCTGCTTCTACAACACCAAGCACCCGATCGTGGAGCCGCACGACCTGCACGGGCTGAAACTACGCGTGGCCAGCTCGGACATCTTCCTGCAGCTGATGCGCCTGTTCGGCGCCAACCCGACGCCGATGTCGCTGGGCGAGACGTTCTCCGGCATGGAGACGCACATGATCGACGGCGCCGAGAACAACATGCGCAGCTTCCATTCCAGCCGCCATTTCGAGGCCGCGCACTACTGGTCGGAGAGCCGTCATTCGTATGCGCCGGACATCCTGCTGATGTCGCGGCGCAGCTTCGACGCGCTGGCCGCGGACGAGCGCCGCCTGCTGCTGGAACTGGCGCGCGAGTCGGTGCAGGTGATGCGCCGCGAGTGGGACGCCTCCGAGGACAAGGCGCGGCAGGAAGTGCTGGCGCACGGGGTGAAGGCCAACGAGGTCGACGTCGCCGCGTTCGCCGCCGCCGCCGCCCCGCTGCTGCGCGACTACCTGCGCCAGCCGGAGATCGCCGCCCTGCACCGCCGCATCCGCGAATTCGCCTGAGGCCCGCCGCGCATGTCTGATACCAATGCAACCCCCACGCCGGCCGGTGCCCAACGCCTGCTGGAAAAGCTGGCCAACCTCGTCATCCACGTCGCCGCCGCCGCCCTGCTCGGGCTGGTGGTGGTGCAGGGCTGGCAGGTGTTCGCCCGCTACGTCATCAACGATTCGCCAAGCTGGACCGAGCCGGTCACGCTGCTGCTGCTGAGCACGGCGATGAGCCTGGGCGCGGCCGCCGGCGTGCATACCAACCGCCACTTCGGCTTCTACCTGCTGCACGACCACTTCGGCCCGTGGCTGAAGCGCGTGGTCGATGCATTGGTGCAACTGGTGGTGGCCAGCATCGGCGCGGTGCTGGCCGGGTGGGGCTGGCTGCTGTGGATGGACGGCCTGCACATCAAGGCGGCCGGCGCCGCGTTGCCGCAGAGCGTGAACTACCTGCCGCTGAGCATCGGCGGCGCGCTGATGGCGCTGTTTGCATTGAACCGGCTGTGGCTGGCGCTGCGCCCGGCCGCCGGCGAAGGAGACCGTTGATCATGGGTATCGCAATCCTGTTCCTGGTGTTCGCCGTGCTGCTGCTGATCGGCGTGCCGGTGGCCTATGCGCTGGCCGCCGCCGCGCTGGCCACCCTGCTCTACCTCGACCTGCCGGCGGTGGTGCTGGTGCAGCAGGTTTCCGCCGGCACCGGTACCGCCTCGCTGATCGCCATCCCGTTGTTCATCTTCGCCGGCGAGATCATGATGCGCGGCGGCATCTCCGAGCGCCTGATCGCGTTGGCCGCCTCGCTGGTCGGGCGCCTGCGCGGTGGCCTGGGGCAGGTGTCGATCCTGTCCTCGCTGTTCTTCGGTGGCGTCTCCGGCTCGGCCATCGCCGACGTCTCGGCGGTCGGCGGCACGATGATCCCGCAGATGGTGCAGCGCGGTTACGACCGCGATTTCGCGGTCAACGTCAGCATCACCGCGGCGCTGGTGGCGCTGCTGGTGCCGCCGTCGCACAACCTGATCCTGTTCTCGGCCGCGGCCGGCGGCGGCCTGTCGATCGCCGATCTGTTCGCCGCCGGCATCATCCCGGCGCTGCTGATGACCGTGGTGCTGATGGTCACCGGCTACGCGGTGGCGCGGCGCCGCGGCTACGGCGTGGAAGCCTTCCCCGGCCTGCGCGCTGTGCTGCTGCGGCTGGTCGCCGCGCTGCCCGGCCTGGGGCTGGTGGCGCTGATCTTCGTCGGCATCCGCGCCGGCATCTTCACCGCGGTGGAGTCGGCGGCCATCGCCGTGGTCTACGCGCTGCTGGTCACCAGCGTGCTGTACCGGCAGCTGCGCTGGCGCGTGTTCCTGGAGACGGTGGTGCACGCCGCACGCAGCACCGGCGTGATCCTGTTCGTGATCGCCACCGCGGCGGTATTCGGCTGGCTGCTGGCCTACCTGCAGGTGCCGGCGGCGGCGGTGGAGTTCCTGCAGTCGTTCGCGCACGGCAGGTTCATGGTGTTGCTGATGATCGTGGTGATGCTGCTGTTGCTGGGCACCTTCATGGACCTGGCGCCGCTGATCCTGATCTGCACGCCGATCTTCCTGCCGGTGGCGCGCGCCTACGGCATCGACCCGATCCACTTCGGCCTGGTACTGGTGCTGGCCGGCGGCCTGGGGCTGGTGACGCCGCCGGTGGGCTCGGTGCTGTTCATCGGCACCGCCATCGGCAAGATCAGCGTCGGCGAGAGCATGCGCACGATCTGGCCGTTCTGGCTGGCCGGGCTGGCGGTGCTGCTGCTGGTGGCGTTCTTCCCGGAAATGTCGCTGTGGCTGCCGGCGCTGCTGCGCGGCTGAGCATCGCCGCCGCCGTTGGCGGCCGTTTCCCGTACGCGCGGGTATATCGGGCTACCATCGGGGCCCGGCCGGCGCCGCCGTTGCCGTCGTGGCCCCGCTAGAATCCGTTCCCGCTGGATGGTTTGAAGGACATGTCATTGCGCAAGAAGGCCGATTCCGACACCACGACCAGGCCCTTGGGCAGGCCGGCGACGATCAATGACATCGCGCGGCTGTCCGGCGTCTCCAAGAAGACGGTGTCGCGGATCATCAACAACTCGCCGCTGGTGCGCAAAGACACCCGCGACAAGGTCGAGGCGTTGATGCGCGAGGTCGGCTACGCGCCGGACCCGCTGGCGCGCGGGCTGGCGTTCCGGCGCTCGTTCCTGATCGGCATGGTCTACGACAACCCCACCGCGCAGTACCTGGTGGACATGCAGTACGGCGCGCTCGACGCGTTGCGCGGCTCCAGCTTCGAGCTGGTGGTGCACCCCTGCGACACCCGCAGCCCCGGCTACATCGAAGGGGTCAAGCGCTTCGTGCAGCAGCAGAAGCTGCACGGCGTGATCCTGGTGCCGCGCGCCTCGGAAGACCAGGCGCTGGCCGACATGCTCGACGAGATCGGCTGCCGCTACACCCGCATCGCCTCGGCGGCGCTGGACGAAAGCGCGCAGATGGTGGTGACCCACGACCACGACGGCGCCGCGGAGGCGGCCGACTACCTGCTCTCGCTCGGCCACCGCGACATCGCCCTGGTCACCGGTCCCGGCGCCTACCGCTCCGCCCACGACCGCACCGCCGGCTTCCTCGGCGCGCTGGCCCGGCGCGGCATCGAGCTGCCGCCGGAACGCATCATCGAGGCCGGCTACACCTTCGAGTCGGGCGTGGCCGCGGCCGAGAAGCTGCTGCTGGGCAAGCAGCGGCCGACCGCGATCTTCACCGGCAACGACGAAATGGCCGCCGGCGTCTACAAGGTTGCCATGCGCACCGGCATCAACATCCCGCGCGAGCTGTCGGTGGTCGGCTACGACGACAGCCCGCTGGCCTCGCGGCTGTGGCCGTCGCTGACCTCGGTGCGGCGCAATACCCGTGACACCGGGCGCACCGCCGCGGCCATGCTGATCCAGCCCGAGGGCCAGGCCGCGCTGCAGATCGCCAGCGTGCGCCCGCACCTGATCGTGCGCGATTCCTGCCAGCCGCCGCTGGATTGACCCTTCAAGTCATTGTTCCGAAAAGGGAACCGGGTGTCCCGCAGTGCAAAATGACACCGGTTTACCAATTGGCTATGATGGCCCCGCAATGCATCGGCGGCGTTACCGCCCCGGGCAGCGATCGCCAACCGGCGCCCCCATCCGCACTACCGCTCAGGGAGAGGAACAGCATGTCGAATCCATTCAGTCTCGAAGGCAAGGTCGCTTTGGTAACCGGTGCCAATACCGGCCTGGGCCAGGGCATCGCCGTGGCGTTGGCTGCTGCCGGTGCCGACATTGCCGGCGCCGGCATCGTTCCGGCCGAGGAAACCGGCGAAAAGGTGCGCGCGCTGGGCCGCCGCTTCGTCAACATTGACGCCAATCTGATCAGCATCGAGCCGGTCGAGCGCATCGTCGCCGAAACCGTGGCCGGCCTCGGCCGCCTCGACGTGCTGGTCAACAACGCCGGCCTGATCCGCCGCGCCGACGCGGTGGAGTTCAGCGAGAAGGACTGGGACGACGTGATGAACGTCAACATCAAGTCCGCGTTCTTCATGAGCCAGGCCGCCGGCAAGCATTTCATCGCCCAGGGCCGCGGCAAGATCATCAACATCGCCTCGATGCTGTCCTTCCAGGGCGGCATCCGGGTGCCGTCCTACACCGCCTCCAAGAGCGGCATCGCCGGCATCACCCGGCTGCTGGCCAATGAGTGGGCGGACAAGGGCGTGACCGTCAACGCCATCGCCCCGGGCTACATGGCCACCGACAACACCGCGCAGCTGCGCGCCGACGAGGACCGCAGCAAGGCGATCCTCGACCGCATCCCGGCCGGCCGCTGGGGCAAGCCGGAGGACCTGGGCGGCGCGGCGGTGTTCCTGGCCTCGACCGCCTCGGACTACGTCAACGGCGCCATCATCCCGGTCGACGGCGGCTGGCTGGCGCGCTGATCCCACGTTCCCCGCGCATGGCGGATGCACCGTGCGCCACGCATTCCCCCACACCGAAACAGAGAGTCACGCAATGAAAATCGCCTTGATGCAGGAATTCAGCCAGGCCGCCAAGAACCCGGTGGTGCTGGAACAGCTCAACACCGTCGCCGCCGCGCAGGGCCACCAGGTGTTCAACGTCGGCATGGACGGCGACAACGACCATCGCCTGACCTACATCCACCTGGGCATCTGCGCCGCGCTGCTGCTCAATTCGAAGGCGGTGGACTTCGTCGTCGCCGGCTGTGGCACCGGCCAGGGCGCGATGATGTCGCTCAATGCCTGGCCGGGCGTGTACTGCGGCTACTGCATCGAGCCGACCGACGCCTTCCTGTTCGCCCAGGTCAACAGCGGCAACGCGCTGTCGCTGCCGTTCGCCAAGGGCTTCGGCTGGGGCGCGGAAATCAACATCCGCTACATCTTCGAGAAGGCCTTCGCCGGCGAGCGCGGCCAGGGCTACCCGGCCGAGCGCAAGGAATCGCAGATGGCCAACGCCGGCATCCTCGCGCAGGTCAAGCAGGGCGCGTCGAAGGACTTCCTCGATGGCTTGAAGGCGATCGACCCGGAACTGGTCAAGCAGGCGGTCGGCGGTGAGCGCTTCCAGAAGGCGTTGTTCGACAACGCGCAGGACGCGGACATCGTCGCCTACGTGAAGGGCGTGCTGGGCAAGTAAGCACGCGCCGCACAGAGCAACACCCCTCCCCGGGGCCCTCCCTTGCGCGCCGCGCAAGGGAGGGGATTGCTGCCGGGAGGCGGCACTGGACAAGGGCGCCAACGGGCGCCCTTCGTCGTTGCATGCCTGCGCCTGCGCTGCCCGCCGCAGTAGCCGGCTGGTAGCATATCCACCCCCGAAATCCAGGCGCTGTCCGTCATGGCCGATCCCGAGAACCCGTCCGTCACCCAGGCCCAGGCCGAAGAGGCCGTGCGCACGCTGCTGCGCTGGGCCGGTGAAGACCCCGCCCGCGAAGGCCTGCTGGATACCCCGCGGCGGGTGGCCGAGGCCTACGGCGACTGGTTCAAGGGCTACCACGACGACCCGCGCGAATACCTCGAACGCACCTTCGAGGAAGTGGCCGGCTACGACGAGATGATCGTGCTGCGCGACATCGAGTACGAAAGCCACTGCGAGCACCACATGGCGCCGATCATCGGCCGCGTGCACGTGGGCTACGTGCCCGACGGCCGCGTGGTGGGCATCTCCAAGCTGGCGCGGGTGGTCGAGGCCTACGCGCGCCGCTTCCAGGTGCAGGAGAAGATGACCGCGCAGATCGCCGACTGCATCCAGGACGTGCTGCAGCCGCTGGGCGTGGGCGTGGTGGTGGAAGGCGCGCACGAATGCATGACCACCCGCGGCATCCACAAGCGCGGCGTCAGCATGGTCACCTCGCGCATGCGCGGCACCTTCCACGACGACGCCCGCACCCGCGCCGAGTTCCTGCGCTTCATCGAAGTAGGCCACGCACGGCGCTGAAGCGTTTGCTTTGAAAGCCCCTCTCCCCACGGGATGAGAAGGGCAGTTTGCGAACCACCGGTTCGCTGCCCATCGAACGCCCTTGCGCCAGTGCAAGGGCCGGGGCGCGGAGTGGGGGTTGGGGTGAGGGGCGAGCGAAGTCAGTGACGCCGGAGTTGTCGTGTTCCCACCGCACCGCTCCTGCAACATCCAAGAACCCGAGGAAGAACCCCATGCACTACGTCGAACTGATCGCCCTGCTCGCCGTCGCCCAATACCTGTTCTTCGGCGCGATGGTTGGTCGCGCGCGCGGCCGCTATGGAGTGAAGGCGCCGGCGGTCACCGGCCACGAGGGCTTCGAGCGCGCCTACCGGGTGCAGATGAACACCCTGGAGCTGATGATCGCGCTGCTGCCGGCATTGTTCGTCGCCGCGCGCTTCTGGCCGGCCGGCTGGGTGGCCGGGATCGGCGCGGTCTACCTGCTCGGCCGCTTCATCTACTGGCGCGCCTACGTCGGCAACCCGGCCAGCCGCGCATTGGGCTTCATGCTGTCGATGCTGCCGGTCATCGTGTTGCTGCTGATGGCGTTGGCCGGCGCGATACTGCGCTGAACGCGCCCGCGGCGTCGAAATCGGGGGAAGCGCAAGGCTCCCCCGGCCCATCGGCCGCCATCACCGCGCCGAAAAGCCGCCATCCACCAGGTGGTAGCTGCCGGTGATGAACGAGGCCTGCTCCGACAGCAGGAAGCAGGTCAGCGCCGCCACTTCCTCCGCGCTGCCCAGGCGCCCGATCGGATGCAGCCCGACCAGGCCGTCGTAGGCCGCGCGGTCCATGCCCGCCAGCAGCGGCGTGTCGATGAAGCCCGGCCCGACCGCGTTGATCCGCAGGCCCTGCGCCGAATATTCCAGCGCCGCGGCCTTGGTCATGCCGACCAGCGCATGCTTGGCCGCCACGTAGGCGGTCGAGCCGGCCCAGCCGTTGCTGCCGAGGATCGAGGCCATGTTGACGATGGCCCCGCCGCCGCTGGCGAGGATCGCCGGGATCTCGTACTTCATCGAGAAGAACACCCCGTGCAGGTTCACGCCGAGCACGCGGTGCCATTCCTCCAGCGGGTAATCGGCGGTCGGCAGGCTGGCGCCGCCGATGCCGGCGTTGTTGACCGCCAGGTGCAGGCCGCCGTATTCGGCCACGCTGGCATCCACCAGCTGCCGTACCGCATCGGCGTCGCCGACGTCCAGCTGCCGCGCGCGGGCGCCGCTGCCGAGGGCTTCGGCCACCGCTTCGGCGGCGGCGAGGTCCAGGTCGGCGACGACGACCCGCGCGCCGTTCGTCGCCAGTTGCCGGGCCACGGCCTCGCCGATGCCCGATGCCGCGCCGGTGACCAGCGCGACCTTGCCGGAAAAATCCAGGTGCATGAGGGTCTCCACGGGCGGCGAGGGAAGCCGCCTCGGCGCCATCATGGGCACAGCGGCATGCGGTCCGCGTTGCGGCGGATCAAATCGGCAGGCCGGCGTTCAGCCGCCGAAGGTATCCCACGCCATGCGCGCGATCAGCACCACCACCAACGCCAGGAACAGCCGGCGGATCAGCGGCGTGCCGCCGCGCAGGGCCATGCGCGTGCCGGCCACCGAGCCGGCGATGTTGGCCACCGCCATCGGCACCGCGAACACCAGCAGCACGTTGCCGCTGGGCACGAAGAATGCCAGCGCGGCGACGTTGGTCGCCAGGTTCACCACCTTCGACGCCGCCGAGGCGCGCAGGAAATCCAGCCCGAAGAAGCGCACGAACAGGAAGATCAGGAAGCTGCCGGTACCCGGGCCGAAGAAGCCGTCGTAGAAGCCGATCACCGCCCCCATCGCCAGTGCGATACCCAGTTCGCGGCGGCCGACCTCGCGCGGGCGGTGCAGTGCGCCGAAATCCTTCTTCGCCAGCGTGTAGCCGAGCATCACCACCAGCAACGCGAGCACCAGCGGCCGTACCGCGCCCTTGGACAGCAGGCTCACCGCAGTGGCGCCGAGGAACGAGAACACGAACGCCGCGGCCGCGGCCAGCAGCACCGGCCGCCACGGGAAGCGCACCGAGCGCGCATAGCGCCACGCCGCCGCGCCGGTGCCGAACATCGAACTGAACTTGTTGGTGCCCAGCAGCGCCGCCGGCGTCTGCTGCGGCAGGGTGGTGAACAGGCCGGGCAACTGGATCAGCCCGCCACCGCCGACCGCCGCGTCCACCAGCCCGGCGACGAAGGCGATGACGACCAGCCAGGGCAATTCGACGGGCAGCAGTTCCAGCATGGGGGGCACGGACGAGGGCGCGACAGCATACGCCCGCGACAGCTGGTGGCGGCAGCGGCGCCGGTGGGAAAATGCGTCATGCCAATCGACCCCATCACCCCCTGCCCCTGCGGCCTTGGCCCGGCCTATGGCCAGTGCTGCGGCCACTACCACGCCGGCGGCGCCGCGCCCGATGCCGAGGCGCTGATGCGCTCGCGCTACAGCGCCTATGCCACCGGCAATGCCGACTACCTGCTGGCCAGTTGGCATCCCACCACCCGGCCACCGGCGTTGTCGCTGGACGACCCGCCGGGCCAGCGCACGCAATGGCTGGGGCTGGAGGTGAAGCGCCACCGCGTCACCGGCGCCGACAGCGCCGAGGTGGAATTCGTCGCCCGCTACCGTATCGGTGGCGGCCGCGCGGTGCGCATGGCCGAGCACAGCCGCTTCGTGCGCGAAGACGGCCGCTGGTACTACCTAGACGCACAGGGCTGAGCGCCGGCGCGGGGCCATGACGCCGCGCTAACCGGCGATGGGCAAGCATAGGCGGCATGCAGATCTCCAGCGCCGCCCTGCTGAAGGCTTCCGGCACCGCGACCGCAGCGGCCACGCTGGCCGAGCGCTACGGCCGGGTGCGCCGGGCCAGCATGGCCCTGGCCGCGCCGCTGTCGGCCGAGGACGCGATGCTGCAGAGCATGCCCGACGCCAGCCCGGCCAAGTGGCACCTGGCGCACACCAGCTGGTTCTTCGAGCAGTTCGTGCTCGGCCTGCAGCCAGGCTACCGGCCGCTGCATCCGCACTGGCAGGTGCTGTTCAACAGCTACTACCAGAGCATCGGCCCGGCGCATGCACGCGCCCGGCGCGGCCTGCTGTCGCGGCCGACGCTGGCGCAGGTGCTGGAATACCGCGCGCAGGTCGATGCGCGCATCGGCCAATGCCTGCGTGCCGATACGCTGGACGAAATGGCGCAACGGCACCTGCTGCTGGGCCTGCAGCACGAGCAGCAGCATCAGGAACTGCTGCTGACCGACATCAAGCACGCGCTGTGGAGCAACCCGTTGCAACCGGCCTACCGCGACGACCTGCCGCTCGCGGCGAGCGATGCCGCGGGCAGCGCGTGCTGGCTGCAGTTCCCCGAGCGCATCGTCGAAATCGGCGCGCCACCCTGGCCCGGAAGCGCCGCCTTCGCCTACGACAACGAATCACCGCGCCACCGCGTGCTGGTGCCGGCGCATGCCCTGGCCAACCGTCCGCTGAGCAATGCCGAATACCGCGCCTTCATCGACGACGGTGGCTACCGCGAGCCGCTGCTGTGGATGAGCGACGGCTGGGCCCAGCTGCAGGCCGGCCAATGGCGCCACCCGCTGTACTGGGACGACGCGCTGGAACGCGAATACACGCTGGGCGGCTGGCGCGCACTGGACCCGGACGCGCCGGTCTGCCACCTGAGCTGGTACGAGGCCGATGCCTGCGCGCGCTGGGCCGGCGCCCGGCTGCCCACCGAATTCGAATGGGAAGCGGCGGCCGCGGCCTGCGCGCCCGCCGGCAATTTCGCCGACGCCGGGCTGCTGCATCCGGCGGCGCAGGCCGGGGATGCGGGCCGGCCACGGCAGCTGTTCGGCGACGTCTGGGAATGGACCGCCAGCGCCTACGGCCCCTACCCCGGCTTCCGCCCGTTGCCGGGCAGCGCCGGCGAATACAACGGCAAGTTCATGTGCGGCCAGCAGGTGCTGCGCGGCGGCAGCTGCGCCACCCCGGCCGGGCACGTGCGCGCCAGCTACCGCAATTTCTTCCCGCCCGCGGCGCGCTGGCAGTTCTCCGGCCTGCGCCTGGCCAGGGACGCCTGATGGCCGTGCCGGAACCGTTCCCGGCCGCCCTGGTCGATCGCCGTCCCGACCGCGCCACCATCACCGCCGACGTGCTCGCCGGCCTGTCGGCGCAGCCGCGCACGCTGCCGTCCAAGTATTTCTACGACGCGCGCGGCTCGGCGCTGTTCGAATGCATCACCCGCCAGCCGGAGTACTACCTCACCGGTGCCGAGCTGGAACTGCTGCAACGGGTGCTGCCGCAGATCGCCGCGCAGGTCGGGCCGCAGGCGCGGGTGGTCGAGTACGGTAGCGGCAGCGGCCGCAAGACCCGCCTGCTGCTGCGGGCGCTGGCGGACGTGGTGGCCTACACCCCGGTGGAGATCTCGCGCACCGCGCTGCTGGACAGCGTCGGCGCGCTGGCGGTGGATTTCCCGGACATCGAGATGCTGCCGGTCTGCGCCGACTTCACCGCCCCGCCCGCGTTGCCGCCGGCCCGGCACCCGGCGCGGCGCACGCTGCTGTTCTTCCCCGGTTCCACCCTCGGCAACTTCGTCGCCGAACAGGCCGTCGCCATCCTGCGCGGCATGCGCGCGGCGATGGGCCCGCACGGGCTGGCGCTGGTCGGCATCGACCTGGACAAGGACTCGGCCGTCATCGAGGCCGCCTACAACGACGCGGCCGGCGTCACCGCCGCCTTCACCCTCAACCTGCTGGCGCGCCTGAACCGCGAGATCGGCAGCGACTTCGAGCTGGACGGCTTCGCCCACCGCGCCCGCTACGTGGTCGAGCGACAGCGCATCGAGACCTTCCTCGTCAGCCGTCGCGAACAGGTGGTGCACGTGGCCGGCCATGCGTTCGCGTTCGCCGCCGGCGAGGCAATGCGGGTGGAATACAGCCACAAGTACGACGACGCCCGGTTCGCCGGCATGGCCGCGGCCGCCGGCCTGCGCGTGCGGCAGGCGTGGGACGCGCCGGGGCGCATGTTCGGGCTGCGGCTGCTGCAACCGGCCTGAGCCGGCCGGTTTATCATCGGCCCTCGCCTGGAGTTGCGCGGCCGCAAGGAGCCAAGCATGAAACCGACCCCGGTAGTGCCGCTGCTGGCCCTGCTTGGCGCATTCGCCGCACCGGCCGTGCAGGCCGCCATTGCCGATTTCGGTACCTGCGGCGCCACCCTGCGCGAGGCCGCCCTCGGCAACGGCATGGCCGCCGAACGCTTCGACCGCCTGTTCGCCGACGTCGCGCCGGACCCGGGCGTGCTGACGCTGCTCGACGCCCAACCGGAGTTCACCACGCCCATCTGGGACTACCTCGCCGCACTGGTGGACGAACAGCGCGTCACCGACGGCCGCACCATGCTCGCCGCGCACCGGGAACTGCTCGACCGCCTTGCCACGCAGTACGGCGTCGACCCGGCCACCGTGGTCGCGGTGTGGGGTGTGGAGAGCGACTACGGCCGCGTCACCGGCAAGCGGCCGCTGCTGCAGTCGCTGGCCACGCTGGCCTGCAATGGCCGCCGCCAGCCGTTCTTCCGTGGCGAACTGCTGGCCCTGCTCACGCTGATCGATGGCGGTGACCTCAGCGCGGATGGTCTCACCGGCTCCTGGGCCGGCGCCTTCGGCCAGACCCAGTTCATGCCCTCCACCTATGCGCGCATCGCGGTCGATGGCGACGGCGATGGCCGCCGCGACCTGGTCGCCAGCATCCCCGACGCGCTGGCGTCCACCGCCAACTACCTCAAGCGGGCCGGCTGGCGCAGCGGGCAACCGTGGGGCGTGGAAGTGCGCCTCCCCGCGGGCTTCGATGCCACCCTCGCCGGCCGCGGCAAGCGCAAGCCGTTGAGTGCATGGCGCGCGCTCGGCCTCGTGCTGGCCGACGGCACGACGCTGCAGGCGCCGGCAATGGCCGACGACGGCGCCGCCGCGCTGCTGTTGCCGGCCGGCGCGAAGGGCCCGGCGCTGCTGGCGTTCCGCAACTACGACGCGATCTATTCCTACAATGCCGCCGAAAGCTACGCGCTGGCCATAGCCACCCTCGCCGACCGCCTGCGCGGCGGCACCGGCCTGGCGACCGCGTGGCCCACCGACGACCCCGGCCTCGGCCGCAACGAACGCCGCGAACTGCAGGCACTGCTGCTCGCACGCGGCCACCCCATCGGCAGCGCCGACGGCATGGTCGGCGACGCCACCCGCCGCGCTATCCGCATCGAGCAGCAGCGGCTGGGCTGGCGCGATGCCGATGGCCGCGCCGGCACCCGCATCCTGCAGGCCCTGCGTGATGCAGAACCTCCCGTCGCCACCGCGTTCGAACTGCCCGCCAACCATGCGCAGTTCACCCAGTCCCCCATCGTGCAGAGCAGGATTTCAATGAAGGATGTGCAAGGCCTGAGTACGGGCGATTTCAATGGCTTCACCGCATGGAAGGTGGAAACCCCGTTCTCCACCGCCGCCATCAGCGTGTTCGGCGGCCAGCTGCTGTCGTTCGTGCCGAAGGACGGCGCTGAGGTGATGTGGCTGTCGCCCCGCGCCAAACAACCGCCGACGCCGATCCGCGGCGGCAGCCCGGTGTGCTGGCCGTACTTCGCGCGGCAAGGCCAGGGCAACGACGTGCCCTCGCACGGCTTCGTCCGCACCGTGCCGTGGGAACTGCGCGACGCGCGGCGCGAGGGCGACGGCACGATGGTGCTGACACTGGCCCCGCCGGCGATGGAAAACCTGTCGCTGCGGCTGACGATGACGCTGCGCATCGGCCGCACGCTGGAGCAGCAACTGCTCACCGAGAACACCGGCAGCCAGCCCGTCGCCTTCACCCAGGCGTTGCACAACTACTTCAACGTCAGCGATGCATTGGCGGTCGATGTCGGCGGCCTCGATGGCCTGACCTATTCCGACAAGCTCGACGGCGGCAACGCCCACGTGCAGCAGGGCGACTGGAACCTGCGCGACCCGCGCGATCCCGGCCGCAGCGACCGCATCTATACCGCGGCCGGCGGTCGTTACGAACTGCGCGATCCCGGCTTCGCGCGCCGCATCGCCATCAGCACCGAAGGCAGCCACTCGGCGGTGCTGTGGAACGCCGGCGAACAGGCCGCGCAACGCATGGAGGACATCGGCGCCGGCTGGCGCAACTACGTCTGCATCGAGGCCGCCAACGTCGGCCCGGACGTGATCGAGCTGGCCCCGGGTGGCCGCCATGTGCTCAAGCAGGTCTTCGAGGTGAAGCCGCTCTGATGCCTCTGCTGGTGGGTTTGCGGCGGTACCGGCAGCGTCAGTGGCCCGGCCGCCGCAATACCAGCAAGGCCAGCCCGCCGGCGACCAGCCCCCAGAACGCCGAGCCGATCCCGCCCAGCGACAATCCCGAAGCGGTCACCAGGAAGGTCAGCAGCGCCGGCTCGCGCGCGCCCTCGTCCTTCAATGCCAGCGCCAGGCTGTTGCCGATCGTGCCGAGCAGGGCGATGCCGGCCAACGCGGCGACCAGCTCCTTCGGGAATGCCGCGAACACCGCCGCCACGGTCGCCCCGAACAACCCGATCACGATGTAGAACGCGCCGGCGCATACCGCCGCCGGATAACGCAGCGCCCGGTCCTCGTGCACCTCGCGGCCCATGCAGATCGCCGCGGTGATCGCCGCCAGGTTCAACGCATAGGCGCCGAACGGCGCCAGCAGCGTGTTGGCCACGCCGATCCAGCCCACCACCGGCGATATCGGCGCGTCGTAGCCGGAGGCCTTCAGCACCGCCACGCCGGGCACGTTCTGCGACGCCATCGTCACGATGAACAACGGCAGCGCGATGCCGAACAGCGCCGCCCACGACAGCGTCGGCAGCGTGAACAGCGGCCGTGCCAGCTGCAGCTGCACCTGTTCGGCATGCATCAGCCCCTTGCCGGCGGCGACCGCCACGCCCACCAGCAAGGTGGCGATCACCGCGTAGCGTGGGAACAGCCGCCGCCCGGCCAGGTAGGTGGCCAGCATCGCCAGCACCAGCAGCGGCTGCGTGCCCACCGACGCGAACGCGTCCAACCCGAAGCGCAGCAGCACCCCGGCCAGCATGCCCGAGGCCAGCGACACCGGGATGCGCCGCATCGCCTTCTCGAACAGCCCGGAGAACCCGGCCGCCACCGTCAGCAGCGCCGCCAGCACGAACGCGCCGATCGCATCGGACAGCGGCAACGTGCCCACGCCCACCACCAGCATCGCCGCACCGGGCGTGGACCATGCCGTCACCACCGGCATCCGGTAGCGCAGCGACAGGCCGATGCCGGTCACGCCCATGCCGATGCCCAGCGCCCACATCCACGAGGCGATCTCCGCCTGTCCGGCGCCCAGCGCCTGTGCCGCCTGGAACACGATCACCGCCGAACTGGCGAAGCCCACCAGCACGGTGATGAAGCCGGCGACGACGGCCGGCAGTGAAAGGTCGCGGAAGAAGGAGCGCGCGGCGGTATCGGCCATCATGCAGGTAGCAGGGGGAGGTGGCCGCATTGTGGCCCACGTCCGGCCGTTGCCCGAAGGGTGCGAGCAACCCCGCGTTTGCCGAGTCTGGCGCGAACGGCACGAAGTTGATCCATCGCATCAACAAGCGTCGCGAAGCCATTGACGTATTCAGCGAAGTGTCTAGAATGCGCCCCCTTGCTTCAGTCCATGCGCTTGCTTGCCGAGCAAGTGGTCACGAAGCAGGTCGCCGCTCCTGAAGTTGGGAGTTGACGCCGGTGAAAAGCCGGTCATAATAGGCGGCTCGC
>Ga0222427_100587_pt1 | contig 44872 bp, 39 predicted proteins | sample 2B20Ametagenome_FD_182890 | JGI IMG/M metagenome (GOLD analysis project Ga0222427, IMG submission 182890) | Enriched microbial communities from leaf-cutter ant dump, University of Wisconsin, Madison, United States - 2B20A (version 2) | ecosystem: Environmental > Terrestrial > Nest > Insects nest...
CCGACGATCACGCTCATCGCGTAATCGAGGTAACTGCGGCGCATCTCTTCTTCCAGCGATACCGGAAGCGTCTCCTTGGCAAAGGAATCCATATATATAACGACAGAATCGTGTAAGGAGGAACCCGGGCCGGGTAAACAGGAAATTCTATCATTCGATTCACGGAGCGGTCAGATGGGCCGCCCGAACAGGCGCCCCGGCAAGCCAGGCCGCGCAACATCCGGACACGGCTGCCGGCTCGTCCGCCCGCGCCCTGCGGGCCTGTTGCCAAAAACCAACATGGGAAACGGATGGAGTGCCGAAAACGTCATATCCAGCGTTAATGCGCCTGTCCAGGGAAGCCAAAGCCCCCCAAATGCCTTAAGATTGTTTCCAGCACGCAGGAAACCCAGTAGCTATTCCTTTGAACCAGCTCTTGGCGTTGCTATACTGGCCCCGTTTTCCTGATATGCGGCGGGGGTTCGCTGCGAGTCACTTATCCAGCTTCAAGCTCAACGAGGAGAAACATGAACAAACCCTCCAAATTCGCTCTGGCGCTCGCCTTCGCCGCTGTCACGGCCTCTGGTGTAGCTTCCGCGCAAACCGTGGACAACTGGCGCAACCCGTTCGGTGACGTTTGGAAGAACGGCACGAACGAACTGTGCTGGCGCGATGCTTTCTGGACCCCGGCCACCGGCATCCCCGGTTGCGACGGCGTTCCGGTTGCACAACAGAAGGCGAAGCCGGCCCCGATGGCGGCAAAGGTCGTGTTCAATGCTGACACGTTCTTCGACTTCGACAAGTCGACCCTGAAGCCCGAAGGCCGTCAACTGCTGGACCAAGTCGCCCAGCAAGCTCGCGGTATCGACCTCGAAACCATCATTGCTGTGGGCCACACCGACTCGATCGGTACGGAAGCCTACAACCAGAAGCTGTCCGAGCGCCGCGCCGCTTCGGTCAAGAGCTACCTGGTCAGCAAGGGTATCGACCCGAACCGTATCTACACGGAAGGCAAGGGTGAGCTGAACCCGATCGCTTCCAACAAGACGAAGGAAGGCCGCGCCCAGAACCGTCGCGTTGAGATCGAAATCGTGGGTAGCCGCAAGTAATTGCCGGACTAGCTACAATAAAGGGGCCTCGCATAGCGAGGCCCTTTTTTTCGCCGCCAGCGCACCGCTGTGGTGCGGCGGCGCGCCCTCCTCGCCTCGCGCGGACCCCTCTATATATAGAGTCGCCTTACGCTGGACCCGCCCATGACCACGCAAACCCACGACACCGCCCGCCCCGCCGTCAACGCCGACCAGGCCGAACTGGATAAGTTCGCCGCCCTGGCCAGCCGCTGGTGGGATCCCGAAAGCGAGTTCAAGCCCCTGCACGCCATCAATCCGTTGCGGCTGGAATGGATCCAGGAATGCGCGGGCAGCCTGGCAGGCAAGGCCGTGCTGGACGTGGGCTGCGGCGGCGGCATCCTGTCCGAAGCCATGGCCAAGAGCGGCGCCGAGGTAACCGGCATCGACCTGGCCGACAAATCCCTGAAGGTGGCGCGCCTGCACGGCCTGGAATCGGGCGTCAAGGTGGATTACCGCAAGGTGCCCGTCGAAGAGCTGGCCGCCGAGCGGCCCGGCCACTACGATGTGGTGACCTGCATGGAAATGCTGGAACACGTGCCGGATCCGGCTTCGATCGTGCGCGCCTGCTCCGCCCTGGTCAAGCCGGGCGGCTGGGTGTTCTTCTCCACCCTGAACCGCAACGCCAAGTCCTTCCTGTTCGCCATCCTCGGCGCGGAATACGTGCTGCGGCTGCTGCCCCGCGGCACCCACAGCTACGAACAGTTCATCAAGCCCAGCGAACTGTCCGCCGCGGCGCGCGGCGCCGGCCTGGAGCCGGTCAGCATGCGCGGCATGGAATACAACCCCATCACGCAGATCTATACCCTGTCGTCCAACACTTCGGTCAATTACCTGATGGCTACCCGCAAATGAGCGCCCTGATTCTGTTCGACTTCGACGGCACGCTGGCCGACACCGCCCCCGACCTGGCTGCCGCGGCCAACCGCCAGCGCACCCGCAAGGGCCTGGAACCGATGGCGTACGAGGCGCTGCGCCCGGTGGCCTCGCAGGGCGCCCGCGGCCTGCTGCGCGTCGCCCTGGGCCTGGCCCCCGGCGACGCCGAGTACGAACCCACCCGTCTGCAGTTCCTGGAGGACTACGCGGCCGGGTCCACCGTGCACAGCAAGCTGTTCCCGGGGATCGAGGCCCTCCTGGCCGACATCCGCCGCCGCGGCCTGTCCTGGGGCATCGTGACCAACAAGGTCACCTACCTGACCCTGCCCATCGTCGAATTCCTGGACCTGACGCGCGAGAGTTCCGTGCTGGTCTGCGGCGACACGACCGCCCATTCCAAGCCGCACCCCCTGCCGCTGCAGCACGCTGCCCGCGAGGCCGGCTTCTCCGTCGAGCGCTGCGTCTATGTCGGCGACGACCTGCGCGACATCCAGGCGGCGCACGCGGCGGGCATGCCCGCCGTCGCTGCGGCCTACGGCTACGTCGGCGAGGACGACAACATCACCACCTGGGAAGCGGAAACCTGCGCCCACTCCTCCACCGAACTGTGGCCCGCCATCGAACCCCTGCTGCCCCGCGACCTACGCTAGGCGCGGCGGGGCGAGCCGCTATCCGGACCGCCCCGACCCGGCGCCGATCCACCGAATTAGTTGACAATAACGAACAATCTTTCCCGGATCGGCGTCTTTATCCCGAAACCAAAGTCACTTAAAGTGTGACTCATGCACGGTATCGGGGTCTTCCCGATACCCCACCGGCCAACGCCGGAGCCCCGGGCAATGCCGCCCGCGGCCTCAGATCCAACGCGCCCACGCCAGTCGGCCCAGGCGCGGTGCCGGACGCCCCCGGGGCGCCGAGCACGCCAGACCTTTTCATTCGCCCTTGAACGCCTGTCCGCGCGCCGCCTTCCCGCGCCGCGCCAGAGGAATGCCCATGCTATTGCCCATCTTGCTGCTTTCCGCCGCCGGGTTCACCATCCTGACGACCGAATTCCTGATCGTCGGCCTGCTGCCAGGCCTGGCCCGCGACCTGAACGTCACGGTGTCCCAGGCCGGCCTGCTGGTCTCGCTGTTCGCCTTCACCGTGGCGGCGACCGGCCCGCTGCTGACCGCCCTCATGGCCAACATCGAGCGCAAGCGCCTGTTCATCAGCGTGCTGGTCCTCTTCGGCCTGTCCAACGCCGTGGCCGCGGCCGCGCCGAACATCTGGGTCATGGCCGTCGCCCGCTTCGTGCCCGCGCTGGCCCTGCCCGTGTTCTGGTCGCTGGCCAGCGCCACGGCGGTGGAACTGGTCGGCCCCGCCCGGGCCGGGCGCGCCATCTCCACGGTGGCGTTCGGCATCGTCGCGGCCACCGTGTTCGGCATCCCCATCGGCGTGCTGATCTCCGACGCCTTCGGCTGGCGCGCCGCATTCGCCGTGCTGTCGGTCGTGGCGTTCGCCAAGGCCCTGCTGCTGCTGTTCACCTTCCCCAGCACCCGCGTCCGCGCCGACGGCGTCCGGCTCGTCACTCAGCTGCGCATCCTGCGCAACCCCATGGTGGTCGGCCACGTGCTGCTCTCGCTGCTCGTCTTCACCGGCATGTTCACCGCCTACACCTACCTGGCGGACATGCTGGAACGGCTGGCCGGCTTCAACGGCCAGATCGTCGGCTGGACCATGATGGCGTTCGGCGCGGTGGGCCTGATCGGCAACACGCTAGGAGGCCGCCTGGTGGACCGCAGCCCGCTGGGCGCGACCGCCCTCTTCTCCTCGCTGATGGCGGCCGGGCTGGCGGCGCTGACCCCCGTCATGACGTCGCACGGCCTGCTGGCCGTGGCGCTGGGGGTCTGGGGCATCGCCCAGGCGGCCCTCTTCATCGTGTGCCACGTGCGGCTGATGAAGTCGGCGCCCGAGGCGCCGGCCTTTGCCGCGTCCCTGAATATCTCGGGCGCCAACATCGGCATCGGCCTGGGCGCCGTGGTGGGCGGAGGCGTCATCGACCGCTACGGCCTGGCGTCCCTGGGCTGGGCGGCTGCCGCCATCGTCGCCGTGTCGGTCGGCCTGGCCTTCCTGCTGATGGCCGCCTCGCGCGCCCGGCCGCAGTCCAAGGCCGCCTGCGCCAACGCCGCCTGAGCCCCGGTGTGTCCCCGGCGCCACGCCATACGCGCCGGGGAGCAGGAATACAGCAGGCTATGGCATTTACCAGTACAATAGAACTTCTTGGGGCCGATCCGGATTCGACGTGGGTCGCGAAACAACTCAGGGCATGCCGAGCACCAGTACGCTCGTTAAACCACTGGAACACTACAAACGCCAACGACGAGCGTTTCGCTCTCGCCGCTTAAGCGGTGAGCCGCTGCACTGATCTGTCCTTGGGTCAGGCGGGGGAAGGCAACTTCCTAGGGGGGCAACCCTCGAACCGCAGCAGCGACATTCACAAGGAATCGGTTTGAACTGGGGTCACACGGTTCAAATTTAAATTACGTGAATCGCTCTGGTCCGGCCTGTCGGTTGGCTAAGTCCAGGGTTAAAACCAAATAAATCGACTACGCATGTAGAACTGGTTGCGGAGGGCTTGCGGACGGGGGTTCAATTCCCCCCGGCTCCACCAAATTCCTTAGCAATATCAATCACTTACAAAAAGCCAACCTTAAAAGGTTGGCTTTTTTTTTGAACACCGTTTTGGGCCGCGTGGTCAGTTTTTTTGGTCAGCATCTTACGACGAGACGGCAGAGACCTTTCGGTCCGCCTGTAACAAATGCGGTATCATTCCAACGCCCTGACCGGGGCCACCAGGTGCCCTCCCATCTTGATAACTTTTACTATATAATATGGGGAAATTCATCTTCCACCGCGATGCACTTGAGGACATCAAGCTCCTTAGCTTTGAGCATTCCGTGGAGATGCTTCAACTCGGACAACTGTTTCGGCAATTGGAAGCAGACCCCGTCAAGTTCGAGAAAATTTGGGAAGACGGCTATGGCGAGTTTCGGAACGCGCAAGACAAGTTCAACGTACTCAAATGGCGAAAAGCCCAAACGAAGGGCCACGGTCTTTGGAGACTGAAGGATCTGGACCTTGAGCGGAACGGCAAGTGTTTCCGCGTTTTTTACTGCATGCATGACGCCCATTACGAGCAAGCACATGTGCTGGCCGTTGTGTACAAGCAACTCAACGATAAATCTGAGTTCGACTATGATGATCTCAAGAGTCCTACTGCCGTTCGTATGCTGCGCGCCTACGACGGGGTTCGCGGCTCCGTCTCCTGACGTACAGACTGTCTTCTCGCTGGAGAAGCAGTGGATATGTGTTGGCCACCAACTCATCGAAGTGCCGGCAGTCGATGTGGCACCGCCTGTTGCGCAAACTGAGTTTTCCCTAGACGATGTCTTTGGACCGATTGAAGCTGCGGCCGGTGAGGCTGCGGTAGCGGAGGCTACCCGCTCAGTCGCTGATCTGCTTTATCCCGAACACGCGGAGACGCCCACGCTTGCAGTGCTTCGGTTACGGGCCGGCATGTCGCAGCGGAAGCTTGCGGACGCCATGGGCATCAAGCAGCCGCAAATTGCGCGCCTGGAAGCCGGCAAGGACAACCCCACTTTCAGCACCCTGCAAAAGTTGGCCAAGGCGTTGAACTCGTCCACGCCCGTGGTCGCGGCGGCATTAGAAACTACGCTGGAAACTGCACATCATGCGTGACACCACTCGCAAATTAACGGTCGTCTACTGCGAGGATGTCCGGCTGGAACTGACTGGTCAAACCTCTCTGATCGGCATCTTCAACGGAACACTGCTGGCTCAGTCGTTCCCGCTAACGGTGCCCAAGTTCGCAATCTCCGTGGAGATAGGAACCCCTTTCGAGCAACAACTTCGCTCTCTTCGCTTCGAACTGACGACGGATGCCGGGGGCCAACTGCTCGCGATGGATTTCCCGCAAGAGGTGCTGCAGCAACAGAAATCGGCAGCCTCGGAGGCCGACCTTGAAGACTTTGAAGAGAAGCTGGTCGGATTCCGGACCCAGTTTTTTCTTGCCCCGTTGGTCGTCCAACAGCCCACGATAATTCGCAGCAAAATCATCACAGAGAGCGGCGAAGTTCGAGGCGCGGCACTCAGAGTAGCGCAAGGTAATCCCGTATTTCCCCAAATGCAGCCGTTGAGCCAGTAGGTTTACTGCTGCGGGCGAACTGCGCCCCGTCCTGCATATTGCTATGCCGTTCGCGTACTCGTCTAGAGGGACGGTCCGACAACCCGTCACTCAGTCTCAGATTAGCCTGCATGAACTGCCGGGTTGGCCACCACTGAGTGGCGCGCCAACCATCGACCGCGAACCCTCTCTTTCATCTCACCAGAAGACTTCCCCCTGCCTGGCCGAATAGGATGGGAGCTGGCTGCTTCAAGCCGGCTACTCGCCGTGTTGAAGGCGCGTATCTGCCCTCAAGTACGAATGGCCGCCCGGCGTTATGCCGGGCGGCTTTTTCATTGGCCGGACGGTTCATCCCGGCCGTGTGCCGCGCCCCGGGAAAGCCGGCGGGGCGGCGGAGGCCGGCTTCCGGCCCACGGCAACCCGGGCCCGATGCTTCAATACTTGAAGCTCACGCGCGCCCAGAACGTGCGGCCGGGCTCGTTCACCGCGGTGTTGGCGGCGTAGCCGAAGCCGGCGTTCCCCGCGAGGTTCAGGTGCTCGCTGTAGGTCTTGTCGAACAGATTGTCCACGCCCATCGACAGCTGGACCTGCTTGTTGACCGCGTAGCCGCCATTGATGGAGAAGACGCCGAAGCCGGCGCTGGGGCCGAAGTCCTTGCCGACCACGTTGCCTTCGTTCAAGGCGTAGCGCTTCTGCGCGGCGACGATGCGCCACAGGGCGCCGGCCGACCAGGTGCCGTCGTCGTAGGCGGCGCTGAGCTTGGCTTCCAGCGGCGGCATCTGCGGCAAGGCCCTGCCGTCGCTGCGGTTCTGCCCCCAGGCATAGGCCAGCGTGGCGCCCAGCTTCCAGCTCGGCGCGATCTTGTAGGACGCGCCCAGCTCGCCGCCGGCGATCCTGGCGTCCACGTTGGTCGCCTGGGACGAGGATCCCATCATGCCGCCCGAGGTGTAGTTGAACAGGATGTAGTCGTCGATATAGCCCGCGTAGCCCGAGAACCAGGCGTCCACCGTCTCCGTCCGGTACTGCGCGCCGAAGTCCAGCTGCGTGGTCTTTTCGGGCTTCACGCCGCTGAAGGCGTTGACCGTGCCGGCCGGCCCGCGATCCGGCGAGAACAGCTCCCAGTAGTCGGGGAAACGCTCCACGTGTCCCAGGCCGACGTAGAGGGTGGCCGGCAGGGTTTCCAGGTCCTGCTCGTAGCGCAGGAACCCGCTGGGCAGCGTGTCGTTGCGGCGTTCGCCGGCGGTGGGATTGGGCATGGGCATCATCATGCCGCCGTCGTCCTGGCGGAAGTCCTTGGCGGAGGCCCAGTCCACGCGCGCGCCGCCGATGACGCGGCTGCCCGGCGCGGCGCGCCAGGTCACTTCGCCGAACAGGCCGGTATTGGAGAAGTCCGCGTCCTTGACCCAGGGCTGGCTGCGATAGGAGACTGCGCCCATGCCGCTGCGGGAACGATGGCGGCTTTGCTGGAAGTCCAGGCCGGTCACGACATCGATGTCCCGGGACAGGTTCCAGGTGCTGGCGAAACGTCCTCCCCAGGTGGCGCGGTCGACGTCGGCCGCCATGCGCATGGGCATGGCGCTCATCGGGTCGGGCGCGCGCAGCGTGTAGTTGTCCATCACGTGATCCGCGTAGTTGTAGTACAGCTGCGCCTCGACCTTGTTGAGGACCGTCCCGATGTTGCGCTTCTCGAACCGCAGGCCGAAGCTCTCGCGCTTGAATTGCGAGCCGTCCATGCCGCGGCCCGCGTAGCGGGCCTCGCCGTCGCCGGTGCCCGCGGTCAGCTCATACAGGGTGTCGGCGTCCGGGGTGAAGCCCAGCGTGACGTCCGCGTTCCACTTGTCCCAGCGGGACGGCACCTTGTTGCCGTCGCCGTCCTCGTAGTCCTGCGAATGGGAGTGATTGGCCGTGACGCGCGTGTACACCTTGTCGTTGCCCACCGTCAGGTCGGCGGCCTGGTCGTTGCGGCCGAAGGAGCCGCCCAGCAGGCTGCCGTCGAAACGCACCCCCGGCTCGGTGAAGCGCGGCGTGTCGCGGTCGAACTTGACCGTGCCGGCCGATGCGCCCGGGCCCCACAGCACGGTCTGCGGCCCCTTGATGACCGTGAGCTGGTCGAAGTTCTCGGGTGAGATATAGGAGCTGGGCGCATCCATGCGGGCGGGGCAGGCGCCGGGCATGGACGTGCCGTTGGTCAGGAGATTCAGGCGCGAACCGAACATCCCGCGCAGGACCGGATCGCCGTTGGTCCCGCCGTTGCGGATGGAGGAGAAGCCGGGAATGGTCTTGAGGTAATCCGTGCCGTCGCTCGCCGGCAGCGGCTGGCGCGGGATCTTCGGATCCGTCGTGAAGGTCAGGGGCGCGCTGGGCGCCACGCCCGTGATCACCACCGGATCCATGGTGGCGACGGCGTTCGCGTCGGTGGCCTGGCCCCAGGCGGGAAAGCTGGCGGCCAGGGCGGCCGCGAGGGAGGTGATGCGCAGGAATACGTCTTTCTGGTACATGTCGGGTTCTATCTGCAAAGTCCATGGCCCGCACCCGCCGCGGCGGCCAGGGCCGCGCGGCGCCAGCCGCCCAGGGGCGGCGCGGGTGCGCAGGAAGCGAAACCGGTTTACGTCCGCGCCAGGGCGGCGCCGGCGGCGCGCAAGCGCGCGTCATCGCGCGCGCGGCCGGGGGCCGCGCGCGAAACGCATCGGTAACGTGGGAGCGGAATCAGGCCGTGAACGGCGGCGCGCGCGATTTCTGCGGCAGCCTCGCCAGCGCGCTGGAGAAGTGGACCTCGACGCTCGGCCGCGGCACGACGGGCGTGACGGCGGGCAGGAGCCAGGCCAGGACGAACAGCTCGGGAAGCGTGGCGCCGCCGAGCATCGCGCAGCCGGTGACGCAGCAATGCGGCAAGGCGCCGCTGTGCTGCTCGGCATCTTGCGCGGGACGCTGGATGTCTAGCGCGACGACGCGAGGACCGCTCGCCGTGCAGATGATGGTGAGGGCGCCCGCCTTGCCGGACGCGAGGCCGGATGCGGCCAGGGCCGAAGATGCGATCAACGCCTGGAAGACGAACAGAAGCGCCGCGGCTAGCGCGACGCATCGTCTGTTGGCGAGGACTCGTGTGTACATTCGCATCCCTTGATCGGTGCAGATGGTAGCACGCGAAGACGGAGCAAATGCCGCCTGCGGCACGCGGCCGCCAGCGGTTTCGCGCCGGGACATGATCTCCGACAATATCCGGCGCCAGGCGTCAGGAAGGCCGGGATTCCCGTCCCGGCCCGTTCACCATCAAGGCGTGACGATGTTGAACCAGAACTCGAAGTTGTCCAGAGCGGCGAACATGTCCGTGATCTTCTGCTGATCGCCGGTGACCTTCACCTCACCCTTGTCGATGGCGTCCTTGAGCGTCATTTCCTTGAGCATCATGCGGTTGAGCGTCTCGCGGCTGAGCGTCATGCCGGCCGTCGGCTCCTTGGACTGCTTGCCCTCGGTGTGGTTGAGCACGCTGTTCACCATTTCCAGCATGTACTGCTGCTTGGTGTCGGTGAAGTCCAGGTTGAGCACGACGTGCTTGCCGGCGGCTTTTTCGCGGTTCAGGCGCACGGCGAAATAGTCGAACAGCATGTCGAGCGTCATCGCGCGCACCGTGTCCGGGCTGGCGGTGTCCGGCACGGGCAGCTTCTGCACGCCTTCGCGCAGTTCCTTGGCGCCGGTCAGGTAGAAGTTGCGCCACGGCCCGCTCTCGGCCTGGTACCCCATCTGCTCCAGCGCGTCGGCCTGCAGGTTCTTGGCTTCCTGGTTGTCGGGGTCGGCGAAGACCGCGTAGTTCACCACTTCCGCGACCCAGCGATAGTCGCCCTTCTGGTAGTACTCGCGCGCCTTCTTCAGGATGGCGTCGACGCCGCCCATCATGTCCACGTAGCGCTTGGAAGCCTCCTGGATGGGCAACGTGTGCAACGTGGCCGGATTGCCATTGAACCAGCCCAGATAGAGCACGTAGGTGGCGCGCACGTCATGGTTCACCGAACCGTAATAGCCGCGGTTCGAGAACTTGGTGGCGATGGTCTCGGGCAGCTTGACCTGCTCGGCGATCTCTTCCTTGTTGTAGCCCATGTTGGCCAGCCGCAAGGTCTCGTCGTTGATGTAGCGGTACATGTCGCGCTGCATGCCCAGCTGCTCCTGGACCGCCTTCTGGCCCCACACCGGCCAATGGTGCATGGCGTACATCACTTCCACATCGTCGCCCCACAGGGCCAGGGCCTCGTTCAGGTATTTCGACCAGGCCAGCGGATCGCGGATCTTGGCGCCGCGCAGCGAATAGGTGTTGTGCAGCGTGTGGGTGGAATCCTCGGCGGTGTTGAGCGCCTTCTTTTCCTTGATGTAGTAGAGCATCTCGGCGGGCGCCTCGCTGCCCGGCGCATACAGGAACTCGTACGTGAGCCCGTCGATGGTGCGCTTTTCGCCGGTCTTCTCGATGATGTCCGTGGGCGGGATCAGCGTGACCGTTCCGGCGGACGTGGTGGTGCCCAGCCCGGCGCCCACCTGGCCGGTGGGGCTGGGCGGCAGCAGGTTGCCGTACATGTAGCTGGCGCGGCGGCTCATGGCGGTGCCGGCCATCACGTTCTCGGCCACGGCGTGTTCGAGAAAGCCCAGCGGCGCATAGATCTTGACCTTGCCCGCCTTGACGTCCGCTTCGTCCACCACGCCGCGCACGCCGCCGTAGTGGTCCACGTGGCTGTGCGTGTAGATCACGGCCACCACGGGTTTCTTCGGGCGGTGCTGGTAGTAGAGGTCGAGCGCGGCCTTGGCCGTTTCGGTGGAGATGAGGGGATCCATGATCGTCAGGCCTTCCTTGCCCTCGACGATCGTCATGTTGGAGAGGTCGTAGTTGCGCACCTGGTAGATGCCGTCGGTGACCTGGAAGAGACCCGAAATGTTCAGCAACTGGGACTGACGCCAGAGGCTGGGATTGACGGTGTCCGGCGCCGCGGCGCCTTCCTTGATGAAATCGTATTTGCCGGGGTCCCAGACCAGGTTGCCCTGGGCGCCCTTGATCATGCCCGCGGGCAGCGGCGCGATGAAGCCCTTGTGCGCCAGCTCGAACGACGTCTTGTCGGAAAACGGCAGTTCCTTCTGCAGCGCCGCGTTGGCGTTCTTGGTCGCGGCCTCGGCGGGCTTGGGTTGCTCGGCCGACCAGGCGCCGCCCGCCAGGGACAGCGCCAGCGCGCTCAGTGCCCATCGCGCCAGCCGGTGCTTTGGCGCCCTGGCGCGGCGGCCCGGGAATTCGGAAGGGGCGTTCATACTGCGAGGGGGCTTCATCATGACGTGTCTCCAAACATGGGGTATGGATGGGTCACGTCGGAACGCGGCCCAGTCAGGCAATGAGGTCACGCGTATGCGGGAAAACGCTGGCGTTCGGCCATGGAGCTGGGAACGCGCGCGCGGGGCTGACGGTCCGGGCCGGAACAGGAGGGGGGATACGGGGGAAGGACGGCGGCGCGGCCGGTGCGGCCGTGGGTGTGTGCGGCGTCAGCCGCGGCGCAAGCAGGAAACCCAGGCCATCGTTGCATCCAACCACCCTCCGGTATTTTGACAATACGTACGAGTGAAACGCGGTAACGGCTTGACGGTCGCGTGTGCGCCAAGATGCATAAATCGTACACATAATTTCGATGGAATCAAGCATGAGTGCCGCAAATGCAACTGCGGCCCGGCGCCCTTCCCCGGGCCGCGCCCGAGGCAGCGCGCGAGATTCTTGAGCCCTTTCCGGCATCCGTGTAATCTGCCCGAACCGGCTCCGCCTTGCCGTCCGGGCGCCAGACCGGCGTGGCGCGTTGTCAATGCATACACTCGGAGATTTGCATGCGGCATTCCGTCAGCGGGGCGAAGCGGCGCGTGCTCAGCCTGCTTGGCGTGCTGTCCTGCTGCTGCGGCGCGGCGCAGGCGCAGCAAGGCCTGCGGCTCACCCAGGACGACCTGCAAAAGCGCGCCAACGGCGTGCTCGCCCTGATGTCGTTCTCCATCGTGCCCGACATCACGACCAGCTCGCTCAACATCGGCAGCGGCGGCGGATCGACCAGCGGATCGACCGAATTCTTCATGACGCAACTGGGCGGCGGGGACACGATCTCCGACTCCGTCCCCATCTACCTGGAAGGCGTGCTGGCCGCGAGCCGCTATGACCCGACCTTCGTCGCCACGCAAGGCGCGGAGTCCCGCCGCATCCCCACGAAATGGAACAGCCTGTCGGCCACGGGCGGGATAGGCTGGGACTTCAAACTGACCGACGAACTCAAGCTGCGCCCTATCTTCAACTTCGCGCTGGGCAACGTCACCAGCGACCTGCGCGCAGCCAGCTGGTACGTCGGACGGCAGACCGACACCGACATCGATTTCCTCGACAAGGGCTCGCTCAACGCCTACGGCCTGGGCGGCTCGCTGATGCTGGACTACGAGCACTACCGGCCGGGCTACGAAGTGGACGTGGAACTGCGCTATTCCGACATGCGCCTGCGGAGCTTCGACAGCTCCGCCGCCGTGCGCGGCCAGGCCACCGCGCAGTCGGCGAACCTGTGGGCGCGCTATCGCGCGCCCACGGGCGCGATCCTGCTGCAGCGGCCGCTGCGCTACGTGCTGGAACTCACGCACTCCGAGTTCCTCGGCGACCAGCGCGGCATCCTGGGCTTCGACCGGCTGACCTCCGTGGGCCTCGGCCTGGAGCTGGACTCCAGCGCGTACGACATGATCATCACGCGCACCCGGCTGGTGGGCCGCTACGTCTTCGGCACCAACGTATCCGGGTTTTCGGTCGGCCTGGCCGTGAGCTTCTAGCGGTTCAGGCCGCCGGGGCGAACTGCGGCCGCGATTGGAATGGGATTACCGTCGCCGGCACGCGGCATGCCAGGGGCACGCAGACCGGCCGCAGGGCGGGCTGTTCGAGGAACAGCCCGGGCAAGGGAAACTACCCTGCGCGATTGCCGAACAGGCCCGACAGCGAAGCCAGCAGGTCGGCCGGGTTGAATTGCTGCTCGCCCTGGACTTCGCCGTTGGGCGTGGCCTTGTCCACCAGCTGCGGCAGCAGCGCGGACAGCGAACCCAGCACGGAATCCGTGTCCTGGCCGGTCTTGGCGGCCAGTTCATTGACTACGCCGGGATCCAGCACGGAACCGAGCTGGTCGGCGCTGACGGGCATGTTCTGGCCAGTGCCCACCCACGACGCCACGATCTCGCTCAGGCCGCCCTTCTGGAAGCTTGCGATCAGGCCGGCCAGGCCGCCCGGGTACTTGTTCAATTGCTCGATCAGCGCGGGCAGCAGCGACGCCGAGCCCCCTTGCTGACCGCCGCCGGCCATCGAGGCCAAGGAATCCAATAGGCTCATCATCGTGCTCCTCAAAAAATCGGAGAACCAGTATAGGCCCCTGTCCGAGGCCATGCGCGTCATCCCATGGCCCGGTTGCAGATCTTTGCAAAGCTTGTATTTGCGGGCCGGATCAGTCCGCCGGCTTGCCCGCCTGCAGCGCCCGCAGCGACTTCAGGCCCGCGCGGCCGTCCGGGGGCAGGCCGAGTTCGCGCTGCGCCGATTGCAGGGCCGTCCGCGTGCGGGCGCCGATCATGCCATCGGGTTCGCCCAGGTCATAGCCCCTGGCAATCAGCAGCCGCTGCAGCTCGCGCCGCTGTGCCCGCGACAGGCCGGGATCGTCGGTCGGCCAGGCTTGCGCCAGCGGGCCGCCGCCGCGCAGCCGATCCGACAGATGGGCGATGGCGAGCGCATAGCTTTCCGCCGCGTTGTAGGAATACAAGGCGTCGAAATTGCGCGTGACCAGGAAGGCGGGGCCGCTCTTGCCCGCCGGCAGCAACAGCCCGGCCGGGACATCGCCCGCGGGCAGCGGCCGGCCGTCGACCCGCGCGACGCCCTGTTTCGCCCAATACGACATCGGGCGCTTGTTTTTGCGGCCGGCCCCGGCGGTGTCCAGTCCGGCGGGCAGGCGCACTTCGTATCCCCAATCGAGCGCGCTGTTCCAGCCCGCGCGCTTGAGGAAGTGGGCGGTGGACGCCAGCGCGTCCGGCACGCTGTCGACCAGGTCGCGGCGGCCGTCGCCGTCGAAATCCACGGCCAGCCGAAGGTAGGTCGAGGGCATGAACTGGGTCTGGCCGAACGCGCCCGCCCAGGAACCCACCAGGCGATCGGGCGCGAGGTGTTCGTCCTGGATGATCTTCAGCGTGGCGTAGAACTCGCCGCGGAAATAGGCCTGGCGCCGGCCGAAGCACGACAGGGTCGACAGCGACGTCAGCAGAGGCCGCCCGCCCAGGGTGCGGCCATAATTGCTTTCCACGCCCCACACCGCGGCGATCGTGGCCGGGTCCACCCCGTAGCGGGATGCCGCCCGCGCCAGCTCGGCCTGCCAGCGCGCCATGCCCGCCTGGCCGTCGGCCACGCGCTCGTCGTCGACCAGCCCGGCCATGTAGTCCCAGATCGGCGTCTTGAATTCCGGCTGCGCGTCCAGCAGCCCGATCACGGCCATGTCCGGCGCCAGGCCCGCGGTATGGGTGTCGAACGTAGCGCCCGACACGCCCGCCTTCAGCGCGGGGCCGCGCAACTGCGCGAGGCAGGCCGCGAACGGGTCCGCGGCCTGGGCCGCAAACGCCAGCACGGCCAGCGCGGTGCCGGACAATGCGCGGGCCAGGGCCCGGGTGGCCCGGGGCCGTCCAGTGTTTCGATGCATGCTCAGGACTCCGTGGAAGGGGGTGGGACGGCGTCGCCTTCCAGGCGCCGCGTCCAGTCTTCGGCCTCGCCGGAGCGGGCCCGTTTTTCGAAGAGCGCGCGCCAGTTCGGCGACAGCTCGGGCAGTTCCGACAAGGCCCGCAGCACGGCCGGCTCCAGCACACGCCGGTTCAGGATGTCCTGCACCCGGGCCAGCGGCCATTGCGCCTGCGGCCGTTCCTGCAGGCAAAGCGCGTCGCCCGCCCGCAGCCAGCCTTCTTCCAGCACGCGGTAGTACCAGCCCGTCTTGCCGCTGGCCTGCACGCGCGCGGCCATGCCGCGCGTGTCGAAGCGGTGGTCCAGCTTCCAGCAGGGCTGACGCGCCTGCGACACCTGCAGCAGCGCCGTGCCGGCGCGGTAGATGTCGCCCACGCAGACCTCGCTTTCGGTCAGGCCCCGCGTGGACAGGTTTTCGCCGAAGGCGCCCGGCGCGCGCAGGACGGCGCGCGGTCCCAGTTCGGCGAGCCAGGACGGGTAGTGCTCGCGCGCATAATGGTGCAGGGCTTTTTCGGGGCCGCCGTGATGGCGGCGGTCGGCCTGTTCGTCGCCGCGCAGGCCCTCCCGCCCCAGCCACAGGCGCTCCTCGACCGGATGCTTGTCGATGCCGCTGTCGCGGCCGGAGTCGCCCAAGGGGCGCACGGCGCCGGTCAGCAGCGCGTCTATCGGAATGCCGGCGGCCATGTCTCAGCCCGCCTGCAGCGCGGCAAGTTCGGCCTCGTCGAAGCCGGCGGCCCGGCGGGCCTCCAGGTTGAACGGGCCGCGCAGGCGCGGCGCGCCATGGCGCTGCGCCAGTTCCGCATAGCAGGCGATCGGATCCCTGCCTTCCTGCTCGCACAGGCGCTTGTACCAGAAGTTGCCGATGGCCACGTGGCCGATCTCGTCGGCCAGGATGATGTCGACGATGGCGGCGCTTTCCCGGTCGCCCGCCCCCGCGAGCTTGTCGCGGATCTGGGGCGAGGCGTCCAGCCCGCGCGCCTCCAGCGTGCGGGGCACCAGGGCCAGCCGCGCCAGCAGATTGGTTTCCGTGCGTTGCGCCATGTCCCACAGGCCGTTGTGGGCCGGGAAGTCGCCGTAGGCGTAGCCCAGGGCTTCCAGGCGCCGCCTGAGCAGATCGAAGTGATGCGCCTCTTCACGCGCGACGCGCAGCCAGTCGCGGTAGAAGGCCTCGGGCATGCCGGCGAAGCGCCACATGATGTCCAGCGCCAGGTTGACCGCGTTGAACTCGATATGGGCCAGCGCGTGCAACAGCGCCGCCCGCCCTTCCAGCGTGGCCATGGAACGCTGCCTGACCAGGGAAGGCGCCACCAGTTCCGGCAGCGGCGGACGGCCCGGCAGCGCGGGCGGCGGCACGAAGACCTGCGCGCAGTCCAGCACGGCCGCGTCGGTGATGGCCCGCACGCCCGCCAGCTTGTCCTGCCACGCCGTGGCGGCCAGCGCCCGCAATGCCAGTCCGCGCAGGCTGTCCTGCCCTTCCCCGCCCGCGGGCGGGACCGTCTTGATGTCCATGCTCGATCCAGTGCCGGGCAAGCGACCCGACAAAACCCCGCGGCTTCAGCGCCGCTTCATCATGAAGACTTTATCATTCGCGGATGGACTCCCTGCGCCTGACCATCGAAACCGACCTGTCCCGCATCGACGCCCTGCAATGGGACGCGCTCGCGGGCGACCAGCCCTTCCTGCGCCATGCCTTCCTGCGCGCGCTGCACGAGACCGGCTGCGCCACGCCGGAAACCGGATGGGCGCCGCACTATCTCGCGCTCTGGCGCGATGAGGAGCTGGCCGCCGCCGCGCCGCTCTACCTGAAGTCGCACTCGCGCGGCGAATACGTCTTCGATTACGCCTGGGCCGACGCCTTCCAGCGCCACGGGCTGCGCTACTACCCCAAGCTGCTGTCGGCCGTTCCGTTCACCCCCGTCACCGGGCCGCGGCTGCTGGCGCGCAACGACGAAGACCGCGACATCCTGGTGCGCGGCCTGGTGGCCTTCGCCGAAGAGATCCAGGTCTCGTCGCTGCACCTGCTGTTTCCCGCGGACGCCGATATGCGCGCGCTGCGCGAGGCCGGCTTCATGATCCGGGAGAGCGTGCAGTTCCACTGGACCAACCCGGGCTACTCGGACTTCGACGGCTTTCTCGCCGCGATGAGCCACGACAAGCGCAAGAAGATCCGGCAGGACCGCAAAAAAGTGGCCGCCGCCGGGCTGAGCTACCGCTGGCTGCGCGGCGAGGAGATCGGCGCCGAGGAACTCGGGTTCTTCTATGAATGCTATTGCCGCACCTATTTCAGCCACGGCAATCCGCCCTACCTGACCCGCGATTTCTTCGAGCGCGCCCATCGCGACCAGCCCGAGGCATTCGTGCTGATCCTGGCGCAACGCGGCAGCCAGCCGGTGGCGGCCGCGCTCAATCTGGCGGGCGGCGACGCGCTCTACGGACGTTACTGGGGCGCGACGGAATACGTGCCGGGCCTGCATTTCGAGACCTGCTACATGCAGGCCATCGCCTACTGCATCGCGAACGGGATCGCGCGCTTCGAGGGCGGCGCGCAGGGCGAGCACAAGATGGCGCGCGGCCTCCTGCCCACGCCCACGTGGTCGGCGCACTGGGTGGCCCATCCCGGATTCGCCGATGCGATCCGCGCGTTCCTCGACCAGGAAACGGCGGCGGTGGCGGACTACCTGGGCGAACTGGAAACGCACACGCCGTTCAAGCGGCCCGCGCAAGGCTAGGCCGCGCCGCGGCCGCCTACAGGAAGCGGTCGAGCAGCTTGCGGCTGTGCTTGTCGAGCGACTGGATGTCGCGCACCAGGTAGAAGATGCCGTGGCTGTCGGCGATCAGCAGCGTCTGCGCGCTCAACCGACGGATGTCTTCCTCGCCGCGCAGCGTGAACGAGGTGGGGCCGCGGTCGGTGTCGACCTTCCAGACGCTGGGCGTGGCGAAGGTGGACACGCTGGCCAGCTTGCGGATCTCGGGCATGAATTCCCGGCTTTCCAGCTCTTCCTCGATCAGCGCGCGCTGCGGCGCCGGCACGTCGGACAGGTGTTCGATCCAGACCAGTTCGCGCCCGTCGCCGGTCACCAGCGACAGGCCGCGGCCCGCCTCGCTGATCGGGAAGGCGCGCACGGGGATGACCCCTTCGTGGATGTCGCCGTCGGCGGACTGGAATTCCAGGCGCCCGAAAGCGTTGCGGCGCAGCTGAAAGGTCGGCAAGGTCATGACGATAATTCCGGTTCCGCGTCAGGCCACGGCGGCCATGTCTTCGCTGCCCGACGCTTGCGCGTCGGCCTCGGCCTGGCGCGCCTGCGCCTGGTAGAGCCGATAGTAGGCGCCCTCGCGGGCCATGAGTTCTTCGTGCGGCCCCTGCTCGACGATCTGCCCGCGGTCCAGCACCACCAGGCGGTCAGCCTTGCGCAGCGTGCTCAGGCGGTGGGCGATGGCGATCGTGGTGCGGCCGCGCACCAGGTTGTCCAGCGCCTTCTGGATTTCCTTTTCGGTGGTGGTGTCGACGGACGAGGTCGCCTCGTCCAGGATCAGGATGCGCGGATCGATCAGCAGCGCGCGCGCGATCGAGATGCGCTGCCGTTCGCCGCCCGACAGGGCCTGGCCGCGTTCGCCGACCAGGGAATCGTAGCCGTGCGGCAACCGCAGGATGAATTCATGCGCGTGCGCGGCGCGCGCGGCCGCCACGATTTCATCGCGCGTGGCATCCGGCTTGCCGTAGGCGATGTTCTCGGCGATGGTGCCGAAGAACAGGAAGGGTTCCTGCAGCACCAGCCCGATGTTGCGCCGGTAATCGGCCACGCGCACCGAGCGGATGTCGGCGCCGTCCACCAGCACCGCCCCTTCCGACACATCGTAGAAGCGGCAGATCAGGTTGATCAGGGTACTCTTGCCCGAGCCGCTGTGGCCCACCAGCCCGATCATTTCGCCGGGCGCGATGTTGAGGTTCAGGCCGCGGATGACCTGGCGGTTGCCGTAGCGAAAGCCCACGTCGCGCAATTCGATGCGGCCGTTGATGTGCGGCAGCCTGGCCGGATTCTGCGGCTCCGGCACGCTGGACACGTGATCGAGGATGTCGAAGATGCGCTTGGCGCCGGCCGCGGCCTTTTGCGTGACCGACACGATGCGGCTCATCGAATCCAGGCGCATGTAGAAGCGCCCGATATACGCGAGGAAGGCGGCCAGCACGCCGACGGTGATCTGCTTCTGCGACACCTGCCAAATGCCGAAGATCCACACCACCAGCAGCCCTACCTCGGTCAGCAGCGTGACCGTGGGCGAGAACAGCGACCAGGTGGTATTGACGCGGTCGTTCACTTCCAGGTTGCGGTTGTTGGCCTCGCGGAAACGCGCGACTTCCCGCTTTTCCTGCGCGAAGGCCTTGACCACGCGTATGCCCGGAATGGTGTCGGCCAGCACGTTGGTGATTTCGGACCAGATGCGGTCGACCTTCTCGAAGCCGTGGCGCAGGCGGTCGCGCACGGCATGGATCATCCAGACGATGAAGGGCAGCGGCACCAGCGTGACCAGCGCCAGCCAGGGGTTGATGGACACCAGGATGACCGCCGTCATGGCGATCATCAGGATGTCGGTGGCGAAGTCCAGCAGGTGCAGCGACAGGAACACGCAGATGCGGTCCGTTTCGCTGCCGATGCGCGAGATCAGGTCGCCGGTGCGCTTGCCGCCGAAATACTCCAGCGACAGCTGCTGCAGGTGTTCGTACGTGGTGGTGCGCAGGTCCGCGCCGATGCGCTCGCTGACCCAGGCCAGGATGTAGGTCCGGGCCCAGCCCAGCCCCCAGGCCAGGAAGGCCGACGCCAGCAGGCCGCCCAGGTAGAGGCGGACCTTGTCGTAGTCGATGGGCGCGCCGTTCTGGAACGGGATCAGCACGTCGTCCATCAGCGGCATGGTCAGGTAGGGAGGCACCAGGGTGGCCGCCGTGCCCAGCAGGGTCAGCAGGAAGCCGGCCAGCAGCGGCCCCCGGTAGGGCCGGGCGAAGCGCCAGAGCCGCAGCAGCGCCCAGGTCGAGGACGGCGCCGCCTGCTCCTGGTTGCAGACCGGGCACTCTTCGGCGCCCGCGGGAATGACGTTATTACAGATCGTGCAGTGGCGTTCGGCCGGCGCTTCGGCTTCCTGGCCGGAAAGCCGGATGGCCTGCTGGGCCTCGAACTGGGCCAGCAGCCGCAGCGCGGCCGGGTTGCGAGCCAGCGTGAAACGCCAGATGCCCAGGCGGGCGGCGTCGTCGTGCAGGTCGAGCTGCGCGGCGCCGGCGTGGTCGGTCAGGGTGAGCTTTAATTGGGGGCCGTATGTCCAGGATTCCCAGCCGGCGTCGTCGGAACGGCGGGCCAGCAAGCGGCGATCGGTGGCGGCCACCAGGCCGGGATGGAACTTCAGGCGCTGATCCAGGTCTATTTCGACCCAGGCCAACAGGTTTTCGCCATCCGCCAATTCGGCGCGGATTTCATCCCGCCAGCGGGCAGGAAAGGCTTCGGCTAGGCCGGAAAGCAGGTGTGGTTTTTTCATTGGTACGCATACCGGGCCAGGACTCTGCCCTACGAGGCAACCGGTTCGCCACCGGGAGGGGCGGGAAACGTGTCCCTTCCTTACAACACAACGAGTTCACGCCCTGAAGGCGTCGTATAGTATCAGCCGATTTTTCTAATTAGGAATATCTGGGATCCCCCACTCGTTGGCATTATTCTAAAGTCGCAACCCCAATAAATTCGCGGTCTTGCATAGGGGCGTCCGCGCGTGCCAACCTGCTTCTTCAGCAAATTAAAACATGAAAAAGAAAGACATTGAATTTCTCGATGTCGTGGCTTTGCGCGGCCCGAACATTTGGACGTATCGCCCGGTCCTTGAAGCATGGGTGGATATCGGCGAGCTGGAGGACTACCCCTCCAACACCATTCCCGGTTTCTACGAGCGCCTGACCGCATGGCTGCCCACGCTGATCGAGCACCGCTGCAGCCCGGGTGTGCGCGGCGGTTTTCTCGCCCGCGTGAAGGAAGGCACCTGGCCCGGCCACATCCTTGAACACGTCACGCTGGAACTGCAGAACCTCGCGGGGCTGCGCGGCGGTTTCGGCAAGGCCCGCGAAACCTCCACCCGCGGCGTCTACAAGGTCGTCGTGCGCGCCTGGCAGGAGCAGGTCACGCGCGCCGCGCTGAACGAAGCCCGCGACCTGGTCATGGCCGCCATCGAAGACCGCCCCTTCGACGTGCCCGCCACCATCTCCAAGCTGCGCAGCCTGATCGACAGGCATTGCCTGGGCCCCAGCACCGCCTGCATCGTGGACGCGGCCGACGATCGCGACATCCCCTACATCCGCCTGTTCGAGGGCAACCTCGTGCAGTTCGGCTACGGCTCGGCCCAGCGCCGCATCTGGACCGCCGAGACCGACCGCACCAGCGCCATCGCCGAGGGCATTTCGCGCGACAAGGACCTCACCAAGGAGCTCCTGTCCACCTGCGGCGTGCCGGTGCCGGAAGGCCGCCTGGTCGACAGCGAGGACGACGCCTGGGACGCGGCCGAGGACATCGGCCTGCCCGTGGTCGTGAAGCCCTATGACGGCAACCACGGCCGCGGCGTCTTCACCAACCTGACGACCCGCGAGGAAGTGGTGTCGGCCTACCGCGTGGCGGTGGACGAAGGCAGCGGCGTGATCGTCGAGCGCTTCGTGCTGGGCAACGAGCACCGCCTGCTGGTCGTGGGCGACCGCATGGTGGCCGCCGCCGCCGGCGAGCCGGCCTGGGTGACGGGCGACGGCAAGTCCACCATCACCGAGCTGATCGACAGCCAGATCAACACCGACCCGCGCCGCGGCCGCACCGAGAATCACCCGCTGAACCCGGTGCGCCTGGATTCGGCCGCCCGGCTGGAAATCGCGCGCCAGGGCCTGACCGAGGACGGCGTGCCGGCCGAAGGCCAGCGCGTGCTGGTGCAGCGCAGCGGCAACGTCGCCTTCGACGTGACCGACCGCGTGCATCCCAGCGTTGCCGCCACCGTGACCCTGGCCGCCCGCATCGTGGGCCTGGACATCGCCGGCGTGGACCTGGTGGCCGAGGACATCTCGCGCCCGCTGGAAGAGCAGCGCGGCGCCATCGTCGAAGTCAACGCCGGCCCCGGCCTGCTGATGCACCTGAAGCCAGCCGACGGCACCCCGCGTCCCGTGGGCCGCGCCATCGTCGACCATCTGTTCCCCGACGGCGACGCCGGCCGCATTCCCATCGTGGGCGTGACCGGCACCAACGGCAAGACCGTGGTGGCGCGCCTGGTGGCCCGCCTGCTGCACCTGTCGGGCAAGCGCACCGGCCTGGCCTGCAGCGAAGGCCTCTACCTGGACCGCCGCCTGGTGCAAAAGGGCGACCGCGCCGATTTCGACTCGGGCACGCGCCTGCTGATGAACCGAAACCTGGACGCCGCCGTCATCGAGAACGACAGCGGCGTGATCCTCGGCCAGGGCCTGGCCTACGACCGCTGCCAGGTGGGCGTGGTCACCAACATCGACGACGCCGACCACCTCGGCGACTTCGACATCAACGAAACGGAGCGCATGTTCAATGTGTTCCGCACCCAGGTCGACGTAGTGCTGCCGACCGGCGCGGCCGTGCTGAACGCGCGCGACCCGCGCGTGGTGGAAATGGCCGAGCTGTGCGACGGCGCCGTGATCTTCTTCGGCATCGACCCCGCCCTGCCCGCCATCGCCGAGCACCTGGGCAAGGACGGCCGCGCGGTGTTCGTGCGCGACGGCGCCATCGTGCTGGCGCAGGGCGCCCGCGAGGAAAGCCTGGCCGCGGTGGCCGCCATTCCGCTGACCCACGGCGGGCGCGTGGCCTTCCAGGTCGAGAACGTGCTGGCCGCCGTCGGCGCCGCCTGGGCGCTGGACATCCCCGTCGAACTGATCCGCGCCGGCATCGAAACCTTCGACATCGACCAGGCCGACGCGCCCTGGCAGTTCACGCTATTCGAACGCAACGGCAGCACCGTGGTGGTGGACGACGTGCACAACGCCTCGGCGCTGCGCCCGCTGATCGCCGCCATCGACCAATTCCCGTCGACCCTGCGCGCCGCCGTCTATTCGGCCGGCGCCGACCGGCGCGACGAAGACCTGATCGAACAAGGCAGGCTGCTGGGCGACGCCTTCGACCGGGTCGTGCTCTACGACGACCTCACCGTGCGCAGCAAGCGTCCGGCGGGACAGGCGCGCGCGCTGCTGCGCCAGGGCCTGGCGCAGGGTTCGCGCGTGAAGGACATCCAGGACGAGCCCGACCACGGCAAGGCCATCGAAAGCCAGCTCAACGGCATCGCCGCGGGCGACTTCGTCCTGCTGCAGTCGGACGAGGCCTTCTCCGGCCCGACCATCGATCTGGTCCGCCGCTGGATTCAGCAATACTGACAATATCCGCGCGCGCCCTGCCCGAGCGCGGGCGCGCGTGAGCTAGACAGGAATACCTGCCATGGAAGTTTCCCGTATCCGAGCCCTGCGCGGCCCCAATCTGTGGAGCAAGAACACGGCGATCGAGGCCATCGTCTCCTGCGCCGACGCCGAATGCTCCATCGACAACCTGCCCGAATTCGAAGCGCGCCTGCGCGCGCGCCTGCCGCAGACCGGGCTGCTGCGTCCCGAAGGCCACCAGGGCGCCGTGTCCATCGCGCACGTGCTGCAGATCGTCTCCCTGACGATGCAGGCGCACGCCGGCTGCCCCGTCACGTTCGGCCGCACCGCTTCCACCATCGAGCCCGGCGTGTTCCAGGTGGTGGTGGAATACAGCGAGGAAGAAGTCGGCCTGCTGGCGATGGAACTGGCGCAGGTGCTGGTGCGCGCCGCGCTGGACGACACGCCGTTCGACCTGGCCGACGCCCTCAAGCGCCTGCGCGAACTGGACGAGGACGTGCGCCTGGGGCCCAGCACCGGCTCCATCGTGAACGCCGCCGTCGCCCGCAACATCCCCTACCGCCGCCTGACGCAAGGCAGCATGGTGCAGTTCGGCTGGGGCAGCAAGCAGCGCCGCATCCAGGCCGCCGAGACCGACCGGACCAGCGCCATCTCCGAATCCATCGCGCAGGACAAGGACCTGACGAAGATGCTGCTGGACGCCGCCGGCGTGCCGGTGCCGATGGGACGTTCCGTGACCACCGCCGAGGAAGCCTGGGCCGCGGCCGAGGAGCTGGGCGGCCCGGTCGTGGTCAAGCCGCGCGACGGCAGCCAGGGCCGCGGCGTCGCGGTCAACATCGAAACGCGCAAACGCGTGATCCAGGCCTTCGAGGCCGCCGAAGAGATCAGCTCCGAGGTCATCGTGGAGCGCTACATCCCCGGCCACGACTTCCGCCTGCTGGTGGTGGGCGGCGCGCTGGTGGCGGCGTCTCGCCGCGACCCGCCGCAGGTCACGGGCGACGGGCAGCAGACCATCCGCCAGCTGGTGGAACAGGTCAACGCCGACCCGCTGCGCGGCGACGGCCACGCCACCTCGCTGACCAAGATCCGCTTCGACGACATCGCCCTGGCCACCCTCCAGAAGCAAGGCTTCGACGCCGACTCCGTGCCGCCCTCCGGCACCCTGATCTTCCTGCGCAACAACGCCAACCTGAGCACCGGCGGATCGGCCACCGACGTGACCGACGAGGTGCATCCGGAGATGGCCGCGCGCGCGGTGTCCGCCGCCCGCATGATCGGGCTGGACATCTGCGGCGTGGACGTGGTGGCCGAAAGCGTGCTGTATCCGCTTGAAGACCAGCATGGCGGCGTGGTGGAAGTGAACGCCGCGCCCGGCCTGCGCATGCACCTGAACCCTTCTTTCGGCAAGGGCCGCGCGGTGGGCGAGGCCATCGTCGCCAATATGTACGCGGACGGCGACGACGGCCGCATTCCGGTGGTGGCGGTGGCAGGCACCAACGGCAAGACGACCACGGTGCGCCTGACCGCCCACATCCTGGGCGCCGCCGGCAATCGCGTCGGCATGACGAACTCCGACGGCGTCTACGTCGACAACCTGCGCATCGACACGGGCGACTGCAGCGGCCCGCGCAGCGCCCGCAGCGTGCTCATGCATCCCGACGTGGACGCGGCCGTGTTCGAAACCGCGCGCGGCGGCATCCTGCGCGAAGGCCTGGCCTTCGACCGCTGCAACGTGGCCATCGTCACCAACATCGGCATGGGCGATCACCTGGGCCTGGGCTACATCAGCACGGTCGAGGACCTGGCCGTGGTCAAGCGCGTGATCGTGCAGCACGTGCATCCCGGCGGCACCGCCGTCCTGAACGCGGCCGATCCCATCGTGGCCGAGATGGCCGCCAGTTGCCCGGGCTCGATCACCTACTTCGCCGAGGACCGCAACCACCCCGTGATGGCAACGCACCGCGCGCAGGGCCAGCGCGCCGTCTACCGCGACGGCGACGCGATCGTGGCCGCGCAAGGCGCGGAGGAAACCCGCTATCCGCTGGCCGCCATTCCGCTCACGCGCAACGGCACGATCTCGTTCCAGGTCGAGAACGCCATGGCGTCGATCGCCGCGGCCTGGGCCCTGGGCCTGGACGAGGACGTCATTCGCCGCGGCCTGGCCACCTTCGTCAACGACGCGCAGACCGCGCCCGGCCGCTTCAACGTGTTCGACTACCGCGGCGCCACCGTGATCGCGGACTACGGCCACAATCCCGACGCGATCCTCGCCCTGGTCCGCGCCGTGGATGCCATGCCCGCCAAGCGCCGTTCGGTCGTCATCAGCGGCGCGGGCGACCGGCGCGACGAGGACATCCGCATGCAGACGGAGATCCTGGGCGAGGCGTTCGACGACGTGGTGCTCTACCAGGACCAATGCCAGCGCGGACGCGCCGACGGCGAAGTGCTGGCGCTGCTGCAGCAAGGCCTGGCCAACGCCAGCCGCAGCACGCGCATCGACGAGATCCACGGCGAGTTCCTGGCGATCGACACCGCGCTCGCCCGCCTCGCGCCCGGCGACCTGTGCCTGATCCTGGTGGACCAGGTGGAAGAAGCGCTGGCGCACATCGCCGGCCGCATCTCGCAGGCCTGAGCCGCGACGGCGGCTCCATGGAAACGGGGCGCCTCAGGGCGCCCCGTGTGCTTTCTGCTCAGGCTGCGCCGCGCGGCTCAGCTGCTGGCCGACACCACCGGCGCCGCGGCCTGGTACCTGTCCGTCACGTGCGTGCATCCCACCGCCGCCATCGCGGCCAGTGCCAACAAGATCGCGCTGCAAAGTCGTTGCGTCATGCGTGCCCCTCTCCCGTACCTGGTGATCGAACCGCCCTGCGGGTTCCGCCACGACTATACCCGCGGGGCCGGCTCCGGGCCAACCGGCCGGCGCGGGCCGCACGGCCTTTGCGGCCCGCGCAGATCCCGTTACCAGCCCTCCGCAAAAGCGGACAAGACGTTGCTGAAATGTAACTTCACTCCTTAGTGCGCCTGCAACCCTTTCCGCCGGAAATCGCCCATCCAGGCCCCGATGCCCCCGTTACATTTGCCCACAGCAAGGTTTGACAGGGCTCACCGGCGGCTCGTACGTTGAAGACCTGGGCCTGCTCAACAGCAACCGCTAAGCAGGCAGGCCTGGCTGATCAGTGTCCCAGTCAACCGCGGGGCAAGGTTTGTAGGCCGCAAACCCGCCGCCGCACGAAACGGAGAGGTCACCATGAACAACGACGTTATCGCGGGCAAATGGAAGCAACTGGCAGGCAAGGCCAAGGCGGCCTGGGGCGAACTCACCGACGACGAGTTGACCCGCAGCGAAGGCAATGCCGAACGCCTGGCGGGCCTGATCCAGGAGCGCTATGGCAAAACCCGGGAGCAAGCGGAGAAGGAAGTCCGGGACTTCTTCGACCGCAATCCCTGATCCGACCAACCACCAGGAGAAGCTGACATGCTGCACTACGCCGTAGTTTTCTTCGTTATTGCCATCATCGCGGCTGTCCTGGGTTTCGGCGGCATCGCCGCCGGCGCCGCAGGCATCGCCAAGATCCTGTTCTTCGTCTTCCTGGTACTGGCGCTGCTGTCCATTCTGGGCGGCGCATTCCGCAAGAAATAGAACCCGTACCCAAGCATTTCCGAGAGCCGTTGCGTCTTTAACGCGCTGAACCACACCAACAAGGAGCATGACTATGGAACTTCGCAAGCTGACCGCCGCCGCCGCACTGGGCCTGGGCGCTGCCTTTACTTCCATCGCCTTTGCCGCCGATGACGGCAAGCCGAAACAGTCCGTGGGTGAATACGCGTCCGACGCCACCGTGACCACCAAGATCAAGGCCGCCTTCGTGGCGGACAAGCAGCTGAGCGCCCTCGACATCGCGGTGGAGACCAATGCCGGCGTCGCGACGCTGACCGGCACCGTGGGCACTGCCGCCGAGGCCGACCACGCGGCCACCGTGACCCGAGGCGTCGAAGGCGTCAAGCAGGTCATGAACAACATCAAGGTCGATCCCGCCAAGAACAAGCGGTAAGACCGCCATCGCCGCGGGCCGGTCCCGCGGCAGGAAAAACGCCCGCGCCGATGCGGGCGTTTTTTTGTCTTGTGCCTCCAACACACAAAAGCGCGCCCTCAGACATCCACGACGCCCCGGCCGATCTCCAACGCGCGTCCGCCGACCTGGATCCGGCCATCGGCCAGGACATCGAGCAGCAAACGGCACGGCCGGCCCATCTGGTCGCCCTGCTCCACCAGGATGCTGGCGGGCAAGGCATATCCGCGATGGCGCAGCCATCCGCCCAGGTTGGCGCAGGCCGACCCCGTGCCGGCGTCCTCGTTCACGCCGCCGTCCGCCTTGGCGTAGAAGTACCGCGCCACCACCACCTGGCGGCCGTCCTGCGTCCTGCTCTTGTCGAAGGCAAAGGCGTACAGGACCTTGCGGCCGATGCTGTTGGCCTGCCAGCGGTCCAGCCGGGACGCGTCGGGCGCGACGCGGCGCAAGGCCTCCACGCTGGCCACCGGTATCAGCAGCTGGTCGGCGCCCGTGTCCACCCAGATGGGATCGCCCGACAGGTCGGCCGCGTCCAGGCCCGCGAGGCTGGCGATTTCGGCCCGGGCCAGCGCCGGCGGCGCGGTGCGCACGCCGTCCGGGCAAGGCGCGGTGAACGTCCAGGCATCGCCTTGGGCCGTCACCGGCACCACGCCGGCCGCGAATTCCAGCGTCAGCGCATCGCCGGCCTTGAGCAGGTCGCGCACCACCTGCGAGGTGCCGATGGTGGGATGGCCGGCGAACTTCATCTCAAAGCCCGGCGTGAAAATGCGCACCCGCGCATCCGCGCGTTCCGACGGCAGGATGAACGTGGTTTCGGAAAGATTGAATTGCGCCGTCAGGTTCAGCATGGTGGCGTCGTCCATGCCGCGCGCGTCCTCGAAGACGCAGAGCGGGTTGCCGCTGAAGGTGGTGGAGGCGAAAACGTTGAGCAGGCGGAATGCGTAGGAGGCCATGGCGGAAAGCTGCGTGAGGGGCGGGCCCTACACTTTATCCCAGCCCCTTACCGCCGGAGCTACCAGACCGCGAAGAACAGCACCCAGGCCAGGCAGAACGGCGCCAGCCCCGCCGCCAGCACCAGCCATGCCAGGCCCTTGCGCAGGGTGCCGGCCTGGCGCGGCTTGAGCAGCCGCGCATACAGGCGCAGCGTCCACAGCACGGCGAGGCTGAGCAAGGTGAAACGCACGGGCGCGGCCCAGGCGGCCTGCACGCCTTCATGCTTGAGCAGGTTCACCGTGGTGGCCGACAGGCCCAGGAACACGCCGATGCCGGCGGACGGGATCAGGGCCTGGGCCAGCTTGTGCAGGCCGGGGCGGCCCCAGCGGCCCGCGGCCTCGCCCGCCACGGGCGCGGCGGGCGCCAGGCGGTCGGCGATCCACAGCGACAGGTAGCTCGCGCCCCCGACGCAGATCGTGGCGCCGACGACGAAGAGCAGGATGCCCGCGCCGTCCAGCCACGAGAAGCTGTCGTTCACTTCCGGGTAGTGGGTCAGGATGAACCAGGGCGCGTTGTCCAGCAGCGGCCACATGATGTCGTGCTCGACCAGCCACGTCGCGGCCCACTGCTTGGCGGTCACGTACCAGGGGCTGGCGCTCCACAGGAAGGCGCCGATCGCGATGCCCATCAGGCCGAAGCACAGCAGCGCCGTCTGCCAGGGGTCGCCCTGCGCGACGTGCACGATTTCCTCTTCCGGCGAGCGCGGCGTCAGCGTGATCGCGCCGCGATAGCCGCTGCAGCGTCCACAGACGTGGCAGTCGCCGGCGCCCTTCATGTGGCGCAGCGGCACCAGCGGCGCACAGTTGATGGGTTCGATTCGGATGACAGGATGGCGCCACTTTTCTTCGTCGACCTTGAAGTGCCAGGGAGCCAGCTTGGCCAGCAGGTTGAAGACGCCGTTGACCGGGCACATGTACTTGCACCACACCCGCTTGCTGCGCCCATAGCGCCAGCCGACGATCATGGCGGCCACCGTGGACCCGCCCAGCACGGCCAGCACGGCCAGCGGGTACTGGTACACGCTGACGAGCTGGCCGTAGATGGTCGTGAGCGCGAACGCCACGAAGGGCCAGCCGCTCCAGCGCAGCCATTTCGGGATCGCCAGCCCCTTGCCGCGCTCGCTGGCCCACTCGGTCAGCATGCCCTCGGGGCACAGCCAGCCGCACCAGGCCCGGCCCAGGATGGGCATGGAGATCAGCACGAACGGCCACCATACCCCCCAGAACGCGAACTGCGCGACGATCGTCAGGTTGTTGAATACCGACGAGGCGTTGTCCGGCAGCGGCAGGACCGCGGGCACGATCAAAAGGAAAGCGTATATCGCGACAATGCCCCACTGCAGCTTGCGCAACAGCGGGGCATGGTCTCGGAGGAAGTCGGCGATACGGGAGGTCGCCCTCCCGAGTGCAGCTGCCATGGTCAAACCTTCAAATATTCGGTCCGGCGTAAATCCGGATCAGGAAGTGCTGCGGGCCGCGGCCGCCGCCGGAGCAGGCTTGCCGCCCACCCAGCGCAGCAGCGCCCAGACGATTACCCAATAAGCCACCCACAACAGCACCGAGATCAGGGCGGGCAAGGCGCGGTAGCCGGCGAAATCGGCCAGGATCTTGCCGAAGCCGGTGCTGTCGCTCAACAGCCACGAGCTGTCCCAGACGGGATCGACGATGGTGGGCAGGACGTCGAGAGAAATCAGGTGATCCAGCCCGCCCACCAGCAGCGAACCGGCCAGCAGCAGGAGCAGGATTTCGGTCACGCGGAAGAAGCGGCGCCAGGTGATCAGCTTGCCGCCCAGCTGCAGCAGCCAGAACGTCAGCAGCGCCACGGCGAAACCCGCGACGCCGGCCAGTGCCAGCATCAGCATGCTGCTGCCGTCGCCGCCCGCGGACACGGTGCCGTACAGGAACACCACGGTTTCACTGCCTTCGCGGGCCACGGCGATGGCCACCAGCACGAACAGGCCCCACCAGTTGTCGGCCGCGACGGACGCCTTCGCGCCGCTTTCCAGTTCGCCCTTGAGCGTGCGGCCGTGCTTTTTCATCCACACGACCATCTGCACCACCAGCACGCAGGCGGCCAGCGACATGATGGCCTGGAACCATTCCTGGCCCTCGTCGCTGAGCCAGGACGACACGCCCAGCAGCACCAGCGCCAGCGCCACCGCCAGGGCCAGGCCCGCGGCCACGCCGCCCCACAGATAGTTGAGCCCGCGCTTGCCTTCGGGCGTGGCGCGCAGCCAGGTGTACAGGATGCCCACCACCAACATGGCTTCGACGCTTTCACGCCAGACTATGAAAAGAACCTGTTCCATGTATCGGTACCGCGTTATTCCTTGGGCTTGACGACCAGGGTGCCTTTCACGTTCTGGTGAAAGTCATCGAAAAAGGGATACTCGCCCGGACGCGAGATGGTGATCACCACGAAGGACTTCACCCCCGGGCCCAGGACTTTTTCCTTGCGCAGCGGAATGCTCTCGAATTCCACCGGCTCGTTGCTCTCGTTGATGAGCTCGATCTTGAAACGGCCCGCGGGCACCTCCAGGGTGGCGGGCTCGAACGTGCCGTCGGGCTTGAACCTCAGCGTGAACGTGGGCAACTCGTCCGCCTGCGCGGGCGCCGTGCCGGCCAGGCCGGCCAGGCCGATCAGCAGTGCGGCGGCAACGCGAAGCAGGCGTTTCACGATCAGTAGCCGCCCTTCTTGCCGGTGCCGGCAAAGACGAATTCATATTCCAGGTCGAACGGCTCGAACCACGGGCCCACGCCGGTTTCCTTGTCGACGTGGCGGCCGAAGTGGCTCATCTTGTCGGCGGTCGGGGGCAGGACCGTGTACTTCAGCTTGTACTTGCCGGGACCTTCCAGCTTGACGTTCTCGCCGTAGTGCGGGCCGTCGTTGGCGACCATCGGCATGAACGTGCCCTTCTGCACGTTGTTGCTGCCGACCTTCTGGATCTCGTACTTCACGACCAGGTACGGCACCCACTCGCCTTCGGGGAAGCCCGTCTTGTTGCCGGCGGTGGCATGGATGTCGGCCTCCAGGTGCACGTCCGAATCCTTGGCGGGACGCATCATCCCGGGCGGGTCCATTTCGATCGGCTGCAGATAGACCGCGCCGATTTCCATGCCGCCCTTTTCCACGGGCTTGCCGATGGGGTATTCAGCCGCGTGCGCGGCGGAAACGCTCAGAGCGACAATGGCCAGGGCCAAGGCTTTCTTGATCATGTGCATAATCCTTGAGACACGAATGAAATGGCGGCTCCAGAAACATAAACAAGAACCGTTTTCATTAATGTAACCAAAACAACTGACATATCCCTGAACCCCGGGGCATGAAAATCGCCGGATCATTGCGTTTCGTCAATCCATGAAAAACGCCCCCGAAGGGGCGTCGTCATCAGGGCGCGGCCGCGGAGGGCGCGCTACTTGCGGCCCGGGCCCTGCGGGCCGCCGGGCGTGAACGGAAAGGTCGAGAACATCGCGCGCGTCTGGTCCTGCATCTGGTCCTGCATCTGCACGAACAGGTTCTTGCTCTGGTCGATGTAGTTGTTCATCATGTTCTGCAGCATGGGCGTCTGCACGTTCATGAACTGGGCCCAGGCCTCGGGGCCGAACTGGCTGCCGTACAGGCCCTTGGACTGCTCGGCCATGCGTTGCTGGATTTCCATGAAGGCCTGGATGTTCTTTTCCAGGTACGAGCCCATGATGCCCTGCATGGCGTGGCCATAGAAGCGGATGATCTGCGACAGCATGTTCGAGGAGAACATGGGCATGCCGCCGCTTTCCTCTTCCAGGATGATCTGCAGCAGGATGCTGCGGGTCAGGTCTTCGCCGCTCTTGGCGTCCACGACCTGGAATTCCTCGTTCGCCAGGACCAGTTGCTTGACATCTGCGAGCGTGATGTAGGTGCTGGTCCGGGTGTCGTACAGACGACGGTTGGGGTACTTTTTAATCAGGCGCAGACTGGCGCCGGTTTGTGCTTGCGTCATGGTTGTCCCCGGATCGGGCGATCTCTAAGACTTCGGATAAGGGTAAGTGTAATGCCGGACGGCCCTCTCCCCGAGGCCGCCCGGCGCCGGCGGGCCGCTCGTGGCGGCCCGCGATGCTTCAGCCCATATGCAGGCCGCCGTTGAGCGAGAAGTCCGCGCCCGTCGAAAACCCAGACTCATCCGAGGCCAGCCACGACGTGATGGACGCGATTTCCTCCGGCGTGCCCAGGCGGCGCACCGGAATGGTGGCGACGATCTTTTCCAGCACGTCCGGACGGATGGCGCGAACCATGTCCGTGCCGATGTAGCCCGGCGACACCGTGTTGACCGTGATGCCCTTGCTGGCCACTTCCTGCGCCAGCGCCATGGTGAAGCCATGGATGCCCGCCTTCGCCGTGGAATAGTTCGTCTGGCCGAACTGCCCCTTCTGCCCGTTCACCGAGCTGATGTTGACGATGCGGCCCCACTGGCGCTCGACCATGTCGTCGATCACCTGCTTGGTCACGTTGAAGAGGCTGTTCAGGTTGGTGTCGATGACCGCGCGCCAGTCGTCGGCGCTCATCTTGCGGAACAGGCCGTCGCGGGTGATGCCCGCGTTGTTGACCAGCACATCGACCGGGCCCATGTCCCGCTTGACGCGCTCGAATGCTTCTACCGTGGACTCCCAATCGGACACGTTGCCCACGGACGCGTAGAACGTATAGCCCTGCGCCGCCTGTTCATCCAGCCATTGCTGGTAATTGCGGCTGGGGCCGCAGCCTGCCACCACGCGAAAGCCATCTTTGGCCAGGCGCTGGCAAATTGAGGTGCCGATACCGCCCATCCCGCCTGTAACGTAAGCCAGTTTTCCGCTCATTGGATTTCCTCCTGTGTGCGACGGACGCCTCGTTGATTGATTTACTGTCCTGGGCCAACCGCGAATCGCGGCTTCAGGCAGCCCGGACCTTCACATACCTGCCAGGCGCCGGTTCGATGGGCCGGTATCTGGCATTGCCTAACTTGGTGCGCGCCTTGACCTGCTTGCCGGAATGGCCGGACAGCCAGCCGGTCCAGTCCGGCCACCAGCTGCCGGGCTGCTCCGTCGCCTGCGCGAACCAGGCGTTCGGATCCCCGGGCAGGTGATGCCCCGATTGCTCCAGCGCGTCCGCCACCCAGTAGCTGCGGCGCTTCTTCGCCGGCGGATTCACCACGCCGGCGATATGCCCGGAAGCGCCCAGCACGAAGCGTTGCGGCCCGCGCAGCACCTGGGTGGAGGCATAGGCCGACACCCAGGGCACGATATGGTCCTCGCGCGATCCGAAGATGTACGCCGGCATGTCCAGGCGCGTCAGGTCCAGCGGCATGCCCGCGGCCTGCGCCCGACCGGGCACCTTCAGGTTGTTCTCCAGGTAGGTATTGCGGAAGTACCAGGAGAAGAAAGGACCGGGCAGGTTGGTGCTGTCGCCGTTCCAGAACAGCAGGTCGAAGGCCGGCGGCTTCTGGCCCTTCAGGTAGTTGCCGACCACGTAGTTCCATACCAGCTCGTTGGGCCGCAGGAACGAGAACGTGGTGGCGAGCTCGCGGCCGGGCATCAGGCCGCCCTTGCCCAATTGATGGTCGCGCAGCAGCGCGTGGGCTTCGTCGACGAAGACGTTCAGCACGCCGGTATCGTGGAAATCCAGCAGCGAAGTCAGCAGCGTGAGCGAAGCCACGGGACGTTCGCCGCGCGCTTCGGCCAGCGCCAGCGCGGAGGCCAGCATCGTGCCGCCCACGCAGAAGCCCAGCGCATTGACCTGCGGCTGCCGGGTGATGTCGCTGGCCACGCGCAGGGCCTGCAGCACCGCGTTGTCCAGGTAGTCGGACCAGGTGGCGCGATCCACGCCGTCGGTGTCGCTGGCCACGGGATTGCGCCACGAAATCAGGAACACCGTGTAGCCCTGGTCCACCGCGTGCCGCACGAAGGAATTCTCGGGCTGCAGGTCCAGGATGTAGAACTTGTTGATGTTCGGCGGCACGATGACCAGCGGCCGCTCGTGCACGGTGGCGGTGGTCGGCGCGTACTGGATCAGCTGGAACAGCGGGTTCTCGTACACGACCTCGCCGGGAGTCACCGCCACGTTGCGGCCGATCTCGAACTGCGTTTCGTCCGTCTGGGTGATGCGCCCTTTCTTCACGTCGCCCAGCAGGTTCGCCAGGCCTTCGTTCAGCGCGCGGCCCGCGCTCTCCACGATGGATTGCTGGGCGTCCGGGTTCAGCGCCAGGAAATTGGAGGGCGACAAGGCGTCGACCCATTGCATGATGGAAAAGCGCAGGCGGTCGCGCATCGGCTCGCTGACCTGCGCGGCGTCCACCATGCGCGACATCGCGCGGGCGGACAACAGGTAAGTATGCGCCAGCAACAGGTGCGAGTGATTGGCGGCCCAGGCTTCGCCGGCAAAACGGCGGTCCGGCGGCGGCGCGAGCGCCCCCCGGCGGGCGTCATCGCAAAGGCGCTGCCATTCGCGAGAAAATTCGGCCTGGATGTCGGCCAGGACTTCCGGTGCCACGCTCACCGGAATGGGCCCTGCGGCGGAGAGATTGGCATTCACTTCGACACCTTGTTATCGAAACTACGCGATTGATGTTGCATTCCGGGTCCAGGCCTGTCAATGCGGGTATACAAGGAGACCTACCAGGGTATTCCGCAAGCCGGGATGCCGGCCTTGCGCTGGATCAAACCGGGTCGAGCCAGGTGAGCAATGCCATGCGTCCGGTTTCTCCATCGCGCCGGTACGAAAAGAACCGGCCAGCGTCGGCCACGGTGCACAGCCCGCTCAAGGACACTTCTTGTACCCCGGCGCGGCGCAGCCGGAAATCGGCCAATCCGGCGAGGTCGGCCAGCCATTTTCCGGGGTGCTCCGGCCGCGGCGTGAAGTAGCGCCGGGTGGCGGGATCGTCCGCTTCGAAAGCATCCAGCACGTCCTGGCCCACTTCGAAAGCCTGCGGGCCGATGCCGGGGCCCACCCAGGCGCGCCAGCCCGCGGCCCGCGGCGCCTTGGCCCGCATGGCCGCGAGCGTGTGTTCCAGCACGCCGCCCGACAGGCCGCGCCAGCCGGCGTGCGCCGCGCCCAGCACCGTGCCTTGCGCATCGGCGATCACCACGGGCAGGCAGTCCGCCACCATGACGGCCAGCACGCGACCGGCGCGCGCGGTGACGCTGGCGTCGACCGCCGGCTCGTCCGGCAGGTCCGGCAGATCGGCGTCCACGACCTCGCTGCCATGGACCTGGCGCAGCCACAGGGGTTCGGCGGGCACGGCGGCGCGCACACGGCGTCGGTTCTCCGTGACGGTGTCGGGATCGTCTCCGGCGCGGCGGCCCAGGTTCAGGGTGTCGTGCGGCGCGACGCCCACGCCGCCCGCGCGGGTCGTGCAGAAATAGTTCACGCCGGCCCATTGGGGGCCGGTCACCACCGGCAGGCCTGCCACTACGCGTTCCATGCGATGCTTTCCTGTACCAGGGTCATGTCGGCGGGCGGAGCCGCGGCGAATTCGACCTCGCCTCGGCCGCCCGGATCGTCGAAATGCAGGGCGCGCGCATGCAGCATCTGCCGCTGCGCGCCCGCGATGGCCTTGCCGCCGTAGAGCGTGTCGGCCAACAGCGGATGCCCCAGGCTGGCGAGGTGCACGCGGATCTGGTGGGTGCGGCCGGTTTCCAGGCGGCACACCACTTCGGTGACGCGGCCGCCCGGCTCCACCTGGCCGCGGCGGGCCGGCGCATAGTGCGTGATGGCCGGCTTGGGCGCCACCGGGCGCTCCACGCTCATGCGCACGGGAACGCGGGAATCGCGGCCGATCGGGCGATCCACCTTGCCGGCGGCGGCCAGCCAGCCGTGCGCCAGCGCCATGTACTCGCGCCCCATGCTGCGCGCCTGCAGTTGGCGCACCAGGTGGGTCTGGGCCGTTTCGTTGCGCGCCACCACCATCAGGCCGGACGTGTCCTTGTCCAGGCGATGCACGATGCCGGCCCGCGCCACGTGGGCCAGTTCCGGATAGCGGTACAGCAAACCGTTGAGCAGCGTGCCGCTCCAGTTACCCGCGCCGGGATGGGTGACCAGCCCGGCGGGCTTGTTCACGACGATCCAGTCGGCGCTTTCGTCGACCACCGCGAATTCCACGGGTTCGGGCGCGAAGGCCAGGGCTTCGGGCGCGGGCTGGGGCCACACGGCGATCTCGTCGCCCGGGCCCACGGTCTGGCGGACCTTGCCGGGCGCGCCGTTCACATGGACGTTGCCGGCCTCGATCCAGCCTTGCAGCCGGCTGCGGGAATGATCGGGCAACAACCCCGCCAGCACCTTGTCCAGCCGGTCGGCCCGGGTACCCTCGGGCACGGTTACAAGTTGCGGCTCCCCCCTGGGATTTTCATCGGGAAGACCCAGGAATTCGTCGTCGGAAACGAGATCTGCGCCGGCGGCTGTATCAGACATGGAGACAAATCATATAATCAGCCTGCCATGCTACCACCAAGGATACGATTCTCGTGATTCACCACTCCGCAGCTCCCTCGAACCCCGCCTCCCGCAGCGGGCCGATCTTGCGCGTGGTCATCGCGCTAGTTGCCGTCGTCGCGATCGCCGGTTGCGGCTCGTCCAACAGCAAGTACGACAAGACCACGAACTGGAGCGCCGAACAGCTCTACGCCGATGCCAAGTCGGAAATGTCCTCGGGCGGCTGGAAGGAAGCCCGCGAACGGCTGACCGCGATCGAAAGCCGCTATCCGTTCGGCGTGTACGCGCAGCAAGCCCTGCTTGAACTGGCCTACGTCAACTGGAAAGACGGCGAAAACGAGCAGGCCCTGGCCGCCATCGACCGCTTCCAGCAGCTCTACCCCAACCATCCCGGCACCGACTACGCGCTGTACCTGAAGGGCCTGGTCAACTTCACGCCGGCCAGCGCCTTCATGAGCAGCATTACCGGCCAGGATCCCGCCGAACGCGATCCCAAGGGGCTGCGCGCCTCCTACGACGCCTTCAACGAGCTGATCAAGCGTTACCCCGACAGCAAGTACTCGGCCGACGCCGAGAAGCGCGTCGCCTGGCTGGTCAACACCATCGCCATGAACGAAGTGCACGTCGCCCGCTACTACTACGAGCGCGGCGCCTACGTGGCCGCCGCCAACCGCGCCCAGACCGTCATCACCGACTTCGAAGGCGCGCCCGCCACCGAAGAAGCGCTCTACCTGATGGTCGAGTCCTACGACAAGCTCGGCATGACCGAACTGAAGAACGACTCGCAGCGCGTCTACGACAAGAACTTCCCCAACAGCGAATTCCGCACCAAGGGCCTGAAGGCCGACAAGAGCTGGTGGAACCCGTTCAACTGATCCGGTTCCTGCATGGAAAAGAAGCCCCTCACGCGATCAAGGGGCTTTTTTATGGAGCCGCGCCGCGCCGCATGGCTTGCGGCGGCTGCCCGTAGATGCGGATGAAGGCGCGGCGCATGCGCTCCGTATCGCCAAAGCCCACCCGGCGCGCGATGGCGTCCATGCCGGTCCCGCCCTCCTCGACCAGTTCGCGAGCCGCCTCGGCGCGTATTCGCTCCACCGCCTTGGCCGGCGTCTGGCCTGTTTCCTGCTTGAACTGACGGCAGAACTGGCGCGGACTCAGGCATGCCACGCCGGCCAGGCGCTCGATGTCCAGAACTTCGTCCAGGTGCTGCCCCACATGTGCCAGGACCTCGCGCATGCGCCCGCTGGGCGGCGCCAGGTCCTGCAACGCCGAGAACTGCGATTGTCCGCCCGTGCGGCGGTGATAGACCACCATTTCGCGGGCCGTGGCACGGGCGACTGCCTCGCCGTGGTCCGCCTGCACCATGGCCAGCGCCAGGTCTATGCCGGCCGCGATCCCGGCCGACGTCCACACCGCGCCGTCCTCGACATAGATGCGATCCGCCGCCACCGTCAAGGCCGGGTGACGCCGCTGCAGCTCGGCGGCGTGGCGCCAGTGGGTGGTCGCACGTCGCCCCTCCAGAAGGCCGGCCTGCGCCAGCACGAACGCGCCCGTGCAAACGCTGGCGACGCGCCGGCCGCGCGCATGCGCGGCGCGCAGATAGGCCAGCATGGCCGGCGCCGCCCGCGGCTCGCGCGCGCCCTGGCCGCCCGGCACCAGCACCGTATCGGCGCGCAGGCCGCGCCACGACCGGGTCTGCACCGGCACGCCGGCCGAACAACGGACCAGCCCGCCCTCGGCCGATACCACGGCCACCTCATAGGCGCCCGGCACCAGCTCGGCGGCAATCTGGAACACTGACAGCGGCCCAGCCATGTCGAGCAGCTGGAAGTTCGGCACAGGCAGAATGCAGACGCGGTGGGCCATGGCAAGAAATGAGGGGAAATGGTCATTCTTGTCAGATTCTCCGGCGCTAAAGTGAGGCCTGTCAACCCTCCGGACGTCCCTCCGCCATGACCTCCCCCTCGCGCGGCCTGCGCAATGCCCGCATCCTCGCCATCTGCCAAGGCCTGTACATCGCGGCGATCTCCATCGACCTCACCTTGACGGCGCTGACCGGCCAGATGCTGGCGCCCCACCCGGCGCTGGCGACACTGCCATTCGCGCTGATCACGGTAGCGGGCGCCGCGGTCACCTGGTATGCCTCTTTGCTGATGCAGCGCATCGGCCGCCGCGCGGGCTTCATGCTGGGCTCGCTGGTCGGCGCCGCTGGCGGGCTGATCTCCGTGGCCGCGGTGTTTGCCAGCGATTTCTGGCTCTTCTGCCTGGGCACGGCGCTGGTCGGCGTGTTCCAGGCCTTCGCGCAGTATTACCGGCTGGCGGCCGCCGACGCGGTGCCCGCCGAAGCCAAGAGCCGCGCCATCTCCGTGGTGCTGACGGGCGGCGTCATCGCCGCCATCGCGGGGCCGGCCCTGGCGGCCTGGGCCAAGGATTTATTCCCTGCGGCGGTCTTCTCCGGCGCCTATCTGATGGTGGCCCTGCTGGGCGCGGCCAGCGCGCTGATGCTCGCGGCCTACCGCGACCAGAACGTTGATGGTGGCCAGCCCGCCGAAGCGCAGGCCGCAGGCCTGCCGGCCCGTCCCTTGGGCGAAGTCATGCGGCAGCCCATCTTCGTGGCGGCCCTGGCCAACAATGTCGTGGGTTCGGTCTCGATGATGTTCGTCATGACGGCGGCCCCGCTGGCCGCCGTCGCCTGCCAACACACCATCGCCGACGGCGCCAGCATCATGCAGTGGCATCTCATCGGCATGTACGCCCCGGCCTTCTTCGCGGGCGCGTTGATCAACCGGCTCGGCCTGCCCCGAGTGCTCGGCATGGGCATGGCGTTGAACGCGGCTTGCTCGCTGATCGCCATGCAATCGAGTTCGCTTGCGGCTTTCCATGCGGCGCTGTTCTGCCTGGGCGTGGGCTGGAACTTCATGTTCGTCGGCGGCACCACGCTGCTGGCGCAGTCCTACCGCCCCGCTGAACGGGCGCGCGTGCAAGGGGCCGCCGAGATGCTCCGCTATGCCACCACCGCCCTGGCCACCTTGGCCGCCGGCCCCGCCCTGGCGCGGATGGGTTGGGAAATCCTGAATGCCGCCATGCTGCCCATCGTGGGCCTGGCCGCCGCCATGACCGGCTGGTGGGCGCTGTCTCGACGGACCGAACGGGCCGCCGCCTGAGCAATCCGGCCAAGACTCCGCAGCCCGGGCAGACCGCTCCTAGCCGCGCGGCTCCTGCTTGCGGCGGTAGAACGCCAGCACCTCTTCCAGTTCCCGGGTCCGCGCGAACGGCGGCAGCCCCCGCCACAGGCGCTTGCCGTAGGGCTTTTCGACCAGGCGGCCGTCGCCCACCATGAGCACGCCCCAATCGGATTCGGTGCGGATCAGGCGGCCGGCGCCCTGCTTGAGCGAAATCGCGGCCTCCGGCAACTGGTATTCCGAGAAGGGATTGCCGCCCTGCGACCGACAGGCCCGCAGGCGCGCCTCGATCACGGGATCGTCGGGCGGCGCGAACGGCAGCTTGTCGATCGCCACCAGGGTCAGCACGTCGCCGGGAAGATCGATGCCTTCCCAGAAGCTGGCGCTGCCCACCAGCACGGGATGCTGGAGCTTGCAGAAACGGTCGAGCAGGTCGCGGCGCGTGCCGTCGCCCTGCTTTAGCAGCGGCCATTCATGGCCGGCGTCGTCGAACTGGTCGGCCAGCAGGTTGGCGACCTTGTCCACGGCGCGCAGCGTCGTGCACAGCACCAGGGTCCCGCCGGGGCTGGCCTCCAGCAGCGGCATCAGCGTCTGCACGAAGCGGTCGAGGAACTGCGGCGATTGGGGCTCGGGCATGCCGCGGGGCACGAACAGCAGCGCCTGCTCCGGGTAGTTGAACGGGGACTCCCACTTGCCGGTGCGCGCCTTGTCCAGCCCCAGCTGGCTGGTGAAGTGCGTGAATTCGCCGTTGATCGACAAGGTGGCCGAGGTCATGATCCAGGCCTGGCCGGGCTTGCGGTACTTGGAGAACGCCTGCGCCACCGACAGCGGCGCGGAATGCAGGCGCACGTGGTGCTGGCCGTGCTCGACCCAGCGCACCGCCGGGCCCGACCATTGTTCCGCGGCGGCGGCGCCCGCGAGAATGGCCGCCGGCGTGGGCAGGCCGTCTCCGGACGGGGATGGCGCCGCGGGTTCGGGCGCCTGGTCGTCGCGCCCCCAGCCTTCCTCGGCCAGGCCCGCATCCGCGCGGCCCGGCGTGGCCCAGCGCTTGAGCCGCGCGGAGATCTCCGCGCCGCTGCGCGCCGCGGCCATCAGGTCGGGATGCTTCTCGGACACCGCGGCCAGGGCCTGCGCGGCGCTATCGACCGCGTCGCGCAATGTCCTGAGCGCCGCGTCGAACTCCTCGGGATTCGGGATGGCCTCGAACGTGGCCTTGCGGCCCGGCATCCGGTCCAGCGGCGCGCAGACCAGCCGCAGCTCGCGCGCGGCCGTTTCCAGATGGCGGCTGACGTCGCTCCATTTGGCCGCTTCGCGCGCATAGGCCAACCCGGCGGCTTCCAGCGCGCGGCCGAAATCCATCAGCTGGTGCGTGGACACGCTGCTGCCCAGGAAGCGCGTGGCGGTGTCGGGAAGCTGGTGCGCCTCGTCGAAGATCACGGTGTCGGCTTCGGGCAGCAGGTCGGTGACGCCCTCTTCCCGCAGCACCAGGTCGGCCATGAACAAGGCATGGTTGACGACCACGACGTCGGCTTCCTGGGCCTGCCTGCGCGCCTTCACCACGAAACAGTCGCGGATGCGCGGGCACTCCTGGCCCAGGCAGTTCTCGCGCGTGGACGTCACGCGCTGCCAGATGTCGGCGTCTTCGGGCACCTGCGCCAGATCGCTGCGGTCGCCCGTCTTGGAAATTCCGGCGAACACCTGGATCTGGCGCAGCTGCTGGATTTCACTGCGCGACTTCAGGGCGCGCTCGTCGCCCTGCAGTCGCTCCAGGTGGTAGTGGCACACGTAATTGCCGCGGCCCTTGAGCAGCGCGGCGGTCACGGGCGCGGCCAGCGCGGCGCGCACGCGCGGCAGATCGCGGGCGTAGAGCTGATCCTGGAGGGTGCGGGTGCCGGTGGAAATCAGCACCTTGCCGCCCTGGATGAAGGCGGGTACAAGATAGGCCCAGGTCTTGCCGATGCCCGTGCCGGCCTCGGCCACCAGCGTGGCGCGGTCCTGGATGGCCTGGCCGATGGCCTGGGACAATTCCACTTGCGCGGGTCGGGGCTTGTAGCCGGGCAAGGCCGTGGCCAAGGGCCCGTCCTCGTCGAAGAATTCGGAAATATCCAGGTCCAGCATCGGAACGGTTTCGCCGGTGCCGGTTGCGGGTCGGGCGCCAGGCACTCATGTGGGAAAGGACCAAATGATACCCGCTGCCGGACCTGTCCCCCGCCGAAAAAGTGCCGCCAGAGGGACATGCCTGTCCACCCTGGCACGTTTTGTAACAACGGCTTATGGCACAATCCGCCCCTTGTTTTCCCTTTTTGTCGTCGTATAGAGATGTCTGAAACTTCCACTATCACGAACGTCGCCGCCGGCGTCGACAACGCCCGCATCGTCGCGCAGCTCGCTACCGAGCTCGAAGCGCGCGCCTCCCAGATCGCCGCGGCGGTGGAACTGCTGGACGACGGCGCCACCGTGCCCTTCATCGCCCGCTACCGCAAGGAAGCCACCGGCGGCCTGGACGATACCGTGCTGCGCAACCTGGAAGTGCGCCTCGGTTATCTGCGTGAACTCGAAGAGCGCCGGGGAGCCATTCTCGAATCCATTTCGCAGCAGGGCAAGCTCACGCCCGAGTTGCAGCAGGAAATCGGCGCCGCCGATACCAAGCAGCGCCTGGAAGACTTGTACGCGCCGTACAAGCCCAAGCGCCGCACCCGCGCCCAGATCGCCCGCGAAGCCGGCCTGGAACCGCTGGCCGACGGCATCCTGGCCGATCCCGCCTGCGATCCCGCTACGCTGGCCGCCCAGTACCTGAATCCCGAGGCGTCCATCAATGACGCCAAGGCCGCGCTCGATGGCGCGCGCGACATCCTGGCCGAGCGCTACGCGGAAAACGCCGACCTGCTGGCCGATCTGCGCGAGCACCTCTGGTCCACCGGCCTGATCTATTCCAAGATGGTCGACGGCAAGGAAGCCGAGGGCGCCAATTTCCGCGACTGGTTCGACTTCAACGAGCCGCTGCGCACCCTGCCCTCGCACCGCATCCTGGCGCTGCTGCGCGGCCGCCAGCAAGGCGTGCTGGAATTGCGCCTGGGCCTGGAGTCCGAGCTGGAAGCGCAAGTGCCGCATCCTTGCGTGGCCCGGGTCGCCAACTTCCTCAAGCTGGGCAACGGCCTGTTCGCGCTGGACGCGTCGCCGCGCGCGCGCTGGCTGGGCGAGGTCTGCCGCTGGACCTGGCGCGTCAAGCTGCTGACGGCGTTCGAAAGCGAACTGATCGGCCGCCTGCGCGAAAGCGGCGAAGCCGAAGCCATCCGCGTGTTCGCCGCCAACCTGAAGGACTTGCTGCTGGCCGCGCCGGCGGGCCCCAAGGCCGTGCTGGGCCTGGACCCCGGCATCCGCACGGGTTGCAAGGTCGCCGTCATCGACGTCACCGGCAAGGTCGTGGACACCACCACCGTCTACCCCTTCGAGCCCCGCCGCGACCGCGACGGCACGATCAACACGCTGGCCGCGCTGGTCGCGCGCCACAAGGTGGACCTGATCGCCATCGGCAACGGCACCGCCTCGCGCGAAAGCGAAAAGCTGGTGGGCGACATGATGGAGCGCTTCCCCGACCTCAAGGTCACCCGCGTGGTGGTCTCCGAAGCCGGCGCCTCCGTCTACTCCGCGTCCGAAACCGCGGCGCAGGAATTCCCCGATCTGGACGTGACCCTGCGCGGCGCGGTGTCCATCGCCCGCCGCCTGCAGGATCCGCTGGCCGAGCTGGTCAAGATCGATCCCAAGGCGATCGGCGTCGGCCAGTACCAGCACGACGTCAACCAGCGCGAACTCGCGCGTTCGCTCGACGCCGTGGTCGAAGACTGCGTGAACGCCGTGGGCGTGGACGTGAACACGGCCTCGGCCGCGCTGCTGGCCCGCGTGTCCGGCCTGAACTCGCTGCTGGCCAAGAACATCGTGGCCTGGCGCGACGAGAACGGCGCCTTCCCCACCCGTGAAATCCTGCGCAAGGTGCCGCGCTTCGGCGAAAAGGCATTCGAGCAGGCCGCCGGCTTCCTGCGCATTCCCAACGGCGACAATCCGCTGGACGCGTCGTCCGTGCACCCGGAAGCCTATCCGGTGGTCGAGCGCATCGTCGCCAAGATCAAGGCCGAGGTCAAGCAGATCATCGGCCAGCGCGACGCGCTCAAGGGTGTTTCGCCGTCGGACTTCACCGACGAGCGCTTCGGCCTGCCCACGGTGCGCGACATCTTCGCCGAACTGGAAAAGCCCGGCCGCGATCCGCGTCCCGAATTCAAGACGGCGCAATTCAAGGAAGGCGTCGAAACCCTGAACGACCTGTACCCGGGCATGGTGCTGGAAGGCGTCGTGACCAACGTCGCCAACTTCGGCGCGTTCGTCGACATCGGCGTGCACCAGGACGGCCTGGTCCACATTTCGGCCCTGGCCGAGAAGTTCGTGAAGGATCCGCGCGACGTGGTGCGCGTCGGCCAGACGGTCAGTGTGAAGGTGCTGGAAGTGGACGCCGCTCGCAAGCGCGTCGCGCTGACCATGCGCCTGAACGACACCGCGGCGCCTGCGCGGCGCAGCGGCGACGCCCCCAAGGGCGGCGACCGCGGCAACCGCCGGCCGCAAGGCGATGGCGGCCGCGGCGCCGCCGGCGGCAACATGATGAACAGCGCGATGGCCGACGCCTTCGCCAAGCTCAAGCGCTGAGTCCCCGCAAGGCCCGGCCCGCATGGGCCGACCTAAAAAAAACCGACGCGATGCGCCGGTTTTTTTTTGGTTCATCGCGCAATAGCGTGGAGGGGTTTAGCAAGTTTTCGTATTCTTGACGGCAGGTATTTGCCATCAGGAGTGCAGGGAGATGCTGGATCGCAAGTTGCTGGAGTCGCTGGGAGGC